>Ga0210402_10001059_pt1 | contig 29098 bp, 21 predicted proteins | sample IncBWC7MmetaG_FD_161055 | JGI IMG/M metagenome (GOLD analysis project Ga0210402, IMG submission 161055) | Forest soil microbial communities from Barre Woods Harvard Forest LTER site, Petersham, Massachusetts, United States - Inc-BW-C-7-M | ecosystem: Environmental > Terrestrial > Soil >...
AATGGTTAGTTCTTCCATGTTTTCACCCTCGCCTTCCTTCGTTCCTTACCAGTTCCATCGTGCTGTGTTCTATCTGTTAAAGGTGGAGTGCATTTGAGCGGCCACTCGCCTAAGTACCACTATCTGATTGAGCTGCCAACGATACACGCGATTTTTCGATCGCGTCCCAGTACCCAAGAAAGTTTTTCCTACCCCCGCATTTTGTAATTCTTACGCAGTCCCCGGGAACGCCATTCTCCTGAATGGCGCTCCGGTCGGCTCGCCGCGCGGCCCTGCGCGCAGGCGCGCAGATCTCGCACCGAATACCGGCGCTGCAGATTCGGCTCGTCCTCAGGCTCTCTTGTAAGTATTTGTAAACCGCACGCGAACCACCCAGTAAATCATGGCGAACGCGATGAGAAGCATCGGCACGTTCAGGAACAGGGATCCGCGAATGGCAGAGGGGGAATGATCCCGCTTTCCAAGAAAAAAAGAGAATGCGGCAATCAAAAATGCCACACACATTCGCCAGAGATGGCGCGCGATTCGTTGTGCGCCAGAAACGCCGCCGCGAATGAGCATGCGGACGTCCGAGGCTGCGGCAAGCACAGCAACAGACCCAAACACAAGGTAGGGCGCGGGGGGATATCCCTCCTTTAACCCCGTCGCGCTGTTCGCCGCTTCCCAACCATAGAGCAAACCGCCGGTTCCTTGCGCCAAAGCGAGAAGCAGGAGGCCATATTCGATAAGTCCGGTTTCTCCCTCCTTGCGCATAACGGTCAACCAGCCCGTTGCAACCAGGTAGAACGTCAAAACGCCGCCGAGTATATTACCCATATTCGGCTTTATGAAGGCTGCTATATACGCACCGCTTGCGGACATAATCAGCATGGACGTGAAAAATACGTTTCCAGCCGTTCGATGCCGGCGGGAACCTTTGCGGAAAATCAGTGCCGCCGTGCCTGATAGCAAACCGACGATCGCCCCGCAAATATGAAGAATCAAAAGGGGTGAATATTTCATAGTACTGCTCCTGCTTTATTGCTCAATCAGGGGGCGTTCAACTTCTGCAGCATCAGCACCGCGTTATGGTTCTTCGGGTTTAGCTGCAGCGACTTCTGATAGTTGGCGACGGCCCGCGCCTTGTCGCCGTCATCCATATAGCCCTCGGCCAGGCTGTCGTACACATTGCTGGATCGCGGATAGGCCTGAACATTCAGTTGGAAAATGCGGATGGCTTCCTTGAATTTATTGCTGCGAATGAACTGGTAGCCCAGATTGTTCAGTTCGTTCTCGTCGAAGTTGTATGTCGCGGGCGCCGCAGCCTTCAAGTCCTGGTATTGTTTTGCGGCCGCATCAATGCCGCTGGACGCGGTGGTTGCCGAAAGAATTTGCGCGATGGACTTGCGCGAGTCAAATGCGGCTTTCACGTTAGGCGCCCACGACCCAATGGTGACGGCGGCGATTCCCGCGCCCATTGCAAGCGTAAGCACAAAAAGAACGCCGGCCGTGGCCATGCGGCGCAGCGCGCCTGGGCGGTCCTGCGCCCGCAGATACAATTCAAGAGCGCCAAGGGGCAGAAGATATTGGGCGAACGTCCAGAAGGTGAGCAGCGGGCCGCTGAAAGTCGTCTGATCGAAACCGATCGGGCCGAACACGACAAGCGTCAGGAAAAATCCCAGCCGGAAGAACCAGGAGGCGCTCGCCACCAGAAACAGGCGAAGCGCCCACCGGCGGTGCGTGGTGAAATCGCGGGCCATCGCATAACGCAGCGCCATGCCAGCGCAGACCATGATCAGCACAGCGCCGAGGACAGAAACCGCATGTTGAGTAACGTCGCCGACGAGCCTTCTGCCGGACAATGTCAAATAAATGCCCGTTATCGCCTGTGTGAACGCAGCCAGCACGAACATTCGTCCATTCCAGCGATGAAACGCCGGGAAGCGGTTCCGGATGCCAGGAATCAGTTGTAGCGCTCCCGCAATACTGATCACGGTAGCGAAAAGAATGTGCCCTGCAAGGGCCGCGTTGCCCATCGTTGCGCCGGCCTGGTACCCGTTGGCGAGGATTTTATTCCACGCCTGAAAATCCCCGCGCAGCGCCGTAAGCCCATAGAAGGCCGCTACGGACAAACCGAATGCGAATTGCCCGACGAGCGCCACCACAAACCAAGTTCGCGCGGCAACTCTCAGGGATTTATCCGCAACGGAACTCAACTCCAACCGGGTAGTCCATACTGCCGTACTCATATTCGTACCTCCTTGCGCGGAAAAGGGAATCCATTTCCCGGGAGAATCAGATCGGCTCCCGGTACCGCCGCAGCCGCACCGCGGCGGCAAGAAATGCCGCGGCAAATCCCAACCCAATCCACAGACCCGGGCTGCTCAGGAATCTCCCCGGAGTGATTTGCGACAGCGGAATAAAATGCGCATCCACCGGCGCCCCGCTCGGCGTCCGGAAAGAGAACGCATTGGCGGTCCCGCCCGTCACCAGATAGCCCAGCAAATGGGCGAAATGCATCGTCTTGAACAAAGCCTTCTCAATGAAGCAGATCGCCAGCGGCGGCAAGACCGCCCACAGAAATGCCGTGCGCCGCGCCCAACCGGATATCAGCAGCAGCCCCGTGAAAAGCGGTGCCTGCCCCAGCGCCAGCACGATCACGCCATAGACAAGCACCAACTCCATCTGCAAGAGCGGCAACTGCGTCCACAGCGTCATAGGATTGATGCCGCTTAGGATCAATACTCCGGTGCTGATCAGCACCATGATCAGGTGCGTCGCAACGGTTATCCCAATCACAAGCACCGGCAGAACCACGAGCGGAATGCTCGCCTTCGAAAGCACGGTTGTGACGTCGGAGACCGGCAACGACTTCCAGAACAAGATGCTTCGATCGCGCCGCTCGCCGTAAAGCGCATCGAGCGAGTAGAACACCCCGACGAGAAACGCTGTCATCAGGAGCAGCCATCCAGTGTGGCCGTACGGCATGACCTCCATCAGGAACTGCTCCCCCGGGTCCATCCCAGAATGTGCATGCATGGATCGCGGCAGCCAAAAAAGGCCGATGAAAAAGCCTAGCATCGCCACGCCGGCCGCGGCGAGCGGCGCGATATGAATCGAACGGTTCTCCCACAATTCGCGCCGCACCGACCAATACATCAGCTGGGTCCTAGAGATGGCCGCCGGTGCGATCGCTTCTGCTTCGAGCGAAGTATTGGGCACAGCGTTTGGCGAAGTAGTCATTGAGCCGCTCCTTGCGCTGCGCCGCTCTGGTTCCCCATCACCGCAACAAACAAGTCTGCGATGCTCGGCGTGCGCACGTCGCCAAGTCCAGCGAGTTGCTGGCGCTCCACGCCATCGAACAGCAGGATGCTCCGGCCGAGCACTTGCCGCTCGTGAATCGGCTTCAGCGCCCGCGCTGCGGCTGCCTTTTCCGGAAGCGCCATCAATTCCACATAACGCGTCTCAAACTCTTCCATGCTGCAATTCAGAACGATTCGGCCGCGATTGATGAACATCAGGTCCGTCAGCACGTCCTGGATCTCTTCCACCTGATGCGTGGTCACCACAACCGTCCGGCTGCGATCGAAGTAGTCGTTCAGCAGCGAATCGTAAAACTGTTTGCGGTACAGGATGTCCAGCCCAAGCGTCGGCTCATCCAGCACCAGCAGTCTCGCGTCAATGGCCATCACCAGCGCGAGATGCAGCTGTGCCACCATGCCCTTCGACAATTCCCGGACTTTGCTTCTGCCCTTGATGGTTGTCTTCGCCAGAAAGCTTTCCGCCTTCACGCGATCGAATCGCGGATGCACGCCCGCCACGTAGTCGATCACCTGTGAAACCCGGATCCATCGCGGCAGCACCGCTACATCCGCGATGAAACAGACATCGCGCATCAGCCGGTCCCGTTCGATCCAGGGGTCGCGTCCCAGCACCCGCAGTTCTCCCTGATAGGAAGTGAGGCCAAGAATCGCGTTCAGTGCCGTCGTCTTGCCCGCACCGTTAGGACCGATCAGTCCCAGGATGCGGCCTTCCTCAACGCGCAAATCCACGCTGTCCACTGCGACAGTTGTGCCGAATGCCTTGCGGAGCCCGCGTGCTTCGATGCATGCCATGGCTTAGCGCTCCTCCTCCGAAGAATCCGACGATGACTTGCCGTTGGTACCGGCCTCCAAGAGTTCTTCCGGTGTCAATCCAAGCCGCTGAATGGTCGCGTGTACCCGGGGCCATTCTTCCGCAAGAAACTTCTGTCGCTCGCCGCGCAACAACAGGTCGCGCGCGCCGGCGTTGATGAACATACCGCGGCCTCGCCTGCTTTCCACCAGTTGCTCGTCTACCAGTTGTTGATAGCCCTTCAGAACTGTCAGTGGGTTCACTCGATACTCCGCCGCGACACTCCGCACAGACGGCAGCGGATCGCCTTCTTTCAACACGCCGTCGAGTATCATCGCCACCACACGGTCGCGAAGCTGGCGGTAAATCGGCTGGCTGTCGTTCCACTCGCGATCCATCATGTGTTCCCGATAATCCTGACGAGAATGTCGCAAGCAATCGATTGAGCCGCCCAACCCGCTCTCTCGCATTCGAAGCGAAGCGCCTCGGCAACAACCTCGAAAATGTAAATGAGCATCATGGTGTTATAGTTAACTACAACACTAAAGCAATTGCAAGAGTTTTCTCGCGGTTTCTCCTGTGTCGCCGTCAATTTCCTTTATCTCTATAATAATGAATGGGTTAATGTGGGTTGGTACGCTTCCTAACTTGGCGTCCCTCCGTCAAACACGACTGTGAGAAACGCCGTCTTCGTTTTTTCATGGCTTCCGTTGCCTCTCTTTTTCAGGAACGCAAATCTGAAGTGGCGATGCGACCCCAAAACGATTCGACACGGGATGTACTTTTTCGACCCCATCTGACAAGTGATTCAAAGTTGGCAGCCGCTAAGTGACATATCGTGGTGTACACACGTTTCGCACTGTCAATGCGAAGTTGAACGCGTGCGCGGTGGAACCCAGGGACTTCGTTCGTAGAATCAAATCACCGCGGGCAGAGTCAGGGCGCTTTTTCGAAATACTGAATTCAGGAGTTGGCATGGCCACAGATCGCGAAACTCGTCGGACGAATTTGCAGTGGCGCCCCGAGTTTTACGGACCGCTATCCTTGATAGCCGTCATTCTGTGCACGATTGCCGCACACATGACCCTCTTGCGCGTTCCTTATTTCTGGGACGAAACGTACTTCGCCCCTGCGGCTCGCGATCTTTTCCTGACCGGTAAACTTGTCCCCTTTTCCGTTCCGGTCGAGTCGCATCCGCCGTTGGTCTACGCGTGGGTTGCCATTTGGTGGAAACTTTTTGGTTTCAGCATTCCGGTGGCACGGCTCGCGATGCTAGCCGTGTCGGCCCTGACCCTGGCCGCCGTCTACCGGCTCGCGCGATTGCTCTCCACTGTCACGGTCGCAATCGTTGTCACCGTGTTAACCGCGGTTTACCCAGTTTTCTTCGCCGAGAGCACGCTGGTCCAGTTGGACATGGCCGCAGCTGCACTGACCCTTTGGGGCCTCATCGCTTGCCTGCAAGGGCGTCGCTGGGAAACGGGGGTGTTCTTCAGCTTGGCGGTATTGGCGAAGGAAACCGCAATTGTCGCTCCCTGTGCTGTTCTGGCAGCGGATTTCATCCTAGCTCTCCTTGAACGTAAACAGAGCCTTGGAGCGGCATTCCGCTCGGTATTGAGGGCCGCTCTGCCTCTGCTGCTGCCGTTCCTTGTGCTGGTGTGCTGGTTTGCCTGGCTGTATCACGTATCCGGCACTGTTTTCGGCGACCCATACTACGTGCGCTATAACCTCAATGGTGCCGCGCGTCCGGTGCGCATCTTCTTGTCATGCGTCCAGCACCTGTGGCATCTGCTGGCATACTTAAACCTCTTTGTGCTGACTGGACTGGCCGCCATCATCTGCGCGGCACGTCAGCGTCTGGTGGCACTTGGCGCGCAGGGGGAAAACGCCCGCGGGTGGCTGGTGCTTGCCTTCCTAACTGCCGGATATGTCCTGATGCTCTCCGTTGTTGGCGGTGTAACGCTGGCCCGGTATTTGTTGCCCGTCTACCCATTCGTTATCCTGGCATGTGTTGCAGCGATCAGGTCACGAGTCAAATGGTGGCCAGCAGTCGCGGGTCTTGTGACGCTAGCTTTCGTGGCAGGTTTGTTCCCTTACACAAACCGGTTTTTATTCAGGCGGGACGACAATCTGGCCTACCTCGATTACGTTGCCCTGCATCAGGCGGCCATAGACTCCTTTGCAAATGGCAAAAAAAAATGGAAGGCGGCCAGCGTATGGCCCGGCTCCGACGAGCTCTCGATCCCATGGCTCGGTTATACAAAACAGCCCCTGGATGTCATGGAGATTGATTCCTTCACACGGGAGGATCTGCTTGCTGCCGGGCGGAAGCAGCCTCAATACATTTTGATATTCCCCAGAGGGGCTTGCAAAGCAGAGAATCCCTTCCTACGAGCCCACGATTCACAGGGAGATTACTTTCGCGGCACGAAAGAACTCACGCCGGACGAAGTGGCCGGCCTGATGAACGCTCGCGTGACTTACCGCGCGCAACGTCATTGTGACTGGGTTGCGGTACTCAAGCTTGAGGGCCCGGACACCGCGATCCAGGGACAATCGGCTCACTAGTAGACTGTCGCAGAGCAGGCGGGTTCCCTCCCCACCGTGGCAGCGCACAGACTGCAGAAATCCGCATATACTCGATTGGAAAAATTGATGCGCGGATATTCACGCAAACCTGCGCGGAACCTTAAAATAGTAGGGTTCGTCTCAATAGAAGCAACGGTCTGGCAGAGCGGCGATGGGAGAAACATGAGGTCGGGCTTACAAGTCATGAAATTCGGAGGAACCTCGGTCGGCGATGCCGAGTGCATCACCCGCGCCGCGCAGATCATCGCCGAAGGCGCACGAGCGGGGAAATGCGTCGCCGTCGTTTCGGCCATGAGCGGCGTGACCAATCGCCTGATCGAAGCCGCGAAGACCGCGCAATCGGGCAATGCCCAAGCCGCGCTCGCCATCCTCGATGAACTCGCCGCCAAGCACCAGCGCACGCTCGAAAGCGTGGTGAAAAACCAGGCCGAGCGCGCCAGCGTCAGCGAAAAAATGAAACAGGTCTTTGCCGAAGGCCGGAGGTTCTGCGAAGGCACCGCCTTGTTGCGCGAGCTTTCTCCGCGCACGCTGGACACCATCTCCAGCCTCGGCGAGCGCCTTTCCGCTCCGCTGGTTGCGGCCGTGGTAAAGGAACGCGGGCTGCCCGGTGAATCCGTCGAAGCGAGCGAACTGATTGTCACCGACGACTTCCATGGCGGCGCCGACCCGCTGATGAAAGAGACCCGCGTGAAATCGCAGGCGCGAATTTTCCCGCTGCTGGAGAAGGGCATCATCCCGGTCGTGACCGGATTCATCGGCTCCACCGAAGACGGAGAATTAACCACCCTCGGCCGCGGCGGCTCCGACTATTCCGCCACAATTCTCGGCGCGGCGCTCGACGCCGAAGAAGTGATCATCTGGACCGACGTGGACGGAGTGCTGACCGCCGATCCCCGCCTGATCAACGAAGCGCGCACCGTGCCGAGCATTTCCTATCGCGAAGCGGCGGAGCTGGCCTTTTTTGGCGCGAAGGTCCTGCACCCGAAAACGCTGAAACCCGTGGTCGATTCAGCGATTCCCGTCTGGATTCGCAACAGCTTTGCGCCAGAAAAGCGCGGCACAAAAATCACCCCCAAAGGCGGGGCCAACACCGGCGTGAAAGCGCTGACTGCTATCCGCGACGTCACGCTGATCAGCCTCGGCGGCCCCGGCATCGTTGGCCTGACCGACGTCGTCGGCCGAACCTTTTCCACGATCGCGGAAGTCCGCGCCAACGTGCTGATGATTTCGCAATCCTCCTCGCAGAACGACATCTGCTTCAGCGTTTCTTCCTCCGATGCCGAGCGCACCATCGAAGCCCTGCGCAAGGAATTCGCCCAGGACCTGAAGCACGAAAAAGTGGAACATATCAACGTGGATCCCAACATCGCCATCGTCGCTGTGGTGGGAGAAAACATGCGCGGCACGCCCGGTGTCGCTGGGCGCACCTTTCAGGCCATGGGCAGGGAAAACGTAAACATCATTGCGATCGCCCAAGGCTCCAGTGAAAGCAATATTTCTTTTGTTATCGAGGAAAGCGCGGTGAAGAGAGCTTTGCTGGCCGCCCATCGCGAATTCGGCTTGCACCTGCCGACGAACGGAAATTAACCCGCGGATTCTTTGGCCTTCGCCTCCGCGCGCTTGCGGTGATAACGCTCCAGGCCCAGCCACGAAAGTTGCAACGCCCCGTTGAACACATAGTGGGAAAGCTCCGCCGGCGTTAGAAACTCCGCCGCCTCCGCCGCAACCGCGCGACCAAAAGCGCGAATGGCCTCGCTCTGCTCCTGCCCACGGGCAAGAATCTCCGCTGACAGCGCGCCCCAGTGCTGCAAACGCTCCCGGTACGCGCTCAGGTGGCGCTCCGGCTGATCCGAAAACCCAAAGTGCGTCAGGAACAATCGCCTCGCCCGAAGTTGCGCGATGGCATCCAGTGAAGCGGTCCACAACTCCAGCGAGATATCCGGTGGTGGCGTGGCGGGAAGAATGAACGGATGGCCCGCGATGCAGATTCCTGCGGTGTCTCCCACGTACGCCACGCGCTCGGCGGGATCGAAGTAGGTGACATGGTGCGAAGCGTGGCCCGGCGTGTAGAGCACACGAACTTCCCGCGACCCAAGAGCCAGCGTCTCGCCGCCATGCAGAATCCTCAGATTGCTCTCCGGGACCGGAAGAAAATCTCCAAAAAGTTTCTGCATCTCCTGGCCGTACAGGCGTCTGGCACTCTCCAGCAATTTACCGGGATCGATCATGTGCGCCTCGCCGCGAGTGTGGACGTAAACCTGAAGCGCGGGATTTTCCAGCAGCAGGGCCCCGGTGGCGCCGGCGTGATCCAAGTGAATGTGAGTGAGCAGGATGGCATTCAGGTCCGCCACGCGAAGGCGGTGCAGAGCAAGTTGTTCCCGGAGGGTGGCCAGGGTGGAGCCCGGGCCGGGGTCGATCAGTGCGGCAAAATTATCGGAGCGTAGTAGCGCGGTGGCAATGCACCGGGCTTGCCCGGTCCAGTTCAGGTCAAGTAGAGCAGAGGCAACCATAGTGGGTAAAGTGTATCGCAAGCGGGCAGAGAGGCACGAGGTACTATAGCCAGGCTTGGCTGCGTACCCTGTTTCACAATAGGAAATGCTTGCAGAATGATGAACTTGTAGAATATGCTTTCCCCCGCAGCAACGAGATTCATTTCGCCACTGCTTCCATTGCTAGCAAGACTGGTGTGAAACCGCCCCCATTTTGAAGAAGCAAGTGGTTTGCTGTGTAATGTCCTGCGTCGCCATCCAGCGTTCTAGCGGAAATCGAGGAGGGAGTGACGCAAGGAGCTCATGGGATTCTTAGTTTCGATTCGGGAGGATACAATGCGCAAATGGTGTGCAATCGTGGCAATGGGCGCTCTCATCGCTCTGCCTCTCTGTGCCCAGCAGAAAGACGCTACCAAAGCAACCAGCAGCAAATCTACGGAGTCGACAAATGCTGTCCCGGCCGGCGATTTCAGGATCGCTCCCGCTTCGCCGAGCCTCTTCGCGATGCCGGCGCCCGCGGCCAGACCTGCCGACGTTTTCTCGGATTGGTCCAACAACCCCTGGAACCGGCACGCCTGGGGACAGTTAACCCCGAGATTTGAAGTGGCGGGGATGTTCAGCTACATCAACTTCGATCCGGGCTCGTATAGGAATTTCAACGAACTCGGAGCGACCGGTTCGTTCACCTATAACGCCAACAGGTGGCTGGGTATCGTCGGCGAAGTGGGTGGCTACCGGTTCGACCGGCAGGTCTCGGGGACCATCAGCGGGAACATGCAAACCTACCTCTTCGGTCCCCGCCTGAACTTGCGGCGCTTTGATCATTTTGTGCCCTTCGGCGAAGTTCTCTTCGGCGCGGCACGCGGCAGCAGCCAGCTCACCGGCGACCAGTCGCAAAGCGCTTTTGCGCTCGCAGTCGGCGGCGGCGTGGACGTGGTGCTCACCAGGTATCTCGCATGGCGCTTTTTCCAGGCGGACTACCTGATGACGAATTTTTCCGGAACCCTGCTCGGTGCCAACGGCCGTCAGAATAACTTCCGGATTGGCACAGGCGTCGTTTTGCGCTGGGCCTATCCTCCCGCCCCCGCAAAGCCGAATCATGCGCCAGTGGCGGCCTGCTCGGCCGCGCAGCCTTCGGTTTACGAAGGTTCGACCGCCCCCGTGGCAATCCACGTGAACGCGACGGACGCCGACAACGACCCCCTTACATACAGCTACACCGCGACGGGCGGCACCGTGGATGGCACGGGCCCGGATGTCCGCTGGAACCCCTCGGGACTGGCGATCGGCAATTACACCGTCAATGCCAAGGTTGACGACGGACACGGCGGAACCGCAAGCTGCGCCACGGATATCGCGGTGGCCAAACGGCCGAACCAGCCGCCGGTTATTTCCTGCGCGCCGGAACGCAATCCGATTCTCGCGGGCGAGCGCGTCGCGATTATTTCGAAGGCCAGCGATCCGGACAACGATCCGCTGACCTACAGCTACGCCGCAACGGCCGGCCAGATTTCCGGTAACGGCCCGAGCGCGCAGTTTGATTCCACCGGCCTCGCGGCTGGAAGTTACTCGATCACGTGCACCGCCGACGACGGCCGCGGTGGCCGCACCAGTGCAAACACGGCGGTCGACGTGCAGCAGCCGGCTCCGCCTCCGCAGGCCTCCAAGGTCGGCGATTGCGGTTACACCAAGCTCGGGGCAGGCCGCTTCGACAACGCATGCAAACGCGTGGGCGATGACGTGGCCCTTCGCCTCAAGAGCGAACCCAACGCCAAGCTGGTGATCGTCGGCTACGCCGATCCCAAGGAACCCAACGCCAAGAAGCTGGCGCAAACCCGCGCCGATGGTGCCAAGAAGTATCTCGCCGAGAAGGAGATCGATCTTTCGCGCGTCTCCACCCGCGTCGGGACTGCTTCGACCGAGAAGGGCATGGAGAAGGAAAACCGCCGCGTGGACTTCATCTTCGTCCCGGAAGGCGCAACCTACTAAAGCTGGTTCTCCGGCGCGGACGGGTTCCCCTCCGTGGGCATGCGAATCAGGTAATCCGCAACCGGGCTCTCCGAATTTCAATTCGGAGAGCCCGGTTGGTTTTTTGTAGATCAAATTTCGGGACGTATAAGCCCCGCCCGAAAAGGGGCGAGGCAAAGAGATCGGTTCAAACTGGCATACGAAACGTTCCATTGTGGTACACACTCGCCTAAAGTCCACTTTAGATAATTACATACTTGACAATAGAGCCATTCTGGACTAAAAGGGAGTTGTAATTTCCCGTAACGGGAATTGGTTCAGCCCTTTTCCCTCCCAGGTTCCGCCCAAAGAGAAGGAAACACAATTCCCAGAGGCGAGGCACGATGGCGGATACGCATGCAGGACGAGCGGTGGGTGCGGATTTTGAAAGGTCTGCAAGATTTTTCGCGATTGGAAAAGAGGAACGCGCGGCGCAAGGCTTGCCGCCGGTGCACCTCCTGATCGTCGATGACGATGAACATGTGCGCGGTGTCTGCCGCACCATTGCGGAAGACGCCGGGATGAAAGTGTTCGACGTGAGCACGGCGGAAGAGGCGCTGGAAGTCCTGGAAATTTCTCCAGTGGATATTCTGCTGACCGATCTGAAGTTGCCGGGCACGAATGGGTTGGAACTGCTGAAGCGCGTCACGCGGCTTTTTCCGGATATGGCCGTGGTGATGCTGACGCAGTACGGCACCATCGACTCGGCCGTGCAGGCGACGCGCATGGGAGCCGTGGACTATGTGACGAAACCGTTTCGCGTGGAGGAATTGCGCGCGCGGCTCGAACAAGTCGTGCGCGCGGTGGAATTGAAGCGCGAAAATCGGATGCTGCGGGAGCAGGTGCGCGCGCTGCCCGGATTTGGCGGATTGATCGGCTTGTCCGCGCGAATGGAGCGGGTCTACCGGCTGATTGAGAAGGTAAGCCTGCGCGACCACCCCGTGCTCATCCTGGGCGAAAGCGGAACAGGCAAGGAACTGGTGGCGCGGAGCATCCATTTTCTGGGTGCGCGCAAGGACAAGCCGTTTGTGCCAGTGGAATGCTCGGCGCTGGTGCCCACGCTGATCGAGTCGGAACTTTTTGGATACACGCGGGGCGCGTTCACGGGTGCGATGCAGGCCAAGCAGGGGCTGATGGAATCGGCCAACGGCGGCACGCTGCTGCTGGATGAAATCGGCGAGATGTCGCTGGAGATGCAGGCGAAACTCTTGCGAGCGTTGCAGGAGGGCGAGATCAAGCCCGTTGGTTCCACGGAGCGCCGGCCAATCAACATCCGCATCGTGGCCGCCACCAACCGGGACCTGGAACTGGGAATCAAGAGCGGTACCTTCCGCCAGGATTTGTACTTCCGGCTGAACGTGGTGCAGATCAAGCTTCCGCCGCTGCGGGAGAGAAAGAGCGACATCCCGCTGCTGGTGACTTCGTTCCTGGAAAAATTCTCGCGCCAGGATGAAATGACCCGCGAGCTGACGGAAGATGCCATGCGCCGGCTGATGGCCTATGACTGGCCGGGCAACGTGCGGGAACTCGAAAACACCATTGAACGCGCCGTCGCGCTCGGCAGCGGGCCTTTCGTCCACGTAACCGATCTTCCGACAAGCCTGCAGTACCCGACGACGGAACGCGCGCCGGAAAAAGAGGAACTGCTTCCTCTCGATGAACTGGAGCGCCGAGCGATCCTCAGCACGCTGCGGCAAACCGGTGGCGACAAGCAGGCGGCCGCGCGGATGCTGGGTATCGGAAAGACGACACTGTATCGGAAACTGAAGCAGTACCAGATTGAGCGCGCGGACGCGTAAGCCCGCCGGCGCGTATCATTTTGGAAAAATAGTTTGCGGATTCTCGACTTGAAATTTCCACAACAGACGTAAACCTCTCTACTCCAACAAGATGGCCTTGATCGGTTTTGGCGTCGCCAGTGCATTGCAGGTGTGTGAGCAGCCCTTGAGGAACTCGGCATGTTCGCACGAAACCGCCAGAGCAAGTTGCCCCCGCAGCGCGCAGCTCGGGGTGTGGTGCGGGCAGCGCGTGGCGGTGCCGGGCGCGACGTCTGGATTCGAGAGTCTCTGCTCGAACTCCAGATGGAACCCGGCGCGGAGCGCGTCGGCGTCTGGCTGGACCAGCCGGCCGGGGAAGAATCGTCCGCGGGAAGGACGGTTGTGTTTCGGGGGGAAGCCCGCGAGAGGGGCGACGGCAACGGGTCCGGAAAATGGACCAATCTCTCGGTGGAACTTCCGTTGCCGCTGGATCTGCTTTCCACTGGAAAAATCGCCGAGTGGACGCTGCGCGGAGGTCCCAACGAACCGTTCCTGGGTCCGACCCTTGGCATGCGGCACGGCCTGTGGGTTCCGGTGTTTGGGCAAAACCTGCTGCGCGGGTTGCTCCTGGTAGCCGCGCAGGATGCGGACAGTCCGTTGCCCCGTGTTCTGGCGGAGGAAGTGGCTGCGGAACTTGCGCTGGCGCTCGAATGGGAAGAGCAGAACCGGCTGGCCCAGGAGCGCAAGGCGGATCTGGAACTCACTTCCCGGGTGCATACCCTGCTCGCGGGAAACGCTGAGCCGGACAAAATACTTCGAGAGCTTGCGGAATCCAGTACGAAGCGCGACGCCCCGGAGGGCGTCGGAGCGGTCTTCGCTCTTTTTGGCGAGCGCAAGACCGGGCTGGCGGTGGCGCCCCCGCCGGGTGCGCGAGCGGAAGCTCGGTTGCGAATTCGCGCGCTGAGCGGAGATCCCGCCTGGGGGCACAGCGTGGAGCAGGGGCCGCTCGAAATGTTCTGGCGGCAGGCACTCGAGACCGGAGAGGTTACCGGCGCGGAGGCCGGCGGCCTTCCGTTGGCACGAGACATTGCGCGAATCGTTGCGATCCCGCTCAGCTGGGAAGGAGCAGCACGCGGCGTTCTGCTGGCCGGACTTCCTCGCGGCCGCACAAGTCAGGAAAGCCTGGAGCGCCTGGAGCAGCGCGCGCTGCTGGCCACCCAGGTGTTGCAGCAAAAAACGCACTCGTCGGAGCGGGCCCGTGCAGAGTCGTGGCGCCAGGCGCTGCTGGAATCTAGCGAGCAGCCCGTGGTGCTGCTGGACCGCAACGGTTTCCTGAAGGGGTTGAGCCGGGGTGCGCGAAAAATTCTCCCGGAGGGTGTGCCCCCAGCGGCCGCGGGCCTGGAGAAGCAGGAATTGCGTTTCGTCGAACTTTTTCGACCGCGCGAGTGGGAGCGCGTCAACCGCTGGCTGCAGCCCGGCGCGGGGGATTCGTCGCCGGACGCGGGGACAGGAATTCTGAAAGCGCAACGGAAGGACGGCATCGGCGTCGAGTGCCGCCGGCTGGATCTCTCGAGCGAGGAGTTCCTCGCCCTGGGCGTCGAGCTCGCGGCCGCCGGACCGGGCGAGCGCCGCAAAGAAGACGTGGAGGCGGAACTGCGCCAGACCGTGGCCTGGATGACAGAAGGCGTGGTGGTGTTCGACGAAACCGGCGGCATCCGGGCCGCGAACGAGAACTTTTACCGCATGATGGGACTTACCCGCGAGGAAGCGGACGCATTGCGCACGATGGAGGATCTGCTCGGCAAGGTTTCTCCCCACGCTGCCGATCCGCGAGACTTCGCACGCCGCTGGCGGGCGCTCGGGGAGTTGCGGGAAGAGGAAAGCCAGGAAGAGTTGGCGATGAACTGGCCGGTGCCACAAACCATCGAGCGCTGCGCGCGCGCGATTGTGGGCGAAGGCGGCCGGCGTCTCGGGCGCGTGGAGGTCTACCGCGAGACAAGTGTGCGGCGCTTGTTCCAGTCGCGCATGGTGCAAGCCGAAAAACTCGTTTCTCTCGGGCAGCGTGTCAGCGGCATCGTGCACGAGTTGAGCAATCCGCTGACGACGATCCTCGGCTACACCCAGCGATTGCTGCAGTGCGAAACAGGCAGCGCGGGATCCGTGAACCGCGAAGTGCGCGGCATCCTGGCGGAGGCCGAGCGCGCCGCGGGAATTCTCCGTCAGTTGTTGCAGCTTTCGGGGGAGGGACGCAGCGTCCGTGCACCGGTTTCCCTGAACGAATTGGTGGACCGAACGGCCGACCTGATGCGGTCAACGCTCTCCGGCAGCGCGATTCACTTGATGGTCGAAAAAGGGGTTTCCGTGCCGGAAGTCGAAGGCGACTTCGGCCAGTTGCAGCAGGTACTCCTGAATCTGCTGCAAAACGCGCAGCAGGCCATCACGCAGAGCGGCAAGGGCGGCCAGATCGGCGTGCGCACCACCGGCAGCACCACCGCGGGACGGGCCCGCCTCGAGGTGTGGGACGACGGGCCGGGCATTCCGGGCGCGATCCAGGCGCGCATTTTCGATCCATTTTTTACTACCAAGCCGGCGGGTGTGGGCACTGGCCTCGGGTTGGCGATCGTGCTGGGTTTTGTGCGGCAGCATGGGGGAACGGTCCACGCCCTCAGCCCGCCGAAGGGCGGCACGCGTTTCCTGGTGGAGCTGCCCGCGGCACGGATAGCAAAAGAGGAACCCGCGGGGATCGCCTCGGTTCTCCGGCTGGCGCCGGCGGCGGGGCCGGGAGAAAACGGCATGCCTCCGGAACGCCGCGCCCCGCGCGTACTGGTGGTCGAAGATGAGCCGACGGTCGGAGGCCTGATCGCCGACGTTCTGCGCGACGAGGGCATGCGCGTGGACGTGTTGCGGGATGGCGAGACCGCGCTCGACCGCGTGGAGCACGAAGAATACGACCTGGTGATCTGCGACCTGAAAATGCCGGGAATGGACGGGCAGAAATTCTTTCAGTCGCTCGGGATGCGCCGGAATCCCCTGCAAGGACATGTGCTGTTTGTGACCGGCGACGTGGTGGCGCCGCGCACGCAGGAGTTTCTGGAGCGGCATCGCCTGCCGTACGTGGCAAAACCGTTCCGGGTGGAAGAATTGAGCCGCGCGGTTCGCGGCATGCTGTAGGCAATGCTCTAAACAAAGAGGAGAAATAGCGCCGTGCAACAGGAGCAGAATTATACGGAGATTTCAGCCGCCACCCAAAAGGACCGGCAGCCCGGAGGCCGAGGAGAGCTGGTGTTGCTCTGCGGCCGGGAGGATTTTTGCTCGGAAGCCCGGAGCGAACTGCAACGCCGGAGGAAAGATCTTCGGATTGCGGACGCGGACGGCATCGCCGGCGTGCGTCAAATTCTGGGCGAACAGGTTCCAGCGGTTATTTTGGCGGAAGAGCGGGTGCTGGCGGAGGCTGACGGGACATTGCGTGCGCGGCGGCAGGCGATTGAGTCCGCGCTGTCGCTGCTGGCCGGGTCGGCGCCTGTCGTGTGGATCGGCGCCGCCGAAGAAGGCGCGCGGACGACGCAGGCGGTGCGCTCCGGCAGGGTGGATTTCGTGCCGCGCTCGGCGATGTGTCTCCCCGCGGCCATCACGATGGTGGAGCGGCGGCTGCGAAGTGCATTGGCCCCCGAGGGCGGGCCGCTCGGCGGCATCCTTTCGCTGGGGGAGTTGCGGCTGGACGACCTTGATTTCGGCGAAGTTCTCCGCCACGAGTTGAACAATCCACTGACGGGAATTCTGGGGAATGCTGAGCTGCTGCTGTTGGAAGCGCGACGCGGAAAACTGGACTTGCCGCTGCAGACGTTGCAGCGCCTCGAGACCATCACGCAGCTGGCCGTGCGCATGCGCGAAACGGTGCGGCAATTGGGTGACCGCTGGCAAGGCGCCGGAGCAGACACTTCCGAGGCAAGGAAAACAGGAGCGATCAGCCGCCCCGGCCGGTCAGGGGTTAAGGACGGGGGTTAAGGACACGGGTTAAGGACGGCGGCTAGGCACGGGCTGGCGGAAGAAGTCGAGGACCCGCCGCCGGAACTCTTCCGGTGCAAATCCCAGCGCGGCGGTGTGAAACGCGCCGGGGACCACCCACAAAGATTTTGGTCCCTGTGCTGCCGCGTAGATTCTTTTTGCGTGGCGGCAAGGCAACGTGGTATCGGCTTCATCGCAAATCAGCAGTACGGGAAAATTCCGGGCAGCCACCGCCTGTTCCGGAGAAACACCGGACGCGTGAAATCCGGCGAGCTTGCCGCCGCGATACAGCATCATCCAGGCCCCGGGCGCGAAGAGCGTCTTGCCGAGAAGCGGGTATTCCTGCAGGCCCGCGTAGTCATAGGAAGCCTCGCGCAAGCTGGCGAAGGGCGCTTCCGCAACCACGGCCTCAATACGCGGATCGACGCCGGCGGACTGCAACGCGATGCCTGCGCCCATCGATTCACCCAGCGCAAAAATGTGAGCGGGATGCTCGGAAGCGATGAGCGCATCCACGACCGCGCGGGTATCGTCGCGCTCCAGCCAGCCGTAGGTGGCCATGGCCCCGCCGCTTTCACCGTGCGCCCGCTGATCCACCATCACCACGCCGTATCCGGCACGCAGCAGAATTTCGGATTGCCCGATCGCGCCGACGCGATTGTCGGCCACGCCGTGGAAGAGCAGCACCCAGGAACCGTTGGGCTCCCGAGGGCGCACCTTCCAGCCGCGAAGTTCAGCGCCGTCGGGCGCGGTCACGACAAAATCCTGGCGTTGCGCGTGGCTGTGCGCGAACGAACCGTCGGCTTCGCGGATGAGTCCGGGTGTCAGCGGGCGGCGCACCGGATGGAGAAACGAAGGAGCCACCAGCCAGCCCACGACTGTGGCCATAATCGCCGGAACGAGCAGAAGGATCAGCAGGATGCGGAGCAGGAGTCGCGCCATAGGGCCTCAGAAGAAGATACGAGATTTCACGGGAAGGTGTTCAGAAAAAGTTGGCCGTGTTCACCGCGGGCAACACGGAAAGAGATGCGGATCAACTGCGGAAGAGGACGTCTTCGCGCTGGAACATTTTTACGGCCCAAAAAAGAGCGGCAGCGGCGTAGACGCAGGTGGAAAGAAAAATCAGCGCGATGAAATTCCAATGATAGGTTCCGGTGACCAACTCCTTGCAGAGCAGGCTGACATTGAGGATGGGGATCAGCGCCAGTTTGGAAGTGAGCTCGACCCCGGGCAGCATCGCGGCGACTGCGGGAACGATCACCAGGATCATCAGGGGAGACACGTAGCTCTGCGCTTCCTTGTAGCTTTTGGCGAAGAGCGAGATGGTGATGAGCCCGGCGGAAAAGAGCACCGCCAGCGGCAAGGCCATCAGGAAGACGGAGAGCACGGCCGTGAATCCGATGTGCAGCTGCATGCCCGCCGCGTCGGGATTCTTCGTCACGTCGAATGCTTTCAACTGCTGCATTCCCCAGAACGAGACCCCCATGGAGAGCACCGAAAGCGCCGCCGTAACGAGTGAAGCGGTAAGCACCAGGAAAAACTTTCCGAGGACCAGGTCGAGACGAGAGATGGGGCTTGAGAGAATCGTTTCCATGGTGCCGCGCTCTTTTTCGCCCGCGGTCAGGTCCATCGCCGGATACATTCCTCCGGTCAGGCAAAGAAGGATAACCATATAACCGATGATGCCGCCGAACGCCGCGCCGCCGACTTTTTCGGGAGGAGCGACATTGTCCTGCTTGATGCGAAAGGGAGTCAGCACGGAGGCGGGCACGTGATTGGCATCCAACCGGGCCTCGATGACCTTGTCGCGGTAGGCCTTGAGGCTTCTTTCGACGGTGTCCGCGGAAATGGACGACTTCAACTCGCCTTCGTATTTGTAAATTTCGATTGTCTGGGGGTTCTGTTGCGCCAGGCTGGCTTCGAATCCGTCCGGAATTGCGATGGCGGCGCGAATTTCCTTGCTGACGATTTTTTCTTTCCAATCCGGAGTCGCGGGCACCACTTCGATCTTTTTGTCGACGCGCAGTGCTTCCAGCACCCCAGGCGAGTCCGTGCCACCAAGCAGCATCACCTTGGGGGTTTCTTCCTCTGCCTTTTTGACGAGCGTCACGGCGAGAGCGCCGAATCCGACGGAGAGGAGCGGGAAGAGCAGCAGCGGCACCAGCAGGGTGGAGATGAGCGTGCGCCGGTCGCGGAGCGCCTCTGTGAGCTCCTTGCGGTAAACGGTGCCGATATTCTGCAAAGGCATGTCAGGCGGCCTCCTCGGGCTTGAAGTGGGGGGCGACAACCTTGACGAAAATTTCCTCCAGGTCCTGCTCCTTGTATTTTTCTCGAAGCGCGGCAAGCGATCCCTCGGCCAGCAGTTTGCCCGACTGGATCATGCCGATGACGTCGCAGAGCTTTTCCACTTCGCTCATGACGTGGGTTGAGAAAATCACCGTTTTCCCACGCTGGCGGCATTCGCGGATGAACTCGAGAATGGTGCGCGCGGTCATGATGTCCAGGCCAAGAGTCGGCTCATCGAAAATCATCACCTGGGGGTCGTGAATCAGCGTGCGGGCGATGGAGGTTTTCTGCTTCATGCCGGTGGAAAGCTTGTCGCAGCGGCGGTCGCGAAACGAGTTCATGTCCAGCCGGGTGAAGATTTCGTCCACGCGTTTTTTCAATTCGGCCTCAGGGATGCCGTTCAGCCGGCCGAAATATTCGACCATCTCCTGGGAAGTCAGCCGTGGATAGAGCGCGGTGGCAGTGGAGAGAAAGCCCACGTTGGCGCGCACTTTTTGCGGCGCCTCGACCACGTCGTGACCGCAAACGATTGCCGTGCCGTCCGTTGGCTCGAGGATCGTGGCCAGCATGCGCAACGTGGTGGTCTTGCCCGCGCCGTTGGCGCCGAGCAACCCGTAGATCTGCCCGGGCGAACACGCAAAACTCACGCCATCCACGGCGCGAATTTCTCCGCGTTTCTTGTCTTTAAACAGTTTCGTCAGTCCACGCGTTTCGATCATGGGCAGAACCTCAACCTGGTTTGGAGACCCGGACACACTGGCTTATGCTCTCGAATACCTGGGAGCAAGGGAAAAGATATCACTGGAAACATATTCACGCGCGGAATGCGGAAACTGCTACAAGCAACGAAGCCGGCCTAACCCTTGTGACAATTCGGGCACTGTTTGGCATCGAACTTGTCAGGAGGCACGCGGAACATATTGTTGCACTGGATGCACACGCGGTGCAGCACGGGCGATGCGGCGGGACTCTTTTTCTCTTCGGGCCGGGTAATTTTGGAAGCATCCATGATGGCGGCATTCTACCATGGGGAGCGCGCCGCCCGTTGGAACGGAGCGGGCAGCATCCTGGAAGATGCGCCGGGCATCTGACAGATGGAGTGATGCGTGTGGAGAAAATGGCTAACCTCCTGATAGACTTTAGGTTAAGCATTCGAAGTACAATTCAAGCCAGCGCTCGGAATCCGGAACGACAGGCGCCCGCGAAAGCCGGATGATTCCTTCGTGTAGCAGATCCTGATGGCGAACGAGGATTGGGTTTCAGGAATATATGGATAAGAAGCTGCGCAACCGTACGCTGCTCTTCCTGCTCCTTGCGGGAATCGTCGCGTTCGTGTTGATCAAGGTGAGCGGCCGGCAGCCGGTGGCCAAAATATCGGCGGTGAAACCGTTCCGGCAGAACATCGTTTCGTCCATCACCAGCAATGGCAAGGTGGAGCCGATCGCGCCGTTCAGCATTCGCGCGCAGCTCGACACTTTCGTCGAAAAGGTGAGCGTCAGCGAAGGGCAGAACGTGAAAAAGGGGCAACTGCTGCTCGAGTTGAACGTGAAGGACGCCGCCGCGCAGCTTGCGAACGCAAAATCCAAGCTGCTGCGGGCGCAGGAAGATTTTCGCGCAGCCAGGGCGGGAGGACGCACGGACGACGCCGCGCGCGTGGCGGGCGATCTGGCTAAAGCCATTGGCGACCGCGACGGGCTGCAGCGGAATCACGATTCGCTGGCGCGACTGCTGGCCGAGGGCGCGGCGACGAAGGACGAAGTTGCCGCCAATAATTTGGCGCTGGCCCGGGCTCAATCCGAAGTGAACCGCCTTACTGCGGTGAAGAGGGAATTCGAGCGCCAGGTTTCGCTGGACAGTGCGCGGGGAGATCTCGCCGTGCAGCAGGCGCAGAGTGATGTGGCCGCTCTTGAGGACAAAGTCCGCCAGGGCCGCATCACGGCGCCGACCGATGGCACTTTGTATGCGTTGCCGGTCAAGGCCGGCGATTACGTGAAAGTGGGCGAACTACTGGCCGAGATGGCCGACCTCCGCAAAGTGCGCGTGCGGGCGTTCATTGATGAGCCGGAAATGGGCGGGCTGGAGCCGGGCCTGCCGGTGAAAATCACCTGGGACGCCTTGCCGAACCGGACCTGGCCGGGCCGGACGGAGATGACGCCGAAACAGGTGGGGCCCCACGGATCGCGCAGCGTGGGTGAACTGCTGTGCTCGGTGGAAAACGAAAAACTCGAACTGCTGCCGAACGCCAACGTGAACGTGCGCATCAATTCGCGGGAGCGCCTGGACGTTCTGGCGGTGCCGCGCGGATCCGTGGAGACGCTGGGCGGGCAGAGTTTTGTGTTTGTGGTCAAGGACACCGTGGGGAAAACGGTTTTGGAGAAGCGCCGGCTCCAGGTGGGCATCGCGGACGCGACAAATTACGAGGTGGTTAGCGGGCTCACCATGGACGACACGGTGGCGCTGCCGGGCGATGCCGACTTTCGCGATGGCATGTCGGTGAAGGTGGTGAACTTGGATACGTCGAATGTTCCGGGCGGGACTGGTGCGAGCCATTAACCTTATTTTCGCCGCGTTGGTTTGCCTGCTATTGCTGCCCGGCGTGGCGCGCGCTGAGGAAACTCCTCTGGCGCAGGCGACGGGCGCCTTTGAAAAAGGCGAGTACACACGGGCGATTGAAATTCTGAAAAGCGCGGCGAGCAGCGAGCCGAACAATGGCGACATTTACGTTTTGCTGGCGAGATCCTACCTGGAACTGAACCAGTACGATGCCGCGGTGAACAGCGCCGAAAAAGCCGTGGCGATCAATCCGAAAAATTCCGACTATCACCGGTGGCTTGGCGAAGCGTACGGCGCAAAGGCCGATCACGCGTCCATGCTAAGCGCTTACTCGCTGGCGCGAAAGACCCAAAAGGAATTTGACGCGGCTGTGCAGCTGGACCCGCACAATTTTGATGCGCAGCAGGATTTGATCCAGTATGACTGCACCGCCCCCGGAGTGGTGGGCGGCGGCGAAGAAAAAGCCCTGCCGCTGATCGAGAAATTGATGAAGATGGACGCGGCGGAAGGGCATTACGCCACAGGAATCTGCAGGGCGCAGAAAAAAGATTACGCGGCGGCGGACGCGGAATTTGCAAAGGCGCTGGAAAGCAGGCCCAAGACCGCCAACCGCATTTACGACATCGGCGATTATTTTCTGCAGCGCAAGAATGCGGAGAAGCTTCTAGCGGTGGCCGGCGCCGGGGAGGATCTGGCGCCGCAAGATCCGCGTGGAAAATTCTACCGAGGCGTGGCGCTGATCCTGCAAAGCCAGAAACTGGCGGAAGCGGAGAAATTGTTGCGGGACTACCTGCAACTTGCGCCGATGAATTCCGATTATCCGCGGCCGTGGGCCGTGCATTACTGGCTCGGGCGGCTGCAGGAGAGCCAGAAGAGTCCGGCGGGGGCTCGCACCGAATATCAGGCGGCGTTGAAATTGAACGCCAAGTACAAGCCGGCCCAGGAAGCCCTGAAACAGCTCGGGCACGACTGAGCGAAGTTCTTTCGGAAGGCAAATGCATATACGCGAAGCAGTCGCGGTGGCCATGGACGCCTTGCGCGCAAACAAAGTGCGCGCGGTGCTGACGTCCATTGGCGTGATTATCGGCAGCGCCTCCATCGTGCTGGTGGTGACCGTGGCGTTGACCAGCCAGAAATTTGTGATTTCGCAGATCGAGGCGATGGGATCGAACCTGGTCTGGGTGGAGATGATCAAAACGCCCGAAAAAGCACAGCCCCTCAGCTACGAAATCAACACCGACGATCTGGCGGCGGCCAAGGCGCAGATTCCCGATGCGCTGATCGTCGCGGGCTTCAACGATCTGCCGATGGCGGTGGTTGTCGGTGGGAGGACACGGCCGGTCCGGCTCATCGGCGTGACCGACGGGTACCAGCAAATCCGGCGGCTGATCATTCTGCGCGGGCGGTATTTCGATTTCGCGGACATGGAATCGCGAAGCAAGGTTTGCCTGATCACCAAGGACCTGGCGGACAGGGTGTTTGGCGTGGAAAACCCGGTCGGGCGTCAGCTCCGTATGGGCGAGCTGACGTTTACCGTCATCGGCGTATTCAGGGAACGCGCGGAGACGTTTGGGTTATCGGAATTGCAGAAAGAATCGGTCATCATTCCGTTTTCGCTGATGAAGTATTACACCGGCACGGACGTCCTGAGCACATTGCAGTTGCAGACGGGCGGGGCGGACAAGGTGGCGACGGTCGAAAAGCAGATTAACCGGCTGCTGAAGAGCCGCCATCCAGTGCAAGCGGAATACAACGTGCAGACTTTGACGGCAATTCTGGGGGCAGCGAAGACCATTTCGCTGGCATTGCGCATCGTATTGATCGTGATTGCGTTCATCGCGCTGCTGATCAGCGGCATCGGGATTATGAACATCATGCTGGTGACGGTGACCGAGCGGACGCGAGAGATCGGCGTCCGCAAGGCGATCGGCGCGGCGCAAAAAGAGATCATGTGGCAATTCCTGATCGAGGCGTTTCTGATCAGTGGCGGCGGCGCGGTGATCGGAATCCTGATCGGCGTGGGAATTCCCGTGATCGTGCAGCAGCTTTTACCGGGAAATTTGCGGGTGCCAATTTCCGGGATGAGCGTGGTGCTGGCGTTTCTCGTGTCGTGCTCGACGGGACTTTTTTTCGGATGGCTGCCGGCGAAGCAGGCGGCGGCGCTCGAACCGATCGAATCATTGCGCTATGAGTAGGACGACTGGAGGAAAAAGCATGGCCTGGAAACACGGCGTGGCTCTGGGAGTTTTGGTGGCGATCGCGCCGCAGCACGCGTGGGCGCAGCAAACACCGGTCGCGCCGGTGGCGAGTTCCACGCCGGTGGTGCTGACGCTTAAGCGCGCGGTCGAACTGTCGCTCTCGAACAGCAAGGATATTCAATTGGCCAAGCTGCAGGTGCAGGCGGCCCAGGATACGGCGCAACTGACGCGGGCGGAATTCCTTCCCAATTTGTATGCGGGATCGGGCGCGGGCTACACGTACGGATTGCCGGAGACACCGGGGGGCCGTCCACCGGCGATCTTCAGCGTTACTTACACGGAGCAAGTCCTGAATGGGCCGCTGCGGGGACTCGCGAAGGAACAGCAGGAACAGGTGCGAGCACAGCGCGCGGTGCTGGAGGATACGCGGAACGTGGTGATGGTGCGCGTGGCGTCGGGTTACCTGGAGCTGGTGAAGGTGCGTCACTCGCTGGAATTGCTGCGGAAAGAGAAGGAGAGCGCGGACAAGATTGTGGACGTCACGAAGGAGCGCGAGGGCGAGGGGTATGAGCTTCCGGTGGAAGTGACCAAGGCCCAGTTGACGCTGGCGCAGGTGCACCAGCGCATCCTGCAACTCGAAGGGCGGCAGGATGAGCTGGAAGTCTATTTGCGCAACCAGTTGGGGTTGGCGCAGGAGCAGCCGATGGACGTGACGCCGGAAGACTTGCCGGGCGCGGCGGAGCAGGAAGGGGCGAACCTTATTGCGATGGCGGCGCAGAGCAACACACGGCTTGCGGCGGCGGAATCCGATGTGAAGGGCAAGGAGTTTCGTCTGAAGGGAGAGAAGCAGGGCTACTGGCCGACGCTGCAATTGGTCACGATTTACGATGTGCTGGCAAAATACAATTTCAATAATAGTTTCCTTGTCATCAATGAGCGGAATTTCCGCTATAACAACCTGAACGCCGGGGTGAGCATCAACGTGCCGATTTACAGCGCGAAAACGCGGGCGAATGTGGCGCTGGCGCAAGTGAACCTGGAAGCGGCGAAAATCAATCTGAGCAACACGAAAAGCCAGGTGAGCGCGGAAGTGCGACAGAAATCGCGCAAGGTGCAGCAGGCGGACGCCACAAAAGAGGTGGCGCGTCTGGAATTGCAGTTGTCGCAACAGAATCTGGCGGTGCTGCAATCGCAGTTCGGCGAGGGCAAAGTGAATTTGCGCGACGTTGAAAAGGGCCGCCTGGATGAAAACGAAAAATGGATGTCCTACCTTGACGCAAATTTCCTGCGGCAGCAGGCGCAACTGGACCTCTTGAAGACAGCTGGGCAACTGGACAAGGTTCTGGAATAGGCGCGATCGAGCCTGATGATAAATTCCTCACATTCCTGGAATCGGAACTTCCATCAATGCTGGATAAAGCAAGCCTGAGAATTCTCGTGGAATCGCTTGAGAAGCTGGACGCGGGATTTGCCGCGCTGGCGGAGTTCGACGCGCGAGTTCCCGGCGCGGAGCGCGTTGCTGAAACTCTGGCCGCCACCGCGGAACGTCTGCAGGATAACTATCCCTATTTTCATCCGCTGTATGCCGGACAGATGTTGAAGCCGCCGCATCCGGTGGCCCGTCTGGCGTATGCGCTGGCGCAATGGATCAATCCCAACAATCACGCGCTGGATGGCGGCCGCGCGACCTCGGCGATGGAAAAGGAAGCGGTTGCCGGGATTGCGGAAATGTTCGGTTGGCGCAATCATCTCGGCCATTTGTGCGGCGGCGGGACGATGGCCAATCTGGAAGCGCTGTGGGTTGCGGGGCAACTGGCGCCGGGGAAAAAGATTCTTGCCAGCGAGCAGGCGCACTACACGCACGGGCGGATCAGCGGGGTTTTGCAATTGCCGTTTGCCGCAGTGCCCTGTGATGCGCGCGGGCGGATGGGTCTTGCGAAATTGCGCGAAATTGTCGCTCTCGGCGATGTTGGCACGGTGGTGGCGACGATGGGAACGACGGCCACGGGGTCGGTGGATCCGCTCGCGGGAATCCTAGAATTGAAAGAGAAGTACGGTTTTCGCGTGCATGCTGATGCGGCGTATGGCGGCTATTTCGGCCTGGCCGGAAATCTTGGCGAGGAGGCGGGGCGCGGGTTTAATTTATTGCGCCGTGTGGATTCGATTGTGATCGATCCGCACAAACATGGTTTGCAGCCGTATGGATGCGGCTGCGTGGTATTTCGCGATCCGGGCGTGGGGCGGCTGTACAAACACGATTCGCCATATACATATTTCAGCTCGAACGAACTGCATTTGGGCGAGATCAGCTTGGAGTGTTCACGGCCGGGAGCCGCGGCTGCGGCGCTGTGGGCGACGCAGAAATTGCTGCCGCTGGCCAAGGGTGGGGAATTCGCGCGCGGGCTGGAGGATTGCCGGAAAGCAGCGGTGGATATGCACCAGCGGCTGGAGAAGGACGCGCGGTTTGTGACGGCGTTTCCACCTGAGTTGGATATCGTAGTGTTCGCGCCGCGGGCAGCGAGCGTGAGCGAAGCGTCGGAGCAGTCGAGGAGAATTTTTGAGGCGGCGGCTCGGAGGAATTTGCACCTTGCTGTGGCCGAGTTGCCGGTCGAATTTTTTGAGGGGAATTTGGGTGGGATGAAGAAGGACCGAGCGAGTCTGACTTGTTTGCGGTCGGTCTTGATGAAGCCGGAGCACCGGGAGTGGGTGGGGAGGATTTGGGAGATTTTGAGCGAGGCGACGGAGGAGTGTGTTGGACGCTGAGGCTCATTCGGAGTGCGGGAGCCTAGCTCCCGCTTGTACGGCGTAACCTACACTGCAGATCGATTGTTTGGCCTCGAGGCCACAGTCTCAAAAGCGGAGGCAGAGCCTCCGCACTCCAAAGAGCTGCAACCTCCACTCAATGCTGTGTTTAGCTGTTGGATGCGGCTTACGCACCATTGGCAGAAACGTGTGCGGGGATGCAACCAAGTCGGGTAAACTATTATCTACACAGGTTGGGGTACCGAACGGGTCACCAAGCGTGTGCTACCTGTTTGGCCAAAAGTGCGAATCTTTTGCACAACGAGTTGGACTAAAACTGAGGGTGAAGAATGCCGGATGTAATGAAGACATTGCTGTTGAACCCGCCGAGCTTTGAGAACTTTGACGGCGGAGCTAGCTCGCGGTGGCCCGCGACGCGTGAGATTGAGTCCTACTGGTACCCCGTTTGGCTGTCGTACCCGGCGGGACTGATTCCCGGCAGCCGCCTGCTGGACGCCTCTCCCCACAAAATTAACTGGCAGCAGACCGTGCAGATCTGCAAGGACTACGAGTTTCTGGTGCTGTTCACCTCGACGGTGGGCTTCGCGAGCGACATCAAGCTGTTGCGCAAGATCAAGGAAGCGAACCCGTCCATGAAGGTGGCGTTCGTCGGCCCGCACGGGCACATCAAGCCGGACGAAACGCTGAATGCCAGCGAGGACATCGATTTCATCGTGCGCGGCGAATTCGACCACGCAGTGGCGGAATACGCTCACGGCAAACCGGTGGATCAAATCCTCAACGCGAGTTACAAAAAAGACGGCAAGGTAGTGCACAACGCTATGCGTCCGCAAATGCACACGGAAGAGCTGGATGCGCTGCCGTTCGCGACGGACGTTTACAAGCGGGATCTGGAGATTGAGCGTTACAACGTGCCGTTCCTGCTGAACCCGTTCGTGTCGTTCTACAGCTCGCGCGGCTGCCCGGCGCTTTGCACGTTCTGTATGTGGCCGCAGACGCTTTCGGGTCATGCGTGGCGCACACGTTCGGTTGACAACGTGGTGCAGGAAGTGAAGAACGCTCTTGGCTACTTCCCGCAGATGAAAGAGATTTTCTTCGACGATGACACATTCAACATCCGCAAGGACCGCGTGATCGAGCTGAGCCAGAAGTTCAAGCCGCTGAAGTTCCAGTGGTCTTGCACGGCGCGTTGCCACAGTAAGTATGAAGAGCTGAAGGCGATGGCGGATGGCGGGGCGCGCTTGTTCATCGTGGGCTTCGAGTCCGGCGACGCGCAGATCCTGAAGAACATCAAGAAAGGCGCGACGATCGAAATGGCGCGCGAGTTCATGAAGAACTGCCGGAAGGTCGGCATCAAGGTGCACGGCGACTTCATCATCGGCCTGCCGGGCGAGACGAAAGAGACCATCAACAATACCATCGATTTCGCGAAGGAACTGGATTGCGAAACGATCCAGGTTTCGCTGGCGCATGCCATGCCGGGGACCGAGTTGCACGATCAGATGTCCAAGGAAGGTTTCCTGCGCGTGGAAGCACTGGCCGACCAGAGCGGCCACCAGTTGCCGCATATCGAATTCCCACATCTCTCCAAGGCGGACATGATGGCGGGCGTGACGCGTTTCTACGACGAATACTATTTCCGCCCCAAGGTTGTGTGGCGGATCGTGAAGGAAGCGCTCTGGGACGGCCACGAGCGCAAGCGGTTGTATCACGAGGCCACGGACTTCCTGCGGCTGCGCGCCGAGCGCCTGAAGTGGGTGCAACAGGGTGGCGACACGCCGAAGACGATGGTTGCGGTGGGCGGGACCTCATCGGCCAGCGGCAACGATTAAGGTGTTCTAGCGGATTGTGCAGTTTTTATGCCTGGCCTATTTTGGGAGAGGCTTGGTTCCGCAATTATTCAAATAAAATCCAAAATTGTCATCCTGAGCGCCCGCCTCAGGCGGGCGCGAAGGATCTCAACCTAAGTCTCAAGCACCAACCTGAAGGGCGAACTCCTAAGAATGAGTCACGAGCATAGGCTGAGATTCAAGACGCTGGTAATGGTTTTGCTGATGGTGGTGTGCGCGAACACCGGCGACCTGATGCTGGCGCGCGGGATGAAGCAGATCGGGAACGTGGAGATTTCCGTTCCGGGCCTGCGGCACGCGCTGCTTTCGACGATTCAGAGCGGCAGCATATGGATCGGGATTCTCTTCCTGATTGGTTTCACACTCTGCTACATGACGGCGGTGAGCTGGGCGGATTACAGCTTTGTGATGCCCGCGGGCGCGTTTGGCTACGCGGTGCAGACGATGCTGGCGATTGTGGTGCTGCACGAACTGGTTTCGCCGAAGCGATGGATCGGCGTGGCGATGATTTG
>Ga0210402_10001061_pt1 | contig 29083 bp, 13 predicted proteins | sample IncBWC7MmetaG_FD_161055 | JGI IMG/M metagenome (GOLD analysis project Ga0210402, IMG submission 161055) | Forest soil microbial communities from Barre Woods Harvard Forest LTER site, Petersham, Massachusetts, United States - Inc-BW-C-7-M | ecosystem: Environmental > Terrestrial > Soil >...
GCCTTCCATTGCTCTCTATCGTGGCATGAGATCCCCAGCTTGTCCAGCCTTTTCTTTCAGGGTGACCGGACGGGCCAGATTTGTTCGCGCTTAACCGCTAATCAATTACCAATCGGTTCTCAGGGGACGGTGGCTCGGGAATAACCGCTGAGCTCAATGAGCCGTTTGGTGTAGCCGTGGATGTTGCGGGAAATGTCTACATCTCGGACTCTGGCAACCGCCGCATTCGCAAATTGGCGCTCACGGGCACAATCCAGACCTTTGCGGGCAATGGTCTTACACCTCCGAACCCCGGTTTTGCAGGAACCCCCACCATCGACGGGAATCCGGCTGTGGGCACACCCATTTCGCCCCTCGCGTCGGTAGCCCTGGATGCGGCCGGCAACCTCTACTTTGTCAGTGAAGACCAATTCGGCTTTGTTGACATTGATAGAGTGGCGCCGGACGGTTCTATCTACGGTGGTTTGCTCGGCAACGCTTGTTGTGTCGCGCATGAGCCACTGGAACTACTTGATGGCTTAAGGCTATTCAGCGGTTTTGGCATCGCTGTCAGCGCCGCAGGTTACCTCTACTGGGCCGATGACTTCGATTTCACGGTAACTAGCATCTCAACCGTGACTCGCGCCTGGAATTATAATATTGGAAATGATCTGAATAGGCCATCCGGCGTTGCGGTAGACGTCGCCGGCAACCTCTACATTGCCGACTCCGGTAACTATCGTGTCCAAAAAGTAACTCCCTTCGGCGCCGTTGTCACGACGATTGCAGGTAACGGCAGCCCGGGCTACTCGGGCGATGGAGGACCCGCCACCAGTGCATCGATTGGGGCGCCGCATGGGCTGGCAGTCGATTCCGCCGGCAACCTCTACATCTCCGACCTGGGCAACAACGTCGTTCGGAAGGTGGTTCCAGATGGCACCATCACGACCGTGGCGGGCAATGGAACACGCGGATTCTCCGGTGACGGTGGACCCGCCACCAATGCGTCGCTCGCGGGCCCGTATGGAGTAGCAGTCGATTCCGCCGGTAACCTCTATATCGCCGACTCCGACAATAACCGGATTCGCAAAGTTCTTGCCAGTAAGCCCGGCATCGCAGTCTCCACCAGTAACCTGACCTTCGACGGCCAAAGCCTCGGCGCCCTTCCGCCTGCGAAGAACTTCAATGTAGCCGCGACCATTCCCGGCGTGCCCTTTTCAATTGTTGTCAGCCCGGCCGCCAGCAACTGGCTGTCAGTCTCGCCGCTAAACGGCGTGGCGACGCGCCAGATAGACGTGGTCGCCGACCCTACCCATCTCACTCCCGGAACCTACCAGGCCACCATCACTATCAATGCTCCGGATGCCAAGCCCGCGTTTACCACCGTCAACGTAGCGTTCACGGTAGCGCCCAGTGTTGCGCCACTTCTCGCGCTGGACAACCAGAGCCTGTCCTTTTCCCTCCCGCGTGCAGGCTCGGCTCGGAGTCTGCCGCTGACCATCTCCAATGCCGGGGGAAATACGTTGAACTTCACAGCCGTTGCTGCCACCAGCACCGGCGGCGCATGGCTATCGATATCTCCAGCGGTCGGCTCTGCGCAGCCGAGCCATCCGGCCTCTCTAACCGTGACCGTCAATCCCGCCGGGCTCGCGCCCGGCACGTATACGGGGCTAGTTATGGTGAACACGGCGAGCGGCAACGCCTCCGTGCCGGTCACCTTGGCGATCAGCACGCTGGACCAGGCCATTGTGCTCTCGCAGCGGGGATTATCGTTCACCGCGGTGGTCAACGGCGGCGTCGTGCCGCAGCAGGGTTTCTCTGTGTTGAATATCGGCTCCGGTTCGGTTGCCTGGACCGTTTCGACGTCGACACTCGCAGGCGGGGCTTGGCTACAGGCTGCACCGGACAGTGGGAACGCCATTAGTGCGGTGCAGTCCTCCTCCCCCTTGGCGGTGAGCGTCAACGCGGCCGGCTTGGTGGCCGGAAGTTACTACGGCATCGTCACTGTCACTGCTCCATCGGCTGCCAACAGCCCCCAGGTGCTGACGGTTTTCCTGCAGGTGCTGCCGTCTGGCACTGACGTCGGTGCCGTGGTCCAGCCTGGAACCTTGCTCTTCACGGCGCAGGCGGGTAGAGAATCTCCTGGTTCGCAGACCGTGCAGGTCTATAACATCGCTGCCAAAGCCAAGAGTTTTCACGCTGCTGTGACGGCAGACCAGGGCCTCTCCTTCGTCGTCCTGCCCACCGATGCCCTGCTCGATCCTCAACAACCGACTCAAATCGTGGTCCAGCCATTCACCAATGGGCTTGCGTCCGGTGTCTACTCGTCTGTTTTGACCTTGCAGTTTAGCGACGGGCGGGTGAGCCGCGTGAACGTGAAAGTGATCGTTCTGAGTGGGGGTTCGGGCGTTTCCGGAAGCGTCGCGCACTCGACGAGGACGAAGTCTGCAGGCCCTTTCGATTCGTCATCATGTACGCCCACCAAACTGTTGCCCGCCCTGACTACTCTGGCTGACTCCTTTCAAGTATCGGCAGGATGGCCAGTGGCGCTGGGGGTCAGCGTGAGAGACGATTGCGGCGCGCCCTTGCAGTCCGGTTCGGTGACGGTGCGTTTTTCCAACGGCGACCCTCCAGTGGTGATGCAGTCATTGCAAAACGGCCGATGGGAAGGCACTTGGCCGACCCGAAGCGCGTCGCTCTCGCAGGTAACCCTGAAACTGCACGCCGAGAATCCACAAATGCAAATTGCAGGCGATCAGCAGGTTTCGGGCGATTTGCAGTCGCAGCAGCAGCCGCCGGTGTTCGAACAATCGGGGATTGTGAGTGTGGCAGGGGGGCCTTCATACGTTGCCGTTGCGCCCGGGGGCGCGATCTCGATCTACGGAGACCGCCTGGCGGAGAGCGCCGCGTCGGCACCGTCTTTGCCCCTGCCGGCGTCACTAATGAATACCCAGGTATTCATGGCTGGCTTGAAACTGCCGCTGTTTTACGTCAGCCAAACGCAGGTAAACGCGATAGTCCCGTACAGACTCAATGTGAACACCCCGCTCCAGTTGCTGGTGCAGCGGGGTTTGACCTACTCGCTGCCCGTTTTGGTAAACGTGGCACCGACGCAGCCGGCCATCTTCAACACCGGCTCTCCTCAATTTGCCGGGTTGATTTACGCCTATCCAACCGACGGGAGCGCACCCTACCCGGTCACACCGGTCACACCGGCGCGCGCCGGTTACACCGTCGAGATGTTCTGCTCCGGCCTGGGTGCGGTAAATCCCGCTGTGCCAGACGGGTCGCCACCGGGTTCTCAAAACTCGATCACCACGAACACGCTGCAAGTGCTAATCGGAAACCAGGCGGCGCAAGTGAGCTTTGCAGGATTGGCACCGGGGTTTGCCGGGCTGTACCAGGTGAATGCCATCGTTCCTCAGAGTGCAGGCACAGGCGGAGCAGTCGCCGTGTCATTGAGTATCGGGGGTCAAATCAGTCCAGAGGTCACCATGGCGATTCAGTAACTGCAGTATGACTGGGTTTTACCCTTTACGCGTGCGGGACTTTATATTGGTCTTCTCGTCAAGGCACAACACCACTTCGTTGGCCCACAGGGGGCGGCTGTAGAGATCGCTGAGATGCCACACCGCATCCCGAAAGGCGGCGTCGCGCGGAACCTTGGGCGACAGCCATAGATGATGACGCCAAGGCTTGAGCCGATGATCCATGAGGATGCGCCGGACACTTTGCGCCGAGATTCTGTCCGCCACGTTCTCAGCTACCAACTGTTGGCGTCCTCCAGGTGGGTTTTCTTCCTCGCCGGCCTAGCTGGGCCGCAGGGCTGCCTACAGTGGGGCCACTATCCCTTTATCCTGCTAACTAAACAATTTGAGAAGGGCTCCGGCCAACAGGGTGGCGTGCTCCTTTGCGCGTTGGTCCACACGAATCCCGTGCGAACCCCAGTCCGCGATGTGCAGTTTCCGGCGCCATCCACGGCAAGTTGCTTCGGAATGGTCAAGGCTGCCGCAGCTGCCGCTCACTTCCCGTGGTAAATTTAGATTATGGGACTACATTATCTTGCTTTTACGAGGAGGATCCGCCATAGACACTAAGGGCAACCAGGAGCCCTTGCCAGGAATGACCGCCATCCCAACCGTCGCGACATCCGCTGCCGAAAAGGCTCCTCAACACATCGACTACTCAGGAATTCTGCTCAAAGAACGCTACCGAGTGGTTAAGGAACTTGGTAGGGGTGGCTTTGCGACTGCCTATCTTGCTTACGACGAAGAGCTTCTTTCGAAGGCGGTGGTGGTCAAAGTCCTGCATACCCTTATTGCCGATCAGTGGCTTCTGCGGAAATTCAACCAGGAAAAAGAGGCACTCGCACGCATTGATCACCCGGGTGTCGTCGCGGTTTTGGACGCAGGGCAGACACCTCAAGGGACCCCCTTTTTGGTGATGCAATATGTGGATGGTGTGACCCTGCGAAGTCTCATCTGCCCAGACGGGATGCCTCTTAGCCGGGCTGGGGAGATCTGCCGGCAGATCGGTAGCGCGCTGCAGGCCGCGCATGACAAGGGAATCTGCCATCGCGATATGAAACCGGAGAACATCATGATTCAGGTCTGCGACAGCGAGGACCGGGTCCGCTTGATCGATTTCGGCATCGCCGGGATCGCCAATTCGCTTTACGACTCTGCCAACCAATCCACGCGGATCGCGGGCACGTTCCGTTACATGCCCCCGGAACAACTCGAAGGGAAGGTCTGCTCACAGAGCGATATCTACTCATTCGGCGCCGTGGTATACGAAGTGCTCACGGGACGGCCTCCCGTCGAGTCTCCACTGCAACTGATCGCGATGGGCGTGGATGGCCTCAAAGTAAGACCTCGGAATCTGCGGCCGGAAATACCAGAGACGGCCCAAAGCATTATCTTGAAAGCTCTCTCTTTCAACGTCGAACAGCGGTATGCCAGCGCGCGAGAGATGGGCGAACTTCTGGCGGACTCTCTGCATGCCGCGCGAACGCCAAAGGCCGCGGCTGAAGCTGGAATCCGGCCAGAGAATCCAGACGCGAGGCGGCAGCCTGCCGGGGAACACCTCGAAATCGCACACGTTCTGTTCATGGACTTGGTCGCATACTCGACCATCCCCATGGAGGAGCAGCGCGAGCGACTGCAGAGTCTGGAAGACGTTGTCCGCCATGCGCCGCATTTCATCCAGGCGGAGCGTGACAAAACCGTGATCGCCCTGCCGACCGGTGATGGGATGGCTCTGGTCTTCTTCGGTGACCCCACGGTGGCGGCCCAGTGCGCCTTGGAGATTGCGGAGGCAATCCGAAAGCAACCACTTCTGCAGCTACGAATAGGTTTGCACAGCGGCCCGGTTTATCGGGTAGCCGATATCAATAAGAACCTGAACGTTTCGGGGGGTGGGATCAACGGAGCCCAACGCGTGATGGACGCCGGCGACGCTGGACACATTCTGGTCTCCTCCGGACTGGCGGACGTGCTGGCGCAGCTCGGGCAGTGGCGAGGTTGTCTCTCGGACCTCGGCGAACACGACGTTAAGCACGGTGTCGTGGTTCGTTTCTACAACCTATGCAGCCAGGACGCCGGCAACCCCGCCTGGCCCTCCAAATGGTCAAAGCCGCCCCAGCGGGCGGCACTTGACAGCCGCCGGAGAATACTCACAGGAGGGGCGGTGGTTCTGCTGGGCGGGGCGGCCACCGCCCTTATTCTGCGGCTAAAGCAAAACGACAAACCGCCCGCGGCTGCCCAACTGGCGTTGAACTATTTCATTACGGTGCAACGGTACAAGAACGGCAAGCCGTTGCGGGATCCGTCGCAGCTCGCCGGCGAGATGCTGTTCCAGGAAGATTTCCGGATCGCGGTCAACGTGATCCCGTCGCAAGCCGGCTGTCTATACGTGCTCAACGAAGGACCGCTGGAGGACGGCGCCATCAGCATCAACGTGATGCACCCGCAACCCGGCGCCAAAGCGCAGCTTGCCACCGGGCAGCCGGTGCGGATTCCCGCAAAAGAGTGGTTCGTGTTCGATCAGGGCGCAGGGACGGAGAAACTATACCTCGTGTGGAGCGCGGAGCCGGTTGCGGTATTCGAAGCCGCCAAGGACCAAACGGATTTCGTAGTTAAAGGGGTGGTGGTCATCAAAGGCGCAGCGCGGCTGGCGCCGCTTCGGGCGGCGTTGGCGAAATACTTGATTCCCCCCACGCAGATTCGCAAAGACGAAACCACTCGGATGACGATTCTCTCCTCGACGCAAGAGGTTCTGGTCCACCTCATCCAGCTGGAGCACCAATAGCGTATCTACCAGTAGCGTATCTTAATGATGGCGAGGCGCACGAGATGAGAAGAGGACTCATGTTTCCAATTATTTTCGCCGCAGTTGCCGCTCTGGCGCAGGAGGAATCCGTTAGGCAACTCTGGAACACGGAATTCCTGCAAAAGAGACCGGCTGCCAAGACCGCGGTGGAGCCTAACCGGATCAGCTATCGTCGGGTAGCGGATGCGGTGAAGCCCGAGACAGCCGGCGCGCCGGGCTTGGGAACCATGCTGGGCGTGACGCTTTGGCGGCTCCGCCTGGCCAAGCCGGCCGATGCGCCTGGGACGCGCTTGTTGGTGATAGAGCCAGCCGGAGACAAACGGGATATGATCCCCGAGCGCGTGGAAGCCAATACGGAGCTTGCCGAGGGCGATCACGTCCGCCTTACGGTGGAAGTACCCCACACCGGTTACCTCTACGTCATAGACCGCGAGCAATACCACGACGGCGCAATGAGCGCCCCGTTCCTGATCTATCCGAACCGCCTCACACGCCCCGGCGACAACGCTGTGGCCCCCGGCCGCTTGATCGAGATCCCGGATCAACGCGACAACCCTAACCACTTCACGGTCAAACCCAGCCATCCTGGCCAGAGGGCGGAAGTGCTTTCTTTGCTGGTGATGCCCGAACCCTGGTCCGGCCTGAAGATCGGCAACGATCCTCTGAAGCTCGACGCCGCCGTTTACGCCGACTTGGAAAAGAAATGGACCGTCCAAGCGGAGCGTTTCGAACTGAACGACGGCGCAGGAAAAGCTTGGACCGACACGGAAAAGCGCGCCGGCGCCGACGGGAAGACCAAGCTGACGCAAGACGATGCACCGCCGCAGACGCTGTACAGAGTCAAGGCGCAGTCCGGCAACCCTTTCCTGTTGCAGGTGCCCCTGCGCATGAAGCAGTGAATACCTATCGAACTGATATTGACACCGGCGGGCTGGTCCGCCCCGCCTGCGTGATCGCCAGCGGCACATTGTCACCCGGCGCGACCTTCGTCGGTACGTACGCATTCACCTGGTACAGTCCCGTGAAGCCCGGCGTCAGGCCACCGAAGAAAACCGGGGCATCCACGCCTCCGATACTTACCTTCACCGCAGCCTGCGTGTTCGAGAGCGGTGTAAATGGCGTCTCCGAGCCCGCTACCTGCCGCGGGTTCCCCAGCCCGGCATAGTAGATCACAGTCGCGTCGTATGCATGGGCCGGATTGTCCGGCCCCACAATCGCCTGCGTTCCATCCACCGCCACCTTCACCATGATTCCCAAGCCATGCCCAATCAGATCCTTTTCACGCTGCGAATGCGCCCGGGAACGCGCTCCAGAATGAGCAGATTCCCGGCGGGATCAAACCCAACCGCTACGGGTCCGCTCAAAAAAGACCTGCGTCGCCAGCTTTCCATCGCTGGACGAGTTGCCTCCCACCGCCAGCGACCGTGTTGATGACACCGTTGGCGTCGATCTCGGTGCCGGCCACGGTGGTGACGATACCCTGGCCAAAACTGGAAGCGCAGAGACTCAATGGCAGGCAAAACCATCTACTCATCATCATGATCTACGCACGTTTGTCCACGACAGGTTTACCACTCAATGCGGATCATCAACTGAATCTGGCGTGCCGTTTCGTTGAGCGGCAGCAGCCCGGGGAAACCCGTGGGCGCGGCCTTACGGCCAAATTGGGCGTAGCCGAAGCCGGTGGGACCGGAGTCCCCCAACAGCGGGTCGGGATTGCCCAGGTTGGCGTGGTTCAGGAAGTTGAAGGCGTCGGCGCGGAAATGCAGGCGGCCGGCTTCACCCAGCCACTGGAGTGGGATGGAGCGGTCCAGGGAAAGATCGATATTGAACAGTCCGGGGCCGCCCAGCGAATTGCGGCCTAGATTGCCGGCGCCGGATAAGGGATCGGCGAAGGCATTGCGGTTGAGCAGAAGCACTCCGCCGCCCGAGGCGCTAGGCTGGAAGATGGCGCCAGGATTCACGAAGTCGGCGCGCTGGTTGACCGCGCCGCCCGACGATGGCGACGAAGAATACACTGTATAGGGAAAGCCGGTGCGGAAACTGGCCAGCGTGGAAACCCGCCAGTCGCGCGCAATCCAGGTCCAGAGCGCATTTCCGCGCGGACGCGGCAGGTTCGCCGTCGCTGAAAGCACCACGTTCTGGCGCTGGTCGAAATCGCTGTTGCCGCGGTCGGCGCGGCTATTCCCCTGCAGCGTGAACGCGGCCGGCGCTTCGTAGGCCTGGCCTGAGGTAAGTCGCACGAATGCCAGGTCGAAGAAATCGCCGGCCAGCGGGGTGCTCTGGTTATCGATACTGTGGCTCCAGGTGTAGGCCGCCTGGAACTGCACCGCCGGCGTCCGGTAGCGGGCCAGCACTTGCAGCGCGCTGTAGTCCGAACTGCCCTGGTTGGCGCGGTAGAGTATCACCGGCAGCGCCGGGTTGTCGGCGAACCCGCGGTTTAACATGTCGGTGGTCAGCAGGCGGCGGCCCAGTGCCCCCGTGCCGTTGACTTCCACCGTCAGAGTTCTGGCAACCTGGTGTTGCAGACCCAGGAAAAAATTTTGCACGTAGGCGTTGCGCAAGCCCGAATCCACCCAGGTAATATTCGGGAAACCGGAATTGCCGCGCTGCAGCAGGTAGGTGGAAAGCTGTGCCAGAGCCAGAAAGTTGGTAGTGTCGGCGGGGATGTCGAAGTTGGCCAGCGCGCTATTGTTGAGCCCTGTGTTGGTCCACAGGTTGTCGAACGGGCGATCGTAGAAGATGCCGTAGCCCCCGCGCAGCAACAGGTTGCCATGGCCGCTCAGGTCGTAGGACCCGCCCAGGCGCGCGGCCCAGCCGCCGTTGTCGGACCTGTAGATCTGCTCCGATCCCCCGCTCGGCGTGACCAGCGTGCCCGCGGCAATGCGCGCGGAGAGTGTCGATCCCGTGCCTGGTTGAAACAACGCGTCCTTTACGGCCCCTGTATTGGTAGGAGCGCCGAAGTTTTCGTAGCGCAGCCCATAGTTGAACACCAGGCGCCGCGTGACCCGGAACGTGTCCTGTGCGTACCACTGGAACTGGTTGTAGCGGTAAGTGCTGTCGTATCCGGGAAGCCGGTAGGCAGGCAACGCCCCGCGGTCCAGAACCGTCGAGAAGCTGGAGGGCGATCCCGTCGCGAACTGGAGCACGGTGTCAAAGGTATAGCGCCCATCGCGCCCGGCAGTCAGAGCGCCGTCAATGCCCCGCAACAGGAACCCACCGCCGAACTGCATCAGGTGCCGCCCGCGCGACCATACAACCCCATCACTGGCCTCAAAGGTGCGGCTGCGGTTGCGATAAGCGTAGAACGCAAGGCTCCCCGGCAGCAGCGTCTGGTCGCTCGATGCCAGCGTTGGGATCTCGGGATGCGGCCGGTCCCAGGACAGTTCGTCGGAGTTGAAACTCACCCGCACCTCGTTGGTGACCGTCGGACTGAGGCTGCTGGTCACTGAGCCCACCAACCCAAACGTGTTATCGTTCAGCGGCGCGTTGAATCCCTGGAAAGGCGACCAGATGAAGTTCGGCCGCTCCAGACGCGCTTCGTTGGCTCGCACCGAGATCCGGTGCCTGCCGCCGGGAGCAGCGTAGTCGATCCGCTCGAGAGCCAGCCACCGGTTCACGAAGTTGGGCAGTGCGACGTCCATGGGCGCGGAGAGGGCCGCACTATTCGGCGCCGGGCCCGGATGATCCGCCAGCAGTTGTTTCGTGTAGGCAACCCCGGGAGTAAACGCGGGGACAAGGCTGGCAAGGTACGAATAGAAACCGGTGCTGGGCAACTGGACGGTAACCGGATCGCCATAGCCGCGGCTGCGCAGGTACTCCAGCGAGGCGGAAGCGAACAGCCGGTTCCTGCGAATCGGCCCGCCAGCCTGGAAACCAGGTTGCGCTTCATGCAGTGCCGGGCGCGGAATTCCGGCGAGGTTGCGCTGGAAGTCGTTGCTGTTCCACACGCCATTCTTAAGGTAGAAGTACGCCACGCCGTGCCACTGATTGCCGCCGGCGCGAGTCACCGCGTTCGCCAAGACACCGGCGGTGCGTCCGTACTCAGCCGAAAAGTTGTTGGTCGAGATGCGATATTCCTGCACGGCCTCCGGCGCCACGCTGTTCAAAGGACCGCTGACCAGGTAGTTATTGTTCTCCGCGCCGTCCAGCAAAAAGTTGGATGCCGTGGGGCGCTGCCCGCTGACGGCCAGACCCAGCCCGCGGGAGTTGGCCGTGCCCGCCGCCACGCCCGGCTGCAGGATCAGGGTGGTGAAGACATCGCGGCCCGCCAGCGGCAGGTAGCGCACCTGCTCCGGGTCTACAACCTGCGAAATCGAGGCCTCCAGCGCTCCCTTGCTGCCGCGCGGCGCGGTGAAAGACGCCGACCGGCTGGTGTCCACATCCGGCCCGTAGAAGGTAAGAATCGCGTCGCTGTTGGGCAGAAACACGCTGCGATACTGCCCCGCCTGCCACACATCGGACTGCGGCCGCAGGCGGAACTGGAAGTCCAGGCGCCCGGCCACGGGCACATCGAGTTGATGAACTTCGACCGGCTGGTAGCCTGCCGCCTCAATGCGCAGGCGGTAGGCTCCCGGGGAGAGCAGTGGCAGGACGAAGTACCCGGTCGCCCCGCTTCGAGCCACGATGGGTGAGCCTCCCGCGGCAATGGTGCAACGGATTTCCGCGCCGGCTACCGGCCGCCCGCTCAGGGAATCGACGGCGCGTCCCGAGATTAGCCCCTGTGTGGTTTGACTTGGCGCCAATGCTGAAAGAACCAACAAAAACGCAACGAAAGCAGCAGTCCTAAAACCTAAGGGACCGTCATGTGGAGCGCTATTTATTCTCGTGCGAATTGTGTTTTGCATTGAGTTTAATCACAGTTGTCAGGATCACTGAATCGCAATCGTCACCGGCTGGCTGGTCTGGCCGGCAATGGTCAGCGTGACCAGCGCGCTGCCCGTCGGTGTGCCGGGCGCAATCACGGCATTGACTTGGTAGAGGCCGGGAAATCCGGGCGCGAGGCCCGAGAACACCACCTTCGCGGGCTGGCCGCCGATCAATAGCTGAGCCGCGTTATTGGTACTCGAGAGCGCCGCGCCCGCCGCCGCTCCGTCCGCAACCGCCGGAGTGACCGCGCCCAAGCCGCTGCTATAGAAGACCAGCGTGTCGCCCGCGTGGGCCGGCGCGTCCGCTGAAACCGGGTACGGCACGCCTCCGTTTGCCGGGTAATCCGTCGCCAGAGGTAAAAGGGACGGCAACGTCTCCGCCACGTTCAGGGAGAGGGGAAGCGAGAGCGTGAGGCCCCGTTGCACCAGCAGTTGCTGCGGAACATTGGTGTTGACCCCGTAAGGCACGATCGCGTTGACCTGTCCCTGGCTGACGTAGTAGAGCGGCATCTTCCGTCCGGCGAGGGAGACCTGCGTGTTCACGAGTTGTGTCCCCAGCGGCACGGCTGTCGACGGCGCCTCGCTTTCCGCCAGCCGGTCACCGTAAACGGAGATGACGCTGCCTGGCGCGAGCGGCTCAAATGATGGGCCTCCAAAGATGGCGACCACACCCGCAGAGTCGAATGCCGGTGGTTGCTGAAGCGTTTGCAGACCGCCGGAAACTTGCTGATCTCCCGAGATCTGCGATCCGGGGTTCTCCGCGTGGAGCTTCACCGTTACCTGAGAGCCTGCGCCCTTTTGTGTGGGCCATGTGCCTTCCCAGCGGCCGTCGCCCAGCGCCTGAAGTGCGATGGAGGGGTCGCCGTTAGAGAAGTTCACGATCACGCTTCCGGAGAGAAGCGGCGCGCCGCAGTCGTCCTTCACTGCGGCGCTCAGTGCTACCGGCCATCCGGCGGAAACCTGGAAGGAATTGGGCAGCGTGTTCAGCGCCGGAAACAGCTTGGTGGGGCTGCACGAGGCGGCGTCGTAGGGAACGCTCCCTCGCATTCTCACTGCCGGACTGACGCCCGGTGCACCTGGTGCGGGAACGATTACTTTGACATTCACCTGTGCCACCCGGCCATCGCTGAACTGAAAGCTCAGAGTGCTGGTATACGTGCCCGGATCGACATAGCAATACAAATATTTCCCACACATCGCCTGAGGCTGGACCACGATGGACGTGCCCTGCCGCGGATCGAGTGTGGCGTCGGCCGGCAGCAAGACGATACCGGCCGTGCCGTCCAGGGTCGCGCGGAAGCTCTTGGGGTCGCCCGTGATGTTATAAACCGATACGGTTTGCGATCCGGTCAATTCCCCAAAGAGCGAGGTGGTGAAGATCAACGTGCCAGGCTGCACCACCGCGCCAGTGTCAGTTCCCGGCGGCAATACTTGCAGAAACACGGTGACCACTTGGGGAGTGTTGGCCGCCAGTGCGGCATCCACGCGGACCAAGCCATAGTAAGATCCCGGAGCGGGGACAGCCGGGTTCACGCTCACCGTGATGGTGGAAGCGAACTGGGCATTGGGACCTGTGTTGCCGCTACTTGGCGTGGCCAGCAGCCAACCCAGCCCAGCCGGAAGAGTGGAGGTGGAAACCTGCCAGGCAACGCTGGCGGTCCCGATGTTCAGGATGGAAAACGTCTGCGGCGGGACGATTCCACCACCAGCCACCGCGGTGAACGAAAGCCCGCGCTGCGAAAGCAGGATCGCCTGATCCGATGGGCTGATTGTCATCACTACCGGAACCGCCACGTTGCCGCCTGGAGAAGTGATAGTGACCGTGCCGGAGTAGGTTCCGGGCGGGAGTCCGCTGGGGTCGGCGGTAACGTTGAGCGCGAAAGGCGCTGCCGGAAGTGCCTGCCCGGATGCCGCCGAAAGCAAGAGCCACTTCTTTCCGCCCGGCGGTGTGGTGATGGCAGCCGTTGCAGCGATAGCCAGTGCGCCGCTGCCCGAGTTGGCGACCGTCAATCTCTGCGTCTGTGGCGCCGCGCTGCGTGGAAACGAAAACGAGACACTCTGACGATCCAGCGAGAGAGCAGCGGGCGCGCTGGGAGCCACCGTGAAGGTTACGTTCACGGTGACCGAGGCCGGATTACCATTCGGAGCGCTGATCGTGATAGTGCCCTGATAGACGCCCGCCGAGAGGTTCGCCGGGTTAGCCACTACGTCCACCAGGCGCGGCGTGACGCCGCTAAGGGGTGTGACCGACAGCCAGTTGACGGATTTGTCGTCTACGGAAACCGAGAACGCCAGGCCCGGAAAACTCAGGGCGCTGTCGGGCATGAGCGCACTGACGCTAAAGCTCTGGACCGGGGCCGGTGCGCCTTTGCTCTGGCCGGTGAAGCTGAACGCGGCGGCCGACACCAGGAGCTGCGGATTTCGGGCAAGGATCTCATGTATCGTGCCGCCGTACCTAAAATAGACGTTGCCGGCAGCATCCACCGCCAAACCCCCGTTGCCGGCAGTATCCAAAAAAGTCACACTCCCGAACGCGAAGTTCGCCGGCGCGGCGCGTGTGGCCGTACCCCCCGATACCTTATAAATGGTTTCGCCGATGCTCGGTGGAAGGACTCCGCCCGGGCCGATGCCGCAGTTGCATCCGTTTATCCAAAGCGAACCATCCGGCCCGAAGGCCAGGCCATACGGAATGAAGTCGCTTTCCGGTATCGTTACCGGCAGTGTGGAAACCACCCCGGACGCATTGATCTTCCGGAACCGGCCATCATTAGGACTGTAAAGAGGATTCCCCACGGCAACGACGATGTTTTGCGCCCCGTCGATCGCGATTCCGTTGAGACCATCAAAATAACAGGAAAGAGCGAGAGTGCCGTCCGGACAGGGTGGTATGTATCCGAGCACGCCCATGCCCGCCACCGTGGTGAGCAGTCCCGTCTTATCGACCTTCCGCACCCAGCCGTTATCCGTGAAATACACAATACCTGCGGCATCGATGGCAATGCCGGCCGGAGCATAAAGCGGCGACTTCACGGCCGGCCCATTGGTCGATCGCCCTTGAACGCCGGTTCCGGCGATGGTGCTGATGATGCCCGAAGTGTCGATCTTTCGCACGCGGAAATTGTTGGTATCCGTGAAGTAAATATTGCCGGCTGAATCCACCGCTACGCCGGAAGGACCGTTTATGGAAGCCTGATTGGCCGGCTGTCCGTCACCCGAGAAGCAACAAAGCGAATTGCCTGCCACAACCGAGATCAAGCCGCGCCGGTCCACCTTCAGAATCCGGCCGCTTCCATCATCGCTGCTTAGATAATCCGCAGTGTACAGGTTGCCGCTGGCGTCAATGGCCATGCCTCGCGCCCCATACAATGTCGCGCTGGTCGCAACCGTGCCATCCGGAAACCCTAGGAACTTGCCGTTGCCGGCGAAAGTGCTCACCACGCCCTGGGCGGAAATCTTCCGGACGCGGTGGTTCCCGGAATCGGCCACGAAGATATCGCCAGCCGCGTTCACTCCCACCCCGGACGGAGCGTTAAAGACCGCGGCGCCGGCCGGTCCGCCATCGCCGGCAAAGCCTTGAACTTTGCTGCCGGCGATGGCGGTGATGACGCCCGATGGCGCGATCTTGCTAACGGTGGAAATCCCGTCTGCAACATAGAGATTACCGCGCGCATCCGCCGCCATGCCGGCCACCGCTATAGTGCTCGACGCTCCTCGGGCGAACGTGCTGACGGCTCCGCTCGGCGTGATCTTGAAAATCGTGTGCTGGTCCGCGACAAAAACGTTGCCTTGCGGATCAACGGCAAGCGCAGTCAGGCCGCTAAAGCAGCAGGTCGGGGGCTCGCCGGCGAAGAGTCGAATGATGCCGTCGGTTCCAATCGAGCGTACCCCGCCATAATCGAGCAGGTAAACAACACCGCTCGGAGCGACGGCCACTGCCGTCGGAATCTCGACCGTGCTCGGTGCAGGGCCGTTACCGGCATACAACGTCGTTATAATGCCGCGAAGGTCGACTTTCCTGACTCTGAAAGCTTGATACGATCCTTCCACGATGTAGATCGAACCGTCCGGTCCCAGGCCCACCTTCAGCAAACCCACCCCGAGGTACGAACTGGTGTCGAGCGAAGCCGCCACCGCCGGCCCGCCATCGCCCCTGGGGTATCCCGACTCGCTCAACCCGTTACCCGCAACCCGAGTGATGATGCCGGCGGCGTCCACCTTGAAGACGGCGGCATTCAGGTTGTCGGTAAAGTAGACGTTGCCGGCCGCATCCACGGCAAGGGTTCTCACATCGCCAAGCTGCGCATTGGTTGACGGTTTCCCGTCGCCCTGGAAGGAGTAATCAGTCCCCGCGACCGTGGCAGTCAGGCCTGTGGAGGTATACTTTGGGGTGATATCCATTTCCACGGACACCTCCACATCTTGCGCCGCGGATCTCACATCAATAACATCAATGAACCCCTGGGGCGAACACTGAAAGGACAGGGCCGTGCACGACGGCACCGCTGATTTAGGGGAGATGGCCACCGTAACTGAAGTATCAGGCGTGGCCGTTCCGCTTGACGGCGACGCGATCAGAGTATCCGGCGTTTGCACGGTGAATGCGATCGCTCCGGATGTGGACTTGATCGAGATATTCTGCGCTGGCGCGACCTGCCCTTCGACGGCGGCAAAGAGCAACTGGCTGGGTAAAACGACCAGGGTGCCGGTCTGGGCGCTACAGACAGCCGCAAACATGAAACTTAGGAGGATGATTGAGCCTGGCGGTATTCGTCCCTCTGCGAATTGTGTGTTTTCATGCGAGTCTATCATGATGTGTCAAGATTTGTAGCCGGACTGCTATCCGTGAGGATCCCACCAAACCGCTTCCGGCCGCGATAGTGACGAAGCCGGAAGGGATCCACCTTGAAGACGGCGACGTTCACGTTGTCACCAAAGTAGACGGGCCCATCAGGGGCCCTCTGCGACGCGATTGCCGAGCAGTCGCGGTGAACGGCAACGCCCCGGCGTCATTCCCAACGCCTAACCGAAATCGGATACCGGCGCCGAAACTGCTGTGGGTGGTCTGGCCACCGAAAGCCGATGCCAGCCACGAAGAACACCAACACTGCGGCAGCGGCAGTCGGTAAACCCGGCACGAAGTGCAGTAATTCTGGAACTCCGGAGTCGAACCATGGTAGATTAACAAGTGTAACACGCGTGTCCAACTGAATTGACGTGTCGTTTAGAAAGCGTATATGTCCGACAGTTACCACCAGGCAGGCCACATGCTCACTATACGTCTCGGAATTCGCTCTTGGAAATTGGCTTTGGTTTCAGCCTCCCTGCTGGTCTTGCGCGCCCAAGACGCCCCCGAGCCGCCGCACGCGCTGATCCTCGCCGCCAGCGGCGCTCATCTTCTGCGCGCGGGCTCGGAACTGCCGCTTTCGGCCCGTCCGGGCGAGATCCTCTTCGCGGGCGATGACCTCCGCGTTGATGGCGGCTCGGCCACGATTCTCTCCTGCACCGCCAAGTCTCAGCAAACCCTCTCCGCCGACGCCGACCTGCTGTTCGAAGCGCGCGGACCGAAACTGCGCGCGGGCAAGATTGCGGACACCAAACCCGCGACCGGTTGCTTCCTGCCACCGATGTCGCGCGCCATCGTCGCCAGCCAGCAGCATGCCGGCGCCGCGATGGCTATCGAAGCTTCCCGGGAGATTGTTTCCCAAACCTTCCAGCAACGCCTCCAGCAACTGCCCGATGCGCAGCGCAGCCAACTCGGGGCTGCACTGGCGCCCATCGACGCCGCACTCTCCTCAAACCCGAACGATGCGGTGCGACGCCTGGAACGTGCGGCCGCGCTCGACAGTGCGGGGCTGGCATTTGACGCCGCCGAAGAAATGAAGCAGGTGAGCAATATCTGGCCCGACGCCGGATGGGCCAAGAGCCGCCTTTTCGTGCTGGAGGAAAAGGGCGGTAAGAACGCCGCCGCGGCCAAGCCGCCCGAGCCCGAAGTCGAGGGCAACACCTATGCGCTGCTGGTAGGCATTTCGAGTTTCCAGGATACGAGCATTCCTTCACTGAACTTCGCCCACGCGGACGCCATCGAACTAGCGCGTCTGCTGAAGAGCCCGCGTGCGGGCGCGATTCCGGATGACAACGTAGTCACGCTGACCAACGAAAAAGCTACGCGCGGTGCTATCCAAAGCGCGATCGAAACCCAGCTCAAGGGCCGCGCCGGCAAGAACGATACCATTCTGCTTTTCATCGCGTCCCACGGCGTCATGGTCGGGAAAAAAGGATTCATCGTCGCCTATGACAGCAATCCGCAAGACGTGGCCACTTCCGGGATCCCCATGGATGACATCCGCAGACTGTTCGAGACGCAGCTTGTCAGCGTCAAACGGCTGTACCTCTATGTGGACGTCTGTCATGCCGGGAAGGTCGGCCAGATCTCCACCAAAGCCGACGACCGGCTGACTGAGCGCTCGCTGGTTGCCGAAGATCTGCAGATGTTTGGCATGCTGGCTGCGCAGGGGGGCCAGGTGGCTTACGAAGGCATCAATTATGGTGGCGGCCACGGAGCGTTCAGTTATTTCCTCATGAGCGGGTTGAATGGAGAGGCCGACATTGATGGCGACGGCAGGGTCAGCATGTCGGAACTGGCTGACTACGTTACCGACCACGTGAAGGCGTCCACGGTGAGACAGCAGGTTCCCAAGCAGATCGGCGAGATCGATAACAACCGTGCGCTGGCGCTGAAGAGCAAACCGGGCATCGAGCTTCAGGCCTACACCGGCCCCATCCAGGTGGCCTCGCGCAGCTTGACGCCGTTGGTCCCGCGCCGGGCGCTGAATGCGCCCGCGCCCGGGTTCGATACTACCATGCTCAAGTATCAGGACATCGGCGGGCTGCTCCAACAATTCCAGGACGCCATCGACCAGGGCCGTATCCTGCCAACGGACGATCAAAGCGCGTTCATCTTCCTGGACGCCATCCAATCTCGCAGAAAGGACGCTTTTCGTCCAGCGGCGGAAAAACTGCGGGTAGCGCTGGAGGACAAAGGCCAGCAGGTGATCCTGCGGTATCTGGCCGGCGAAGCGGCGCCGCAGAAACCCGAGGATTTCCTTCGCGGGCAGATCTACTTTGAGTCGGCCCTTCCGCTGGCGCCGGATTCTCTGTACCTGCAGAGCCGCATGTTCTTTTGTCAGGGCCGCGCCGCCATTTTCGGCAAAGATTACACCGGCGCCACCACACTGCTGGAGCGCGCCATCGGGCTCGACTCCGAGCGCGCCTACGCCTACAATGCGCTCGGTATTGTCTCTCTGGAGGGAGCCGATTACGACCGTGCCATCTCCGCCTTCCGCGAAGCCAGCCGCCGCGCGCCCTATTGGGCCTACCCGATGCACAATTTGGCACTGGCCTACATGGAGAAGGGCGATTTCGAAAGCGCCATCCGCACTTACCTGCGAGCCATGGAGCTGGCGCCGCGCGTGGCCTACCTGCCGTACAACCTCGGCCTGCTTTATCAAAGGATGAACCGGCCGCGCGATGCCGAGGCGCAATATCGCAAGGCTTTGGCCGTCGACGCCGGCAACGCCCAGGCGCTGAACGCCCTCGGTGCGCTAAACGCCGCAGCGGGACACAAGGCCGAGGCCGAGAAGTTCTACAGGCAGGCACTGGAACGCGACCCCGCGCTTCTGGCCGCGCGCCATAACCTGGCGCTGCTACTCGGGAGCGATTCCAAACGTGCAGCCGAGGCGCCCGCCCTGTGGCGCGATAACCTGGGGCGCGATCCGCAGCATCTGCCTTCGCGCCTCGCCCTGGCCCGCTACCTCTCAGCCGCCGGCAGCCCCGCCGACGCAGCGAAGGAGTACGAAACCGTCGTCGCCGCTCGCCCCGATTACGCGGCGGCCCGCCTGGCGCTTGCCGATCTCGACCTGAAGTCGTCCAAACCCGCGGACGCGATCGCCCAGTTGGAAGAAGTTCTCAAGACCCAGGGCGACAACCCCGACGCGCTGGAGCGCGCCGCCCAAGCCTACGCGCAAGCCGGCCGCAGAGCCGAAGCCGAAGCCGCCTGGAAGAAAGCGCTGCTGCTGGCTACTGATGGCCCTGCGCGCAAGCGCATCCGCCAGGCGTTGCGGGCAAGGTAGCGCGAGCCACGAGCCGAAAACATCGGCAGGCCACCGGGAAACACCCACCGCAGCCTTCGTGTGGGGCCAATCAGATTGGCAATGCGCCCCACAAACCCGCATACCTCAATTACTGAATGGCCATGGTGATCTGTCGACTGGTTTCGCCCGCGATGCTCATTACTACGGGGACAGCGTCGCTGATACCTATACCCTGAGGCACGATTCCATTCAGCTGATAGAGCCCAGTAAAGCACCGGCGCGAGGCCCGCAAGAGTCACTGCGGGACTGCTTTCGGAGGCATATGCTGCTGAACTTGGGCCGTCTGGTTCCCGATCAGCAGTTGTGCGGTGTTGGCGGTGATCGAGGTTTGGGTTCCCTGTGCCGAGCCGGCCGGAACGGGAGGATTCACCCCGCCAAGTCCCGAACAGAACAGCTCGATTGTGTCGCTGGTACGTGCCGGGGTAGCCGGCGTGACCAGGTACGGCGCGCTCCCGTCGATTGGATAAGCGTAGATCAACCCGGCCGACTGTGGCGGGCCGCTATTAAAGATCCCCGCTTCTGCCGGCGCCACGTTCGCCAGTACCGGCAGCGAGTAGGTCAAACCACGCTGCACCAGTACCTGAAGCGGAGGGTTCACATTGAGCTCGTAAGGGACGGTCGCGTTCACCTGGGTCTGGCTGGCGAAATTGAGCGGCAGTTTCAAGCCTGCCCTGAATACCTGGGCGTTGGCCAATTGCGGCGGAAGCGGCAGCCCCGGCGCAGGCGACGCATTCTCTGCCAACCGGTCTCCGTAAATCGAGATCATCGCACACGGAGCTAACTCTACGTATGGCGGCCCTCCGGCTACGTTCACAATCCCCTGCCTGATCGAAGGCCGTCGGCTGCTGCTGCGACTGCATGTCGCCCGAAACCTGCTGATCGCCCACGATCTGCATTTGCGGATTCGCAGCGTGCAGTTTCAGAGCTACCAGGGCCAGCGATGCGCTGCGGGTCGGCCAAGTGCCTTCCCATCGTCCACGGCCGAGCGGCTGCAGCATGATCGGCGGGTCGCCATTGGAAAAACTTACCGGCACCGAGCCTGAACAGCAAGGGCGCTCCGCAATCGTCTTTTACGTTGACACGGAGCGCCACGGGCCAACCCGTGGAAGACGGCTGTACCACGATGGCGGCGGGCCCGGCGGTTCCCCACCCGCAGCAGCCGTGAAGAGCAGGGTCCCAGGCGGACGACCGCGCCCAGGTCAGCGCCGGAGCGCAGCACTTGCAGGAAGACCGTTAGCGCCTGCGGACTGTTGGCAGCCGAAGGAGCGTTCACTTCCACGAGACCGTAATAGCTTCCGGTAGCCAACCCCGCCGCGCTTACACTCACCGTCACGATCGAGGAGTCCTGCCCCGCGCCATCCGTGCTCCCGCCTCCTGGAGTGACCTGCGGCCAGGCCCCGCCGGTAAGCGTAGACGCTGAAGCCGTCCGCACAAGCGAGCCGGAACCGATATTGAGAACGGAGAATGTCTGGGATGGCACGACCCCGCCGCCTGCCACGGCGGTGAAGGAAAGGCCGTGTTGTGAGAGAAGAATGGCTTGATCGAGCGCGCTGATGGTCATCTCTACTCTGACGAAAGTTGCGCCGTTTGAAGAAGTGACCGTCACGAGACCGTTGTACGTACCAGGCGAAAGCCCTGTGGGATCGGCGGACACGCTGAGGACGGCCTGGGTGGCAGGCGAGGCCGGCCCGGCCGTGGTAACGACGGAGAGCCATGTACCACCCGACGTGGTGGAGGTGGCCAACCGAACTGACGCAGGACTACGTACCGCCGCAGACTCCGTACAGGGTCAAAGCGCAGTCCGCGCAGTCCGGCAGCCCTTTACTTTTGCAGGTGCCCTTGCGCATGAAGCCGTGAATATCTATCGAACCGATATTGACACCGGCGGGCTGGTCCGGCCCGCCTGCGTGATCAGCAGCGGCACATCGTCACCCGGCGCGACTCCCGTCGGTACGTACGCATTCACCTGGTACAGGCCCGTGAAGCCCGGCGTCAGACCCCCGAAGAATACCGGGGCATCCACGCCTCCAATTGTTACCTTCACAGCATCCAGAGTGTTCGAGAGCGGTGAAAATGGCGTCTCCGAGCCCGCCAACTGCCGCGGGTTTACGTCGCCCAGGCCGGCACAGTAAATCACCAGCGCGTCATATGCATGCGCCGGATTGTCCGTTGTCACGATCGACTGCGTGCCATCCGTGGCCACTTTCACTACGATCCCCGCGCCCGTGCCCGTCAGATTCTTCGTAAATACTCCCGATTGCGACGACAGCACCCCGATCGGCTCCGGCACCGAGATCGTAGTGCCCCGCTGTACCACCGCCTGGTGTGTCGCGTTGATCGGCAGATCGTACGGAATCATGGCGTTCACCTGATTGGCGCCCGCATAGAGCAGCGGCAACTTGCGGCCGGCGATTGTGATCGTGGTTTGGCCCAGCGTCGTCGGCAGCGGCAATGCCGGCGCCTGCACCGCGCCTTGCGAAAGCTGGGACCCAAAGATGGAAATCAGGCTCCCCGGCGCCTGCGAGGCTTTCAGGCTGTAGCTGGCGGCATTGAGCACCCCTCCCGCGGCGATCGAAGGCGGAGGGTTGGCGTTCTGCTGCAGCCCGCCGCTCACGCTGCTGCTCCCTTTCAGTTGCCGATCGGCGCTTTGGGCGTTGGCGGTGATGCTGGCGTTGGCCGTGGCGCTCTGCGCCTGCCAGGTGCCGGTCCAGCGGCCGTCGCCCAAAGACGTCAGATTGAGCGCTGGATCGCCGTTGGAGAACGCGGCGATGACCGAGCCGCCCGTGAGCGGGTTGGCGCAGTCATCCACCACGCGCACTTCCACCGGTGAAGGCCAGCCGGTGGTCAGACTGAAGCCGGAGCCCAAGGAGGTGAACAGCGGCAGAAGAGTGGCCGGGGTGCAGGTGTTGCCCGCGGCATTCCCCGTCTTGCCCGCTGTGGTTGTTACGGGAGAAACCACTAGAAGTAGCTGCACCTGCTGTGCCGAATTATCCGAAAACGCAAAGGTGATATTGCCGTTGTAAACCCCTGGCAGCAGGCCGGCGATATTGGGCAGTATGTTCACCGTCGCCGGCTTGCCCGCGGATACGCTACCGCTCGCCGATTGCACGGTGAACCAAATCTGCGCCGCCGTGGCCGTTGTGCTGTAGGAGAGCGCGCTGGTGGAAAACGTGGTCAGAGTGAACGACTGGCTGGCCGGCGCAACCGGAGCGCCGGCAGTCGCGGTGAACAATAGGCCCGAGGGCTGCACGCTGGTGCCTCCCGCCGACCCGGCCGCGCGCACATTGAGCACCACCGTCACCGACTGTGGCGTGTTCGGCGCGGCCTCGGCGCCGATCGCGATTTGCCCGTAGTAGTCGGCCGCCGCCAGACCTGCGGGATTCACGCTCACTTGCACCAGCGGACCGGCAGCACCCGCAGTGCTGGCTCCGCTGGCGGGAGTTGCGCTCAGCCAGTTGCCGCCGGAAGCGGTGGACGCCGTGACGCCCCAGTTGAGCGTGCCTTGGCCGCCGTTCACGATGGTAAAGGTCTGCGGGGCGCCACCGCTCCCCGCCACCGCGCTGAACGTCAGACCCTTTTGTGACGCGACGATCGATGGGCTGGGTCCCGCCTGCACTACGCGGATGCGGCCAGCGCGGGCGTCCGAGATATACAGGTTGCCCGCGCGATCGCAGTAGAGCTGGTCGATGTCGTCGAACGCCGCCGCGAGCGCCGACCCACCGTCGCCCGATGTGCCCACGCGCTGGGAGCCCGCGTAGATCGTCAGCGTCCCCTTGGGATCGAGGCGCCGCACGATCAGCCCGAAGTTCTCCGAGATGTACACATTACCCGACGGGTCGGCCGCCAGCCCGTAGACATAGTTGAGGGGAATGCTGGTGGCTGGACCGGGCCCGGGGTCGAAGCCGCTCTTGCCGTTTCCGGCGACCGTCGTAATGATGCCGCTGGGGTTCACGCGGCGCACCAGGTTGGAGGCGTTGTCGCCGATGTATACGTACCACTCGCGTCGACTGCCAGGCCGCGAATGTTACCGAAGGTGGCGCTGGTCGCGGGGCCGCCGTCGCCGGAGTTCCCCGATTGGCCGGTGCCGGCGAATGCCGTGATCGTGCCGGTCGTCGAGATCTTGCGCACGCGCGTGTCTTCGGCAAAGTAAAGGTTACCTGCGCTGTCGAACACCATGCACTGCGGAAAGCCAAACCCGGCGCTTGTGGCCGGGCCGCCATCGCCAGACGAGATACCGGAGCCCGATCCGGCGATCGTCACAATTGAGCCGTCGGCGTTGAGCCTGCGGATACGGTCGTTGCCGTCGGCGTAGACCAGATTGCCTTGCGCATCGATACCAACCGCCTGGGGAGAGGAGATGAGAGCCGCGGTTCCCGGCGTGCCATCGGGCGAGAATCCCTGCCGGCCCGTGCCCACCACAGTCGAGATTACTCCTCCCGGCGTTACCTTGCGGATGCGGTTGTTCTGACCGTCGGCGATGTACAGGTTGCCCGTCGCGTCCGTGACCACCCCCTGCTGGAAGTTGAGCCGCGCCTGGGTAGCCGGCCCGCCATCGCCGGTGTAGGCGCCCACGCCTGCGATGGTCAGCACTGAGCCGTTCGAGATCTTTCGAATGCGCCCGTTGTCCTGGTCGGCCACATAAAAGCTGCCCGAGAGATCCTTGTCGATGGCGACGGGCCGGCTAAAGATGGCGCTCGCGGCCGGTCCGTCGCCGAAGCCGTTGCCGCCACTTCCCGCAATCACCGTAATGGCGCCGTTGGGAGCGATGCTCACGATGCGCTCCGCGTTCTGCTCGCAAACCACGAGGTTGCCAGTCGAGTCCACCACCATACCCATGGGCTGCGCCAGACCCTGGGCGAACGTCGAGATGATGCCGGCAGCCGTGACCTTGCGGATCCGGCCGTCGACCTGCGCAATGTAGACATTGCCGGACCCGTCCACCGTAACACGATAGGGAAATGCGAGCGAGGCGGCAGCGGCCGGCCCACCGTCGCCTGAACTTGTGTTCTGCCCGTTTCCCGCCAGGGTAGAGATGATGCCGTTTGTGTCGATTTTACGGACGCGGGCGTTGAAGGCGTCAGCGATATAGAGGACGCCACTGTTGGCGTCCGTTGCGACGCCGAAAGGGGTCCCAATCAGCGCCTTGCTCGCAGGACCGCCGTCGCCCGAGAATCCGCCGCCGTTCCCTACCAGAGTGCCGATGATTCCCGCCGGCGTGACTGAGCGGATGCAAGTGCCGTATAGATCCGCAATGAAAAGGGCCGCGGCACTCCTGGCCAAGTCGATGGGCGCGGCGATGGAGGCCGCCCGCGCCGGGCCGCCGTCTCCGGAGTCCGTGCGCAGGCCATTGCCCGCCACTACGTGGATGATGCCCTTGGAATCGATACGGAGCACCATGTTCAGCCCGAAATCGGCGACGTAGATGTCGCCGGTCTTGCCGTCCACCGCCACGCCGCTGGGAGCGACCAAGTGCGCCTGTGCCGCGGGTTGGCCGTCGTCGGCAAAAATGTAGTCTGTGCCGGCCACGGTGGTGATGATTCCTTGCGCGAAGCACGTTGCTTGAGCAAGCAGAAAAAGCGGGAATCGTTTCATGGCATTTTCCTATCTGACTGAGATTGAAACCGGCGGGCTGGACCGCCCCGCCTGAGTAATCACCAACTGCACGTTGCCAGGAGTCACTCCTGTCGGCACGTATGCATTCACTTGGTAAAGCCCCGTGAAGCCCGGTGGAATGGCGCGAAAGCCCTCGGGAGGGGCCCATGCCGGAATCCTGACTTCGAAATAGCCGTGCTCGGATGCCATCGAACACGATGGTCAGAGCGGCATCGACCGCGACCGGCTCGGGCGCGGCGGCCTGACTGTCGGCTTGACTGGCGGCGGGAGCAGCAAACTGGACACTCGGTGGCAGGTCCGTGCCCGGCCCCTTGAGGAGCAGCGACTGTCCATGAGTGACCACGGTAGCGGCGGGAAGCAGGAGCGCGCCAAACAAGAGCGCGCGGGCAGAGACCACAAGTCTCCGGGGATCGGTGTTCTAAAAAGCAGGTCTTTATTGTAACAGATGTTTCGCCGGGAGCCTCATTACTGCGGCTTCCAGGGCTTCCAGGCTTCCAGGCGAGTGTGCGGCAGATTTGTGGGTTGAAGTTGCGCAAGTTGCGCCCTCGCTCTTTTGGCCGATAATCTGAAGGTGTATAATCATTCAGATGAAAAGCTCCAAGGATCGATTCCTACAGGACTTGGAGTTGCGCCGCAAGGACCTGTTCCGCCAACTCGATCATCTCGGCGATTTCCGCCGCGGCACCATTTCCGTGAAATACCGCAAGTGCGGTAAAGCAACTGCGCATGTGCTCATAAGGGCACCCTGGGCACGGCCGCCAGTATCTGTTCAACGTCAGTATCGGCGGAAGGACCCAGGCGCGGAATCTGCCTTTGGGACCGAACTGGAAAAGGCTGAGAAATTGAGAAGGAAGTGGAACAATACCATACTTTTGTCCGCTTGGCTAAAGAACTGGTCGAGAAGAACTGGTCGAGATCAACGATCGGATCTGTCAGTGTCGTCCACTCCGAAGCATCGAGAATGAAAAGAGTTGGAGCAGTTGGAAAAGAACTGCAGAAACATTTCGCCGAGAAGCGGAAGACGAAATAGACCGGCTCGTCGGGCGCGTGTTGCAGGATCGCCAGCGTCTGGGACACCTGAACCTGGAAGCCAGCGAAATGGCGATCCGTGCCGCGATGCATCAGATGGGCGGCGCTTGTTGGAGAAGGGTCAACAGCCCTGCTGCGAGGAGGAAAACTCGTCGCTTAAGAACTTGACTCAATTACAACAATCTCTTGGGTAAGGACTCTAGCTTCTAGCGTTACCCACGCCTATACCGTACTGTGCGCGGAGACAGGGGGCCTATCAACACTGACCCCCCTTAATATAATAGCGGTCCCCGCAATCGGTCGGTTTAATCTATGCATCCGAGGGCGGGGGCGCCTTACCTGGTGACAGCGGAAGAGCCGGCACTCGCGGGATATACGGGTGTGAGGTCGCTGCTTGGGCCTGGGCGCAGTCGATCCTGTTGCCGTGGGACGACACTGGCGTGCAGAACTCGACTACCACAAGCGCTGTGCAGTTGCTCATCGGGGGCCGGCCCACTGAAGCGACTTTCGTCGGTCTCGCGTCAGGATTTGCCGGGCTATACCAAAGTCAAGGCGGTCTTGCCTGCCGGTGTAAAAGTGGGATCGTGGTACCATAACGTTGAGTATAGCCGGTCAGACGAGCCCGCCGATCAACATAGCAGTACAGTGAATGGCGGAGACCTTCTCAGTTTGTCGCGGACCACGGACGGCCAGTCGGGTTTCCACGGCAATTCCCGAAGGGCCTCGAAAGCGCTTTCCGGACGTTGCCGTCGGACCCAGATCGTAGCGCCTTTTCATAGGCGGACTAAGTTTCGGCTTACCTCATCCGGCTGGAGCGCCACCAACGTACCAGCTAGAGGCGGTTTGACCGAAACCACGAGATTTGTTATGCGCCCGTGCCCTATGTCAATGTGCGATCTTGGAGCAACGCTCGAGCAGCGATGCGGCGAGTACCATCGGCCGGATTGCGTGACGGACACCTCACCAAATGGCTTAGAAACCTGATGCTAGCTCAAATCAAGGGGTAGAAATGGCCAAGGACGTAATCCTAGCGGCGGATTTGGGTGGGGACCGGCTGACGGCGGATGAACTGGCCGGCATTCCCGATTTTGCAGGCATTCGCAAAGAGATCTGGGACAAGTTTCCAGGGGCGATCGCGCGCAAACAATATTCCGCCGGTGAGATCCTGATGCGCGAGGGAGAGAATGGCACCACGGCCTTCTACATCCTCTCCGGCACCATCGAGCTGTTTATCAACAATCCGGTTTCGCACGTGGAGAGTTCGCGGAAGTCTGCCGGGAACTGGTTTGGCGGGCTGACTAAGATCACCAATTACGTCAAAGGGATACCGGCCCCGAAGGCGGCCACCGGCCATGGGCGCACCCACATTCCCATCGACGCCTCCGTGGATCTCCCCATGGAGAACCCGATCGCCGAGGTCACGGCCGGCGATCTGATCGGGGAACTGGCCGCACTTGCCGCCCTCAAGCAGGAGCGGCTCAAGCGCCCGAAGTTCTATCCGCGCTCCGCCACGGCGCGCGCCAAGACCGATATCGTGGTCTTGGAGATGCTGCCGAATATCCTGAATAATGTTTTGTATAACGCGGCAGCCTTCAAGGAGAAGTTGAATCGGAATTACCGTTTCCGCGCGCTCGACAGCCACCTGCGCTCGGTTCCGATTTTCCGCAATCTCAGTCCGGATTTCCTGGAGCACCTGCGCGACCGCGTGGAACTGGTGGACGCCGTCCCCGGCCAGGTAATCTGCCGCCAGGGCGAGATAGCCGACTCCTTTTACCTGATCCGCATGGGCTTCGTGAAGGTCTCTCAGGTCTTCCCCGGTGGAGAACTGGTGCTTACCTATCTTTCGAGAAGCTCCTATTTCGGCGAGATGGGACTGCTGCCGCCAGTCTTCCGGGTGAGAGCCAAGGGTCCGAAGCCGGGGAACATCGCCGAGGCTGCCGTCTCCAGCGCTGAGCTTACGTTGGGGCGGGCGCCTAACGCCGCCGGCGCACTGGCGGTGCACTGGGACGAGTACATCTCGCGCGAACATGCCACGATGCGGGTGGAAGGCAAGCAGCTCCGCGTCAGCCGGCTGGTTTCCGGCAAGAATCCGATTACCTTCCGTATGAAGCCGGTCGAGACCGCATTGGTCTCTCCAGGAGAGACCTTCGTGATCGGGGAAACCACGTTCGAGATCATCGAAGAACCGCTCCAGTCCGGACGCCGCACCACCACGTGCACGGCCGTCGATTTCGTCCAGTTGGTGCGAATCAAGGCCGAGGACTTCGCCCAGATGCTGGAGCGCTTCCCGGAGGTCGAGAGCGGCATTAAGGAAGTAGCGCGCGCCCGCCGCCAGATGGATCTGCAGCTTCTGGGCCGCGTGCAGCAGGCTTCGCTTTCCAGCTTCCTCGAACAGGAGTTGATGCAGGGCCAGAATCTGCTGCTGCTCGACCTCGACAAATGCACGCGCTGCGACGAATGTGTTAAGGCCTGCGTCGCCACGCACAACGATGGCGTCACCCGCCTGGTGCGCGACGGACTGCGGTTCGAGAACTTCCTGGTGGCCACCAGTTGCCGCGCCTGTATGGACCCGCTGTGCATGACGCAGTGCCCGGTGGGCGCGATCCGGCGCAAGGACTCGCTGGATATTGTGATCGAGGATTGGTGCATTGGCTGCGGCAACTGCGCTCGCGACTGTCCGTACGGCAACATCAACGTGGTGCAGGTGGCGGAAACCAATCGCAAGCAGAAGGCGGAGGCCAAACCGAAAGCGGTAGTCTGCGACCTCTGCGCGGAGTTCCCGGAACCGAATTGCGTGCGCGCTTGCCCGCACGATGCCGCCATACGGGTGGAGCCGAAGACCTTCTTCGCGCGCGATCTGGCCGGCAAGCAGTTGATTGTGCCGGCGTCCGCGCCGGCGCCCCTGCCAGCGGCTCCGGAGCGGTCGGAGAACATCGATACCAAGATTTACTCCAACGTGGGCGAATTGCTCAACATGCTGCCGCGGCTGAAGATCGTTTCCGGGCCGCGGTCGGGAACGTTCCTGCAGTTGCGTTTCCCCACCACCACGTTCGGACGGTCAGCGGACAACGATTACCGTTTCGCCGACGATACCGTCATGTCGCGAACGCAGGC
>Ga0210402_10001062_pt1 | contig 29074 bp, 23 predicted proteins | sample IncBWC7MmetaG_FD_161055 | JGI IMG/M metagenome (GOLD analysis project Ga0210402, IMG submission 161055) | Forest soil microbial communities from Barre Woods Harvard Forest LTER site, Petersham, Massachusetts, United States - Inc-BW-C-7-M | ecosystem: Environmental > Terrestrial > Soil >...
TCGAACTGGATCAGGACGAGGACGGACCCCTGCAATGTTTTGTCTATCGTCTGGGTCGGAGACGCGACCGATAAAGGGTCGAGAAGAGTGCTTTTTTCAGTTTCCATAATGTCAGTTCCTGGAAGGCACAGGGCTAAGCCGGGGCGTCGGGGCCGGAGCGGTTGTCGAGAAGCGACCTCGGCGGTACACCTATTGTCCCAGAAAAGGATGCAGATGGGGAGAGGGCTGATAAGTACATTAAAAACAATGAGATGAGAGGAAACTTGTTCGTGGCATGGGACAATGCCTGAAGCTTGGCAAGTCGCAGCTCATCTCCGCCTTGCCAGCGCCCACAGCAACGCCGCCCCTGCCGCCACTCCTCCCATCGCAAGGATCGAGCGCTTCATGGAGGTCTTGATCGCCGCCTCCCGTGGCCGCACCCAGGCATCCTCCGGATAGTGTTGCGGCGCGGCTTCGAATAGCGGGATGCCCTCAGGACTTTCAGTAGATTCGCGGAGGGCCATTTGCAGGACTTCGGCCAGGTGTAGAGCTTGGCGGTCGGTTTCCTGGGAGATTTGTTCGCGGCAACTAAAGCCGTCGGCGACGATGAGCCAGTCGGTCGGGGCCTGGCGCACGGCAGGCAGAAGTTCGAGTTCGCCGATGGCTTTGGAAGTTTCGTAGGTCGATTCGTCGAAGCCGAAGGCTCCAGCCATGCCGCAGCATCCGGGAGCGGGAGTGGTGAAGTCGATGCCCATGCGCCGGAGTACGGATTCTTCGGCAGTCATTTTCATGATCGCTTTGTGATGGCAGTGGCCGTGGATCAGGGCCTTGCGGGCCAACGGGGGCAGCGGGAAATCGGGGACTCGCTGTTCGAGGAACTCGCTTAGCAGAACTACCTGCTTGGACAGCGCCTGGGCGCGTTCGTCGCTGGGGAAGAGGTTTACGAGTTCGTCGCGGAAGACGGCGGCGCAGCTTGGCTCCAGCACTACGATGGGAATGCGCGCTTCGATTTCTGGAAGGAGCTCGTCCATGATTTCGAGCAGCAGGCTCTTTGCCCGGTCCAGCATACCTACGTCGTACAGGGGGCGTCCGCAGCAGAGATGGGCGCGCGGCACTGATACTTCGAAGCCTGCGGCTTCCAATACTTCTACTGCGGCTTTGGCGGTGTCGGGCAGGAAGTGATTGTTGAACGTGTCGGCCCAGAGCAGCACACTTCCGGCGCTGGCAGCGCGGCTGGCGAGCTTTGCTCCACTTAACCGGGTCAGAGACCCGGTCCCACTCAACCTTTGTTCCCACCAGGCTTTGAACGTTTGCGGGGCGAAGGGTGGGATGCGGCGCTGGTTGGGGATTCTGGCGGCTTTCTTGGCAAGGTCGCGCACGAATGGCAACTGCGTGGTCAGATTCACCAGACCCGGAACATGCGACGCTGCTCTGGCCCACAGGTCGATGTTCGCGAAGGCGAGAGCGTTCAGCGGGCGGCGATTGTTTTCGTAGTAGTGCGAGAGGAATTCGGATTTGTAGGTGGCTACGTCAACACCGGTGGGGCAATCGCTCTTGCAGCCTTTGCACGCCAGGCAGAGGTCTAACGATTCCTTTACGGCTTCGTTCTGCCAGCGATCTTTGATCACCTCGCCCTGCGTCATTTCCCAGAGCAAATGAGCACGGCCGCGGGTGGAGTGTTCTTCTTCTCGCGTCACGCGGAAGCTGGGGCACATGACTCCGCCTTCGTAGCGGCGGCACTTCCCCACTCCCACGCATCGGAGCGCGGCACTGGCCAGGCTGCCGTGATCGTCGGGAAATTTGAAATGGGTTTCGGGCTGCCACGGATCGTAGGTTGCGCCCATGCGCAAATTTTCGTCGAGCTTGTAAGGCTCAATCACTTTGCCGGGATTCATCTTCCAATCGGGATCCCAGATATGCTTGAACTCGCGGAAGGCCTGCATCAGTTCCGGACCGAACATTTTTGGAAGGAGTTCGGCTCGCGCCTGGCCATCTCCGTGCTCGCCAGAGAGGGATCCGCCGTATCCGACGACAAGGTCGGCGGCTTCTTCCATGAACTGGCGGAATTTTCTTATGCCTTCCGCCGATTCGAGATCGTAATCCATGCGGGTGTGGAGGCAGGCGTGGCCGAAGTGTCCGTAGAAGGCGCCGTTGTACTCGTAGGCGTACATCAGCTTGCGAAGGTCGCGCAGGTAGGCGCCTAATTTTTCAGGAGCCACGGCGGAGTCCTCAAAGCCCTCCCACTTATTCGGCTCTCCGGGAACGTGCGAGGTCGTGCCTAAACTCGACTCGCGGATCTCCCAGATGCGCTTCGCCTGGCGGGGATCGGAGAACAGACGCATGGCAGGCGGAGCGGCGTCACGGTCGAGCGCTGCCATCAGATGTTGCGCTTGCGCTTCGGCTGCGGCGATTGTTTCCGCACCGAATTCCACGAGCAGCCATCCCGCGCCGTCGGGAAGGAGCGCCAGTCCCTCGGAGTTCATGCTTTTCCGTCGGGAAGCGTTGGCGATGATGTCGTCAAAGGCTTCGAGGCCGATGGGCTTGTGCTCCATGATTTGCGGGACGCGGTCGGCGCACTGGTAGATATCGGGCCAGCCGATCACAAGCAGGACGCGCGCGGGCGGGCTTTCGACGAGGCGGCAGGTCGCTTCAAGGATCGTCGCGCAGGTGCCTTCGGTGCCGACTAGCGCTCGCGCAACTTGAAATCCGTTTTCGGGCAGGAGGTAATTCAGGTTATATCCCGAGACGCGGCGCGGAATATTCGGATATTGGCGGCGCACTTGATCGCCGTAACGGTCGGCTAGCGCTTTGAGCCCGGAGTAGATTTCAGCGCGTCGGCCGCCTTCGCTTGCGATGCGGCGGAAGTCATCTTCGCTGGTCGCCCCGACATGCATGCGGAGTCCGTCGTAGGTGAGGACTTCGAGCGATTCGATGTTGTCATCGGTCTTGCCGGCCATGATCGAGTGAACGCCGCAGGAATTGTTCCCAATCATGCCGCCAAGGGTGCAGCGGTCGTGCGTGGCTGGGTCGGGCGCAAAGGTCAGACGATGCTTTTCGGCGGCGGCGCGAAGGTGGTCGAGGATCACGCCGGGCTGCACGCGCGCGATCCGGCGGCTCGGGTCGATTTCGAGAATCTCAGCCATGTACTTCGAAAAATCCAGGATGACGGCGGTGTTGCAGCACTGTCCGGCCAGCGAGGTGCCGCCCCCGCGGGCTAGAAGCGGCGCGTGATGTTCGCGGCAGAGAGCGACCGCAGCTAGAACGTCTTCTCTGTCCCGGGGCGCGACGATTCCGATAGGAACCTGGCGATAGTTAGAGGCGTCGGTGGCGTACAGTGCGCGCGTGCCGGAGTCGAAGCGGACTTCTCCGCGAAGGTGGCGGTGGAGAGCAGCTTCGAGAGCCGCGGCGTCGATCGGCTCGGTGCGCGCAGTCAGGGCGTGAGTGGAGACGTCGTAGGTTGAGGTTGGGTTAGACATTCGCTCCCCAACATCTTCGGGGATGCGGGGTGCGACGCGCAAGGGTACAAGTGGGAATTCGTATGCCGAGATCGCAAGCAGGGGCTAAAGCCCCATTTCATTTAGGGCGTGTCGGCACGACTGAAGTCGTGCCCTCCCGTCCTACGCGTGTTGCAGAGACATGCCCTCCCGTTTTACAGGTACTGCGGAGGGAGTCCTACCGCCAGGAGCGCGTCAGGTAGTCAGCGAGAGACAGAGATAGCAGGATGGCAAGGAAGAAGAACCCAGCAACGACGACCACGCCAGTCAGTTTCTCGCTGGCGCCCTTCACGTGCATAAAGAAGAGCACGACCAGCGTGGCTTTGATGGTGGCGATCAGCAGCGCGATGACCGGATTGAGCGGGCCCAGATTCACGAACGCCGCGGCGACGGTTACGCCGGTCAGAATCAGCAGCGTGGCGCCGATGAGCAGGTAGAATCTGCGCGATGTGACGTGTTCCGACATGTTCTCCCTCAAGAATGGCGGCTGATCAGGTATAGCAACGGGAACAGGAATATCCAGATAATGTCGACCAGATGCCAGTACAATCCCGCGTTTTCTATAGGCGTATAGTACTGCGCCGTGTAGCGGCCCTTCCATGACAGGACGGTCAGAACGGTGAACAGGCCACATCCGATGATCATGTGCAGGGCGTGCATGCCGGTCATGGCGAAGTAGAGCGCGAAAAACAGCTGGGCGTTGTGCGGGTCGACAGGAATTGCTTTGCCGTTATCGTCAAAGGGCTTGTCGAACGCGAACGTGGGGCCCGGCACGTGATGTTTTTCGAATTTCTCTTTGTACTCGATTGCCTTGACGCCCAGAAAGGTTAGTCCGAGCAGGATCGTGAGCACCATGTAGGCCACCAACTGTTTTCGATTGCCGTCGTGCGCGGCGCGCACGGCGAAGACCACGGTCACGCTGCTGACGATCAGCACGACGGTGTTAAAGGCTCCAAGCTTGATGTCGAGGGTCTGGCTGGCCGCGCCAAAGGCGGGAAAGTACATCAGTCGGTAGATCAGGTAGGCACAGAACAAGCCACCGAAGAACATGATTTCGGTGACCAGGAACAACCACATGCCGAGCGAGGCAGAGTTTGTCTGCTGCTGCATGTCGGCAAAGTGATGCCGCAGTTCCGGATTCGCGGCCGTTTCGACGGCGGTAGCGTGGCTATCGCTCAACGGGAGCCTCCAGAGTTGTCGGTTCCATTTTCGGTTCAATCTCGTCGTAATTGTAGGCTTCCCAGGTTACAACCGGGGTTTCGTCGAAGTTAAAAGTCGGTGGCGGAGACGCGGTCTGCCATTCCAGCCCGGCGGCACCCCAGGGATTTGGGCCGGCCAGCGGGCCGTAACGCAGGGACCACGCGAAGTAGATCATCGGCAGCAGATAACCGACGGCCAGCACGCTCGCGCCAGCAGTCGAGAGAATGTTCAGCACCTGGAACTCCGGCGGATACTGCCAGTAGCGGCGCGGCATTCCGACGTAGCCCAAGATGAATTGCGGGAAGAACGTCAGGTTGAAGCCGACGAATACGAACAGGGCCGAGAGCTTCGCCCATGCTTCCGGATACATGCGTCCGGTGATTTTCGGCCACCAGAAATGCATGCCGCCGAGGTATCCCATGACGACGCCACCGACCATCACGTAATGGAAGTGGGAGACGACGAAGTAGGTGTCGGTAACGTGCACGTCGATGCCGAGCGAGGCCAGGAACAGTCCGGTAAGGCCGCCAATGGTGAACAGGCCTATGAACCCGAAAGCGTAGAGCATCGGAGTCGCGAACGAGATGGAGCCGCGATAGAGAGTGGCGGTCCAGTTAAAGACTTTGATCGCAGAGGGCACGCCGACGAAGAACGTGATGAACGAGAAGATGAGCGCGGCGTAAAGCGAAATTCCGGTCACGAACATGTGGTGCGCCCAGACCAGAAATCCGATGACCGCGATCGCGATGCTCGACAGCGCGACGATCTTGTAGCCGAAAATGCGCTTGTGCGAGAAGCAGGCAATCAGTTCGCTGATCACGCCCATCGACGGCAGAATCATGATGTAGACGGCAGGATGGGAATAGAACCAGAACAGGTGCTGAAAAAGGAGCGGGTCTCCGCCGAGCCTGGGATCGAAGATGCCGAGGTGAAAGAGGCGCTCGACCGCGACCATGACCACGGTGATGGCGATGACCGGAGTGCCAAGAATCATGATCAGGCTGGTTGCGTAGTTCGCCCAGACGAATAACGGAAGGCGATCCCAGGTGAGTCCCGGCGCGCGCATGCGGTGCACGGTGACGATGAAATTCAACCCGGTAAAGATGGACGAGAACCCGGCGATGAAGATCGCGAGGCCGGCTTCGATCACATTGGTGTTGCTGTACTGCGTGCTGAAGGGACTGTAAAGCGTCCAGCCGGTGTCGACGCCGCCGTTGAGCAGGACATGGATCATCATCGCGCCGGCGGTAATGTAGAGGTACCAGCTCAGCAGGTTGATGCGCGGGAACGCGAGGTCCTTGGCGCCGACCATTAGCGGCACCAGGAAATTTCCCAGAATCGCGGGCACCACTGGGATCAGGAAGAAAAACACCATGATCATACCGTGGGCGGTGAAGACCTTGTTGTAGGTGTCGGCGTGCATCAGGTCGCCCTGCGGGGTGAGCAGTTCGAGCCGGATGAGCATGGCGAAAAATCCGCCGAGGAAAAAGAACATGGTGACGGAGATCAGGTAGAGGATCGCAATCCGCTTGTGGTCGGTGGTCAGCAGCCAGCTTCTGATCGTGGAGCCATTGGTCAGGTAATTCAGAGGCTTCGACGCGGGCTGGGCCGGGATAACTGTGGTCGCCATGTTATTGCACCTGCTTCTGAGGTTGTCCGGCGGGGGCGGCAGCTGCCTGATTCTGCGCGCCACCAGCGGCCGGCTGGCCGAGCGACTTGACGTATGCGACCAGCGCGTTCAGTTGTTCGTCACTTACCAGACCCTGGAAGGTCGGCATGACCGGGGTGAAACCCTTCACGATTTTGGCATTCGGATTCAGGATCGATTCCCGGACGTAATTGTCGTCGACCATCACGGTTCGGCCGTCTTCGAGCAGCACTGGCTTGCCGAAGGCGCCCTGGAGGTTCGGGCCGCGTCCCTGGATGTCGAAGCGATGGCAGGTACTGCATCCGAGCGATGTGAAAAGCTGCTTGCCCGCTTCGGGCAGTGGAACGCTGGGACCGCCCGCCATCCACTGTGTGTAATCCTGCGGCTCCATCACGACGATGTTACCGATCATGCCGGAGTGCGAGGTGCCGCAGTATTCGGCACAGAACAGATGATAGACGCCCGCTTCGGTCGCTTTAAACCACAATGTCGTGTAACGGCCGGGAATCACGTCCTGCTTCAGGCGGAACGCGGGGATGTAGAAGCTGTGAATCACGTCCTGCGACGTCATGATCAGCTTGACGTTCTCGCCCACCGGAACGTGCAATTCGTTGATCTCGCGTTGACCTTCCATGTGCTCGATTTTCCACATCCACTGCTTGGCGACGACGTAGACTTCGGTGGAATTCGTGGGGGGCGTGCGCTCCTTGAAGAAGATGACCGCGCCCCAGATGAAGAAGGTCAGCATCACGCCAAAGGGAATTACGGACCAGGCGGTTTCAAGAATCGGAGAGCCCTCGATAGGAGTGGGCAGCACACCTGGACGTCGGCGATATTTGACTGCCAGGACCGCGACCGCGATGAAAATGAGTAGCGTCATCACGGCTGACACCAACACTAGATAGATGTAAAGGCCATCCACCTGGCCGGCTATCGTCGAGGCCCGATCGGGCCACAAGGGAAAATATTTCGACATGATTACGTGGCTCGCCTTAATCCTTTATGCAGTGCGCTGGCATCGGCGCGGTACAAAATAAAAATAAACGCTCCCAAAAACAGAATCGTCGCCGCCCCGGCAATGCTCATGATCCGGCTGATGATCGCGCCGTATTTCCCGGTCCGCGGATCGTAGTGATAGCAGTAGAGCAGCATCTGGTCGGTAAAACTTCCAATCTTGTTCTGGGAGGCCTCGATCAGTCCGAGACGCAGGTCTTTGGGCGGGAATTCCACTCCGTAAAAATATTGCGCAACGTGACGGTCGGGCGTCAGGACGACGATCGTGGTGGCGTGCGCGTATTGCTGAGTCTTTTCGTCCCACTGAAACTGGAAGCCGACGGCCTTGGTAAGCGCGTTGATCGATTCCGCCGGGCCGGTCAGGAAATGCCAGCCCTTGTCGGCCCCGGTGCGTCCGTAGCGGCGCATGATGTCGCGCTTTTTCGTCGCAGCCATGTCGGGCGTTTCATGCGGGTCGAAGCTGACGGTGACGACATCGAATTCCTTGCCGACGTCGAATGACAGAACTTTCAGCGAGCCGGTCAATCCTTGCAATACCTCGCCGCAGAGCATCGGGCACTGGTAGTAGCCCAGGTTCAGGATCACCGGACGACCGGGCGCGAAGTAGTCGCCGAGTTTGACGTTGTTGCCGAGTTCATCGCGGAAGGCGAGGTCGCCGGGGATCTCGGCGTTCAGGTGTTGTTCGATACCGACAAATTGGAGGCCTGGCAGCTTCTGATTCGCGGGCATACCCATCGATTCGCCATTCATCATGGGGCCGCGCATGCCCTGCGCCCACACGGGCAGCGAAGAGAGCATCAGCAGGAATGTCGCGACGATGATGGATTTACCACGCACAGCTTTTTTCCTTCCCTGCAATTCGCGAATCTTGCTACTGCTTCGCCGCAGCCTTTGTGGCCGGAGCTTTGGGTGCCGCGGTGCCAGCTGCGTTTGCGCTGCCCGGCTGATAGACCGGCAACCCACGCTGGGCGAGCAAGTCGATAGCGTGGTCGATCGGGATGTGTGCGACTCCGGCTTTTTCGTCCACCCATCCGTAGCTGTTCAACTCTTTTTCCTGGTCAAGGACGAAGGTTTTCAACTGGCCGCGCTCGTCGACTTCGAGCAGCGGAGCGCCGTTGTCCTTGAATCTGTTTTCGACGTAGTCCGGCGGGACGCGGCGCGCACCAACCATGGCCGAATCTTCCGGTTTGGTCAGGGGGCTCATCGCCGTCATCTGCGACTGCTCATACTTGTCGAGAAATGTGTACATCCCGACCACGATGAAATAGATGATCACGGCGTTAGCAGCCAGGCCGATGAAGAAGCCGAACACACCCCGACTTCCCAGATCGTCGTGTTCGTACTCGACTCCGTGGCCGTGCGCGGGATGCAGATGATCCTCGTTCGGGCTCATGCTCATGCGTGCGGCTCCAGAAATCGTAAAGTCTGCGGGGCGTACACCGCCAGCAGCGGACGCGCTCGCAGATTACGGAAAAAGTAAGCCATCCACAGGCCGCCGACGCCCGCCAGCGCGGCAAACAGAGTCCAGCTCAGGTGAAACGAATCGTGACCCAGCGACTGTGCGGGCTCAACGTGCCAGAAGATGTCGACCGCGCGCATGGTGAGCAGCAGCGAGGCGATCCAGACCAGCGTACCGGTTTCTTTTTTCAGCCGCTGCGAAAGCAGCAGCGCGAACGGCACCGCGAAATGGAAGATCACGACTGCTAGGGCCACGTATCCCCACGAGCCGTTGATACGGCGCAGGAACCAGGGAATTTCCTCGGGCAGGTTGCCGGACCACATGATCAGCCACTGCGAGAAATTGAAGTAGGCCCAGACCATAACGAACGCCAGCATGAACTTGCCGTGGTCGTGGATCTCGGTGGACTTGAGGTATCCCGACATCGGTTTGGTCTTGCCGAGGATCGATTCGATCAGCACCACGAAACAGAATGTCGAGAGCGCGCCGCCAGCGATGAAGATCAAGCCGTAGATGGTGGAAATCCAGCGCGCCTGCAGCGACATAACCCAGTCGATCACGCCGAAGGAAAATGACAGAGAGTAGATCACCAGCCCGAATCCGCTGATGGCGCGAAACCGCAGTGTGCTCTGGCTCTTCGATGATTCGCTGTCCTGCGCGGTGGACCAGCGATTGAGCAGGAATGCCATCAGCAGCCATAGGACGAAGTACAGGGCATAGCGAGTCCAGATCGCGTTGGAATTTAGGTAGGAGAAATGGATGTCCTTGAGCTTGGTATTGTGCTCCCAAACTCCCGGCCGCGCCCACTCGTACAGACGCGGGAGACTCAGTCCGATGGGAACGAAGAGCACCGCCATTAGCGGCAGGGTCATCATGCCGGCTTCAAGTGTACGTCGTGAGACCGTGCCCCAGCCTCCACCTACCAGGTGATAGAGCATGAGCACTGCCATGCACCCGAGCGACAAACTCAAGGCGAGCATGTAAACCGTAAGGTAGGCCGAGTAGAAATCGTCCGGAACCAGAAATGCTCCTGCCACCGAGGCCGCCACGCCTACCAGTCCGATGAACATGGAGCGAGTCTGGAGGCTCTCTGCCACGGGCGGGGCCATCAGGTCGGCTTTGTTCAGGGTCGCCGTGGTCATTGTTGGTGCTCCTGTTTGGGCTCGCCTTCGGACTCGCTCGCCTTCGGTTCCACCACCGGCAAAGTCGCGCCCGTGCCGACATCGCGGAAGTTGGGCGCTTCGGACGGAACTTTTTGCCCGGCGGGAACGTCCGCTGACGTTGCATTCTGACTCAACTGCAAAGCCCGTATGTAAGCCGCGATTGCCCAGCGATCGCGCGGCGGAACCTGCGCAGAATAATCCTGCATCACGCCGAAGCCGTTGGTCATGACGTCGAAGAAGTATCCAACCGGCACTTTGCGAAGGCGGTCGATGTGATACGACGGCGGACGCTTGAGCCCGCGCGATGGAATGAAGCCGTTGCCGTCGCCCACACGCCCGTGACAGGGCGTGCAGTAGACGTTGAAGCGCTCATGTCCGTGGTCGAGGACTTCCTTCGTCACCGCAAACGGCATGTAATCGCCCAGGTTACCGTTGACTTTCCCGGTGTAGAGATAGGCGTCCTCGCGCAGATCGCCGCGCGCTACCGTGCCCTCAACCGGATTGCGCGCCGAACGGCCGTCAGCGAAGAAGTCGCTCTTGGTCAGCGGCCGGAAGTAGGGCTGCACGTGCATGTCGATGCGGCATCCAGCAGTAACGAATGTCAGCGCTATCAGCGCGGGCAGAATTGTGCGCAGTTTCTTCATGGCTAGCTCGGCACCTCCGAGATGGCGCGCGGGGCAAGCCCTTTCAGGAACTCGCGGGTGCGGGCAGCGTCAAACTTCGGGTCAGCGGAGGATACAAGCAGGAAAAATTTGTTATCCGAAGCCTTACTGAAAGCCGGTACGTTGAACACGGGATGGTAGGGCATCGGCAGTCCGTTCAGCGCCAGCATGCCGACCGCGGCCGAAATTCCGCCGAAAAGAATCGTCAATTCGAAAGTCACGATGATGAACGACGGCCAGGAAAAATTGGGCCGTCCGCCGACGTTGACCGGATAAGTGATCACGGCCACGTAGACCTGGAGCAGAAATCCCGACAGCCCGCCGATAATGCCGCAGATCAGCACGACCAGCGCCACGGCGTTCTTGTGGAATCCGATGGCGTCGGCGAGTCCTTCCACCGGGAACGGAGAGAAAGCGTCGATGTCCTTGTAGCCCGCGCTGTGCGTTTTGTGAGCGGCGTCGAGCAGTTCCTGCGGAGAATCGAATTCCGCCATCAGGCCGTAAACCGGATTTTCGAGGGCAGTAGTGCCGCTCATTTATGCACCTCCTCCGCCTCGTGGACATGCGCCTCAGGCAGCAAGGTCCGCAACTCGGCGATCGATACCATCGGCAGCACGCGCACGAATAACCACATAAAGGTGAGGAACATGCCAATCGTGCCGATGTAGGTCATCCAGTCCCACTTCGTGGGGTAGTACATGCCCCAGGACGAATTCAGGAAGTCGCGGTGCAGGCTGACCACGATGATGATGAAACGCTCCAGCCACATGCCGACCAGGATGACCAGCGAAAGGATCCAGAGCCAGAATGTACTGGTACGGAAATACTTGAGCCAGAACAATTGCGGAATGAAGATATTCGAAATCAGCAGGCTCATGTACCACGGAGCGTACGGACCGTGCAGGCGGTTCCACAGCAGGAACGAGTCAAACGTGTTCCCGCTGTACCAACCCATGAAGGCTTCGATGAAGTATCCGTAGCCGACGATCAGGCCGGTGGCCAGCATAACTTTCGCGGAGTTTTCCAGGTGACGCGCGGTGATGAAATCTTCCATCCCGTAAACCGCGCGGATCGGAATTGCCAGGCAGACCACCATGGCAAAGCCCGAGTAGATCGCGCCCGCGACGAAGTAGGGCGGGAAGATCGTGGTGTGCCATCCCGGAACGATGCTGACCGCGAAATCGAAGCTCACGACGGTGTGGACGGAAAGCACCAGCGGCGTGGCTAAACCGGCCAGAAGAAGATAGGCCGTTTCATAACGATGCCAGTGACGGGCAGATCCGCGCCATCCCATGGCAAGCAAGCCGAAGACTTTCTGGATGATCGGATTCTCCGCGCGATCGCGCAGGGTCGCGAGATCGGGGATCAGGCCGACAAACCAGAAAACGAGAGAAATGGTGCCGTAGGTCGAGACCGCGAATACGTCCCAGATCAGCGGGCTGCGGAACTGCGGCCAGTAGTTCATCGAGTTCGGGTAGGGGAACATCCAGTAGGCAAGCCACGGGCGTCCAGTGTGGACGAGCGGGAAAACGCCCGCGCAAGCTACCGCGAACAGCGTCATCGCTTCCGCAAAGCGGTTGATCGAGTTGCGCCAGCTCTGGCGAAGCAGAGCGAGAATGGCGGAGATCAGCGTGCCGGCGTGGCCGATACCGATCCACCAGACGAAGTTGATGATGGCAAAGCCCCAGCCGATGGGGATCGTGATGCCCCAGATACCGGTGCCCTTCATGAACAGGTAGCCCAGGGCAAACAGCAGCATGTTCATGCCGGAGAACATCACCAGAAAGCCGAAGACCCATCCCAGTGAGACGGGGCGCCTCAGGACGATATTGCTGACCTTCTCGCCGATGGTGGCAAACGAGTGCCCGGGCTCGATGACCGGAACCCGCTGGTCTTCTTTCGGAACTTCCACCGGGATTGGAGTTTGAGTCGCCATGCCTAGCCTGCGCTCCGCTCGTGCTGTGATTCGGGTTTCAACTCGGGATTCGGATTGCGCACTTCCGCCAGATACGTGGTACGCGGACGCGTATTCAATTCAGCCAGCAGCGAGTAATTCCTTGACTGCGCTTTCCATTTGTTCACTGCGCTGTTGGCGTCGTTCAGGTTGCCGAAGACGATCGCGTTCGCCGGACACGACTGCTGACACGCCGTCTTCAGTTCATCGCCGACGCGGACGTCTTTTCCCTCTCGCACCGAGGCCGTCTCTGCGTCGATCTTGTGCTCGTTGATGCGCTGCACACAGTAGGTACACTTTTCCATGACACCGCGGCTGCGGATGGTCACGTCCGGATTGCGCATCATCTTGTACTGTGGCGTTTCCCAGTCCTGAAAGAGCAGGAAGTTGAAGCGCCGAACTTTATAAGGACAGTTGTTCGAGCAGTATCGTGTCCCGATGCAGCGGTTGTAGACCATGTCATTCAGGCCTTCACTGCTGTGGACGGTTGCGCCGACGGGACAAACCAGTTCGCAGGGCGCGTTCTCGCACTGCATGCACGGGACGGGCTGGAAGTAGCCCTTGGGGTTATTTCGGTCGCCCTGGTAGTAGGCGTCGACGCGAATCCAGTGCATGTGGCGGCCCTTGAGCGTTTGCTCGTAGCCAACCACTGCAATGTTATTTTCCGACTGGCAGGCGACGATGCAGTTGTTGCAGCCCACGCAGGCGTTAAGGTCAATCGCCATACCCCAGGCGTACATTTCTTTCGAGTAATCGACGGCCGGATAGAGTGTGAGCTCCTTGGGAACTTCGCCTTCCTTCGCGAACGCCGGCTCTTTCTTGTACTCCTCGAGGTCGGTCTCCATGACCAGCGGGCGGTCGCTGCCGTCGGGCGTTTCCATGGTCTGGTAGCCCTGCGTGCTGGCAAGGTTGTAAATCTCGCCAGTCGGCGTGAGCTTCGCGCCACTGGCAAACCATGGAGCCTGACTGGTGCGAAGCGGATAGGCGTCGTGCCCGGTGCCCGTGCCCGCGCGGCCAGCGCGCGTGCGTCCGTAACCGAGGAACAGCGTGACCATGTTGTCAGGATGGCCGGCCTGAATCCAGATGGGACCTTTTACTTTCTTGCCGTTGAGTTCGACTTCGACTACATCTTTGAAACTGAGTTTCAGTCGCGAGGCCATTGCCGGACCGATCATCACCGGGTTGTCCCAGGTGAGCTTGGTCAGCGGCTTGGGGAGTTCCTGGAGCCATCCGTTGTTGGCGAAGCGGCCGTCGTAGATGGATGGGTCGCGGCGGAAGTTGAGTTCGATGGCGTTGGCGTCAGCAGGCTGCGAACGCTGAGGGCTGATTCCTTTCGCGCTGACATTTTTGGGCGCGTACGTGGTTCCGGCAATCCATCCGTCGTGCAGAGATTTTCGCCAGAACGTTTCGAAGTCGCCGCCGGTGTGCTGCTTTTGCCAGTACTGCTGAACCAGGTCGTGTCCAGTGAGTCCGGGTTGGCCGGCAAGGATGGTGATGATCTCGTGCGCGCTCTTGCCGCCGTAGAGAGGATCAATCAGGGGTTGCACAATACTCGCGCTGCCGTCGTAAGCACGGGCATCACTCCAGGCTTCGAGATAGTGCGCTTCCGGCACGTGCCACTGACAGAGGACCGCCGTCTCATTGTTGTGCGTGCCGAGATAAACCTTAAGAGCGACGGCATTCGATTTCAGCGCGGAGGCGAATTCCAATTCAGCGGGCGCGTCGTAAACGGGATTACCGCCGAGGATGAGCAGTAGATCGACCTTGCCGCCGCGGATGTCTTCTACCAGTTCGTGCAGTGACTGGTTCCGGTTCGCCGGGTTGGCATCGACGGGCTCGGTGTAAAACACTGTTTTGCCAATGTTGCCGAGCTTTGCGTTGATTTGGTGCGCCAGAGCATGCAGGGCCGGTGGCTGATGGTCGCCCACGATAACCACACTTGAGCCGCCATGATCCTGCAAGTCCTTCGACGCTGCCATGACGTAGTACGTTTCCTGATCACTCAGGCTCGGAGTGGCGGATGAAGCGACCCCACATCCTGCAGCCAGGACATGGGCAAGATTTTCGATATTCGCTGCTCGAACCGGCAACCGGTGATCCGCTTTCATTCCCGTCGAACTCGGCGTGCTCTCAACCACATACAGCCGATTCATCTCCGCATCGGGATTACGCCGCGAAGCGAAGTCGCGAATGTAACGCGTATTCCCTGGAAAGCCGGCGTAGAGGAAGTCCGCATCGAGCGAAACGATCACGTCGGCCTTCGACAAGTCGTAGCGTGTCTCGACCACTTCGCCGAAGGCCATCTTCGCGCCTTCATTTACGTTGTCGCGGTTGATCGGCTCGTACACATGCCACTTGGCCTGCGGATTTGCTTTCAGGTAATCGCGGATCTGGCCCGCTAGCGTCGGCGACGAAACGGATTGGGTGAGGATGCGAACGCCAGCGCCTGCAATCCCTTTTTGCACGCTGATCGGACCCCTCACCGCCTCCGTGAAAGCAGTCCATGAGCGGACGTCACCCATGTAGGTGACGGTCTGGGCACGGTCAGGATCGTATAAATCCAGAAGTGAGGCCTGCGCGTAAACGTCCGTGCCGCCGAGGCTCGCGGGATGATCCGGATTGCCTTCGACTTTCGTCGGGCGGAACATATTGCTTTCGACGATGATCGGGGACGCGTATCCGCCCAGCGTATAAGCGGTGGCGTAGTACATCGGCTTGCCGGGAATGAGATTTTCCGGCTGCTTGACGTAGGGGACGATAACTGTGTCGGGCAGTTTGGTGCAGCCAGTCAGCCCCGCCAGAGCCAACGACGCGCCCATGGTCTTGAGGAAACCGCGACGCGAGAACGATTCGAGCCACTCCGATGCGCCCTTCGGGAATTCGCGGTGCATCATCTCCCGGAACTCGTCGCTGCCCGCGAGTTCTTCCAGGCTGCGCCAATACTCCGGACCGGAGGTCTCCTCGATCTCTGCCTTTACGGTCGCCAGATCAAGCTGCCCACGCTTGCCGGGACAAACATCGGGACCGCCCTTTAGTTTGCTGTTCTCGTCCATTTTTCGTCTTCAGTTCTTTGTCTCTAACTCTAACTCTGTATCGAACTCGGCTACCGATGGCAGGTATTGCAACTCGTAATGTCCTTGACCGAGCGGACTTTATACAGATCCTTCAACGCGTTGCCGAGTTCGATCTGATCATCGTAATCATGGCCATTCACGCTGACGAGATTTCTATGCAGCGGATTATTCGCGGGCTGCTCATACCGCATGTTGAATACCTGCTCGCGCGGGCGCAGATATTTTTCCGGCGCGCGGTGGCAGTTCAGACAAAATTCCATCTGCAGGGATTCCTGCTGGTACATCAGCGGCATCTTATCGACTGGGCCGTGGCAGGTATTGCAGCCGACGCCCTTATTAATGTGAATGCTGTGATTGAAATAAACGAAATTCGGCACCTGGTTGACGCGCGACCACTCAATCGACTTGCCGCTGCGGAAGCTTTCGCGAACGGGTTCCAGATAAGCGGCGTTGGTCCAGATCTGCGAGTGGCAGTTCATGCAGGTCTTGGTGGGAGGAATTCCAGCAAAACTCGAAACTTCCACCGACGTATGACAGTAGCGGCAGTCAATACCCAGTCCGGTGACGTGATGCTGGTGGCTGAACGGCACCGGCTGCGGCTTGCGCACGCCCGCATTGGTGACATACGGGGTACGCTCGAGTTCCCAGAGAACCCAGCCCAGTGCGGCGACGACCACGGCAACGATTACCAGCGAAGCGCGGGCAATGTTATTGCTGCTGCGTGGAAAAATCTGCATGTCGTTCGAATCTTCCCGATTAATGTTGCTGGGACCAGTCGCGCCGTTCCCGGTTCTTACGCTTCGCTATGATTCTTGTCACACTCGCGTGTGACCATGGACACTAAAACGGGTGATTATAGCAGTTGCGATACTTTGCTTTGCAATTTTTAATTTTCAAATTAGGAATGACGTTGTGCGATGCTGAACTTTTCAAATTCTTCCGTTTCGAAAACACAGAACTGATCGAAACCTCGCTGCTTCGAGCGAGTTTTCCCGCTTCGACATCCTTACCTTAGGTTCATGACCAACAGTTTCGGTTCGGTCATTTCCTGGATCGAGTCGCGCAGGCCTTCTCGTCCGAGCCCGGAATCCTTCACGCCACCGTAGGGCATGTGCTCGACGCGGAACGTCGGAACATCGCCCGCAATCAGTCCGCCGACTTCCAATGTTTCGTATGCTTCGAAAATCAGTTTCGCATCGCGCGTAAACAATCCCGCTTGCAGGCCATACGGGGAGTCATTCACTTTCTTTAAGGCGGCGGCGAAATCATTGTACGGTTCAACGGTTACAACCGGCGCAAAAATTTCCTGACAATTTACTTTCATGTCAGGGCGTGTACCGGAGAGTACGGTCGGTTCGAGAATCGAACCCTTGCGTTTTCCGCCGCAGAGCAGACGCGCTCCGCCACGCACCGCTTCCTGAATCCAGTCGACGGCGCGGATGGCATCGCTTTCACGGATCAGCGGACCCAGGTCGCTCGCTTCGTCGAGCGGATCGCCGACCACAAGCTTTTTCACGCCTTCGATCAGCAACTCTGTGAACTTGCCATACACGGAATTCTCAACGAGAATGCGCTGCACGGAAATGCAGGACTGCCCGGCGTAGGCGAATCCGCCCGTGACGCAGCGTTCGGCAGCGTAAGCGAGATCGCAGTCGCTGTGCACGATCACACCCGAATTGCCGCCCAGTTCCAGCACGACTTTCTTCTTGCCGGCCTTGTCCTTGATCGCCCAGCCGACGGCCGCGCTGCCGGTAAAGCTGATGAGCTTGATCCGGTCGTCGGTCACCAGCAGTTCAGAATCTTCGTTCGAGAGCAGGAGCACGTTGAGACCGCCATCGGGCCAACCCGCCTGCTGCACGACTTCCGCCAGCAGCAATGCGCTCAGGGGAGTCTGCGGCGCAGGCTTGAGAATCATTGAGCACCCCGCAGCCATCGCGGGGGCGACCTTATGTGCGACCAGGTTTAACGGAAAATTGAACGGGGAGATGCCCGCGATCGGCCCCAGGGGAAACCGCCGGACGATGCCCCAACGCCCGGCTGTGCTTTGCTGCCAGTCGAGCGGCAGATATTCGCCGTATCCGCGAACCGCTTCTTCGGCGGCTACGTTGAAGGTAATGATGGCGCGCTCGACTTCCTGGCGCGCAGTCTTGATAGGCTTGCCCGCTTCCTGAGCGAGCGTACGGGAGAATTCTTCCTTGCGCTGCTGAATGCCTTCGGCGATCTGCCGGAGGACCCGCTGGCGCTCAAAGGCCGGAAGACGGCGGGTGGTGCCAAATGCTTTGACAGCAGCGGCTATCGCCTGTTCGGCATGTTCGCGGCGTCCGCGATGGACACGGGCAACGAGAGCGCCGTCGTATGGCGAGCGCACATCAACCAGGTCGCCTTCCTCCAGCCATTTCCCGTCGAGAAAAAGTCCGTGGGTCGCGACCGGAACCGCCGTCAACTGCGCCATGCTTCGCCCCCTGAGCGTAACCAATGATTATAAAGCTCGGTCGTGATCCGATGTAGCATCAGCCTCGCGTTACCTTCCAGGTTGCGGCTTGAATTTTTCGTCCACTTCGACCTGATACCCCGCTACCAGCCGGTTCGTTTCGTTCGCCATGCCGACGACTGACATTAATTCCTTAAATTGTGCGTCGGTCATACCCTTCTTTCGGGCGGATGCAGTGTGCGAGGCAATGCAGTATTCGCACTGATTCGTGACTGAGACCGCAACGTAGATCAACTCCTTCACCAGCGGGTCGAGCGCGCCCGGAGCCATGATCTGTTTGATATCGTCCCAAGTGCGCTTCAGCATTATTGGATCGTGAGCGATGGCCTTCCAGAAATTGTTGATCCAATCGGTCTTACGTGTCGCCATGATGTCGTCGTAGACGGCGCGCACTTCGGGACTGGCGTCGGCGTATTCGATAAGACCGAAAAGTGACATGAAGATTTTTCTCCGTTGGAACTAAGGTGTCAGGTGTCAGGTCTTACGTGTCAGGAAAATCTCAGCGCGTCGACGGCTTTCCTGACACCTGAGACCTGACACCTGCCTTACGATACCCAGTCTAGAACTTTGTAGTACGCTCCTGCGAACGGCAGGAACCACGGCTTGCCGTTATAGAGACCAAGCGGGGCGCCTGGAAACGGAATCTCCGTAAATGGATTATCGGTCTTCCCTTCTGTAATCCACTCCGCTATTTTCTGTCCCTGCCAGGTGGCCATGGCTACACCGTGTCCGGCGTAGCCGAGGGCGAAGTAAATTCCATCCATCAGCCCGGCGTGGGGCATGATGTCGAAACAGAAATCCAGCGTGCCGCCCCAGACATATTCAACCTTGGTGTCGCGCAATTGCCGGTAGACCGAGATCATGCCTTGACGCAGAATTTCGGCGCTCTTGCGGACAGTCTGACCGGTCTCCGGAAAAAACGCGGCGCGTCCGCCGAAAAGCATGCGGTTGTCGGGCGTGAGGCGAAAGTAATAGAGATAGTTCTTGGAGTCGTAGATCTGGCGGTTCCGTGGGCTCAGCTCGCGAGCCAGGGCGTCGGGTAGAACTTCGGTTGTAATAATAAACGACCCAATGGGGATGATCTTCTTCCGCAGCGCGGGAGTGGCGGCGCCGGTGTAGCCGCTTGTGCCGACCAGAACGTTGCGGGCATGCAAAGTTCCGCGTGGGGTCTTCAGGCGGAAGCCTGGCGTGCCGTTTTGCGAGGCGCGTTCGAGACTTTGCAGTGGGGTTCGCTCATGAATGGCGGCGCCTGCCCGCATGGCCGCCGCGGCCAGTCCGGCAACATAGCGTGCGGGGTTCACGCCCGCGCTGACTTCGTCGACCATGCCGCCGTAGTGGATGTCGGAACCAATCTCGCTGCGCAACTGATCCCGCGGGACGATTTTCAATTGATGACTGAACTCGCGGGCGATTACTTCAACCTGCCGGGCATAGTCGTCGAAGTGGCTCTGCTTGCAGGCGACTTCCAAATGGCCAGTGCGGGCGAAATCACAAGCGATATTTTCTTCTTTCACAATGCGCTCGACGCAGGCGATGGTGTCGAGCGAAGCCGCATACATGCGCTGCGTAAGTTCGCGTCCAAATTTTGAAATCAACTCGTTGACGCCGAGTTTCAATCCGGTGAGCACCATACCGCCATTGCGCGAGCTTGCGCCCCAGCCGATGGTTTCGGATTCGAGGACCACAACCTTCGCGCCCCGTTTGGCGAGCGCCACGGCGGCGGAGAGCCCAGTGAACCCGGCACCGATCACCGCCACATCAGCGGTCTCGGGCAAGGGCTGCGGTAGAGGCTTGGGCATCTCGACCGTGGTCAGCCAGTAGTTGTGTTCCTGGGGCATGAAAAACAGTTCTCGGCTCTCAGCAAGAACACACAAGACTCTAAACCAGATTGGAGACAGCAAGCGAAAAAGCCGCTTATCGGAAACTCAGAACCGGGAACTGAGAACTTCTACAGCAACGCTGTCTCGTGAATCATGCGGCCCTCTGCGAACCGCGAGAAATTTAACAGAGAGGCGTCAATCAGATCAGTCTTGCCTGTCAGAATCAGGTCACTCAGAATTTTACCTGTGGCGGGCGAGTGCATCACGCCGTGGCCGCTGAAACCGTTGGCGAAGAAAAAGCCCGGCAACTGCGGCGACTCTCCCAGAATCGGATGATGATCGGGTGTCATTTCATATAACCCGGCCCAGGCCCGCTTCGGATTCACGGCCAGATTCTCGAATACCGGCACTCGATCGGCGGCGCGCGTCAGAATTTTCTCGATGAACGAGGACTCGAAATCAACCTTGTATCCCGGCGTTTCTTCGGGGTCGTTCCACGCCAGCAAAAAGCCTCGGCCCTCCGGACGAAAATGGAATCCGTTCGACATATCGATGATCATGGGCGCGCTGTGCGGAAACTGATCGAAGGGTTCGGTCGGGACCAGCATCCGGCGGAGGGGTTCGACGGGCAGGTCAATGCCCACCATCTTTGCGATTCCAGGGGACCAGGCTCCGGCACAGTTCACGACTATCTGCGCTGAAACCGCGTCGCGAGTCGTCGCAATTTCAAAACAACTGCCCCGCTTCGAGATCGCGTTTACAGTGGCGTTCTTCCAGAGCGTGGCTCCGTGATCGCACGCCCAGGTCATGAAGCCGATCATGGCGCTGTAGGGATCGACGAAACCGTCGGTCGAGCAGAAACTTCCGCCGATGATGTCATCGCCCCGCAGTTGCGGAAATTGGCGGCGAATATCGTCTCCCGAAATGAGCTGCACGTTCTTCAGTCCCATGGCGATCTGTTTTTCGCAATTCACTCGCAGATAGGAGATGTGGTTTGCGGTCGTGGCGCAGAAGAGATATCCCTGCGGACGATAGTCACAGGGATAGCCGAGCTGTTCCTCGAAACTGGCGTAGAACGGAATCGAATAAAGCGACATCTGGATGTTGACCGGGGTGGAGAACTGGGCGCGGACTCCGCCCATGCTCTTGCCGGTTGATCCCTTGCCCTGTGCGGTCTCGCGCTCGATCACGAGCACGTTCTTACAGCCGGCGGCGACCAGGTGATAGGCAATGCTCGATCCAACAATGCCTCCGCCGATGATGGCTACGTCTGCGGTGTGCATGGTGCGGGGACATTGTAAACGCGAAAAGGAGCGGGCAAGGTACCCGCTCCCCTCATTTTCGACGACTCGAATTTGGCGCGACTACGAATTAGCGGCGGCCAATCCGATTTTCACGACCACCCAAAACGCGAACCAGCCGAAAACGACTGCAAAAGCTGTCCCACGTTTGACCTTGCTGATGGCTACAACGCCGATGGCCATCAATACCAGTGACCAAAACGTGAAGATATCGATTGAGCTCAACAAGGCAAACATGACGGGCGATGCTGCCGGGTCGACGAACGTCCCCAAGCTGGTAGCGGCCGGCGATTGGATCATGAACCCGTCGCTGCTCACTCCGGCCAAAAGTGAAAGAACAGCCAGCAACGACACGAATATCTGCGGCAGCCAGGCAAACACCGCCAGCGCGAACATGGTCTTGAACCGCATGTCCGCATTGGCCCCGAACTTGAATGTGGCGAATAGAACGCCGGCAATAACGAGGTAGAAAATCAACCCGACGACGGGTCCACCGTAGGACAATACTTTCCAAAATCCTGTCTGCTGGTCCATCGCCTTCTCGCGCTGGTCCGGGGGAAGTCGTTCGACTCGCTCGGCCTGTTTTGGTTGGATGCGTAACTGGTTTTCCACCACTTTCCGGAATCCCACTTTCTGGTCGACGACGAAGATGAACATCACGTAAACGATGCCACCGATCAGAAACGGCAGCCACCAGCTTGCACTGCGGCGTAGATCGGTGAATGCTTTGCTGGGCGCGACAAACGTGTTGACCACGCGCTGAACCTGGGACAGAGGCGCAGTCTCGTTGGGCGGTACCACGGAAGCTGTAGCCATTCTTTCCTCCTCGAATTTCGGAGTGATTCTAGGTTTTCCGCCCCACTTTCAGCAACCCCAAGTCGGCAAATGGCGAAGGTTTCGGCGAACGCCGGGTGCGCGCCGGTGAACCGCTACTGCACAGCGATTTCGGGCGTGGCAGCCAGCAGGGTCTTCGTATAGGCGTGCTGTGGACTTCCGGTGACCTGGGCCGTCGGCCCGACCTCCACGACCTTCCCTCGATAGAGCACGGCAATTCTGGTCGAAAGGTAGCGCACCACGGGCATGGAGTGAGAGATAAAGAGGTAGGTAAGCCCGAACTCGCGCTGCAATTCGCGCAGCAGGTTCACGATCTGCGCGCCCACGCTGACATCAAGCGCCGACACAGGTTCGTCCGCCACAATAAATTTGGGACGCAGCGCCAGAGCCCGGGCAATTCCAATGCGCTGCCGCTGCCCACCGGAGAATTCGTGGGCATAGCGGGTCATTGCCGATTCATCGAGTCCAACGGCACGTAGCAATTCCTTTACGCGCTGTCGGCGCACTTCAGCGCTGAGATTTTCATGAATGATGAGCGGTTCGGCGATCAGGTCTTCCACGCGAAAGCGCGAATCGAGCGATCCAAACGGATCCTGAAAGATGATCTGCATCTCGCGGCGAAGCCGCCGCAAATCCGCGCCCTTTGCCGCCAGTAAGTCCCGTCCGCCGAATGTAATTGCGCCGGAGGTCGGCTGAATCAGCCGCAGAATCAGGCGGCCGAGCGTGCTCTTGCCGGAACCAGACTCTCCGACGAGTCCGAGAGTTTCGCCTTCCTGAATGTCGAGAGAAACATCGTCGACGGCGCGAACTTGTCCTCCGCTCCGGCTGCCGAAAGCCGATTCGCGGAGATCAAAGGTCTTGGACAGGTTGCGGATTTCGACTAAAGGCACGGGGTTATCGTATTCCATATTCCGGAATATGGAATTAGCCAGTCTATTAACTAGCCCGCCACCAGCGGCACCGCCGCCAGGGCGGCCAACATTCCTACGGTCTTGCCTCGACTAAAGTGCTCATGCAGAAAGAACCTCGCCAGCAGCACGGTAATCGCAGGATACAGAGAACTCAGGACAACCGCCGTATCCAGGCGCCCCGTTTGTGAAGCACGCACGAAAAGGGCGCTGCCGATGGTGTCAAGAAATCCGGTGCAAATCGCAATGGCCAGCACGGCACGAGGCATGCCCCGCACTTGTCTCGCGACCAGCACGAACGTGCTGGTGACAGCGAACGATGCAAACCGCGACCACAAGGCTACCCAGACCGGGGAAGCATGGTTCGCCTGGTTCACGCACAGGTAGAACACCGCAAATCCAATGCCCGCGAGTACGGCCATCCCCAGGCCTTCCGGACGGCCCGCGCTGCCTTCCGTGCGCGAGATGAGCCACACGCCAACCCCGGCGAGGACGAAGCCGATCAGATGGCGATACCCGGGAAACCCTTCGCGAAATGCGGTAATAATTGTTGGGATCCCAGCGCCAAGTACAGCTGACACCGGGGCCGTCAATCCCATCTTGCCGCTGGCGAGAGCGCGATAAAACATCGCCAGTGAAATACCACCCACCGAGCCGGCGGCCAGCGACCACAACAGACTCGCACGATCAGGAAACGGAGCATGCGTAACGCGGGCCAAGGAGTACATCAGGACGACCCCGCTCAGATGGACGATCGCGGTGAACAAGAACGCATTCACCCGGCGTGCGCCCACTCCACCGGAAAAATCGCTCACGCCCCAGATGAGCATCGCAGTCAGGCTGCACGCGGCTGGGATGTACGGCGGGGGGATAGGCATGCAGGTTCGGGCTAGGCCTTGCCCGCCAGTAACTGCCGCAACACGTACTGCAAGATACCGCCATTGGCGTAGTAGAGCGCTTCTTGCGGCGTATCAATGCGGACAAGCGCTTTGAACTCGGCTTTTTTTTCGCCTTTGACGCGCACGGAAATTTGCCGGCCCGCAGAGAACTTCTCCACCACTTCGGCAACGCCAGCGATTTCGAAAACCTCCTCGCCAGTTAACTTCAGCGATTCAGCATTTTGACCATGCAGGAACTGGAGAGGAAGAATGCCCATGCCGACCAGGTTAGAGCGATGAATACGTTCGTAGCTTTCCGCGATCACAGCGCGCACGCCCAGCAGCCGCGGCCCCTTTGCGGCCCAGTCGCGTGACGATCCCGATCCATATTCCTTGCCGGCGAGAATCACGAGCGGGATTTTCTCGGCGTGATATTTTTCGGACGCTTCGAAGATGGACATCTCGGCGCCATCGGGCAGATGGCGAGTGAACCCGCCTTCGGTTGCGACCATTTTGTTGCGCAAGCGGGTGTTGGCAAAAGTTCCGCGGACCATCACTTCATGATTGCCGCGACGCGATCCATAGGAATTGAAATCGGCGGGCTGGACGCCGTGGGCGATCAAATATTTGCCGGCGGGACCATCTTTCTTAATCGATCCCGCAGGTGAGATGTGGTCGGTTGTCACACTATCGCCGAGCACGGCGAGCACCCGCGCGCCCTTGATGTCCTCGATTGCGGCTGGCTTGATAGTCATACCGTCGAAGTACGGGGCCTTGCGGATGTAGGTCGAGTCCTTCTCCCACGCATAGGTTTCGCCGGTCGGTACGGGCAAAGAACGCCAGCGTTCGTCGCCGAGGTAAACCTCGCTATAGCTCTTGCGAAACATCTCGGACGTAATCGAGCCAGCCATGGACTGTTCCACTTCGCTTTGCGACGGCCACAGGTCCGCGAGAAAAACGGGCTGCCCTTCCTTGTCTTTGCCGATCGGATCTTTTCGAAGATCGATGTCGATTCGTCCCGCTAATGCGAATGCCACGACCAGCGGCGGCGACATCAGGTAATTGGCCCGCACTTCGGAGTTGATGCGTCCTTCAAAATTACGGTTCCCGGAAAGTACCGAGGCGACCACCAGTTCCTTCTCGTCGATGGCCTGCGAGACCTCCGTCGGCAAGGGACCGGAGTTTCCAATGCAGGTTGTGCAGCCGTAACCTACGATGTTGAACTTCAATTTCTCCAGATATGGTGTCAAGCCTGCCGCTTCGAGATAATCGCGCACCACTTTGGATCCGGGAGCGAGCGAAGTCTTCACCCAGGCGGGCGTGCTCAGTCCTTTCTCGACCGCTTTTTTTGCCACCAACCCGGCGGCAATCATCACTGACGGATTCGAAGTGTTGGTGCAGCTCGTGATCGCGGCAATCACCACGCTGCCGTGCTGCAGCGACGACTTCACACTCGGGGATACATGTTCGTGCACTTTCGGATCTTCCACGCCCACCCCAGCGGGATTTCCGCCTTCCTGTTCCCAGTTCTTCGATATCGCACCGGAAGTAGCCGCCACCGCGGCTTTCGCCTTGGGCTTGATCAAGGAAGGCAATGCCTGGGTAAATGACTCCCCCGCCTTCGAGAGCACAACGCGGTCCTGCGGACGCTTTGGTCCGGCAAGACTCGGCTCCACGGTCGCGAGATCGAGACTTAGCAGTTCGGAGTATTCGGCCTCGGGAGTGCGCGCATCGTGGAAGAGTCCCTGCTCGCGCGCATAGGCTTCGACGAGAGCGATCTGCTCGTCACTGCGGCCCGTGAGTTTCAGGTAGCGCAGGCTCTCTTTGTCGATCGGAAAGATACCGCATGTCGCGCCGTATTCGGGCGACATGTTCGCAATGGTGGCGCGGTCGGCGAGGGGCAGATCCTGCAGGCCCGGTCCGAAATACTCGACGAACTTTCCCACCACTCCGTGTTTGCGCAGTAATTCCGTGATCGTAAGCACGAGATCGGTGGCGGTCGCGCCTTCGCGCAGGCGTCCGGTGAGTTTCACACCGACGACCAGCGGGATCAGCATGGAAACTGGCTGCCCCAGCATCGCCGCCTCGGCCTCGATACCACCCACGCCCCAGCCCAAAACGCCGAGGCCATTCACCATGGTGGTGTGGGAGTCGGTACCGACGAGCGTGTCGGGATATGCCGTGCGCTTGCCGCCTTCTTCGTGAACAAAAACGACACGCGCGAGATATTCGAGATTCACCTGATGGACAATGCCCGTATCGGGCGGGACGATGGCGAGATTGCGGAATCCGGTCTGTCCCCAGCGCAGAAATGCGTACCGCTCTTCATTGCGCTGAAATTCGAGCAGCGCATTGACGTCGAACGCGCTGGCTGAACCATACTCGTCGACTTGCACGGAGTGATCAATGACCAATTCCGCGGGTTGCAAGGGATTGATCAGCTTGGCATCGCCGCCGAGGCGCTTCATGGCGTCGCGCATGGCGGCGAGATCGACTACAGCCGGGACGCCGGTGAAATCCTGGAGCAGGACGCGACTGGGTGTGAAGGCAATCTCTTTTTCGGGCTTCGAGCTTTTGTTCCAAGCTGCCAGCGCGCGAATTTCGTCCTTGGTGACGTTGCGGCCGTCTTCGGTGCGCAGCAGGTTCTCCAGCAGAATGCGCAGTGAGAACGGCAAATGGCTGGTCGAGATACCCTGCTTGTCGAGTGCATCGATCCGGTAAAGTTCGTATTCTTTGTTGCCGACTCTGAGGACGGAACGGGCGCCAAAACTATTCGCTGACATGATGGTCTTCCTTCACACAGAAAAAGACTCTGAATTAATAGTGTAATTCGTTTGGCACTGGTTGCGGGTGTGGGGGCGGGCGCGACGGCCGGGCTATATCGCTTGCGTTACAGTAGGGGTCGTCTCCGATGAAACAAACACTAGGTCATATCGCTCTGGTAGTCCGTGACTACGATGAGGCTCTGGATTTTTTTACCGGCACGCTTCACTTCAAAATGATCGAAGACACCCGACTGAGTGAGAACAAGCGCTGGGTATTGATCGCTCCGCCAGGGTCCGACGGTACCAGCCTGCTGCTCGCCCAGGCGGCGACTCCCGAGCAGTCGAGCCGGATCGGCAACCAGACGGGCGGACGCGTCTTTCTATTTCTCCACACCGACGACTTCTGGCGCGACTACAACGAAATGATTTCGCGCAGAATCAGGTTCATCCGCCCGCCCGTTGAGGAGCCCTACGGCACCGTCGCGGTGTTCGAAGATTTGTACGGCAATCAGTGGGACCTGATACAGAGAAAGGCGTGACCAGGTTCTGCGGCCTTCACTTCGCTCGCAACAGCAGAACCGGGGCGCTGATGTTGTGCTGGACTCGGGTGGCCGTGGTACCAAGAAAAACATCCGCTAGGAAGCGGTGTCCATGGGTACTCATGGCCACCAGGTCGCAGCCCTTTTCCTTCACCCATTTGATAATTTCGTTGGCGGGTTCGCCGAAGGCCAGTTCGGCCTGGGCGGGAATGTCGGCGGAAAGAAACTCGGCACGAATCTTTTCCAGATAAGTCGTATCTTCGGCGATTTCCGCACTGACTGCGTCGCGACCGTAGGTCCGGGCCGCCCACCCATCGGCGACATGCAACAGCACGAGACGGCTGTGCGCCATCTTCGCCAGTTGCTTGACGTGTTCGATGATGGCCCGATCGCTGGGCGTTCCGTCCAGCGTTACGAGGATAGTCTCGTACATTTGGGTCCGGTCCTGTGCCCGGTCTTGCTGTTGCGACTTTATCCGCCGGTGACAACCTGCCATGCAGACTTAAGTGCGTCCGGCAGGCCGTAGACGTCCATGACGGTGATCAGCATAGCACTGGCCCAGCCCGCAACCAGCAGAAAGCCGCCGTTCTTCCACCGGCCCATACGTTTGCGGGAACTGGTGAAGTGAAGCAACGGGAACATCGCAAAGGGCAACTGCAAAGCGAGCACGACCTGGCTCAACGTGAGCAGGTCGGTGACGCTGCCTTCGCCGCGCAGGCCAATGATGAACACCGCGGGCAGAATGGCAAGACCACGGGTGATCAGGCGGCGGACCCAGGGCTGGATTCGCCAGCGCATGAAGCCTTCCATCACAACCTGCCCGGCGAGCGTGCCGGTGATGGTGCTGCTCTGTCCGCTCGCGAGCAACGCTACCGCGAACAGCGTGCTGGCGGCGGCTGTGCCTAAAAGCGGCGCCAGAGTTAAGTAGGCGACGCGAATCCAATCACTCTGGCCGCTGAATGTAACCAGGTGTCCGCCCGAAACCATCACGCTTTCTTTTCCGAAGAATACTGTCGCGGCCAGCACCAGAATCGCCGCATTCACGAAGAACGCCACGGTCAGAGCGACGATGGAGTCAATCGTGTTGAACCGGATCGCGCTGCGAATGGAAGGCTCGTCTTTCTGCAGCTTGCGGCTTTGCACCAGTGCCGAGTGCAGGTACAAGTTGTGCGGCATCACGGTCGCACCAATGATGCCGATGGCGACGTACAGCATTCCCGTCTTGCCAAAATGAGGAGAAATCAACGCCTTCCCCATTTCCAGAAAACTGGGTTGCGTCTGCGGCAGGACGAAGATCTCGATGAAGTAGCAGGTGAAAATCGTCACAATCAGCAGCAGCACAACGGCTTCGATTGTGCGCATGCCGAACGATTGCAGAGCCAGCAATAGCAGCACGTCCACTCCTGTGATGATGACGGCCCAAAATAATGGGATATGAAACAGCAGGTTCAGCGCGACGGCGCTGCCCAGCACCTCCGCCAGATCGCAGGCCCCGATGGCAATTTCGCTCATCAGCCAGTTCGGCCATCGGGTCCATGCTGGATACCAGTCGCGGCAGCACTGTGCGAGGTCCTTTCCTGTTACGACGCCCAGCCTCGCGGAGATCACCTGCATGAAGATCGCCATCAGGCTGGCGAGGCCCACTACCCAGAGCAGTCCGTACTTGAATTGAGCGCCGGCCTGAAGGTCGGTCCCCCAATTGCCGGGGTCCATGTATCCAACACTGACCAGGATCGCGGGGCCGACGAAAGCCCGCCATTGCTCCCAGAATCCCGCCTGATGATGCGGAACCTCTACGGAACTGTGCACGCCTTCCAGGGACACATGGCCAGACGGAGGGGCGGCGATGCTGGTTGCCGAGGTATCGACGGATCGACTTGCTATCTCGTCC
>Ga0210402_10001063_pt1 | contig 29055 bp, 36 predicted proteins | sample IncBWC7MmetaG_FD_161055 | JGI IMG/M metagenome (GOLD analysis project Ga0210402, IMG submission 161055) | Forest soil microbial communities from Barre Woods Harvard Forest LTER site, Petersham, Massachusetts, United States - Inc-BW-C-7-M | ecosystem: Environmental > Terrestrial > Soil >...
TCTTCGAGCGCGGCGAATACACTGGCGCCACGCCCGGCGGACTGGTGCGCGCGGGGTAGCGCCCCTCCCCCCAGCCCCCTCCCGCGAGGGGAGGGGGAGAACTTATAGCAGCAGCACTCCCCCTCCCCTTGTGGGAGGGGGTTGGGGGAGGGGGGCGCCGATTACTTTGCCCTGAACGTCTTGTGGCACGTCGCGCAGGCGTCGCCCACTACCTTGACCTGCGCAGCGACGGCCTCGGTATCGCCGGCCTTGGCGAGTTCCGCCAGCTTGGTCGCTTCCTTCGCGAGGTTGTTGGCATCATTCTGGAATTCCGCCGGCTCGGTCCACACGGCCGGCAACGCCTTCGTGTTGTGGCCCTGATCGCTGCCCTTCGGGAACTGCGTCGGGAACTGCGTGATCCAGCGCGCGATCGCCTTGGCGGGCTGCTCCAATGTCTTCACGTCGCCCTTCGTGACGACGACGACCTTTATTCCGCTGAAAGAACCGAGCAGCAGATCCTGCCCCGCCTGGCGGGTTTCGATCGGATCATATCCTGCGGCCCCGGCGGTACCCGCCGTCGCCATTGCCAAGACTGCGAATACCGCAAGCTTCCTCGTCATTCCGATTCATCCCCCGTTGTGATTGCAGCGCCGTCACTGACTTGTCGGACGCACAGGCGCCATCAAAATTCCCGGCTGTTGCAGGAAACCAATGGCAGAATCTTCCGCCGGGGTCCACATACACGCCATGCCTCACATCCATTCCGTTGCCGTGTTCTGTGGCTCCCGGGCCGGCAACGATCCCGCATACCGCGCCGCCGCGCAAGCGCTCGGTCAAGGGTTGGCGGAAGCCGGTATCCGCCTGGTGTATGGCGGCGGCCGCATCGGGCTCATGGGAATCATGGCGGATGCCGCGCTGGCTGCCGGCGGCGCGGTCCTGGGCGTCATTCCGGAATTCCTCACCCGGCGCGAAGTGGCGCACGAGAGCATCACCGAACTGGTCGTCACCGATTCGATGCACAGCCGCAAGCAGCGCATGTTCGAGGCAGCCGATGCCTTCATCTCGCTTCCGGGCGGCCTCGGCACCCTGGACGAGACGATCGAGATCATCACCTGGCGGCAGCTTCGCCTGCATGCCAAGCCGATCCTGATCTGCGACGTGGCGGGATCGGCCGCGCCCTTCCTGGCAACGATCGAGGCGGCCGTCGAGGCCGATTTCGCCTTACCCGAGACGCAGCGCCTCTACGAAGTGCTGGAAAGCGTCCGCGACGTGCTGCAACGCCTGTCGCACCTGCATCGCGTCGCGAGCAGCGAGGCCGCACGCCTGTAACGATGCCTTGCCCGGACCGGCGCGCGGGACTATATGCGCCGCCTTGGCCGGAGTGTAGCTCAGCTTGGTAGAGCACTGTGTTCGGGACGCAGGGGCCGGAGGTTCAAATCCTCTCACTCCGACCAGCGAGAGTTTCTTGGCGAACGCGGTGAGCTTGGAAACCCGGCTGCCCCGGCGCATGCCGGGACCCACGTCTTCCACAGGCGCGTCATGTCTGTCAGCGGCTTCGTTATCGCCTACAACCGGGCGCACCTGCTTGGCACCTGCCTGCGCTCCCTGCGCTTCGCGGACGAGCTGATCGTCATCGACAAGTCCTCGACGGACGATACGCCGCGCATCGCCCGGCGTTACGCCGACAGGGTGATGACGGCGCCCTGGTCGCCAACCGTCGAGGAGACGCGAAGCTTCGCCTTGGACCAGTGTCGGCATGACTGGATCGCGTTTCTGGACGACGACGAGTTGCTGAGCCCGGAAGCCATCGCCTATCCGCACGCTCCACGCGCGTCCGATGGCCTGGAAGCGGTCGCATTGCCGCTCCGCCACTGGATCCTCGGCGCGTTCGATGCCAACGCCTACTACTGGCCCGAGCACCAGATCAGATTCTTTCGCAAGGGCGCGGTTGCCTTCAGTCCCGTCGTGCACGGCGGCATCGATGTCCTCACCGATCGGGTCGAGCGGATTCCGACCGATTCGCCGATCTACATCGAACCCCTGTCGCCTGCCGGCACGGAACAGTGGATCGAACGCACGTATCCGTTATACATCACGCCCCAGGCGTGTGAGCGCCGAACCCGAAATGGCGGACATGATCGAATTTGCCCACAAACGCATCGACCACTGGCTGGCGCTCAGCCGTCACAGCGACAGGAATGACTATGTGGCCGCCATCACCTTGCTGCGTGCGATCTACGACATGGTGGACCGGGTGAAGGCGTGGGAAACCCGGCAGGGTCTTGATGGGGCCGGCGCGTTCCGGACACGTTGCGAGGAGTTGGGCCTCGCCTACGACGAACTCGAGAGCCGCCTCGGCATCCCGACCGGGATGCGCGGTGGCCAGCCAGCGACGGGAGGCGTGCTGCGACGCCTGATCGGGCGCCTGCGTTGCTGACCGATCTGTCGTCTGTCGCGCGCACAAACGCATCGAGTGATGCCTGGCGCCCCAGGTTCCAGCGGTGGCGCAGGGCCGTATTGGCCGAAGTGACATGGCCGATCTACGCCCTGTATGGCCGCCGCCTGCTCGGACAGGTGATGCAACGGCCGCCCCCGCGCCATGTCGGCATCATCCTGGATGGCAACCGCCGCTTCGGGCGACTGTCCGGCCTGATCGATCCTGTGCAGGTGTATGCGCAGGGCGCGCAGAAGCTGGACGATCTGCTGAACTGGTGTGGGGAGCTTTCAATCCCCGCGGTCACCTTGTGGGTCTGCTCCACCGACAACCTGGAACGACAGCCGCATGAGGTCGCCGGCATTCTGGGCGCACTGGAGGTGAAGCTTCGCGCGCTCGTCGGCGACCCGCGAATTCACAGCCGGCGCGTCCGCGTGCAGGCCATCGGCCGGCTCGATGTGCTGCCGGAAAGCACGCTCGCGGCAATCCGCACCGCGGAGGAAGCGACCGCAGGCTACGACGCGATGCTGCTCTCGATCGCTGTTGCCTATGGCGGCCGCGAGGAGATCGCCGACGCCGTGCGGGAGATGCTGGTTGAGGCGATGCGCGGTGGTGCGTCGCTGCCCGAGATCATCGCCAGCGTGTGTCCCGAGAGAATCGGCCGGCACCTCTACCTCGCCGATGCCCCCGAGCCGGACCTGATCATCAGGACAAGCGGCGAGTTGCGACTGTCAGGCTTTCTGCTGTGGCAGAGTGCGTACAGTGAGTTCTATTTCTCGGATGTGCTATGGCCGGCGTTCAGGAAGATCGACTTCCTGCGCGCTGTGCGGGCGTTCCAGCAGCGCAGACGCCGTTACGGCCGCTGACGGCGCAGGTGCCGGCGGAGCCGCGGCAGGTAGCCGCGCATGAAGGTGCGCAGCGAGCCCTGCAGTAGACCTAGCTGTCGCAGCACGAGATCGCGCTCGCGTCGGAGTGCTTCATTCCGGTCCTCCGATTCGGACTGTGCCAATTCCACGATATCCGCGCGCTGCGTTGCTGCCCGCAGGTTCTCCGTTGCCTCGGCGAACGCGGCCGCCACCTGGGAGCGTTCGTCACGCACCTGGGCGAGTTCGGTTCGCGTCTGGGAGAATTCGGCCTGCGTCTGGGAGAATTCGGCCTGCGTCTGGGAGAGTTCGGCCTGCGTCTGGGAGAGTTCGGCGTGCGTCTCGCGCAGCTGGTTCGCAAGCTGCACGAATCTCGCCTGCTCGCTGCCGACGTCGCCATGATCGATGTAGAGACTAGGTGGCAGTGGCGGCGGTTCGCGATCGGATGCCACGGCGATCACATAAGGAGCCCGCGGCAGTCCGATGCAGGCTTCGAAATGTGTCTCGCCGCGGCGGTCGAACACAAGTGGAGGCGCGGACGACCCGGTCTCGCCAAGCAACGCCGAGCCGACCAGAGCGCGCTGCTGCATCAGCAACACATGCCGGAACGTCCCGTGCAGGAGCGTGTCAAACTCGATCCGGCTCAGCTCGTGCACATGGTACGGGTTCGCCGCCGTCCCTGCCGGGGAATACACGTCGCGGTCCGGTGTGCTGACGATGAACGTTCCGCCCGGCCGCAACACCCGGCGAACTTCGCGCAGGAAAGCGTCCTGCCGGTCAAAATGCTCGATCGTTTCAAACGACACGACCGCATCAACGCAGCTATCGGCAAGTGGCAAAGCGCGCGCGTCAGCCTGCACGAACCGCAGGTTGGATCGCGGAAAATTGCTGCCGGCGCCGCGCACGGTCGCCTCGGAGTATTCAACGCCGACCACCGACCGCGCGACCTGCGCCAGCAGTGCCGAACCGTAGCCTTCGCCACTCGCGACATCGAGCACGTCGAGCCCCGGTACGAGCGAACGGGCGAACAGGTAGCGATGATAATGCTCGATCTGCACCTGTCCGCCGATGGCGGTCGTCAGGCGCTCGCCGGTGAAGGGCTCGGGATGCTCCGCCGTTTCGCGGCGAAAGATCTCGCCCATCACCGCACCTAGTTCAACCGCGTGCGCAACTCATCGATCGCGCCGCGGATGCGGCTGGCTGCGTCGCCCTCCGGCACCAGCATGAGAAAGCGTTCATAACAGCGCAGCGCAGCGGAGACGCGATCGAGTCGCTGGTTCATCACCGCGGCCTGACGCCAGAGATCGGCATGATCGGGCGCGATCCGCAGCATGTCTTCGGTGCATGTCAGCGCGCCGGGCATATCGCCGGTCTGCAGACGGCGGCTCATGATGTTGTTCTGCAGCCGCAGCAGCACGCGCCGCGCATTCATCGGCCGCAACAGCCCCGGTCGCAGTTCGGCGTTGTCGCCTTCCACGCGCTTGAGCAATGCACGTAGATCGCGCGCATCGAGCGGAACGCCGCCGGCAAACACGTCGATCACGGCCTGGACGCTCTTGCCTTCCAGCGCGATCAGGAAATGCGCCGGAAAATCCACGCCATGCGCGCCCCATCCGGCAGCGCGCGCCGTATGCAGCCAGATGATGCCAAGCGCGACCGGAAGGCCTCGGCGTCGCTCGATCACGCGGATCAAATTGGCATTGGCCGGATCGTCGTAGGTCTCGGCATCGCCGGCATAGGCGTAGCGGCCGGCAATCAGTCCCGCCAGCGCTTCGGCGCGCATGCTCAGATCGACGGTGCCAATCGTGTCGGCGAGCGCCACGGCGTCGCGCGCGAGATCGGACAGATGCGCGCGCGCCGCCTGCCAATCGGCATCCGGCGCATCGACGCGCGCGAGTTGCAGCGCCGCATCACCGATGTCGATCTCGGTATCCGGCAGCACGCCGATCGCTTCCAGGGCGGTTCGGGGTTCGGTCATCGCCGTCAGTGTGGGGGTGGCGGCGCTCGCGCGCAAGAAGGTTCAACCACAAAGACACAGAGACACGAAGGCGCTCTTCGCGTCTCTGTGTCTTTGTGGTGATTCTTCCTTATTCGGCTGCGGGCAGGTATAGTTCCTTGCCCTTCTCAGCGAATTCCTTGCTTTTCTGCTCCATCCCCGCCATGCGTTCCGCTTCTACGCGCAGGTCCTGCGTTATTCTCATGGAGCAGAACTTAGGCCCGCACATCGAGCAGAAATGTGCGACCTTGTGCGCCTCCTTCGGCAGCGTCTCGTCGTGGAAGTTGCGCGCGGTGTCGGGATCCAGCGAGAGGTTGAACTGATCCTGCCAGCGGAACTCGAACCGCGCCCGGCTGACCGCATCGTCGCGAAGTTTTGCGCTCGGATGGCCTTTGGCAAGATCCGCCGCGTGCGCGGCAATGCGGTAGGTGATCACGCCCACCTTCACATCGTCGCGGTTCGGCAGGCCGAGGTGTTCCTTCGGCGTGACGTAGCAGAGCATTGCGGTGCCGAACCAGCCGATCATCGCCGCACCGATTGCCGAGGTTATGTGGTCGTAGCCGGGTGCTACGTCGGTGGTCAGCGGGCCAAGAGTATAGAACGGCGCCTCGCCGCATTCGCGAAGCTGCTTGTCCATGTTGACCTTGATCTTGTGCATCGGCACGTGGCCAGGGCCTTCGATCATCACCTGGCAGCCCTTGTCCCAGGCGATCTTCGTCAGTTCGCCCAGCGTTTCCAGTTCGGCGAACTGTGCCGCGTCGTTGGCATCGGCCTGCGAGCCGGGACGCAGCCCGTCGCCCAGCGAGAACGACACGTCGTATTTGCGCATGATGTCGCAGATGTCGTCGAAGTGCTCGTAGAGGAAGCTCTCCTTGTGATGCGACAGGCACCAGCGCGCCATGATCGATCCGCCGCGCGAGACGATGCCGGTGACGCGCTTCGCGGTCAGCGGCACATAGCCAAGCCGCACGCCGGCATGGATGGTGAAGTAGTCCACGCCCTGCTCGGCCTGCTCGATCAGCGTGTCCTTGAACACCTCCCAGTCGAGCTTGTCGGGTTCGCCATCGACCTTCTCCAGCGCCTGGTAGATCGGCACCGTCCCGATCGGCACCGGCGCATTGCGGAGAATCCAGTCGCGGATGTTGTGGATGTTGCGGCCGGTGGAGAGGTCCATCACCGTGTCGGAACCCCAGCGAATCGCCCACACCAGTTTTTCGACCTCTTCCGCCGCGCCGGATGTGACGGCGGAGTTGCCGATGTTGGCGTTGATCTTCACCAGGAAGTTGCGGCCGATGATGACCGGCTCGAGTTCCGGATGGTTGATGTTGGCCGGGATGATGGCACGGCCGCGCGCGATCTCGTCGCAAACGAATTCGGGCGTGATGAATTCGGGGATTTCGGCGCCGAAATCCTCGCCGTCGGCGCGGCGTTCGGCGGCGCCTTCCAGCGCCTTTTGCCGCCCGAGGTTTTCCCGGTGCGCGACGTACAGCATCTCCTCGGTGATGATTCCGGCGCGGGCGAATTCGAACTGGGTGACGAGCTGGCCCGATTTGCCGCCATACACCGGATGGTCGGCGGGGCAGAGCGGCACCAGCCGGTCGCCGCTTGCGCCGCCGTTGTCCTCGGGCTTCACCGCACGCGCGTCGATGCGTGTGAAGCCGCGTTTGGCCAGCCAGTCCGCGCGTATCGGCGGCAGGCCGGCGGCAAGGTCAATGGTTACGGACGGATCGGTGTAGACGCCCGATGTATCGTAGGCGCGATACGGTTCCTCGCGCGCCGTCGGGTCCAGCGCGATCTCGCGGAACGGCACGCGGACATCGGCGCGGCCGTCGGGCGATGTGTAGATCTTGCGCGATCCGGCGATCGGTCCGGTGGTGACCGTATCTGGCCGGGCGGCGGTTTTCGACTGGACCGTCATGGACCCCTCCTCGTTGCGTCACGGGCACTGGGCGGAGGGACGTGGCGCTTTCGCGAATGCTCCCGTCCCTACGCCGGCATGACCCGGTTCAGGTTCAAGGGTCACCGCGCCGCCGCATTGGACTGCGGCTCTGTCGGTATCTCAGCCCCCGTGGCGGGGCTCCCCTCGGTTGTGGTGCAGGATGGGATGGGTTGGGGGCGGTGTCAAACCGGCAGCGCCTCCATGCGGTTGGCACGTGGTCGCATTCGAGCACTCGGTCAGTAATGGGTGACCCACGGGCTGTTCAGGGCTTCCTCGATGCGACGGTGGCGCGCCTTGATGACATCGGCGGGCACGGCGCTGACAAACGCGTAGAACGTCTTCGTGCGGATCGCGTCCACTACTCGCTCCCCAACCTTGTTCGGATCGAGGCCGGTGGTGGCCAGGCGTTCGGCCAGCACGCCTTCTTCGTTGGCGCGGACCTGTGGCCCGCCCATGTGGTCCGGTCGATTGCGGGCGCCGCGCGCGATATTCGTGGCGATCGGACCTGGGCATAGCACCGAGACGCCGACATTGGTGCCTTCCAGTTCATGCTCCAGGGCCTCGGACAGCGAAAGGGCGGCGTATTTGCTCATCGAATACGGCCCCTGGTCGGTGCCGCGGCGATTCTGAAAGCCGGCGACCGAGGCGGTGTTGACGACGTGCCCTTCCTCACCGTGGCGCAGGATGGCGGGCACGAAGTGGCGGATGCCGTGGATGATTCCCCAGATGTTCACGCCGATCACGAACTCCCAGTCGTCGCGCGGCACGTTGATCATTTTGGTGCCGTGCATCGGCACGCCGGCATTGTTGCAGGCGATGTGGAGTTTGCCGAAGTTGCGTTCGGCTTCAGCCAGGGCATCGAGAACGGATTGCTCCTGGGTCACATCGATCCGCACCGGCATGACGCGCTTGTTGGTGCCGGAAAGACCATGCGCCGCCTGCTCGACTGCGTCTTTCTGGATGTCGGCCATGACCACGTTGGCGCCGGCCTCCGCGAGCGCGGTGGCGATGCCGAGGCCAATGCCGGAAGCGGCGCCGGTGACGATGGCGGTCTTGCCGGAGATGTCCATTTGCGGTGGCCTTTCTATTTTGGCGGATCGATCTGTTCCATCAGCGCCAGGCCTTCCATCGCGAGCCCGTAACCAAGCAGGTCCTGCATGCGCTTTTTGAGATATTCCGTGAACATCAACCGCGTATAGCGCAGCAGAAGGGTGGGCTTCGCCGCCAGGGCTTCGGCGTGCTCCCAGGCGCGCGCCAGGACTTTTTCCCGCGGCAGGACTTCGGCGACCAGACCGAGATCCTTCGCCTCCTGCGCCGACAGGGTCTGACCGGTGAGCAGGAAGTAGCGGCCGCGGTTCATGCCCAGCAGCAGAGGCATGACGATGTGCATGCCATCGCCCGGCACCAGTCCGTTCGGGAAATGTGCTGAGTCCTGGAACGCCGCCGTGTCCGCGGCGAGCACAATATCCGACAGCAACGGAATTTCACCGTGTCGCCAAGCCGGGCCGTTGATCGCCGAGATCACCGGCACCTCGATGTTCAGCAGGTTCATCAGCAACGCGCGGCCTTCCCAGTGCACGCGATCGAACGCGTTGGATGTCAGGCCCGGGCCGATCGCGCTCTGGCCCGGCGTCGCGCGAACGCCGGACCATTCGTCGCCGGTTCCGGTCAGGATCACCACCCGGTTCTCCCGGTCGCGCGCGACATCGGCGAATGCGTCGGGCAGTTCGCCATGCGGACCGAGCCCCCAGCGCAGCGGGCCGTTATCGGTGTGAAACCGCATCTCCAGAATGCCGTTCTCACGGCGCATGTGGATGCACGCGTATTTCGTCGCGTAACTGTCGAACCGGCTCATCGTGATGCCTCCGTGGCGGGAAGGGTCAGGGCACGGTCAACCGATAGACCTTCGCCGCGGTGCCGCTGTAGAGCGCTTTCTTCTCGCTTGCCGATGCATTGGCGGTGATGCGCTTGAACGCGTTCCACAGTTCGGTGTAGCCGCACGACTGCTTGTCCGGGGGAAAGTTGCTCTCGAATATGCAGCGATCGACACCGAAGGCTTCAATGCAAGGCTCCACGTATTGCCGCCACGCCGCCGCGAGGTCCTCGGATGAAGGAGGAACGTCCTGCTCGTGAAAATCGAAACCAAACGACACCATGCCGATGCCGCCAAGCTTGCAATAGACGTTCGGGCATTTGGCGAGTTCGGAAATGTCCTTGCGCCAGCTGGCCAGAATCTCCTGGCGGTGGCCGGAATAAGGCCCGACGCCGAGCACGCCGCCGACATGATTGAGGATGATTGTGGTGCCCGGAAAAGCACGCGCAAGGTCTATCGCATCCGGTAGTTGCGGATGATACTGCCACGACTCAAAGCTCAGGCCGAGCGGCGCCAGTTGGGCGAACCCCTCGCGGAATTTCGCGTCGAGGACAAGGTGCGGGGGGACGGCGCGGGAGGCGTATTTTCCTACCGCTTCGTTGCCATCCCACGCGACGCCATGACGGAGGCCGCGAAGTCGCCCACCCGCGGCGGCCATCTCGGCTTGCAGCAATTCACGCACGCGCGCGCCGACGCTGAGGTCGCCGCCGCCAACTATGCCCTCGGCGACGCGGCATGGTCCGTAGTTGCCCGAGGCGCTCATCGCCGCGATGCCGTTGACGAACTCGACCTCGCCCAGTGCCGCCATCTCCGGCGGGCCGCTCTTGCGGTACATCGCGCGGCACTCGAGGAAGACTGTCGAGACGATGTTGTGCCCGCCGCCGATATCGGCCAGGAGGTCAGGGAGCAGGTAGTGGCCGCGCTGTGGCGTGTCCCAGAAATGGTGGTGTGGATCGATGATCGGCAGGTCCGGTTCCAGCGCTGCTTCGGTGTGCTTCGCCAGCCATGCGCTCAGGGCCGCGTCGTTGCGGACGGTGGTGCCGCGGAATTCGCCTTTGGCGTCTCCGAACCGGGGCATTCTTGTCTCCTCCATTGGTGGTTGTGGCGAGCTCAGATTACCCCCAGACTCGCCGACGTCAAAGGACGTCAAAGCAAGAACCGGAGTTCCGTCGTCCTCGCGCGCGGCCTAGTTGTCGATGAGGCCCGACGACACGTTTGAAGCGGGCCTGATTCGATCATCGCCAACAAGGGAATGGAACATCATGTCAAAAGAGAGCGAGAACAAGGCCATTGTCGGCCGCTGGTTCGCTGACTTCTGGGGCGAGAAGTGCAACCTGGGCATCGTCGATGAACTTGCGGCGCCCAACATGCTCCTGCAGTATTCATTGCACGAGCCACGCCGTGGTCGCGAAGATATCAAGGCGTTTATGACCGATTTCCGCGCTGCTTTCCCGGACCTGAATTTCTGGGGTGCGGCGGACCTGATCGCTGAGGGCGATTACGTCGTCGGTCGTTGGGAAGGCGGCGGAACGCACACGGGCGCCGCGTTCAGCGATTTCCTGATGGGGTCGCTGCCGGCAGCAACCGGCCGCAAGATGCGGTTCACCGGAACCACCGTTCTCAAGCTTGAGGACGGAAAGATCGTATCAGAAGTCGGTCTTGACGATGGCGTGACAGCACTCACGCAACTGGGCCTGATCCGCGCAGTGTAATGGGGGTGACCGACGCCGGTGTTCTCGGCGGCGGTCACGCTCCCAATGACGCTCATCAGGACGCATCACGCCACATCTTCGGCCGCGCCCGTACAGGGTCGAGCAGCGACCAATCTCCCTGCTCCAGCGTGTGCCCTTTCGGGAACGGCGCCCGCGGCTCCAGCCCCAGCGAGCGCACCACCCGATCGTCGCGATAGTAGCATTGCAGGATTACCCGGGAGAGCGTCGCCACCGCCACGCCCCCGCGCACACGGAACGAAGCCGCCACCTCTTCCCGCCGCGCCACATCCAGTTCGGCGAAGGCACCGCCGGCGAGGTCGCAAAGCACGCGGAGTGCATCGCGCACATCGCGCCGGTCGCGGCCCAGGGACTTCACAATGTCGGCGAAGATGATCGCGTCGTCGGCGCCAGGCACATCAAATTCCTTGCTCGCCGGAATCATCATGCCGGCGATGCAACGCAGGTCTCGGGTCTCGGCCGAGGAAAGGTCCATTTCAGAGTCATTCTGCATATCGGCCTCAATCGAACAGGGTCGCCAGACGCTGCTTCATGCTGTCGGCGATGTAGAGCGCCAGTGCCTGGATGGTGCAGGTTGGATTCACACCGCCGGAGGTGACAAAGATGCTGCCGTCCACGATGAACAGGTTCTTCACGTCATGACAGCGGCCCCATTCGTTCACCACCGAGCGCTCCGGATCCGTCCCCATGCGAGCCGTACCAAGCAAGTGCCAGCCGCCATTCAAGATCGGGCAATGCACTCCGACATTCGTGGCGCCCGCCGCTGCCAGCACGTCCTTCGCCCGCGCAATGCCATGGTCCATCATGCGCAGTGAATTCCGGCTCAGAGTGTAATCGATCTTCGGCGCGGGGATGCCGTGTCCGTCTTTCAGCACGGGATCGAGCGTCACCCGGTTGTGCTCCTCCGGCAGATCCTCGCAGATCGCAGACAAGCCGATTCGCCGCCCCACCAGGCGGCGGAAGACGCGATGGTGGTCCACGCCCCAGGGCAGGCGTCCGTCCGCATCGCTGAAGATCGCCTCCGTCACCGGTCCGATGCCGCGGCCGAACTGGAAGGCGTAGCCTCTGACAAAATCGCGGCTTGGGTCGGTCTCATAGAATTCCATGCTCCACAGGCAAAGCGGTGGTCCGCGATTGCTGTCGAGCGGCTCCTCCACATATCCGAAGACCTGGGCATAGGGATGAAACATCAGATTCTTGCCGACCAGGCCGCTGGAATTTGCCAGCCCGTTTGGAAAGCGCCCCGACACCGAATTGAGCAGCAGGCGCGGCGTGCCGACCCCGTTGCAGGCCATGATGACGACCTCGGCCGGTTGGAACTGCTCGGCCCCATCGGCGTCGTAGTAGATCGCGCCCGAGGCCATGCCGTGCTCGTTGACGGTGATTTCGCGCACCCGGCAGCGCGTGCGCAGTTCCACTCCGGCTCGGATGGCGTGCGGCCAATAGGTAATGTCGGTGCTCGCCTTGGCGCCCTGCGTGCAGGCGGGTGTGCAATGGCCGAGATTGATGCACGGCGCGCGGCCGTCGTACTCCGTTGTGGCAACCGCGGTATCCGATGGCCACCAGTGCCAGCCGAGGCGGTTCATCGCGTGCGCAAACCTGGCGCCGCTCTTGCCGAGGGCCAGCGGCGGCATCGGTGGCTGCTTCGGCGGATACGCCGGATCGCCGGCCAGACCCGAGACACCGGTCATGCGGTCGTTTTCGGCGAAGAACGGCTCCAGCGTTGCGTAGTCGATCGGCCAGTCATCGGCGACGCCATCGAGTGTCCGCACCCGGAAATCCGAGGGGTGCAGGCGCGGATAATGTCCCGTGTACATGATGGTGCTGCCGCCCACGGCGTTGAAATTCACCACCTTGATCGGCGAATTGTCATCGTTGATGGGATAGTCGGTCGGCCGCGCCCGGCGGTTCGGGCTGGTGGCGAAATCGTCGTACAATCGCGCCTCCCAGTCCCGCCCATTGGTCGGATAGTCCGCCTGTTTCATCCAATCGCCCTGCTCCAGGCAGAGGATTTTCATCCGCGTCTCGGCCAGGCTCCACGCCACCGCGGCGCCTGAAGCGCCGGAGCCGATGATCAACACGTCCACCGTTTCGTTCATGGCCAACTCCTTGGACCGCGCGTGCCACCGGCCTATCATACCGCTGCGGTTCGCGGCAGTATGCCAATTCGCCCAGAGAGTTCATCGCGTCGCACAAGGAGCATCCGCAATGATCGACCTCTACTTCTGGCCCACCGGCAATGGCAAGAAAATCGTCATATTGCTGGAAGAGCTCGGCCTTCCCTACACCTTCAAGCCAATCAACATCGGCCGCGGCGACCAGCTCACCGCTGCGTTCCTGAAGATCTCTCCCAACGGCCGCATGCCGGCAATCGTGGACGACGAACCACTGGGCGGCGGCGAGCCGATCTCGATCTTCGAGTCCGGCGCCATCATGACCTACCTGGCCGAGAAAACCGGGAAGTTCTGCCCTACCGAACCGCGCGGAAGATACGATGTGGCCCAGTGGGTGAGTTGGCAGATGGCCAATCAGGGCCCTAAACTGGGCGAGCAAGGCCATTTCCGGCGCGCGCTCGCCAGCGGCAAGAATGGCGACCTTACCTACGCCCTTCGCCGCTTCGACAATGAGGCGCATCGCATCTTCGGCGTGATGAACCTGGGTCTGTTCAACAAGCGTTATCTCGCCGCCGGCGAATACACCATCGCCGACATGATCTGCTATCCCTGGGCTTCAAGTTGGGCCACGCGGGACATCGATATCGAGGAATTTCCAAATGTGAAGCGCTGGCTGGAAGAAATCGGCGAGCGGCCGGCCGTCAAGAAGGCGATGGCCCTGGGACCGGAGTTCCGTGAGGACCCGGCCTCGATCAGTGCCGAGGAGCAGGCCCGCCGCCAGAAACTGGTTGGGGACCAGCGGGCGCAGTCGATCCCGAAGGAATGGATCAGCGCGGCGGCGGAGTAGGCGGGACCGGTGCGTCGGATCGCAACAGCCCTTCGTGTTTCAACTCGGCCCAGAAGTCTGCCGGAATCGCATGGCGGAAGGTCGCGACGTTGCGGGCGACCTGTTCCGGCAGCAGGGCGCCCGGGATCACTGAAGCCACCGCGGGATGACCGAGCGGAAATTGCAGCGCGGCGGCGGGCAGCGGTACCTTGTGCCGCGCGCACACCGCCTGGATGCGCTTCACCTTTGCCAGTATCTCCGGCGTTGCATCGGCATAGCGATAGCGCGCACCAGGCGCGGCGCCGGTGGCAAGGATGCCGGAGGCGAATGGGGCACCGATAACGAAGCCAACGTCGCGCTCGATGCAGCGTGGGAATTCGCTGTCCAGGACATCGGTATCCAACAACGTGTATGGCAACGCGACCAGGAAGAAGTCGATGTCCATCAGATCGAGGAAGCGCGGCATCATCCCGAGTTCGTTGATCCCCGCGCCAATGCCACTGATCTGCCCTGCCTGCTTGAGTTCCGTCAGCGCGCGGAAGCCGCCGTTGTGCAGTTCGGTCAAAAAGGCCGTCACCTTCGCATCGGTGGCATGATGGGAAATGTCCAGGTCATGGATCAGCAGCAGATCGATGCGCGGCTGGCCGAGTCGTTGCAGGCTGTCCTCGAAGCTGCGCATGACCCCATCGTAGCTGTAGTCGAAGCGGTGCTGGAATTTCAGCCCGCCACGCCAGAAGCCGTGCTCGAATTTGTCCGCATCGTGGAAGGCGCGGAACAGACGCCCGACCTTGGTGGAGAGCACGTATTCGGCGCGCGGACGGCGATAGAGCGCGCGACCGAAGCGATGCTCGCTCTGCCCTCGGCCGTACCATGGCGATGTGTCGTAGTAGCGGATGCCGGCATCCCACGCGGCCTGCAAAGTGGCATTGGCGTCGGCGTCCTCGACCACGTCAAACAGATCTCCCAACCCGGCGCCACCGAAACCGAGCTGCGTGACCTCGATGTTGGTGCGGCCAAGTTTGCGGCGGGCAAGCGGGTCCATTGGGATGCCGGTTAGCCTGCGACCCCGGCGCGGCGTGTCCAGTATTCCCACGCGCGATCATGGCCCGCGCTGGACCTCCGCATCTCGGCAATTTCCCCTTCGCTGAGGTAAATGATGTCGCCGCCCATTCGCAGCGCCTCGGTCTGGATCTGCGCGTTGATCTTCAGGTGAACGGACGTGTGCACCGTATCCCGGATCGAGGTCCCGGCGATCGCCGCGCCGTGGCCTCGCATCAGTACCACACGATTGGCGCCGAGCCTGGCAGCGAGATCATCGCCTTGCGAGAGCGTGGTTACCAAGAGATTGGTGTCGCCAAACCTGTTGCGGATATCCCAAACCGGAATCTCGCCGCCGATGCCCGCTGCGACGTGAAGAAGCGGTCGGAGCTGGACGCCCTGCGCGACGGTGAACGGGATGACCTCGTACGCGTGGTTATGCACGACGGAGATCACATCGGGACGCTTGCTGTAGATCGCACCATGAATCGGGCGCTCGGTGTACTGAGTGCGCCCGCGAAGGTCGATCGGATTGCAGTCGAGATCATACTCAATGATGTCGTCGAGCGTCACGAGCTCCGGACTGCGCGATCCGGACAGAAGGAATCGGTCAGACCGCTCCGGATGGCGCACGCTGATATGGCCGTAGGCATCGACGACGCCTTCATGCGCGAGAATGCGGTTGGCAATGACGAGGTCTCGCAGGATGTCGGCAGTACTCATTGCAACGCTCCTGTTGTGGTTAGAAGAAGATGCTCAGGTTCTTGGCTGTCAGGACGTTCTGATCGAGAACCATCCGGCGGTTGGCGATCTTCCAGGCGCCATTGATACGGCGCAGCCTGTCCCGGCGGGCGCCGACATAGAAATCCTGCTCGGTCTCACCCCGGCTGCGGTAGACGATGAAGTTGGAGTGGACCGTCAGCTCCGAATCCGATGCATCGGGGTCGATCTCGATATTGGTGATCAGGTGCCGGGTCCGCGACGGCGGGTCTTCCGCCCAGGCCATGCCGGTGTCGAGGCGTGCGACGCGTGCAGTGAGCGTCTTGATGTCTTCGTCGAAAAGACCAAGCTCGTCCGAGCCGTCCATGTCATCCTCGACGTAACGATCCGTATCGAGGAGCGCGATCGCCTTGCTCGACCTGGGATAGCGGTTGGTCCGTGCGGTCATCCAATAATGCACGTCGTCGGTGAACAGGCCGAGCCAGTCGTGAAACCGCCTCTCGTCAAGCAGACGGGCCTCGCGGTAGAGGAACTGCTCGACGCCTCGGATCACGTCCTGGTCAGGCATATTTCGCTTCCCTCGCAGTCGAGCAACCCACCGCGCCCCAGTTGTCCGCCTCCATCAGCTCGGCCCACCGGCGATAGAACTGACGATGATTGCTTTCGCTGAACCGATAGTCGCTGACCCAGGCGCCGAGTGCCGGATCAAAGCGTTCGCGCCCGAGCCCCATCCGGTTGTTGAGCGGCATGCGACGTGACACGACACCGCGACATGTTTGCGTGCATTCCTGCCAATTATCCATGTCGTCCTGCTCGAATGTGCCGGACGGGCTGAAGCCGCGGACTCCCGCCTGTCGGATCGCTTTCTTGACCTCTGGCGGCGCCGCCTTGTCCATGAAAACGTAAGAACGGACCTCGGTTCTCTCCGGACCGCGCGGCTGCCAGACGCGGAAGGTGCGCGAAGTGCCGCGCAACAGCGAGAAATTCGGGAAGACCGTACCAACGATCGGATTGATCAAGTCGGCGCGAGGTCCAAGGCGCTGTCTGACCTCCGCGGCGATTTCCCGCTCATATGCCTCGATCTCAGGCATCGGCGGGTCGCCGACATCATCGGGGCCGACACAGATCAGGCCATGGCCGTTGCCGGGCGAGGCCATCCTCTGCGTGCTGTTCGCATTCGCGGTGACGCCGCGACTGAACCCGATCTTGACGGCGGACAAATGATTCCACTGGACATGGTAAGCGTCGCCGCCGAAGTTCTCGGCGGGGAACTTCCAGTTGCAGGGCATGATCCACTTGTGAGTCGCGACGACCTCGATGCCGCCTTCGCGCCGGTCGACGAAAGTATCGATGTACCAGGCCATCTCGCCGAGATATTCGCGCAGTGGCGGCGCCTCGGGGTCGAAGGTTGCGAACCACAGACCCCTATAGCCCTCCAACTGCGCCACTTGAATCAAACCCAGGCTGTCGCGATCCAGATCGCCGTGATAGGCTTCCCGCAGGTTCGGCACACCCGTCAGCCGCCCGGCATTGCTGAACGTCCAACCATGATAGGCGCAAATGAAGCTCGCGGCGTTGCCGTCGTCGGCACGACACAGCCGGTTGCCGCGATGGCGACAGACATTGAGGAATGCGCCCACGGCTCCGGCGCTGTTACGCACCACCAGTATCGGATCCTCGCCCATGCAGGTGGTCATGAAATCGCCGGGGCGCGGGATTTGGCTGTCATGACACAGGAACAGCCAGCAGCGGGCGAAGATCCGCTGCAGCTCCTTTTGGTAGATCTCCGGCTCGATGAAGATCCGGCGGCTGATCATTCCCTGCTCGGCGTCGACGAGCCCCGCAATCTCCGCTGGCATGATACCTCCAAGATGTGTGTCGTGGCGGCCGGCTCAGCAAAGCCTAGGCGCGCCACAGGCCAGTGACCAGCCTCGCCCGCTCGCGGCTTGACTGGCGATTGGCTTGTCTTTGGGGTGCCGTATCGGAGGTATGTCAAACGCTTCGGGATGCACCCGAGCCATTACGTCAACCAAGCGCTGGCGACGATCTGACTCGAGCAGCTGGCGCCTCTTGTTGTCATCCCCGCGAAAGCGGGGACCCAGGCTGCAACTGGGTCCCCGCTTTCGCGGGGATGACAACAATAGCGGCAGGTCTGGAGACAACTGCCGCAGTTAATTCGAAGCAGATCCTTAGACTGGCATCGACCGACGGGAAGCCGTTCAAACGTTGGGCTGCGGAACGACGCGCATGTATGGCAGCGGCACCTTCCAGCCATCGGGGAACCGTTCCCTGGCTTCGGCCTCCTGCACGGCGGGAACGATGATCACATCCTCGCCCGGTTTCCAGTTCACCGGTGTCGCCACCTTCGCCTTTGCCGTGAGCTGCACGGAATCGATCAGCCGCAACACCTCATCGAAGTTGCGCCCTGTGCTCATCGGATATGAGATCATTGCCTTGATCTGCCTGTCCGGTCCGATGACGTAAACGGTCCGCACGGTTGCGTTGTCGGCCGGGGTGCGAGAGGCCGAGGTCCCTGCGGCCGAGGCCGGCAGCATACCGTACAGCTTCGCGACGTTCAGATCGGTATCGCCGATCATCGGATAGTTTGGCGCGATGCCGGCGACGGCCTCGATGTCCCGTGACCACTTGGCGTGGTTGTCGATCGAGTCGACGCTGAGACCGACGATCTTGACGTCGCGTTTGTCGAATTCCGGTTTCATGCGGGCCATGGTGCCCAGTTCAGTCGTGCAGACCGGCGTGAAGTCCTTGGGATGCGAGAACAGCACGCACCACGAACTGCCCAGCCACTCGTGAAAGCTGATCGGACCGGCCGTTGTCTCGGCCCGAAAGTCCGGCGCCGTTTCTCCGATCGATAGTGCCATGTCTGTCTCCCCCTGGTTCAGCGCGCGCGATGCGGTCGACACTTGGCCAATCGTAGCTGGGCCGGAGCATCCGTCCTGTGAATGCGATCACAGAGTGGGCTCCGAATCGCTGATTACACGGGGAGTTTCAGCAACCGGTCCGCGTTGCCGTGGGCGATCTTCGCGCGATCCGCCGGTGAGACCGGCAGCGCGTCCAGAAATGCCCGGGCGCGGGCGTTCGACGCGAACGGATAGTCCACCGAGAACATGATGCGGTCCACGCCGAACGACAGCAGCGCCGCGATGCAGGGCACAGTGGTGAAGAACCCGCTGGTCGTGATCCATACCTGATCGAGGATCGTCTGGCGCACCGAACGCCGCAGCCGCTCCTTCGCCTGGGCGGCGGTGGTTTCGTCGATGCGGTCCAGCATGAACGGCAGCGCCTCGCCCATGTGGCCGATGATGATCTTCAGACCAGGGTGGCGGTCCAGCGCGCCGCTGAGCACGAGGCGGAGCGTGTGGATTGCGGTGTCGGCGTGCCAGCCCCACGCGGACAGCGCCATGGTGAAGCTGAAATTGCCCGGCAGGTTGTCGTAGTAGGCGTTGCGCACGGCCTCCAGCGGAATGCCGGGATGGAGGTAGATCGGCACGTCGAGCGTCTCGGCGCGCGCAAGTATCGGGTCGAATGCTGGGTCGTCCAGGAAGCGCCCGTCGGTGGCGCCGTTCACCAATGCGCCGTGAAAGCCGAGGTGCTTGACCGTGCGTTCAAGTTCGTCCGCCGCCGCCTCGGGGGTGAGCATCGGCAGGTGTGCGAAGCCGCGGTAACGGGTGGGATGGCGGGTGCAGGCCTCGGCCAGCGCGTCGTTGTAGGCGCGCGCCAGGTCGATGCCCGGTTGGCCCGGCACGAGGTCGGCCCCTGGGCCGGCGACCGATAGTACCTGCACGGTGATGCCACTCTGGTCCATGTCCGCGAGGCGTGAGGGGCCAAGGTCGGCGAGCTCGTTGCGTTTGGTGGTTTGCGCCCAGGCGACGTCGGGTCCGGGAAAGCCGCGACGGGCGATTGCATCCGCGGCGATGCCGGCGACGATGCGGGGGACAGTGTAGTGCTCTTCCAGGGCGATGATGCGCATGTGGGGTGTTTCCCGTGGGGTTGGCGGGTTAGGGCGCGGATGGACCTCTTCGTCGAATTTTAACCACTGCGTAGCGCAAATGGCCCCCTGTTCTCGAGGTCACGCACGCATGAAGCAAAGCAAGGAATTTCAACCGCAGATGCACGCAGATGCACGCAGATGAGGCCGGGGTCAACCGACTGTCCGAGCGAGTGATTGGTTGCGCCTTCCAGGTCATAAACACGCTCGGGGCTGGGTTTCTCGAAAAGATCTACGAGAACGCATTGGCTCACGAGCTGCGCAAAGCCGGGCTGAGCGTCAAACAACAGCATGGCATCACGGTCGAGTACGATGGCATTGTTGTCGGAGAGTACGCGGTCGATCTGCTGGTCGAAGGCACCATCATAATCGAACTCAAAGCGATCAAGGCCCTGGACGGCGCACACACGGCGCAATGCCTCAACTACCTGAAGGCGACCGGCCTGCGCCTCTGCCTGCTGCTCAACTTCGGCAAGTCCCGGCTTGAGATCCAGCGAGTTGCCAACGGACTTTGAAGTCGCCGCGGTATATCTGTGTGTATCTGCGGTTGAAATTGCTTACTTGACGGCCGCGACCCCGGACACAGACCATGAGCGAACCGCACCGAATCACCATTGATCCTGCCCTCCGCGGTGGGGGCTCATATTTGCGCAGTTTGCGCATTTGTGCCAGAGACGTGCTAGATTTATTGGCGGCAGGTGGCAGCCGTGAGGAAATCTTCAGCGATTACCTATTGCTTGAAAAGTCGAGGATATCATGGTCGCGCTCGAATATGCGAAGCGGTAATCTGACCATCCGGTTCTCCAATAGTCCGATGCGGTCCCTGGTCGATGTTGCGGGCCGCCTTGGCGTGTTGGCTCGTAGTGCTTGGGTGTGGTACCGACCACGTCGCACAAGTCTCCGATTTTGCCTGGCAACTGGATGAAGCGCATGGAAATCGATCTGGTCACTACGCTCGATGAGAAACCGCCCATAAGGTGGTATAGGATTGACGGTGAGGCGAAGAAGCGAGGCATTGCGGGTGGCATCTATCGGGTGGATGCGGGCTTTGCCGGCTCCGATGAACGCTATCAGGCCGTCCCACGACTGCTCAAGCCTGATCCATTGGGGCGACCCTACATTGGCAGGGCAGATGCGTTTACGATGCGGTTCATTGAGTTGATGAAAGCCTTGAACCCAGACTTGTTAAGCGATAACCACGGTTTCGCACGCTCGTATACCTCCCTGAGCGCCGTGCGCGCCCGTTTTCCACTTGATGAACTGCGCTTCACTTTACGCTTTTCGGAGAGGTCGGTGCAGGCCGAGGCGGAGGAGCTGAAAGCTTATCGTGCCGAGTACGGTGAGTTGCCACCATTCAATGGAGCACCTCCCGGAGATCCCACCGCCACGTGAATGGGGACCGTGCTTCGCTCGGGAGCTGACATCGCGCCATCACATCGATGCCTCCGCGTTCGAAGCGAGTTCGAGGCCCTCATAGACGACGGAAAACGGCAACGACAAGCCAAACGCCGGGATCTCCACAGACGCATCCACGCCCTCGAGAAGAACAGCGCCCGGATGCCAAGCCGTCCGTCCTCGTCGCGTGTGTAAACCAGGGCTCGCTTCTCGTCCTGGCTGATGAGGGCATAGGCGCGAATGTTCGGTGTCGCGTCGTAGTCGCGAAGCTTCAGGCTTTGGTCGATCCATCCCGTGCTCTTGGACAGGACCTCGAAGACCGCCACCGGCTCCTGTGCATGCAGCGCACCTGCCACGCGCGGACCGCAGTCAATCAGCGCGTGCGGATAACGGCCATCCCTCGGGTCAAGCCCGAGGACATGCGCGCCCGCTCTCACCTTGAGGTCCGGGCCGTGCACCCGGCATGGCTTGCCTCGCATCTGCGCATGAAGCGCGGCGCGCGAATTGTTGCCGATGGTATCGTGTTCCGTCGTCCCTCCGTCCATGGCGTGGACCTGGCCGTCCACAAGCTCGTAGCGGATCGGCTGACGAAACTCCCAATCCAGGTAGGCTCTCCAGGTCCAGATCGATTGCCGTTTTGTTGCCGACATCCAGTCCTCCGGGGTGGTATCCTAGCACCACGCTCGCACGCGCAGCACACGCTCAGATGGGCTTTAGAACTACGTCCAAAGCATCCTGGATCCTGCGCTTCGCCTCATCATCGTCGGCGAAAGATGCGACAAGTTCGCCCAGCCGATGGACGCCGAGCGTGGCGAGGTCGAATGGATTGAGAACGTAACCCTGCCTCCGCACCACAAGCCTTGGCGCCACGCGTGCGTGCTCGCCGCCGAGTTGAGTCATGGCATCCGGGCGCACGAGGGGCGCTACGATCCGGGTCGGCATCCGCGCAAAATCGTCCGACTGCAGCACGATGACGAAGGGGCGCACCGCATTCCGCGAGGGAGTCCGGTGGACGCTGAACTGCGTTGCCGCAATCACAGGCTTTGCATTTCCTCCGACAGGCTCCCGTGCGTCGCATAGAGAGCGGCGAAAGCGTCGATCGCTCGCGCGGTCCGCCGCTTTTCGGCTTCCGCCGCGGCATCGTGCTTCTCCAGGTCCGCGGCGAGCAGTTCCTCGACGTGAGCGGAGAGGTTGCCGACATCGGACTTGCAGCGCTCGACCAGATCGGAATTCAGGTTCAGGTTCACGGGGCGCCTCGGTGCGGAACGGTCGAAGCTCACAGCCACCTCCTTTTGCGCAAGCCGGCGCCAAGTAGGTCGGCAGGCGTGTTGTCGCAAGAGTGCCTTGGTCCACGGAAACTCTACTGGCCCCTTCCGGTCAATGGCTTGCGTGCTCCCCGGCCCAGGCACCAAACTGTCCGCAGACACAGGGGTGCGCGGCGAGACAACGACGCACCCGCATGCGGGAGAGAGTTAATGGACCTCAGGGGCGCGGTTGCGCTGGTGACGGGCGGCAACGGCGGGCTCGGGCAGCGTATCTGCCACGCGCTGGCGCAGCAGGGCGCGCACATCGCCGTCATGTACGCTCAGAGCCACGACCAAGCTGAGGGCGTCGCCCGCGCGTTGACAACCAGCTACCAGATCAACGCCGCGGCGTTCGCCTGTGACATCACCGATGGCGCCGCCGTGGAGCGGCTGATCGGCGACGTGACGAGGCGCCTTGGCCGGATCGACATCCTGGTCAACGACGCCGCCTACAACAAGGCGATCCCGTTCACCGACCTCGACAATCTTACGCTTGAGGTGTGGGACAAGATCATGGCCGTCAACCTGACCGGGCCCCTGCGCCTGACGAAGGCGGTGGCGCCCGTGATGAAGGCACAGGGGCGCGGCCGCATCGTAAACATCGCGTCGGTGGCGGGTCTCGGGCCGACGGGTTCGTCCATCGCCTATGCGGTGTCGAAGGCCGGCCTTATTCACCTGACGCGCTGCATGGCAGTGGCCCTGGCGCCAGAGACGCTTGTCAACTGCGTTGCACCTGGTCTGCTGGAGGGCACGCGCGCGACAGCAAACCTGCTGCCCGAGATGGTCACGCGCAACGCGGCCGGCTCGCTGCTGAAGAAGGCCGCCGACAAGGACGACTGCGCCGATATGGTGGTGACCATGTGCCGCACTGAAACCATGACCGGCCAGACGATCGTCATCGACTCCGGGCGCTACTTTCACTGAAGTACGATCACCAGCAAAGGAGACAGCAATGGCTTACGTAGGCATGATCGCGGAGACCATTTCGATCAACGGCAACAACAACGAGCCGATATCGGCCTATGCCGCCCGGCCGCTGGGTCCGGGCCCGTTTCCCGGCATCGTGCTCATGCATCATGCGCCCGGCTGGGATGAGTGGTACTTCGAGACGACGCGCAAGTTCGCACACCACGGCTATGCGGCGATCAGCCACAACCTCTATCACCGCGCGGGCGAGGGCAAATCCGACGACGTCGCCGCCAAGGTGCGCGCCGAGGGCGGCGTGCCTGATGATCAGGTTGTCGGAGATACCGAGGGCGCGGTGCGGTGGCTGCGCGCCCAACCGTGGCTCAATGGCAAGGTCGCGGTGTTGGGCACCTGCTCGGGCGGACGGCAGACCTTCCTGTTCGCGTGCAAGACGAAAAGCATCGACGCCGCGGTCGAGCTTTGGGGCGGCCGGGTAGTAATGAGCAAGGAGGAACTGACCCCGAAGCAGCCGACTGCGCCGATTGAATTCACCAAGGATCTGTCGTGCCCTCTGCTCGGGCTGTTCGGCAATGAGGATCGCGCACCGACACCGGAGCAGGTGAACCAGCATGAGGCCGAGCTGAAGAAGCACGGCAAGAACTACGAGTTTCACCGCTACGACGGCGCCGGACACGGCTTCTTCTACTACGACCGGCCGATGTACCGCATCGAGCAGGCGCTGGACGGGTGGCAAAAAGTGTTCGCGTTCCTGCGGAAGCACCTGGCCGCGTAGCCACAGGCATGTGCACCTCGATCGTCGAGATTGTCGACGCGGATGGTGCCGGCAAGGGGGGTGACGGGTGGTTCAATCTGACCCACTCGGTGGTGTCCTACGACCACCCGCACCACGCCCTGCTGGAAGAGGCCATCACCATCGATTTCCTGAACAGCACGCTCGGGCCGGATGCCCGGGTCGCTGTAGAGCTCACGCTGCAGTCGGCCAAACAGCTGAGCGGCGCGCTTGCCAGGGCGATCGCGGCGGCTGAGATCGAGGAAAGCGCACGATCCCGGGGTTGAAGGCGGCGGCTAGGCGCCGATGAAAAACAATACGGCATCGACTCTGGCCACTGGCCCCCTGCGGTCCCGGACGCTACGGTGCTCCGCGACATGACAGGGAATTTCCAATGCCGACGCCAAGTGCCGACCTGAACGTTGAAGCCGAAACGATGCGCCGCGTGTCCTGGCGTCTCATGCCGTTCCTGCTGCTTGCCTACCTGATCTGCTACATCGACCGGGTGAACGTCGGCTTCGCCGCACTGCAAATGAACAAGGCGGTCGGCATCGATCCGAAGACCTACGGCCTCGGCGCAGGCATCTTCTTCATCGGCTATTTCATCCTCGAAGTGCCGAGCAACCTGGCGCTCGAACGGTTCGGCGCGCGAACCTGGATCGCGCGCATCATGATCAGCTGGGGCATTGTCTCCGCGGCCTTCGCATTGATCGGCGGCCCGATTTCGTTCCTGGTGCTGCGCTTCCTGCTCGGCGCCGCTGAAGCCGGCTTCTTTCCCGGGGTGATCCTGTATATCACCTACTGGTACCCGGCGCATTATCGCGCAATCATCGTCGGCATCTTCATGGTCGCAATCCCAGTGGCCGGCCTGATCGGCTCGCCGATTTCGGGCGCGATCCTGTACATGGATGGCTTTCTCGGCCTTGGCGGCTGGCAGTGGATCTTTCTCCTCGAGGCATTGCCGGCCGTGCTGCTCGGTGTGGCGTCCTTCATTTGGCTGACCGACCGGCCGGAGCACGCATCCTGGTTGGCGCCCAGGCAGCAGCAATGGCTGATCGCCAAGCTGGAAACCGAACGCCGCCGTGCGCCGCGCATCTCGCATGAGTCGGTCTGGCGGGTGATGACCAACAAGTACGTGCTGATCATGGCGCTGGTATATTCCGGCGCCGCCGGGGCTTCCACGTCCCTCGCACTGTGGATGCCTCAACTGGTCAAGTCGTTCGGCCTGACCAACTGGCAGACTGGTCTCGTGAACGCCGTTCCGTTCGGCATCGCCGCGGTATGGATGATCCTCTGGGGTCGAAGCTCCGACCGCACCGGTGAGCGTGTGTGGCACAATGCGCTCCCGCTGGCCTGGATGGTGCTGGCCATGGTCGCCACATTCGCCGCCATCGGCAGTCTCTGGGCCATGATCCCGCTGCTGACGCTGATCGCCGCTGGCACCTACGCCAGCAAGGGCCCGTTCTGGGCGCTGTCGTCGGAATGGCTTGGTGCCGGGTCAGCCGCGGCGGGCCTGGCGCAGATCAACGCGCTCGGCAATCTGTCCGGTTTCGTCTTCAACTACCTGATCGGTTGGATTCAGGCGGAGACCGGTAGCTTCCCGCTGGCCCTGATGCCGATCGCCGCCGTCGCCACGGTCGGTACGATCTGCGTGCTGGTGATCGGGCGCCACCAGCCGCGCACGGTGGCGGTAGCCACCTGAGCCCGGGGGCAGGTCGCCGCTCTTGGCGGCCGGACGGTGCGCAGGGAGCTTGGCGCCTGCATGGTGCCTGCGCGCCCGCCCCATACGGCCGTTTTCATTACCGTGCAGTGCGCTGGCCAGTTCACATAGGCAGGCTCATTCCAATTATGAGGCGCGAGTATAATCATGAGACGAGAGTTGATCGCGAAATCGTGAATATTAAGTTGAAGATCACGAAACCGTGATCTAATCTACCTGCACGTTCCTCCCTTGGTCACAGCCCGCCGCCAGGTCACCGGATGGCGGGGCAACTCAGGACACGGAAAATGCAGAGGAAATCGAATTTCTATGGCGGCCTGACCACGAAATCCCATGCCCATCGGCAGCGGTGCAAGCAGCTTCCGCCGATGCAGGCCGGAGAGGCAGAACGTCTCGTGGCGGCTTTCCTGGCGACCAACAGCATCACCGCCTGCCCCATGCGCTATGCGGCACCGGTGGAGCAGCGGCCGCATCCCACGGCTCGCGGGTACTGACGATGCGCATGAATATCGCCATTACCGGGATGGCGCTCGGTCTGATGGCGGCATGGATGGCCCTGGCACCGTTCATGGGCTGAGGGACACGGGCGACGCCAATCGTGGAATCACGTACGGGCATTATCGAATTGTTCGACAGTCCCGGTGCATGTTTCATCCGCGTCGACACAGACCAACGGCCCGGCTGGGCCAGCAGGACAGCACGAGGGATCAATCGACACCGTCTCGATGCAACAAGGATCGACCGTCATGAACATGCATCCAATGGGCGAGCCCGGCGAGATTACGATTGACGCCGGAGATCTGACGACCACCGCGCTGCGCAAGATGACCATCGAGCAGTTGCGACATCTCGGCACACGCCAGGTGGTGTATCTGAAGGCCGGCATGCACGACGGAGAGTTGGCCTTCATGCTCTACGGCGCTGACGGGACCCCCCTGGTGACGGTCGACACCGTCGATGCAGCTGTGGAGATGGTCGCCGAACACGGCCTCGGTTTTGCCGCGGTCCATTGAGCGGGAGGACCTGCCATGTCGATGATCGACGCCGTGATCAGTCAGCATCGTGCGACCCGGGTGTTCTTCGATTGCCGCAACTCCGACCCTGACCCCGCAGATCAGCGCCGAATCGAGCAGGCGATTGCGCTTTCGATCGCCCTGGGCGAGGCGGATGCGGACGAACAGGTGACACTGCCTTTGGCCGCGTGACCAGGTGAACCAGAGGCTACAGACCACGAGAATCGGACACGGACGATGCGTGCGTATATTGCCGTTACGGGAGTGGCACTTGGTTTGATGGCGGTTTGGGCGGCCCTGGTGCCGTTTATAGCTTGAAGATTGCCCTTACCCGCCCGCCACGGCGAGACGCTCCTTTGAGTTATGTTCCCGGAGCAATTCGAATATTCGACGCAACCAGCTCTTGGGACCCGAGCCGCAATAAGCGAATCATCTGACCCGCGGACCGCGACCCCTGTCGTCATCCCGGCCAAACATGTCCCTGCGGAGGCAGGGCTTATCTCGACGCCGCCCGCCGCCCGTTGCGGAGGAGACCCCCAGGGCGCGAATGAGGGCACCTACGTCACGGGCATCGCCCTCGATCATGTCTGCACCCGGGGAGATCCAGGGCGCGGGCCTTCGAGCGAACCAGGGCAACGACGGAATGGCCTTTCGCCAGGGCGTCGCGGACGATCAGCCGTCCGGTTCCGCCCGTTGCACCCAAAACAAGAACCTTCATGTTCGATCTCGATCTTCATTGGTGTGAACGTCGGGGTTCACGCCGTCACGGCGTTCTGTGCAGCCTCGAATACATCGCGTGCGGACGTCGTACCCGCTACGTGCTCCGTACCCTCGACTCCGAGGTCCATCCATCCTGCATTTACGGCCTCAAACATTTCTTCGGCAGGTCCGGCGTGGCCCTTCGGGATGCCGAATTGCTCGAACGCTTCCGCCCAACCTGCACGCGGGACTGCAAAGGCTTTCACGTCGAGATTCAGGACTTCACCCAATTGCTCCGCGACTTCATCCGCGGTGACCATCGAACCAAGCTCGACGACTCGCTGCCCTGGCCACGCTGGCCCGGTCAAAAGGGTTGCGACCTCCGCGCCGATGTCGTTCGTCGCGATCATGGTCGATTTCCGGTTTGTCGGATTGTAGTAGACCGGTAGCGTTCCGCCCTGGGCGACCTGCAAGCCGTAAAGAAAATTTTCGAAGAATCCACCTGCGCGCACAATTGCGATTGGCGATATCAGGTCGCGAAAACCTTGCTCCAGAAGCGACAAGGCCGTGATCATCCCGAGCCCGCTGGTTCTGTTCGCACCCATCGACGAAAGCGCAACCACTCGCGGCGGCGCTGCCTTGGTAAGCGCCTCGACATAGTTTACAATCACGCCCTTTGCTTCTTTGTAATCGGGCGAGGGCGCCCAGACAGCCGGCAACATGACGAACGCGCCTTCGACGCCTTTGAGCGCTTGCTCGATGGCTGCCGAATCATTCCAATCGCCGTCTACCAATTCCACGCCCTGGTTCGCCCAGTTAGCCGCCTTCTCGCGATTGCGGACGAGCGCGCGTACTTCCTTGCCGTGCGCCAACAGATGTTCTGCCGTTGCGCCGCCAACTTTTCCTGTGATTCCCATTACTAAAAACATGCGTTTTCTCCTGGTCTCGAGGGACAGGGCACTGCCCCTGTTGGTTCAACGGATGAGCGGCAGAATGGCCCGGATTCGGGCATCGCGCGCGTAGAGGCCGCCCCATGTCATCGCACCCAGAAGCAGGGAAATGATTTCCGGCGGCGACCCCAACTCACCAATACGGACATGGGCGCAGATGGCGCCTCCCAAAAAGCCCGTCACCAGGATCGCGCCGAGAACGGCGGTAGCCGGGATGGCGTAAAGGATGGCGCAGGCGAGTATGATCGGACCCACGACACGGGTCAGGTCCATCGCGAACCCGGTTTCCTGCAACATGGTCGCGATCTGTGCCGGCGCGAACAGCTGAATAGTGCCGTCTGCCACCAGAGCGATAACGACAAACGCGCTCATTATCCGGCCGGCCCACAGGCTGTGATGCAAGGTCATAGCTTCAGGCACCTGATGCAGGTTCATAGTTTCGGACACTTGTCATTCTCCTATGGGGGAATCCCATATTCAGGACCTTACTGTGTCTCTCAGGTATGATAAACACCGAGAAATGGAACTAACTGTTCTCTCTCCGGTGAACAATCCCGAGGCACGAAAATGCAGAATCTCGAACCCATCCTCATTTTCATAACGGTAGCGGAGATGGGAAGCTTCACCCACGCGGCCGATAGCCTGGGCATCCAAAAGGGGAGGGCCTCAATGGCGGTCCGGAAGCTGGAAGAAGATGTCGGTGTCAGGCTCCTGCACCGGACGACGCGCAGCGTGCAGTTGACGGAGGACGGACGCG
>Ga0210402_10001064_pt1 | contig 29047 bp, 26 predicted proteins | sample IncBWC7MmetaG_FD_161055 | JGI IMG/M metagenome (GOLD analysis project Ga0210402, IMG submission 161055) | Forest soil microbial communities from Barre Woods Harvard Forest LTER site, Petersham, Massachusetts, United States - Inc-BW-C-7-M | ecosystem: Environmental > Terrestrial > Soil >...
TGGGAAGCTCATCCTGGTTTACGATCTGGGCGGCGGGACATTTGACGTTTCGGTGGTGCGGATCGAGGAAGGCGTCGTGGAGGTCATCTCCAGCCACGGCAACAACCACCTCGGCGGCGACGATTTCGACCAGAAGATCGTGGCCCACATACTTGAACAGATCAAAATCAAACAGGGCGTCGATGTCGCCGACGAGCCGCGGGCGATGACGCGCATTTTGCGGGCAGCAGAGGCGGCGAAACGGCATCTATCGGATCATCCGTACGCCCGCATCGAGGAAGAGTACCTGACCGAGGCGGACGGCAAACCGGTGCATTTGTCGCTCGAACTGGCGCGCGACGAATACGAGCAGATGATCGCTCCGTATGTGGAGGAGACGCTGCAGGCCATCCACAACGCGCTGTCGGCAGCTGATCTGACGGCCTCGCAGGTCGAGGAGATTCTGTTGGTCGGCGGGGCCACGCGCACACCGATGATCCGGCGTCGCCTGCTGGAGGTATTTGCTCGCGATCCGCGCGGCGAGGTGGATGCCGATCTGTGCGTGGCGATGGGCGCGGCGATCCAGGGTGCGGCGATCGTCGGCGCCGAGGTTTCTGCTGTGCTGGTCGATGTGACGCCATACACTTTTGGTACAAGCGCAATCGGCGAACTCGATGGCGAGCTTTATCCGTATCATTACGTCCCGATCATCGCGCGCAACACGCCGATCCCGGTGCGCAAGAGCGAGGCGTTCTTCACGGTGGTGGACGATCAGACCGCGGTGGACGTGAAGATCTATCAGGGCGAGGCTGCGGATGCGCTCGAGAACATCAAGATCGGCGAATTCCGCATTGAGGGGCTGAGCAAGGCACGGGCGGGCAATCCGGTGGTGCTTGATCTGGCGCTCGACCGCGATGGGATTTTGCACGTTGCGGCGCTGGAGAAGAACACCGGCCTGGAGCGGCGGATCAGCATCGACCAAGCAGTGGCGCGCTATGGAGCGGCCGAACTGCAACAGGCCAAGGAGCGGATCGGATCGCTGTTCGGACAGGACGACGCGGACGCACCGGTGAGCGGGGATGCGGCGGGCTCCGGCTATGCGGAATTGGCGGCTTTGTTGGACAAGGCCAGTGCCAAGCTGGATGCGGCGGGGGATGAGGATCGAAACGAGATGATCGATCTGATGGAGACGATCCGCGATGCGCAGGCGGCCGGAAACGCCGCGATCATCGAGCAGGCGCGGACGCAGTTGAGCGATCTGTTGTTCTATCTGGACACCTGACACGGTGGAGGCTTGTCCGGTCTGTCGCGCGAGCCTGAACGGCGCGAGCACGTGCCGGCGTTGCCGCGCCGAACTGCAAAAGGTGCAGGAGGTCGAGAGGCGAGGGCAGGCTCTTGTTGGTGCGGCGATGCTGTCGCTCGTCGAAGGGGATCTGGCCGTTGCTGAAGAACTGCTCGATCGCGCACACGCGGTTCACGCGACGCCGGCGGTGCGCGTCTTGAGGAGGCTGGTGACGGAGCAGCAATTGGTGGATGAGGAGGCGGAGGACGATCCGCAGTATTACGCGGAAGGGGCGGGATAGAAGCTGCCAACGGTTCTCTCCGCAGCCCCGCCTCATCGCTGTCATCCCCGCCCGCGTCGGCATTTTCTTCGCACTGAGCATCATCATCCCAGCCCTTACTCTCGTCATCCCCGCGAAAGCAGGGGCAGGCTCTCGGGGCCGAGGATACCGTCAAAACTGATCTTGCGCGCAGTGCCAAGCGCGGCGGCGACGCGGCCGTGTGGCAGACCGCGGACGACGGTGAAGGCATCGTGCTCGGCGGGGACGACGGTCACATGGCTACGTTATGGACGGTTCTCGGGATGCATCGCGAGTCTTTTCAACGACTTCATAGTAACAGCAAGTAGGAAGCTCGGGCTAAAGTGGCGACCCGAAAGAACGGAGACCCGCCTTGCCCTGACGACACAACGGCACAAGCCACGCCTGAACTATGCAGTGACCCAGGCCGAGCGGGACATCGAGGAAATCGGCGACTTCATCGCTCGCGACAACCCGAGGAGCGCGGTCACATTCATTACTGGGCTGCGCGATCGGTGCAGGCATATTGCCGAACTTCCTCGGGCGGCACCGTTGCGACCAGGGTTGGGCAAAGGCGTTCGGTGCATCGTGTTCGGCGGCTACCTGATCTTCTACATCGTGCACGTCCGTGTTCTGGAGGTCAGGCGCGTTCTGCATGGTGCACGCAATATATCGGCGGATGACATCAACTGATGCACTGCGTCCCACCCGGTCATGCAACCTCTTGCCGGCCCAATGCGTCTGTATCTCGCGCCCGACCTGCACCCGGCACTCGTCATCCGGACGTCCGGTGCGCCTGCCCCTCCATGCCAGGTATCGTCGTCTTGCAGGGCATCTGGTATCAACCGAGGGATAAGAACCGGAGGTCGCGGCCGCGGTGGCCAGCCTGTCAGCAGTCCGCGGCGTCTTCGCCCAACGCAATGCGCGGATCTTCTACGCCGGCAGCGTGACCTGCTGGACGGGGTCGTGGATGCAGCGGGTCGCCACCGACTGGCTGACCTGGGAACTGACCCATTCCGTGCTCTGGGTCAGCGTCATTGCGTTCTGCAATCTGGCGCCGTCCGTGGTGATCTCGCCGCTTGCCGGCGCCGTTGCCGACCGGATCGACCGCGTCCGCCTGACCGTGGCGTCGCAGTTCGTCGCCGCTGGGCAGGCCGCCATCCTGGTGACACTGATCCTCACCGGGCTGATCCGGGTCGAGTTCATCGCGGCGCTGTCGGCATTCAACGGCATGGCCGAGACCTTCGCCCAACCGGCACGCCAATGCCTGATCCCCGGACTGGTCCCGCGCGCCTTCCTGCCCGGCGCGGTGGCGCTGAACTCGCTGACCTACAACGTCGCCCGGTTCGTCGGTCCGGCACTGTCCGGCCCGATGATCGCCGCCTGGGGCGTGGTGCCGCCGATCGCCTGCAACTGCCTGGCGTTCCTGTTCGCCAGCCTGACCATGTATCTGCTCCGGCTCGACCCGGCGATCCGCCTCGGCCACCGCTCGACCCACAGCATCTTCTACGACGCGGCCGAAGGCATCCGCTACGTGGCGCGCCACCGGGGCATCGGTCCGATCATGCTGTTCGCGGCCGCGGTTGGCATGATGTTGCGATCAGTGCCGGAAATGCTGCCACCCTACGTCGCGGACCTATTCGGCCGCGATGCACGGGGCCTTGCAACGCTGGCCAGCACGATGGGCTTCGCCGCACTGATCGGCGGCACGCTGGTGGCGATCCGCGGCCGGCTTGGCGGCCTGACGAGGATCGCGGTCGTCGCCGGACTGGTGCTCGCGCTGGCGACGGCCGGCTTCGTGGCGACGCACCACTTCGCGGTCGGCGTGGTCTGCGTCGCCGTGATGGGCGCGGCCACCACGATGCATGGAATCTCGATACAGACGCTGCTGCAGAACTCCGCGTCTTCTGCGATGGTCGGGCGTGTGTTGAGCCTGTGGGGTATGATCACCCGCGCGGCCCCGGCGATAGGCGCCCTCGGATACGGCGTATCGGCGGAATTCCTCGGCTTGCAACTGCCCGTGCTGATCGGCTGCCTGCTCTGCGCCCTGGCCTGGCTGCGCGCCCAGGCACGCCTGCCGCGCATGGCACCGATCCTGGAAGGCAGCGAGACGCTGGCCTGAGGCGCGCGCTTGCCCTAGAAGGCCGCAGTCACCGCAACACGGAGAGGGGAGAAAAGTCGATGAGCAAAGTCAGCCGCACCGACCCGGGCGCGATCCTGTCGAAGGCCGTCGAGTATCATGGTTTCGTTTATCTTCAAGGTGTTACAGCGAAAGATACAACCAAGGACATCAAGGGCCAAACCGCCGAAGTTCTGGCGCAGATCGACCAACTGCTGGAAACGCATGGCACCGACAACACCCGGCTGCTGCAGGCGCTGATCTGGGTGAAGAACATTCGTGACCGTGATGCGATGAACGAAGTCTGGACGCCCTGGCTGCCGAAGGGTGCGGCACCGGCGCGCGCCTGCGTTCAGGCTGAATTGGCAAACCCCTCGATCCTGGTCGAAATCATGGTGACCGCCTGCAAGTAGGGCTCAGTCTGCTCCCGGGGCGATTCGTTGCGCCGGGAGCCCTCGACATTTTATTGGAATCGTCCGGCCGGGTGCGAATCGGCGCGCCAATCCTCTCGAAGGCTCATCGGAATTGGCCAATTTAGGATAAGTTTCCCGTCTTTCTGATTTGTCCACAGGGCACCCGTGCCTAATTGGGCCACTTCGCACGTAATTGGCCCTGGGTAGGGTTGTCACCATTGCAACCCTGTTGCAAGCGACACACAGAGCTTAATGAACCACCGGGGAGTGGGTTGCGATGCGGGCATGGGGCACCGGCGCTACGATTCTGACTCTCGGATCGATCCTTTCGTTCAGTAGTCCACTGACCGCCCGACCCGCACAGGCGTCTCCGAGCCATGACGGCAGTTCTTCGGCGCAACCTATCGCGCCGACGAGGAGCTACGCCGGTGGCAACCGGTCGCAAAAGGTTGCGCCACATGCCAGCACGGCGCTCCGGGGGCGCCATTATTATGCGGGTGGCGGCGGTATTTCCTGCGTTCCCTTTGCCCGTAGCGATTCCGGAATTTCGGTCCCCGGCAACGCGTGGCAGTGGTGGGAGAATGCCGCCGGGGTGTATCAGCGAGGCCGCGTACCGGAGCCCGGCAGCGTACTGACATTCCGCGCGAATGGCCGCATGTACCTTGGCCACGTGGCCGTGGTCAGTCGCGTGATCAACCCGCGTGAGGTCGAGGTCGAGCATGCCAACTGGGCGGGCACCGGCATGCGAGGCGGCGTCGCCCGCAATGTCCCGGTGGTGGATGTATCCGAGGCCAACGACTGGACCGCGGTGCGTGTGGGTCTCGGGCGGGGCGGCGAGTTCGGCAGCGTCTATCCGACCTATGGTTTCATCTACGACCGACCGGATAGCGGCACATTGGTCGCGGCCGCCCGGACCCCGACACCCAAACCAGCGCTGAACCCGGTGCCCGCTGACCTGCGCCCGGCGCCCGAGCGTGGCTGGCAGATGTATGAAGAGGTGGCCGAGGCGCCCAAGGCGTTGAAGCGCCACCGACGCGGCATCGACCTCTCGCTCAACCATGCGTCGGTGACGGACGCGCCGATCGACCCGAAGCAGTAGGCGTCAGGCCAGCACACCGAGAGCGCCCAGCGCCGTCGCGGCTGCCAGCACCATCAGCGGATGCAGGCGGGTGAACAGGAACAGCAGCACGGCGATGACGGTGATCGCCGCCGCGCCCCAGCCGATGGACGTCGTCCTGATCAGCAGCGCCGCGCTCGCCATCACGAGTCCGGCGGTAACGGGCATCAGGGCGGCCTGAACCAGCCTGCGCCATCGGGCATCGCGGAACCGATGCCACACGCCTGTGGCGACAAACGTCAGTACAGACGAAGGTCCGGCCACACTGAGCGTCGCCACCAGAGCGCCGGGCAGCGCCTTGACGCGCCAGCCGATCAGCGTGACCACCAGCATGTTCGGACCCGGCGCCGCCTGGGCCAGCGCAAAGAGCGCGGCGAAGTCCTGCGCGGTGACCCAGGGATGCACCTGCACCACCTGACGCTGCATCTCCGGCAGCACGGAATTGGTCCCGCCGAATGCCAGCAGCGAAAGCTGTGCGAAGACTGCGGCCAGGCTCGCCAGCGTGGACACGTCTTTCATCGGGCCATGCGCCACGTCAGCAGTGTGGACACCGTCGTCATCGCGACCAGCACCAGCGCGAGCGGCAACCGCAGAACCGCGATCGCCAGGAAGGTCGCCACGGCCACTGCAAGGCCAACCGGGCGCGACCGCAACGGTGCTGCAATCCTCAGCGCATTTGCCAGCACCATGGCCGATGCGGCGGCGGCAAGTCCGGCGAAGGCGTGGCGCACCGTCGGCACCTGCGCATAGCGATCGTAGATCACGCCGAGGGCGATGACGCACGCGACAGGGGCGGCCATCAGCCCGACAAAGGCGGTGACAGCCCCCGGGATGCCGTGGAACCGCGCCCCCAGTGCCACCGTCACGTTCATGACGTTGCCGCCCGGCAGGAACTGGCAGAGCCCGAGCATGTCGGTGAATTCGGTCGCGCTCAGCCAGCGCTTCTGTTCGACCGCCATGCGCCGCGCCCAGGGAAGCACCCCGCCGAAGCCGAACATGCCAACCGTGAGAAAGCCGAGGAAAAGGGCGATGAGGCTGGGTCTCTGTGGCGCGTCCGACATTGCTGTTGGATACTTCGCGCGGCACAACTGGTAAATCGGCTGAACGCATGACCCGCTTGCCGCGCCTCTGCACCGTATTCGCCCTGTTGGCGACGATTGCCGGCACGGCGCGCGCCGCCTGCACGGTAGAGCCGCGCGCCACGGTGCCGCTGCAACTATCCGGCGGACTGATCCTGATCACCGTGGCAGTCAACGATACCGATGCCGTGTTCGTCATGGATACCGGCGCCGAACGGACAATGATGAGCGAGGCGGCGGTCCGTCGGCTTGGACTGGAACGCGACGGATGGGTTGCCTCGACGATCTTCGGTATCGGCGGCTACGAGCGGCGTCCCAACGCGCTGCCGCATTCGCTGCGGCTCGGCCGCATCGCGCTGCGGCGGAGGACGCTGACCGGCGATACCAGTGTGATGGTCGGCCCCCTACCGATGAACCAGATCGAAGGCCGTCCGATCGCCGGCCTGCTGGGACGCGATTTCCTGTCGCCGTTCGACCTCGATCTCGACCTGCCGGCGCGCAGACTGATGCTATATGACGTGCACGACTGCACCATGGGGTTCGTGCCTTGGACGACGCCCTACGCGGCGCTTCCCGCCACGACACCGGCGGGCAATGCCATGGTGATCCGGACCGAGGTGGACGGACGCGCCCTGCGGACATTGGTCGATACCGGCGCCAGCTCGAGCCTGCTCACCGCGTCGGGCATGTACCTGCTTGGCCTGACGGCGGAGATCCTGGAGCACGATTACGGCGGCAACGGCTCCGGCGTGGGTCCGGCGCCCGTGCCGATGCGGCTGCATCGCTTCTCCGAGCTGCAAATCGGTCCGGAGGTGACCCGGAATCCGCAGCTTTGGGTGGCTTCGGCGCGCGTTGTCCCCATCGTGGACATGCTGCTGGGCGTAGATTGGCTGCGGACACGACGGGTGTGGCTGTCCTATGCGACGCGGCAGTTCTTCGTCGCCGTCCGGCGGTAGCGCTGGTCCGGCGTTACCCCAGGTGGTTCGGCGACGGCCAGCGACCGTTCCGGATCGTCATAGACCGGCGGGCGATCACTGTGTGATGTTCGGCCACCTGGTCGCCCGCGACTTGGACTCGGGGGTGTGGCAGATCGCCGAGCGGGGTCACCACTCGGCCTTGGCGCGATTGACAATGACCTTCACCGTGTCGCACTCCATCAGCAGTGCGTGGCTGCGTTTGGCCAATTGCTTTCCTGCCGCGCTGTCCGATGGGTAGTGCAGGCCCAGCACTTCCCGGTTGCGCGCGATCCGCTCCGCCATCCGCTGCAACGGGCCGCGTGACTGGTCAGGCTCAATGGCCAACTGCAATTCCTCGGCAGGCTGCCCGATATCGAGCGGCAACCCTGAATCGTCTAGCAGAGGGTCACCCGTTGCGGGATCGGCGAACGGTCGCGCCTTCGGATCCAGGGTTTTTAGCTTTCGCGGGTCAAGGACCTCTTTCGTCGCGCGCGGCATCACCTCCGCGAGACAAAGTGCGACGAGATGCGATTGGGTCGAGTGCCCGCTTGGAAACGAAGCGTGCCCCGGTACCTCGATTGGTGGCATCAGGGCTGGCGACAGGCTGGACGGGCGCGGCCGGTTGAACTCTTTCTTGTAGTGCATGACCTGAAACTCACCAACCCGTAACGCGATCGTCGCGAGACCAAACGTCCAGGGATGCGAACCGGCTGTGAAGGTCAGGACCCCCCGGAAGTAGTTGATGATTCCGTTGGCCTGGCCCAGCGCTTCCGACAGGACTCCGCCGCGATAGTCAACGAGCTGCACTAGCTCGGCAAGTTCCTGGCCCACATCGGCATCGTCCAAGATTTTCTTGAGGTCCGCCTTGAAGCCGTTCCATCCCTGCTTTTGTACGAACTCGCCGAGCACCGCGATCGCATAGTACTGAGCGCTCCATGGGGAGCCCGGAAACGACTTGAGAGGCTCCTTCGTCAGGCTGACATTCTGCCACACCCCTCCCCGATCGCCAGGCGGCCACTTGTTGCCACGAAACCAGTCTTCGTGCGGCTGCTTCCTTACCGCGGGAGAGACACCGATCAGGCGTGGGGTCGCTGGCAGGTCGCTGGCAGACGCGGCTGCTCCGGTGTTCTCATTCTCGTTTTCGTTTTCGTTCTCGTTTTCGTTCTCGTTTTCATTCTCGTTCGCGCCGCCGATCCTGCCGCTCATTGGGGCATCCTCTCTGTCTGTTGCAGAACCAGGCCGGACCCGCAAGCTTGCGCTCGGCGGCATAACGAAACAGCCTGCGCAACCATTTGTATTTGCAATGATACTCCCCTATGCTCGTGCCGAATGCAAGGCGCTTGGAGATGAAATCCATGACCGCGGGCCGGACGAGCGGACACTACGTAGTATTCGAAGCCGACGGCGAACTGGCTGGCCTGCATAAGACTGCCGCCGACAAGCTCCGCGAGGCGTCGGAAGGCTATTTGAGGGTTGGCCTATCCGGGCTGCCGGACAACGTGACCGCCCGCGTCCGGTCGCATCCGTCCGAGGATTGGGAACTCGTGCTCCACCATAGCGGTCACAGGCACGGCCATGTCAGCGAAAAGGTCTGTGCCGTCGAACTTGCGATTGCTAGTGGGCGCAGGATTTCTCACGATGACGTTGGTGGAATCCGGGCCTGTCTCCGCGAGAGCCTGAAGGATTATCAGGAACTCGGTTCGGACCTGCCGATTTCCTTGGCCGAATACTGGAGCCCCTCCGAGGCGATTGACCCGTTGTTCGGCAATCGTCGCGATGCGCGACGACTGCTGGGCGCGGATTACCTGCGGCAACAGGAAGGCGCGTCGGGCAAGGGAGTGAATGTTGTCGTCGTGGACCAGGGCGTGGACAAGGAGCTTGTCGGGCGTCTCGGCGGAAACTTCGGTGGCGGCTGGACAAAGCCCGGCATGGCGCAGCCTGGCGCCACTAAGGGCGGGCATGGCGCCATGCTGGTGAGCAATGTCCTGTCCATCGCGCCAAAGGCAACGATCTTCGACTGCCCGGCAGTACCCGAGGAGATCGCGAATATTCGCCGCTTTCTGTCGCACGCACATGCGGCTTACAGCCACATGCTCGCCGGCATCGCTCATCTGCGGGAGCTGGACCCTGGCAAATGGAGTGGCCCATGGATCTTCCTGAATGCGTGGGCGACCTTCAGCCGCGGAACGGAGCATCCGGCGGGCGACTATACCAACAATCCGGACCACCCGTTCAACCGGATGATCGATCGCACAGTGGACAGCGGCGTCGATGTCATCTTCGCGGCGGGGAATTGCGGTCAGTTCCAGTCAAGCCGGCGGTGTGGATCGTGCGACCAGGGTCCCGGTCACAGCATCCTGGGCGCGAACTCGCATCCCAAGGTCCTGTCGGTTGGTGCCGTGCGGGTTGATGGACTGTGGCTGGGATATTCATCGCAGGGGCCTGGCCAGCCGAAGCTCGCGCGTCACAAGCCGGACCTCTGCGCACCGAGCCAATTCCGCGAAATGGATGACTCCTATACCAGCAATACGGGAACATCCGCGGCATCCGCGCTCGCTGCCGGGGTCGTGGCCGCGCTGCGGACGACGTGCCATACGAGTGCATTGCCGCCTGACGAGCTGAAAATGCTTCTGATAAAGACGGCGCGACGGACGCAGGGGACAAAATGGAATCGGCAGCTTGGAAATGGCATCCTGGATGCTGCCGCCGCGTTCGACGAAGCGGCAAGCCGCAAGTCCTGAACGGTCGCGAAGTCCAACTATGCAGAACTAAGGTTGCGACACAGGAGGCGATGGACTACCCTGTGCATCTCTCCAACAAGGTGCGCGGCTGCGCCGCCGAGGCGCGGTGATCTGACATGGAACGCAGGCTGGCTGCCGTACTCGTGGCCGACATAGCCGGTTACACCCGGCTGATGGAAGTGCACGAGTTCGACACCCATGCGCGCCTGATGACACTGCGACGGGATATCATCGACACCTCGGTCGCCAGCCATGGCGGCCGCATAATCAAAAATACCGGCGATGGTATCATTGCGGTCTTCGGCAGTGTGAACGATGCCACGGAGTGCGCTGTCAGCATGCAGCAGTCGATCCAGCAGCAGGAGGCAATGCAGCCGTCCGACCGGCGCATCCGCTTCCGCATGGGACTCAACGTCGGCGACGTGGTCGTAGAGGCGGAGGACGTCTACGGCAATGGTGTGAATGTCGCCGCGCGGTTGCAGGATCTCGCGGAGCCCGGTGGCCTGATGATCTCAGCGGCCGTACGCGAAGAGGTTGGGGCCAATCTTGATCTACCGATAGTTGATCTTGGCAACCTCGGTCTCCGGAACATCCAGACGCCGGTGCGCGCGTTTCGGGTCCTGACCAGCACCGAACCAGGCGGACCTCGATCGGCACGCTCCAGCCTGCGCAGGCAGCCCTCGATCGCCGTGCTGCCGTTTCGGACGCTCGATCCCGATCCGGAGCAGGCCTATTTCGGCGACGGCATTGTCGAAGACATCATCGGCGCGCTCGCCACACTCAAGGACCTGCTGGTCATCTCGCGCAATTCCACGCTGGTCTATCGGGGCAAGGACATCGAAGTGAGCCGGATCGGCAGCGACCTCAATGTTCGGTATGTGCTGTCGGGCAGTGTTCGGCGCAGCGGGTCGCGCCTGCGTATCGCAGCGGAGCTTGCCGATACCGAGAGCGGACTTGTGCTGTGGGCGCATACGTTCAACTTCAACGGGGAGGATCTGTTCGAGGTCCAGGACCGCATCGTGACCGAAATTGTCGGCATCCTCGCCCCCCGCGTTCGCGAAGCCGAGATTCAGCTGGCGTTTCTCAAGCGGCCCGAGAGCATGGACGCCTACGATCATTTCCTACAGGCGCTTGCCCTGCTGTACCGCCTCAATGAGCATGACTTCACCCGTGCCGGGACGCTGGTGCAACGGGCCATCGCACTCGACGACAGCTATGCGACCGCGTATGCGTTGGCTGCAGAATGGCACGGACTTCGTGTCGGGCAAGGTTGGTCGCCGGACCCCGAAACGGACAGCCGGGAGGCCGTCCGGCTGTTGGAGGCCGCGGTGGCACGCGACAGCGCCAATGTGCGGGCGCTGGTTCTACTTGGCCATTACAAGTCATATTTGTTTCGTGACTATGATGCCGCGCTCGCACTGTTCGATCGGGCGGTCAACGCCAGCCCGAGCAATTCCTGGGCGTGGGGCCGCAGCGCACCGACATACAGTTACATAGGCGATGGTCATGGTGCGATCGAGCGGGCTGAACGGGCACTAAGTTTATCTCCACAGGATCCGCTTGCGTTCTACTACCATACATCGCTGTGTGTGGCCCATTACACATGCGGTATGTACGAAGAGGCGGCTCAATGGGGTCAGATCGCGTTGACTGAAAACCCGCGCTACGTAGCCGCAGCCTGCCCTACTGCGGCTTCGCTTGCCGCCTTAGGCCAAACGGACGAGGCAAAAGGTCTCGTGCTGACGGTATTGAACACTAGTCCGAGCTTTCGCGCGTCGGTGCATGCAGCGCGCTATCCGTACCGCGATCCGGCCAGACGCGAGCAACTCAGGCGCCATCTCATTGCTGCGGGTCTGCCGCCGTAAGCCAACAACGCTGAGGCGAGATCTCGGTCGCCGCACTGATGCCGACAGCCGAGCATTGCTGCCCGGCTGTCGCGCCTGCACTCCGCTATTTCACCGCCGAGAACGCAGTCGGCGCCAGGATGAAGTTCTTCACGTTGGCGACGATCGCGCCGTTCTTCTCGGTCTCGGCGCGCGCCTTCAGCCATTCCGGATCGGCGCCGAACGCCGCCCATTTCTTCTCGCGTTCGGCCAGCGATTCCCATTTCACGAAATAGTACAGCGTCTGGCTGGATTCACCGATCACCGTGGTCCAGAACCCGGCCTGCTTGATGCCGTGCTTCTCCCACAGGTTCAGCGTGATCGTGTCGAACCGCTTCAACAGATCGGGCAGGCGGCCGGGTACGCACTCATAAACACGCAGTTCATACAGCATCGCGGGTTCCTCCCATCACTTGGTACACGTTCAGTGTGCGGCGCGCCGCTGCCGGCGGCAAGTGGCTCGGTAGTCGCGCTCGTTGCACGAACAGTAAGGAAGTTTCCACACGGAGTTCACCCGAGGACCACAGAGAGCCACAGAGAAGACAACGAATATAGCGCTTCGCGCGAAGCGCCGTTCTCGCTCCCTCCGTGGCTCTCCGGAAGGCTCGGTGGACTCCGTGTGGAACCTTCCTTCTTGCTCGCCCGACCTGCGCTCAGAATCGTTCTACCCACGGTCGCAGCTCCACCTCCCAGGTCCAGGCGCTGCGCGGCTGCTGCACGACGTGCCAATAGCTCGCGGCGATCGCGTCCGGATCCAGCATGCTGTCCGGCTTGTCCGCAGGCTCCGTGCGGCCCGGATTGCGGATCGCCCCGTCGATGACGAAATGCGCCACGTGGATGCCCTGCGGCGACAACTCGCGCGCCATGCTCTGCGCCAGGCCGCGCAAGGCGAACTTGCCCATCGCGAACGGCGCCGACAGCGGATAGCCCTTCACGCTGGCGGATGCGCCGGTGAACAGGATCGCGCCCGATCCGCGCGGCAGCATGTGGCGCGTCGCCTGCTGGCCGACCAGGAAGCCGCCATACGCGCTCACCGCGATCGCCCGCGCCACTGCCTCCGGATCAAGCTCCGCCACCGGACCGCGCGCCCGTGCGCTGGCGTTGTAGACCACGATGTCGGGCGCGCCCTGCGTCGCGATCACCGCATCGAACAGGCCACCGACTTCCTCGGGTTCTGCCGCCTCGCATGCGAACGTCGTCGCCGCCGTCTCGCCGGCCAGCACGGCCAGGCGGTCCGGATTGCGCGACGCCAGCGCCACCTGCAATCCGTTGCGGGCGAACAGCCGCGCCAGCGAGGCACTCAATCCGCTTCCCGCCCCCACAATGAGGGCCGATCGCATCTCCATGGCACTACCTCCGCGCTTTCTCTGTCCCCGGACTTCCGGGTTGCCTATCATCACCGGAAACCGCGGCAAGAAAAGCCGCCCGGCAAACCGGAGGCACGTCATGTTGGGACTGATGCAGCAGCAGCCGCTTCTTATCTCGTCGCTGCTCATGCATGCGGCACGGCACCACGCGAACGCCGAGGTGGTGTCCGCGACCGGCCAGGGCACAACGCAGCATTCCACCTGGGCGACGACTGAAAGCCGGGCGAGGCAGCTGGTGCGCGTGCTGCAAGGCCTGGGCGTGCAGGCGCAGGACCGCGTTGGCACGCTCGCCTGGAACGACTGCCGCCATCTGGAGATCTACTACGCGACGTCGGGCATGCAGGCGATCTGCCACACCATCAATCCCCGCCTCGCGCCCGACGACATCGCCTATATCATCGGCCATGCCGGCGACAGCGTGCTGTTCGTCGATCCGGGTTTTGCCGCGCTGATCGGCGGCATCGCCAGCAAGATCAAGGACAGCGTCCGCGCCATCGTGATGATGACTGACGCCGCCGGCATGCCGGTGCTCGATCTGCCAGGCGGCATGCGCCTGCTCTGCTACGACGATCTGATGGATGCGGCCGACGATGACTACGCGTGGCCGACCTTCGACGAGAACACCGCGAGCGCGCTCTGCTACACGTCCGGCACAACCGGTCGGCCGAAGGGCGTGCTGTACAGCCACCGCTCGACGGTGATCCACGCCTATGCCGTCGCGCTGCCGGACGTGCTGTCGCTGCGCACCACCAGCCGCATCCTGCCCGTCGTGCCGATGTTCCACGTCAATGCCTGGGGAATTCCCTATGCCACCGCGCTGACCGGCGCCGCGTTGGTGCTGCCGGGGCGGCATCTGGACGGCGCCAGCCTCGCGCGCCTGCTCAACCAGGAACACGTGACGATGACCTGCGGCGTACCGACCGTCTGGCTCGGCCTGCTGCAGCATCTGCGCGCCAGCGGGGAAAAACTGGCGACGGTGACGCGGATCATGACCGGCGGTTCTGCCGCGCCGCCGCTGCTGATCGAGGCGTTCCGCGACGAATTCGGCGTTACGGTCGAGCATGGCTGGGGCATGACGGAACTCAGCCCGGTGGGCACCTACAACGCGCCGAAGCCCGGGCTGTCCGGCGACGAAGCGGTGCGCCACATGCTGAAGCAGGGCCATGTGCTGGCCGGCATCGACATGAAGATCGTCGACGGCGACGGCCACGAACTGCCGTGGGACGGCAAGCAGTTCGGTGACCTGATGGTGCGCGGGCCGTGGGTGTGCAGCGGCTACTACGGCGAAGCGCCCGGCAGTGCGTGCGACGCGGATGGCTGGTTCGCCACCGGCGACGTGGCGACCATCGACCCCGACGGCACCATGGAGATCACCGATCGCTCGAAGGATGTGATCAAGTCGGGCGGCGAATGGATCAGTTCGATCACGTTGGAGAATATTGCGGTTTCCCACCCCGACGTGGCTGAGGCTGCGGTCGTGGCGGCGCTGCACTCGAAATGGGACGAGCGTCCATTGCTGCTGGTGGTGGCCAGGCCAGGCCACACGGTCGATCCCGCGTCCGTGCTGCGGATGTATCAGGGCCAGGTGCCGAAGTGGTGGCTGCCGGACGCGGTGCTTGTGGTGCCCGAACTGCCGCACACGGCGACCGGCAAGCTGCTCAAGACGGCGCTGCGCACACGGTATCGAGATCATTATCGACAGGCAACGACATGATGGCAGGCGGTCTGCACCGGCCTGTTGTAGAGCTCAGGGCGCTGCCCCCAGGACCCCTACCAAAGGCGAAGCATTTGGAATCCACACTTAAAGTGAAGGGTTCCAAGGGCTCGGCCCTTGGCGGAGTCCAGAGGCGGAGCCTCTGGTCGGGGTGCGGGGTGAAACCCCGCAAACAGTGTCGTGGAGCCGCGGATATCAGCCGATCGTTGCGGTTGCCGTGGCCCCACTGCCAGGTGAGGTGCCAGGGTCAGTGAAGGCGACTGTCGGGGCCACGACGTAACCGCTGCCGCCTGCGGTGATCGTCACACCCGTGACGGCGCCGTTCGACACGGTCACCGTGCCTGTCGTGCCCATGCCGCCGCCAGAAAATGCGACCTTTGTGGCGGGGCTGTACCCTGTGCCGCCGGCCGTGACGGTGACGCCGGTGACACTGGAGCCGGCACCGGCTTCTGCGGTCTTCTGGATGCCCTTCGAGACAAGGTAGCTGCCGCCACTGATGCCGATCAGGCCCAGCACGCCCGGGGGAATATTCGGCATGTTCAGCGTGCCGTCGTCGTTCGTGATCAGGACAGATCCTCCGCCGCTCTTCGTCGCTGTCAGGCTCCAGACCACCATCAGGAAATAGCTGCCGGCGATGACGAAGGTGAAAATCAGGAACTGAAAGCGCGACATGCTGGCATCGCCGTTGGCCTCGGCAACCAGCTTGCTCAGATCGATCTCGTCCCACAGCATTTTGGCCAGCACCACCGCCCCGGCGGCGGCAAGGAACACCACCAGGAGGGCGGTGATCAGCAAGATCCTCGGATCACCGTGGGTGGCGGTCTTCGTGGCTTGGTCCGTCACGGCACTCGAAGCGTAGACAATCCAGTAGACCATCAGTGTAGCCACCAGCAGGACGCCGGTAGTTAGTGCAAGGCGCCATGGTGATTCGGAGATCTTTGCCATGTTCATTCCTCCTCGATCTTGTTGCCGCGCAAGAACGACAGCCAGCCGAGCCGCTCCATGCCTTGCCCGCCGAGATAGAGCGTGTGGCTGCCGCCCAGTAGCAGCAGCATGTCCTGTGGCTCGTCAGGCAGGCTGCCAAAACTGTGCGCAGTTGCGACGCGTTGGATATAGTCGAGGGCGACGTACAGTGTGATCGCCAGCATCTGAACGCGATGCACGGCGATCAGGCTGCTGGCGCCGCCAAACAAACCGGTCATGATGATCCGGCCATTCAGCATTTTGTACAGCACGATCACGGCGGCGGTGGCGAGGATGGCCCACACCTCAAGGCGTACCAGATCGGTGATCAACTGATCCACTCCCGAATGGAATGTACCCAACATCTCCCAAATTGGCGAGGGTCGCGGACTTGGGGGTCGCGCCGCAACCGATCACGGTGCCCGAAACGATAAGTTGTGGGGTCGGCCAGTCGTCGGGCAGGATGGCGGTTAGTCTGGCGCCGAATGGGCCGGCCGAACTTGCCGGACTGCGGGCTGGCGACATCCCGCTGTCGGCGGATGGCCACAGGATGAGCGAACACGTTGGCTCCGCGCCTTCCTCGGCCCCAAACAGGTCGGGGGGCAGGTGGATGTCCGGCTGCTGCGCGACGGCCAGATGGAAACGCGCCAGCTCATCAGCGCGCCATAGCCTGCCAGCTGAGCGAGCGCGGAGCGGCCGACAAATCTTCTCGCTGGCGCTCCCTCTGCCCTGAGGGGCCTCGGTGTGAACCGCCTGCCGAATGCTGCAAGCGCGAAGGTTGCGTCCCGGTCCAGTCCGCCACAATATTGCGGTGAGCACCGCCTGACGGGCAGGCGCTTAACGGCGGGCACCATCCCTGCCAGGCAACAAGGATACGCGCATGAGCGCCTCGGCCAAACGGTCCATCACCGTCTCGCTTGACGGGTCCAACAAGTCCAGCAGCCTGCCGTTGATCGACGGCACGATCGGACCGCCGGTCGCCGATATCCGCAAGCTGTATGGCGATCTGGGAATCTTCACCTACGATCCCGGCTACGGCGCCACGGCATCCTGCGAGAGCAAGATCACCTACATCGACGGCGACGAGGGCGTCCTGCTGTATCGCGGGTATCCGATCGAGCAGCTCGCCGAAAAATCGAATTTCCTGGAGATCTGCTACCTGCTGCTGAACGGCGATCTGCCCAACAAGCAGGAGAAGCACGAATTCGAAATGGGCGTGATGCGGCACACGATGCTGCACGAGCAGATCCGCCAGTTCTACAACGGCTTCCGCCGCGATGCGCATCCGATGGCGGTGATGTGCGGCGTTGTCGGTGCGCTGTCGGCCTTCTATCACGACAGCCTGGACATCCACGATCCGGAGAGCCGGCGCATCAGCGCGTTCCGTCTGGTCGCCAAGGTGCCGACGATTGCCGCGTGGGCGCACAAATATACGGTCGGCCAGCCGTTCATGTATCCGCGCAACGACCTCTCCTACGCGGAGAATTTCCTCTACATGTTCCACGCCGTGCCGACGGAGGCCTACAAGGTCAACCCGGTGCTGTCGCGCGCCATGGATCTGATCATGATCCTGCACGCCGACCACGAGCAGAACGCCTCGACCAGCACGGTGCGGCTGGCGGGATCGACGGGAGCCAATCCGTTCGCCTGCATCGCCGCCGGCATCGCCAGCCTGTGGGGCCCGGCGCACGGCGGCGCGAATGAGGCGGTGTTGAAGATGTTGGGCGAGATCGGCCACGTGAAGAACATCCCGGACTTCCTGGAGGACGTGAAGGATCGCAACAATCACGCGCGGCTGATGGGCTTCGGCCACCGGGTCTACAAGAACTACGATCCGCGGGCGCGGATCATCCAGAAGGCGTGCCACGACGTGCTGCGCGAGCTGGGCATCAAGGGCGACCCGCTGCTCGACCTGGCGATCGAGCTCGAGAAGATCGCGCTGAACGACAAATACTTCGTCGACCGCAAGCTTTATCCGAACGTGGATTTCTATTCCGGCATCATCCTGAAGGCGATGGGCTTCCCCACCAGCATGTTCACCGCGCTGTTCGCGGTGTCGCGCACGGTCGGCTGGGTCAGCCAGTGGCAGGAGATGATGGAGGATCCGGAGCAGCGCATCGGCCGGCCGCGGCAGATCTACACCGGAGCGCCGCGTCGCGACTATGTGCCGCTGGACTGCCGCGGCTGAACACGTTCATCCAGTACCGCGCGGGCCACGCCGGATCGGCGTAGCCTCGCGGCGCGTCTGCGCATAGCGCGGCAGATCGTCGAGCACCTCGAACCAGGGGAGCTGCTCCTCGACGTACACATGGCACGACGCGGCGATGGAAGCCGGGTCGGCCAGCGTTCCCGCGAAGAGATCGACTACGTCCGGTCGCCGCTCGGTCTGATAGGCGATCGGCGAACCGCATTCGCCGCAAAAGCTGCGGCGCACGCCGGGTGAAGAGGCGAATTCCTTCGGCTGTCCACGCGTAAAGCGCAGCGCCGTCTGCGGCACCATCACGAACGTCGCGACGGGCGAGGACGTCTGGCGGCGGCAGCTCTCGCAGTGGCAGTGGATCGCGTCCAGCGGTTCCCCCTCGTATTCGTAATGGATGGCCCCGCACAGGCACCGTCCGGTCGTAGTCATGCTCGAGTTGCCTTTCACCGTGGCGTGGCCGGGGTGCCGGTGGGTGCGAATGGCTGCGAAGCGGCATCCGCCGGCTGCGAGGGAGCCTCGCCGAACGGTTGCGTCGGCGTCGGCGCCTGACCGGCCGGCGCGGCAGACGGCGGCGGCTGACTTGCCTCCCGTTGCGCCAGGTCAGTGACGCAGCGACCAAAAGCGTTGCTGATCGCGGTCGAACCCCTGAGTGTGACAGTCCAGGGTGGCTCGCTCCCAGCCGGAAACGTCACGGTCATCGAGCCGGCGCGGCGGAACTGTGCGTCGAAGGTCTGCATCGTGTTGCGGTCCAGCGACCACTCCACCGTCTGATTGTTCCCGACACCTTGCATATTCCATGGCGTGTCGAGCCCGATCTGCATGACAACTGAAAGCATCGTGCCTGCCGGTATGTTCCAGGTCGGCTTCGTTGCCCGGAATGATGCGATGTCGCTGCCAATCTGGAAGCGAATCGAGAAGCTCCGCTGGTCGGCCGGGTTCGTCGTGCCGACGCCGCACACCGGCTTGCCGGTTTCATCCTGGCCGCTGAACGCGTCCCAGCCGCCGGCCCGGTAGTACACCACCATCGCGGCACCGGCGGGCCCCGCCAGTGCTCCCACGACAAATGCCGCGGCCATGCCGATGCGAAGAGTTGCGTGCATTCCGGTATCTCCCGCGCGATGTTCGGGTCACTGCCCGTTGTTGTCCAGACGCCTGTCTTGCCCGGCGCTCCTTGATGGCCTAGGCCAGCGGGAAGCCGCAACCTCGGGAGGATCGCCATGGCCGACGCCTACATATGCGACTTCGTCCGCACGCCGATCGGCCGCTACGGCGGCGTGCTCAAGGATGTGCGCACAGACGACCTGGCGGCGCATCCGATCCGTGTGCTGAAGGAGCGACACACGTCGGTGGACTGGGAACAGCTCGACGACGTGATCTATGGATGTGCCAATCAGGCCGGCGAGGACAACCGCAATGTCGCGCGCATGGCGGCGCTGCTGGCCGGCCTGCCGGAGCATATCTCCGGCTCCACGATAAACCGGTTGTGCGGCTCCGGCCTCGACGCGGTCGGCACCGCGGCACGCGCCATCCGTGCGGGGGATGCTGAACTGATGATCGCCGGCGGCGTGGAAAGCATGACCCGCGCACCGTTCGTCATGGGCAAGGCGACCGAGGCGTTCTCCCGCTCGGCCGAGGTGTACGACACGACGATCGGCTGGCGCTTCGTGAACCCGCTGATGAAGGTGCAGTACGGCGTCGATGCCATGCCGGAGACGGCCGAGAACGTCGCAGAGGACTTCCAGGTGATCCGCGCCGATCAGGACGCGTTCGCGTGGCGCTCGCAGATGCGCGCCAAGGCGGCGCAGGAGAACGGCTTCTTTGCACGCGAGATCGCGCCGGTGGAGATCGCCGGGCGCAAGGGTACTGTCACGGTGGACCGCGACGAACATCCACGCGGCGACACCACGCTGGAGGGGCTTGCGAAGCTGAGGGCGCCGTTCCGCAAACAGGGCGGCACGGTGACCGCCGGCAACGCATCGGGGGTGAACGACGGCGCCGCGGCGCTGATCATCGCCTCGGAGGCCGCGGCGAAGCGGCACGGGCTGACGCCACGGGCGCGCGTCGTGGCGATGGCGACTGCCGGCGTGCCGCCGCGCATCATGGGCATGGGCCCGGCCCCCGCGACCGGGAAGCTGCTTGAGCGGCTCGGGCTCAAGATCGGCGACATCGACGTGATCGAGCTGAACGAGGCGTTCGCCGCGCAGGGACTGGCTGTGTTGCGTCAGCTCGGCCTGCCTGATGATGCCGAGCATGTGAACCCGAACGGCGGCGCGATCGCGCTCGGGCATCCGCTGGGGATGTCTGGCGCGCGTCTGGCGTTGACGGCTCTCAATGCATTGGAGACGCGCGGCGGCAAGCGCGCGATCGCCACCATGTGCATCGGCGTCGGCCAGGGTATCGCGGCACTGATCGAGCGGGTTTAAGAAAAGATTCACCACAAAGGCACGAAGACACGAAGACGAACAGGATACACCTTCGTGCCTTCGTGTCTTTGTGGTGAACCTCCTTGCTGGAAACTGAACGGAGCCGTGCCATGGCCGATATCGTCGACATCATCGCGCGCGAAATCCTCGACAGCCGGGGCAATCCCACAGTCGAGGCGGACGTGGTGCTGGACAGCGGCGCCATGGGCCGGGCCGCAGTTCCCTCGGGCGCCTCCACCGGCGCGCATGAGGCGGTCGAACTGCGTGACAACGATCAGGGGCGGTTCGGCGGCAAGGGTGTGCTCACCGCCGTTGGCAACATCGAGGGCGAGATATTCGATGCAATCGGCGGCATGGACCCGACCGAGCAGGTGAAGATCGACGACATCCTGATCGACCTCGACGGCACCGCGAACAAGTCGCGCCTCGGCGCAAACGCGATCCTCGCCGTGTCGCTTGCGGTGGCGAAGGCCGCGGCGGCGGAACTCGGGCAGCCGCTGTATCGGTATATTGGCGGCGTTTATGCGCGCACGCTGCCGGTGCCGATGATGAACATCGTCAATGGCGGCGTGCATGCCGACAATCCGATCGACATCCAGGAATTCATGATCCAGCCTGTCGGCGCGGGCACCGTGGCCGATGGCGTGCGTATGGGTTCGGAAATCTTTGCCGCGCTCAAGAAGGGGCTGCATGATGCCGGCCATAATACCAATGTCGGCGACGAAGGCGGCTTTGCGCCGAACCTGAAATCAGCCGATGAGGCGCTGGGCTTCATTGCCAATGCCTGCGAGAAAGCCGGATACCGCCCGGGCGAGGACGTGACCTTTGCGCTGGATCCTGCCTCCAGCGAGTTCTTCAAGGATGGCAGGTATGTACTGGCCGGCGAGGGCAGGACGCTCGATGCCGAGGGCATGGTTCGCTACTACGAGGCGTTGGTCGGCCGCTATCCAATCGTGTCGATCGAGGATGGCTGCGCCGAGGACGACTGGGCTGGTTGGAAGCTGCTGACGGCGACGCTCGGCGGCAAGATCCAGATCGTCGGCGATGACCTGTTCGTCACGAATCCCGAGCGGCTGCGGCGTGGGATCGAGGAGCGTTCGGCCAACGCGATCCTGATCAAGGTCAACCAGATCGGCACGCTGTCCGAGACCCTGGAAACCATGGAAGTCGCGCACAAGGCTGGCTTCCGCTGCGTGATGAGCCACCGTTCGGGCGAGACCGAGGATGCGACCATCGCTGATCTGGCGGTGGCCACCAATTGCGGTCAGATCAAGACCGGCAGTCTGTCGCGCAGTGATCGCACGGCGAAGTACAACCAGCTGATGCGGATCGAGGCGCAGCTGGGGCCGGCAGCGCGCTATGCGGGGCGGACCATCCTGCGGCGGTAGAACCCCACCTCACCCCGGCCCTCTCCGCCCCAGGGCGGAGAGGGAGTTCGCAGTTGCAGGGCCTCCCTCTCCGCCCTGGGGCGGAGAGGGCCGGGGTGAGATGGGGCGACGCTGGCACATTCACGCAGCGACGCGAATCGTGTAGTGTGCATTCCAACAATTGGAGCATTTGATGGCGTTCGGGCGCGAGCTGAAGAACCGGGCCAAAGCAGCGATCGCGCCGCTGATCTTCCTGTCGCTCGCCGGCTATTTCGGCTGGAACGCCGTGCAGGGAAATCGTGGTTTGGTGGCCTATGCGCAGCGCCAGGAACTGCTCGCCCAGGCGGAGGCGGACCAGGCCAGGGCGCAGGCCGAACGGGACGCGTGGGAGCGACGGGTGGCGGGCCTCCGGTCCCAGCACATCAATGCCGACACGCTGGATGAGCGCGCCCGGGCAATGCTGAATCTGGCCGACCCCACGGACGTCATAATCCCCTATGCGACGCAGGATCGGCTGTTCTGATCGGCGGCTGGCACACGGTTTCTTGTCATCGGGCGATATCGACCACTCATCACTGGCCACGGGCGCGCAAAGCTCCGATATTCTCCGCAGGGTTGCCCGCCGTTGAACCAGGGAAGACGCCTAGGCATGAAGAACCAGGATTGGGAAATCCCGCCGAACCTGCAACCGGACCCGGACGACTATTCGTTCGACCTCGAGCGCGCACTCAAGGCAGTGGTGAGCCTGAAGACCTACGTCCCACCTGATGCCTTCACCGCGGGCACGCTTGGCACCGAGCGGGCCGGCAGCGGTGTGGTGATCCGCGAGAACGGCTTGGTGGCGACAATCGGTTACCTGATCACCGAGGCGGAGACGATCTGGATCACCTCCGGCGATGGGCGGGCGATCCCCGGCCATGCGCTGGCCTACGACCAGGAGAGCGGCTTTGGCCTTGTGCAGGCGCTCGGGCGGCTGGACCTGCCGGCGCTGGAGATGGGGGATTCGGACCAGTTGAAGGTTGGCGATCAGGTGGTGTTCGCTGCCGGCGGAGGCCGCCATCACGCAGTGGAGACGCGCGTGGTAGGGCGCCAGGAGTTCGCCGGCTATTGGGAGTACGTGCTGGACGATGCGATTTTCACCGCTCCGGCACACCCGTTCTGGGGCGGCGGCGGGCTCATCGGCGGCGATGGCAAGCTGATGGGGGTGGGCTCACTGATCCTGCAGCAGGGCGATGGCAAGGGTCGGCGGCTCGACATGAACATGGTCGTGCCGATCGGGCTGTTGACGCCAATCATGAAGGACCTGCTGAGCTTTGGGCGGGTGAACCGTCCGGCGCGTCCTTGGCTTGGGATGTATGCCACCGAGTCGGATGACACGATCGTGGTCGGTGGAGTGACGGACAACGGACCAGCCGAGCAGGCGGGTGTGCGGCCCGGCGACCACGTCCTTGCGGTGGGTGGCGACGAGATCACCGACCTTGCCGGATTGTGGCGGCGTGTCTGGGCATCGGGCAGCGCTGGGGCCGAGGTGCGGCTGCGGCTGATGCGCGACAAGAGCCCGGTGGCGCTGACCGTGCGTTCCCGCGACCGCGCGAGTTCCCTGAAGTCGCCGAAGCTGCACTGAACTCTGGCCGGGCGGGGTCCGCTATACGTCGAGTCCGTGGGCCCTCAATCGTTCCTGCAGCAGTTGAAGGAGCGTCGCAGCCGTGTCCGCCTGCCGTTCCGTTGGAATGTGCTGGGTCAGCGTGTGGGCCGCGCCCTCTACGAGGACCCCCAACACCGTGTAGGGGTCCGCCTCACTCGCGCCGATCATGCTGATCACTTCGGCGAGGATGTGCGTCGGGTCGGGTCTGTCAGCGGCGACGCGCTGGACCCGCCGGATCAGCGCGTCGATGGCTGGGTAGGGTCGGTCGGGCATGGGTTTAGAATGGCCGGTTGCGCGGGGATGAGGCAAGAGTGTGTGTAGGGAACCGGTGAATGGGCAAACTGAGCGGAATGATCGTGCCGGTCACACCCTTCCAGCAGAACTGCGCGATCCTGTGGGACGACGGCAGCAAGCGGGCGGTGGTGGTGGACCCGGGCGGGGACGTGGACCGTATCGTCGCCGCCATTGACCAGACCGGCGCAGTGGTCGAGCGCATCTGGCTGACCCACGGCCATCTGGACCATGCCGGCGGTGCTGCGGAGTTGCAGGAGACGCTGCGCCAGCGCCTCGTTGACCCTACGGGCGTGCTGATCGAAGGACCGGATCAGCGCGACGCATTCCTGTTGCAAGGGCTGGAAGCGCAGGGCAGCAGCTACGGCTTCGCGATGCGCAACGTCACGCCGGACCGGTGGCTGTGCGAGGGCGACAGCGTGGCGTTCGGCGAGCATCGGTTCGACGTGCTGCATTGTCCGGGCCACACGCCGGGCCATGTCGTGTTTGTCAATCGCCAGGCTCGGTTCGCCCTGGTCGGCGACGTGCTGTTCCAGGGCTCGATCGGCCGCACCGATTTCCCCTACGGCGATCATGCCACGCTGATCCGCGGCATCACGGAGAAGCTGCTGCCGCTGGGCGATGATTTTGGATTCCTGTGCGGACACGGCCCCGGTTCCACGATCGGCGTAGAACGGCAGAGCAATCCGTTCCTGCGGTGAGAGCCCTCTCCTGGAACATCGGCCGCACGATGACGATGGCGCTGCTGACCGCGGTTGGCTTGGCCGGATGTGTGCAGCCTTACGGCGTGCCAGGCACGACGACGCTGAGCAATTCCTGGATGCTCGGAATCGAGCGGATGCATGACGACCCCGAGCCGCAGCTTCCGTTCACCAACCGGTTCATCGCCGACCTGGCGGCGATGCCGAGGACGCAAGTGGTCTTCGTGGGCATCGACCGAAACAGCTTCGCGTTCAATGCGTGGAGTGGGGACAAGGTTCTTGTCTCGCCCTGGCTGCACGCCGAGGGCAACTGCATGAATCTGACCTATTCGATCTTCCAGTCCGGCCAGCAGCAGGCCGCATTCGGAACTGTGGTTGCAGCGATGCCGGCTGGAGTCGAGCCGGATTCGGCGTGCGTCGATCGGGCGGCGGCGCAGTTCTACCAGACACTGGTCATACAGGGGTTGTAGGCAGCTCGATTCGCGGCTGACAGGTTGCCGCGCTGGTCGAAAGCGGCGCGGATCGCCGCGGCATCAGCCTCGGAGACGACAAGTATCCTAACCCCCAAAGGGGGCGGGGCCGGAACATCTGGGTTCGCGACATTCCAATGATCATCACAGTCGGGCGGCGTGTGGCTGCGACCGTGATCGACCGATACTTTGGTGCGATTGGTCAGTTCGCATCCCATGCTCCGAGCCGCGAAAAAAGACCGTCATTCGCTGTGCAACTAACCGTTTATTCACATATGAACGGTACAAAACAGGAACGATCCTGCGGCATGTTTAGCAGGACATTGGAACATGGCGAAAAACTCGCGCGAACAAGCGAGAAGCGTTGTGAAGCCAGCAAACATCTTACTGACCAAGCCCAACTCTGCCGCCACCAAAGTGGTGCGCCACGGCATTGGACCGGAGGCTCTCGAAGGCCACCCATCCGATGTCTGGGCCAGCACCAACTACCAGCCACCAAGCCAGTACGACGACAATCTTTTCGGCTATTTTCTGCCGTTCGCCCGGCCGACGTCCGCGGACCTTGTCCCGCCAACATGCCCTACGCCGTCGCAACCGACACGACCGGCCACGGGTGTGTCCTCGATCGCCCCCTTGGGCGGTACCCTCTCACAGGTGCTCTATTTGCAGGAGCCTGGCGATCCTGCGGCAATCAGCGTCTGCGACATCAATCAGGGAGGGATCGGGGACTGTTTCCTGCTGTCCTCCATCGGCGAGCTTGCGCTGTTTGATCCGAACTGGATCACGCAGATCATCCATGCCAACGCCGACGGCACCGAGACGGTCACGCTCTACCGCGCGGCGAACGGCAGCCTGCCTGGCTATGGCGCGACATCGTATGTGACGGCTCCGATCAGCGTGACGAACACCTTTCTGAGCAACGGCGTTAACAGCTATTCATCACGGGGCGTCTTCAACGGGCAACAGGAAATCTGGGTTCAGGTTCTGGAGAAAGCGGTCGCGACGCTCTGCGGCGGCTACAGCGCAATCGGCAGTGGAGGATCTCCTTCCATTGCCATGGAGGAGCTGACGGGTTGTTCCGCGAATTACACGTGGGGGAGTTTGCTTTCGTTACAGCAGTTGCAGACCGCTGTTACCTCTGGCGAACTGATTGTGTTCGACACTCAGCCATCTGGAAGCGTTAGCTACGGCCTGTATAACAACCATGCCTACATGTTTGAGAGTCTGACCACGGTGAACGGCACCGTGATGGTCAACCTGCTCAACCCATGGGGCATCGATGAGCCAGCCCCGATCCCATTCACCAAGGTCGGCGGCCTCTTCCAAGCGGTCGAATTCGACAAATTTGCCGGCACGGGCGTCAACAAGGGTCCCAGACTGGTCCAGCAGACGCCCGGTCAAACCTGGACACAAGGCTCGCATGTATCTCTGGCACTGGGCACAGGCGTGTTCACCGAAGCGTCGGGTACGACATTGACCTACGCGGCGGCGCAGGCCAACGGCCAGGCACTACCATCCTGGCTGAGCTTCAACGCTGCAACGATGACCTTCTCCGGCACGGTACCGGGCGGGATGCAGACGTTGTCGTTGAAGGTGACGGCAACTGATACTGGCGGGCTGTCCGGTTCCGAGATCTTCCAAGCCGCGGTGCCTGCTGCCGCGCCCACGTTGGCGCACCAAACCGCAGCACAGACCTGGACTGAAGGTGCACCCGTCGCGTTCATACTCCCATCGAGCACATTCGCCGATCCAAATGGCGAAGCGTTGAGCTATACAGCGACATTGGCCAGTGGGCAGGCGCTGCCATCCTGGTTGACGCTGAACAGCGCGAGCGGAACGTTTAGCGGCAAGGTTGCCGCCACGTCCGGCCCGATGTCGATCAAGGTGACGGCGACCGATACCAGCGGGTTGTCCGTCTCCGAGACCTTCCAGGCGACTCTTGTCGTACCGCCGCCGACGGTGAAGGATCAAACCGCCAGTCAGACGTGGGCCGCCGGACAACCGCTGGCCTTCGTGCTCCCATCTGACACGTTTACGACGTATCCGGGCCAAACTCTAAAGTTTGCCGCGACGCTCCCAGTGGGGCTGCAAATCGACCCGTCCACCGACACGATTCGCGGTACCATCCCGTTTGCCCCTGGGGTCTACACCATCAAGGTGACGGCGACCCAGACAAATGGGATGTCGGCCTCGGAGACCTTCAAAGCGACCCTCGTTGCCGCAGCGCCCCACATCGCCGATCAGACGCCGGGCCAGACCTGGATAACCGGTCGCCATGTCTCGTTCAGGCTACCCTCCGACACCTTCGCCGATCCGCAGGGCGAGGTGTTGACCTATACGGTAAGCGGCCTGCCGAGCGGATTGAGCTTCAATGCGAAGACCCTCACCATCAGCGGCACGACCTACGCCGGTGCGTCCACCTATGCCTTGAAGGTGACGGCGACGGACCAGAGCAATCTGTCCACATCGGAGGCCTTCAAGGGGACGGTTCTCGCAACCGCGCCGAGCATCACCGATCAGACGCCAGCCCAGATATGGACTGCCAATCAGCCCATCGCGTTCACCCTGCCATCCGACTGTTTTGCTGATCCGCAGAGCGAGATGTTGACCTACACCGTGAGCGGGCTGCCGAGCGGGCTGAGCTTCAATGCAACGACCCATACCATCACCGGCACAACTATCACTCCTGCCACCTGCACCGTGAAGATCACGGCGAAGGACCAGAGCGGCCTGTCCGCGTCGGAAACCTTCCAGGCGACGATCATCGCCGCAGCGCCGGTCATCCACCAGACGCCTGACCAGGTATGGGCGGCCAACAAGGCCGTATCGTTGTCGATCACCTCCGCCTTCGCCGACCCGCAAGCCGAGAAGCTGACCTATGTGGCCGTCCTGGCCAATGGCAAGGCGCTGCAGGCCGGACTGACGTTCAACGCAACCACAGGTACCTTCGGCGGTGTCGCGCCGACGACCTTGGGCGCCATGGGCATCATGGTCACCGCCAAGAACCAAAGCGGCCTGTCGGCGTCCGAGACCTTCCAGTCGGTGGTCGCCGCAGGGGCCCCGACGGCGGCCACCCGGGCGCCAGACCAGGCATGGACGGCCAACAAGGCCGTATCGTTGTCGGTCGCCTCTGCCTTCGCCGACCCGCAGGCCGAGAAGCTGACCTATACGGCGACGCGGGCCGACGGCTCGGCGCTGCCGAACTGGCTGCAATTGAACGCCGCGACCGGTGCATTCACCGGCACCGCGCCGGTCATACCGCAAACGTTGGCCTTGACAGTGACGGCAACCGATCAAAGCGGCTTGTCGGTCAGCGAGAGTGTCCACGTAAGCGTGCAGGCGTCCGCCCCGAGCCTGGCAAAGCAGACCGGCGCACTGACATGGATGGCGGGCAAGGCGGTGTCCACGACGCTCGCAGCCAACACCTTCGTCGACCCCCAGGGCGAGAAGCTGACTTATACGGCGACGCCGGCCGACGGTTCGGCGCTGCCGAGCGGGCTCGCCTTCAACACGTCGACCGATGCGTTCAGCGGCACCGCACCGATCACCCCGGAAACGTTGGGGCTTACGGTGACGGCGACCAACGCGAGCGGCCTCTCGGTCTCGGAGAAATTCTCGGCGGCGATACAGGCGTCCGCGCCGGCGCTGGCTCACCAGACGGCCAACCAGAGTTGGACCGACGGCTCGTCGATGAAGTTCCTGCTGCCGTCAAACACGTTCGTTGATCCGCAGGGCGCGGCGCTAACGTACGCGGCGTTTCAAACCAGCGGTGCCGACCAGACGGGCTGGCTTCACTTCGACCTCAGTGTTGACGACTTCACCGGCACTGTGCCGACCGGACTTGGCGGGACAATTGGCCTCAAGATTGTCGCGACTGGCCCTTATGGGCTGTCAAGTTCGGAATCGTTCGGACTGACCTTCGCAGCGTCCGGATCTCATCCATTCGCTGCCAGTGCCCCTGGCGTGACGGAACTGCTCGCCCTGCATGGATGAACGACTGCTTCAGCTCCCAAGGGACGGCAGATCACTTCACGCGCGA
>Ga0210402_10001067_pt1 | contig 29018 bp, 23 predicted proteins | sample IncBWC7MmetaG_FD_161055 | JGI IMG/M metagenome (GOLD analysis project Ga0210402, IMG submission 161055) | Forest soil microbial communities from Barre Woods Harvard Forest LTER site, Petersham, Massachusetts, United States - Inc-BW-C-7-M | ecosystem: Environmental > Terrestrial > Soil >...
ACCTGGCAAGTTCATTCAGTGAGCCCTCAGGGCGGGGAAGCCGTCTGACCTGAATCCCTGTCTCCCGCGTAAAGGCCTGCAAGTCGTTGGCTAGTCCGGGTAGCCGGTCGGGATTGTCGTACTCAATATCCAAAAATGTGACGGTAACCGGCTCATGCGAAGCCGGCTTCGAGCAACCTCCGAGTAAAAAGAGCAGCAGGCCGAGTATGCTGACAATCTTCATTGGGCGAGACCGTCGGCCAACATTAGCATTTAGTGTCGACATTCCGATTCTTGCATTTGGCTGATTCTGTCCACATCTTAACCCAGAACGCGTATACGCCCTGCCTACTCCTTACTCTTCCGAATGAGCGCAGCGCCACGACTTGGCAAACGGCACGAGAGAAAAAAGTGAGGGGTTAGTTGCGACTTAGCGGATTTCAACGGCTCGGCGTCGCAGGCCGGGTTTAAATCGATTCTTGTTGATCTTCAGCGATCGAATCTTCGATTCTAGCGTAGATCGCGGCATCCCTAATTTAGCCGCCGCCCCGTTCGGTCCGAACACCTGTCCTGCGCTTTCCCGCAGCGCGGCCTCAATCATCTCTTTCTGCTGATTGGCGATTTTTAAGGAAAGGTTATCAGGAGTCTTCGACTCCTTTCCAAGTGGCTGCCCGGAAAGCCAGCTTTCATCGACGGAAAAACTCTCGGTCTCACAAACGATTACAGAGCGCTCTATAACGTTTTGCAATTCACGAATGTTGCCGGGCCAGGGATAGGATTGCAACGAGTCCAGGCTCTTCTTATCAATTCGCCTGAAACTCTTGCCTGCCTTCCTTGCGTAGCGATGGATAAAATAGTCGACTAGCTGCGGAATATCCTCGCGCCGTTCGCGCAGCGGGGGGATCTCGATCGGAAAAACATTGAGGCGGTAGAACAAATCGTTGCGAAAAACGCCCGCGGCGATGGCCGCCTGCAAGTCACGGTTGGTCGCGGCAACCAGCCGAGCATTCGTTTGAATCGGTCGGGCCCCTCCGACACGCTCAAACTCATGCTCCTGCAGCACACGCAGCAGAGTGATCTGAGTCTCCGCAGGGAGCTCCCCGACTTCATCGAGGAAAATCGTGCCTTCTGCGGCCAATTCAAATCGACCCAAACGCCGCTGGGTTGCCCCTGTGAAGGCGCCCTTTTCATGGCCAAACAACTCTGATGCGATCAGGTCGCGTGGGATGACGGCACAGTTCACGCTCACGAATGCTCGCGACGAGCGATTGGACCGCCGATGAATCGCCCGTGCTACTAGTTCTTTACCGGTTCCCGTTTCGCCGGTGATCAGAACGCTGGAATCGGTTGGAGCGACCTTGGATACGCGAGCAAGAACCTTTTGCAGCGCCGGAGAGTTTCCAACGATATCCTCAAAGATCGAAGAACGGTCGATCTCTTCGCGCAGGACGATGTTTTCTTTCTGCAACTCGTCCCTTAATCCCTGAATCTCGGTGTACGCCTTCTCCAAGGCTTGCCGCGATTCCTTGGCGGCTGTGACATCCATTACCGCGCCGACAAACTCAATTCCACCGGTCAATTCGTCGGGCACGGCGTGTGCGACGACATGCAGATGCTTCACCGTATTGCCGGGCATCACGATTCGATGTTCGAGATCCCAGTCCTTAGCTTCGCGCGTTGCCCGATCGAGCGCCTGCTGCACGGCGTCGCGGTCCTCGGGATGGACTCGAGAGACTGCGAACTCAAGCGTAGGTTCAGTCGTTCGATCGAGCGCGAAAATCCGGTAGGTTTCCTCGGACCACACGATCTCGCCGCTCGCTGCTTTCCATCCGAAGCTCCCCGTCGCGCTCAAACGCTGCGCTTCCGCCAAGTAAGCTTCGTTGCGCCGCAATGACTCCTCGGCTCTCTTCCGTTCGTCCCGGTCTTGGGCCTCACGCAACGCACGCAACATTGAGGGAACCAGTCTCGATAACCGCGTTTTCAAAACATAATCCGTTGCGCCGACCTTGAGAGCTTCAATAGCCACTTCTTCGCCCAAAGTTCCGGAAACGAAAATGAAGGGCACGTTAGGGCATTTATCTAGGGCCAGCTTCAGTGCGGAAAGCCCGTCGAAGGAGGGGAGAGTGTAATCCGCGAGAATGACGTCAATGCCGCCTCGCTCGACGGCTGCCGTGAACTCAGCTTGTGTTTCAACGCATTTCAATTCACATTCGACGCCTTCGGTCTCGAGCAGTTCTTGAATCAGCATCACATCTTTCTGGTCATCTTCAAGCGACAGAATTCGCAGCCGGGGTTTCATGCTCGCTTTTTCACACTCCCCGGAGGCGGCTCGTTAATCACTGCCCAGAAAACGCCCAGTTCTTTTATCGCATTCACAAACTCGTGAAAGTCGACGGGCTTCACGACATATGCGTTCACTCCCAGTTTGTAGCTCGCCACCATATCCTTCTCTTCTTTCGATGAGGTAAGCACCACCACAGGAATCATACATAGCTTTGCGTCGGACTTAATTTGTTTCAAAACCTCCAATCCATCGACTTTCGGCAGCTTTAGATCCAGCAACATGACGGACGGATTGTCGCTGGAGCGCTTCTTGTATTCCCCCCGGCAATAAAGGTAATCAAGCGCCTGTTCGCCGTCGCGAGCCACAACGACCTCATTTGCAAGGTTGTATTCCTCGAGCGCCGTCAGACTAAGCTCGACATCTTTTGGATCGTCTTCAACCATCAGAATGCGTCCTAGTTTGTTTGTGGTTTCCATAAGTCTCCTTGTGATTTCGGAGCCGAGAAATAGAAAGTCGCGCCGCTATCAACAATGCCTTGAGCCCAGACCTTGCCTCCGTGACGATGAATAATTCGCTGAACTGTAGCCAGTCCAATGCCAGTACCTTCAAATGCGTTCGATGGGTGCAGACGCTGGAATACGCCAAATAGTTTATTCACATATTTCATATCAAAACCCACTCCGTTATCCCTTACGTAAACCACGACTTCACCATTGTTGCCGTCCGCGGATCCGATTTCGATTTCAGCTTCTGCGCGGGTGCTGGTGAATTTGACGGCATTGGAAAGCAGGTTCACCAGTACCAGCCTAACCATTGAGCGATCGCCATAGAATTCTGGCAGTGCGCCGATAGTCCAGGCAATTTTTCGGCCGGCAGTCTCATGCCGAACCTCTGCAATGGCTTCCTTTACCAGCTGATTTAGGTTCACCAGCGCCTTTTGCGTTTCGGCCCGTCCGATTCTCGAAAAGGCCAGCAGATCATCAATCAGATTGCCCATACGTTTGGCAGCATCCATGATCATCGCAATATAGTGGTTGCTCTTTTCATCCAAATTGGAAGAAACCTTCCTTTGAAGCAGTTCGGTATAGCCTGCCATATGACGAAGCGGCGCCCGCAGGTCATGCGAAATGGAGTAGGCAAATGCTTCCAGCTCCTTGTTGATCGATTCGAGCTCCGTGGATCGCTTTCCAAGTTCCTGGTTGAGGGTGCGGATTTCCTCCTCTCGGTGCTTGCGCTCAGTAATGTTATTGCTGGTCTCCAGGATCGCAACAGGCTGGTCCCGGTCGTCGGTCCGCAACGACCAACGAGTTGCGACAACGACTTCGGTACCGTCAGCGGTTTTGCGCTTTAGTTCGCCCTCCCATCGGCCCACCCGAAGTAACTCGGCGCGGATATCGTCGATTGGCGCCGGGAAAATGCTCTTTAGAAGCTCGTCCGAGCGCTCCCCAATCGCTTGCTGCGGTGTCCATCCGTACAATTCCTGAGCCCCGCGATTCCAGTAGGTGATCACGAATCCCATGTCACGAACGAAGATGGTGTCGTGTGTAAGATTGAGCAGGCTGGCTTGTTGGCTTCGTTCCGCCACCTCGATTTCCAGCTCGTCGCGCGTTTTAAGCAGATCTGACTCGGCTCGCTGCCGAACTGCAGCGAACGCAGTAAGGAGGAGAGCAAATACCAAAAAGATGGCGAAGTGAGGCACATCTTCGCGGGTGATGTAGAGAGTGTATAGCGGCTCAATGAAAAAATAGGTGTCGGCCAAGCCGGAGAGAATAACGGAGACTATCGCAGGTCCGCTTCCTGCGAACCAGATGGTTATAGCAATAGCAATCAAGAAGAGCGAATCTGCTACGTTGCGGAAATGGAAGCGCTGCAGTAATAGCGCGAGCGCCAGCGCGATGGAAACGGAAACAACTGCAAGTCCGTACTTTAAGATGGCTGGCCAGGCTTGTTGCAAATGGAATTTCGACTGCGCCATGGCTCCCTCGCTTCGATAGTCGCCGGATTTATCCGGTATTTCCGTCTTCAGCTTGCCTTCGGCCCATAAGGCTAGCCGCTCAATACCGAAGCGTCAACCACACCCGGTAGATGCGCCACCGGATTGTAATGATGCTCTTTTTTGCTGCTGCAAACCGGCTGAGCGTCTGGCTTAGCGCGCTCTGGGCAGCCCCACGCTAGCAGCACCGGAGGTTAGCCAAAGCCCAGATTGATCGAGAGTGGGTAATGGTCGGAAGCTGTCACAGTACGGCCGACTTGAGGCTGGATCGCGCGAATGGGGCCGCGCGTAAAGATCCAATCGATGGTTCTTCCAGGATCCAGGAAGGAGCCAGGAGTCGTTGGTACGTGCCGATTCGCAAAGGCATCTCGAAACTTCGCTCGGCTTAAAGCGTCAGCCGCGGAACCGTCGGATACATCGAGATTGAAGTCGCCAGCCAGCACAATCGAAGTGTTCGCATCATAGCGTCGGGCATCCTCCAACGTCTCGTCCAGTTGGGAGCCGCGCAATTGGTCATCGCCTTTGCTTTCTAGGTGCAGATTATAGGAGACAATCGTTTTCCCTCCGACGTTGGCTTCGCACACCAGCGCAATCCGTCCCCCAAGCCGTTCCTGAAAGGGGCCGATCTCGGGAAGGAACCAGTGCGGGCGCCAAAAATTCGATTGCTTTTGGAACCTGATCAGACGGCAGTTCGACAACGGCCAACGTGACAGCGTAGTCTGGCCATGGTATGCGGGCGATGTCCGCGTGCCCTGCGTCAATTCCTGAAACTCCCGCCCGAAGACATAATTCATCTCCAGCTTTTGCGCGATTTCCCTCGCGATGTTTAATCGGTGCGTCCGCCGCGCGTTGAGATCGCTCTCCTGCAGCAGCACCAGATCGGATTTTGCACCGGATAGGAATTCGATCACTTGTTGGAGTTTTTGACCGCGATCAATGTTCCAACTCACAATACGCACGGAATCGGGCGGCCAAATAATCCATCGAGCGACGGCATAGCTTCCGGTTTCGATCTCCTGCGTCGAGCTCACGGCTTGCCGCACCCTTGACCCGCTTTGATGGCACTGTTCGTGAATCGCAAAACAATGAGAATTATCAATAATAAGGGATCAAGACAACCCTGGCGCATAATCACGTGATGCGGTCGAGGCTGAGGCCGACGCCACTGATTTTGGCCTGACCGGCCATTTGGTACGCGCAAACGCGTGAGCAGAGTACAGCGCAATCGGCCAGACCAGATTTGCTCCGATCAGGCTCAATACGAATGCCACATTCATGATGTTTAAGAACGCAAAGACGACCAGCGCGTAGGGAAAGAAACATCGCCGCACTATGAACTCCATGCGCCTTCCGATATACAGAAGAGGATTTGATGGTCGGCTTTCGGCATGGTTTTGCCAGATCGCCAACAGTTGCTCAGGACGCCCAGCAGCAAGGCGATGACGCTGCCATCCCGTCGCCACGAAGCTCGCGGCCGCGCCAAACATCAGCAGCCCCCCAAACAGCAGATAGTAGTTCGAGCCAGAACTCCTCCAAAGTCCCACAGTCATGCCAACAAGCAGAAACAAATAGAAGGCGTAGTCACATGCCGTCTCCAGCCAGCAGCCGAAATCGGATTCCAGGAGCTTCAAGCGCGCGACCTCGCCATCGCATCCGTCCAGAATGCTTGCGAACAGGCACAGAGTCGCGCCGACCAGCATGCTCCAGTAACCGCCGCACGCGAGGAATCCAGCCGAGGCAATTCCGACTCCGAGCGTGAATATACTCACCATGTTGGCTGTGATCGGAAATTTAATGAGCTGACGGCTTATGGGAATGGAGATCCTGCGATTCAGTCGGGCGTACATTCCGTCCGTGGGTTTGATCAGCCAACGATCCAGCTTTTGTTCGGCCAGCCGGCGCTCTTCCGGATTACCCACGCGCTGCCATCGGTTTTCGGGCACTGGCATACTGACAACTGAGTGCATGCGTGACAGCGACTCGTGAAGTTCATCGAGGGTGCTGGACAACTTTGAACAATGCCCCGAAGTCTTGCCAATCATTTCAGCAGAAAGTACATAGATGCCGATGGGTCGCTCGCCACTGGTCAGAACCAGGGCGCTGCTGTCGTCATTCCAGTCGGTGGCCTTCCGAAGCAAAGAGGGATGATAGGTTTTGTTTCCATCAACGAGGACCAATCGAGCGCTGGGCGCCCCATCGGCAATCCGCTGCAATTGTGCAGAAAATGAGACGTAGGAGGCTGCTTCGATCCACTCGATAGATTCGGGAAGCCGTCCGGTGACGAACAGCGAGCGATGCGCTTTTCTTCTAGTTGCAGGGTCGGCCACGACCTTGATGCGCGTCGCCCCGGCTTTCTGTGCTGCGATTATGCTTCGCAGTAGGATGGGCAAAGTGCCAACTCGAGCGAGCGGGGAGCAGAATTGGTTGCCGCTGGTCTCACCCTTGGCGAGCAATATGGCAAAGATCAGTTCGTTTTCCAGCTGATTTTCCGGTTGAAGAGCCTTCCCAATCTCGTTTTGCACTTCGGGGTCTTTCGAGGTGCCGGCCGGACTACTCATTAAGTGCCCGTTTCGCTGGTCCTTTCTTGCCTTTGCCATTACCGCGAGACAAATCGCTCCGACACCCGCCCAGAAAAACGACCGCAATCTTCGTGACAGTCCCAACGCTAATCCGGTCGTCCCGGCCAGACCAAACATCTTGCCGATCAGCATTGTCCCGCCTTCGTAAGTTCCGAAATTCCCCGGGTTAAAACTTCCGACGGCGTTCACAAGTTTGGTCAATGCCTCGATGACCATGGCGCTTAGAAAACCCATCTTTACGCCCAGTAGCCACAGGATCAAGCATACCTCCGACACCGCCAAACATTGGGCGGCCAAATTTAGCGAAAAACTCGCCCAAAATGCGCTGGGTGTTTTGTGGTGAAAATCGAATAGCGCATTCTCAACGGACTGGATTAGCAGAAATCTGCTTTCCATCCAATTTCTGAGGGAAGGCACGCGGGCGATGATTCGAGCTCCCCACGAGAGCGCCGGCCAGCGTTTTCGGATCGCTATCAATGCCAACAGCAAGAAGGCAATGAGCGCAGTAGCGAATAGACTCGCATAAAGGCGCAGCGCGTGAGACATCGTTACAAGAGGCAGAGCTGCGATAATGCCGGCAATCGTGGTCAGCAGCCCCGTCACCACATAGAAGCTGCGATCGAGAGTTACTGATGCCAGGCTACTGGCAACCGGAATTTCTGCACTCATTCGTGAGACTCGAACCGAATCTCCAAGAGTTTGCCCCAGGATTCCAAGCTGCCCGGCAGCTTCTGCACCCAATCGAAGCCCGACCATCCGCGAAAACGAGACCTTGTGCTGGTCTTCCCCCAAACTTAGCCGCCAGCCCCACGTCCTCGCAAAATGCGAAACTCCGGCCAACGCAAAAACCAAGACGATCCCCCAGCCGAGGTCAGTGAAATTTTTCCAGAGCTTACTGGGGCCGGTTCGCCAAATGAGATAAACAAAGAAGCCACCGCTCATGACAATGGCAAAAACTCTAAGCGGGAGCTGCGCTTTTGCAGGAATTTTAAACACGGACAAGCCTTTCCGCGAGAGGGTTTTCACAGAAGTCCCGATCAAAGATGCTTTCAGCGTGGACCAGGGCTTCCGGACTGTCGACGTCGTGCCAGTGCGCGTCGCCGATGTCAAAGGCCCGCAGTTTCTGCTCCCGCCCCAATTGCCGCATGCCGTCCGACAGCGAGCAGTCCTCGTTTTTCTTCACCGATTCGAGCCGGTCGAAGAGCGCGGGCGTGCACAAAAACATTCCGGTATCCAGCGCGTTGTAACGGTCCAGGTTTTTCCCGATGCCAACAATGTGACGCCCTTCGCATTCGACCTTTGTTGCGTCGTCTAGATCGAAGACGCCATCGACGTTGCGATCGACTGCCAGCATGACTTCGTCATCTCCAATTGGCTGCCGCAGCAGAGCTTTGGCGGTTTTTGGTTCGAAAATGTGGTCCGACATGAGCAGCAAGAATCGATTGCGCAACTCTTGCCTTGCGGCCAGGGCGGAAACCCCGTTTGCTCTGCCGTATTCACAATTTTCAATCAAGGTCACGGAAATCCCTTCGAACGAACGTTCCGCGATCCAGCTCCGAATCAAGTCAGCACGATAGCCGACAACAATCACAAATCTGCTGATCCCAGCCTCCTGGCACGACATCATGACGTGCTCGAGTAGCGGCACTCCACGAAGCGGTACCAACGGTTTGGGAACGCCGTATGACACGGATGCAAGGCGGCTGCCGTTGCCAGCGGCCAGAATCAGGCATTCTTTAACGGTCGTCATGCTGCACTCCACGGCATCGGCCACGTCCCCGGAGATGCCCTCCGGCTGTTAATGCATTCTTTGCGTTTCATTTGGAGATCTCCTTTGCAGTCATAATGGAGTTGTCCGAAGCGTGAGAGGTTTTTGGCGCGTAGTCGAAGTACTCGATGTTTACGTCGGTAGTGCCAAAAATGTGAGCATCGGTCACGCTTTGCGTCGAGTGTGGAAACCACAAGGGACCGTTCTTCTGATAGACCTGCACGAAATGCGTGCTCTTTGTCCAAAAGGAGGGATTTTTGGCAGGTTGCCCTTCGGCGCGAGCCAGCGCGTAGTCCTCCACGTCCACCCATATGCGGCCGCGGAATAGGTATTTTTCTTTCCGTTTCGGGCTGATTTCCAGAACATAGGCTGGGCGGCCCTCCAGCGCTTCGGTTCCGGCGATCTTGAAATCGTAATTTTCGGAATTAATTTTTGCTCTGGCTCGTAGTTCGGGATGCGAGGATTCCGCCTCGGATTCCAGCATTTTGTGCAGAACGTGCTTGTGCGCCGCCTTCCACCCTTCTTCGGACACCACCTCAAAATGCTTAGTGCCGTCACGGTCGCCTTGCACCTGTACAACCATTTCCGCTCGTTTCTGGTAATGCTGATTGTCGAGGATGTATCGCCGCATTCCGGCGTATCCCTCAATCGAGGCCTGGCGTTGCAAGTCATGAATGCCCATCTGCGAGACAATTTCCTCCGCAGTTGGCAGCGAAGGGGAATCATCGGCCGCAACGACCGACGCCGGAATCAGCAACAAAGCAGCAGCTAGGAAGTGATTTTTCATCGTTAAAACTCCAATACAAATTTTCCGCGGAACTCTCGCCATGACGAGTTGAAGAATCCACCAAATCTGTCGCTGGCAAGGTTGTTTTGCACGTCACGAGGATCGAAGTGATTGAATAAATTGAAGACGCCAATACCGGCCCGGGCGTGTAATCGTTTCTCGCCAAAATGCAGCGAAACTGGGTGCGTGATTTGCAAATCGAAAGACGAAAAACGAGGAAAGCGATCGACGTTCCTCGGTCCAACATATTCCCGGAGTTCGTTCTCGACTGAATAAGGAAATCCGGTATGCAAGTCGTAGACTGGTACGAACGTCAGATTCATCGGACCGGTGATTGTTCCCCAGAATAGAAAACGGTTAGGCGCGTCAAAGGGCAGTCGTCCCCTGGCATCGGGCTCGATTACCGGCTGTGCGAGATTCCCGAAGAATTGATTGACATCGTTGAGGTCACCAAAGGCTCGGGATCGAACGTAAGAAGCATTAAGCACGCCTCGACGCATCTTGTACCGAGCCGCCAGTTGGTACTCCCTATAGAAATCGCTGCCCTTATTGGAAACCGCGAGGACACCTGCTGCGCCAGCTGAATACGGCGACGCCACAAAGTCGTTCGAAGTGTTGCGCTCTTCGTATGCGGCACGTAGCGAGAGACCTGCCAGAATCTGCCGGTCGAGTTCCAGGCTCCAGGACGTGCTGCGCGGGTTTCGAAGTTCGCCGCTTATTTCGTTCTGATAGAACACTGAACCTACCGCCGCACCGCTCTGGTCCAATACCGTGACGGTACGATTCGGAAGATCTGCAAACGTGGCGACCATGAGCGGTACGCGGTCATAAAACAGTCCGACCCCGCCCTTCAGCAGAGTCTTTCCGTCTCCTGTCAGTGCCAGCAGGAAACCGGCCCGTGGCGCGGTCCGGTTGGAGCCTGTAATGCTGTCGTGGTCGAAGCGCACACCGAGACTCAGCGTCAGACGCGGAACGATCAACCATTGATCGCCTGCGAACCACGCAGCCTCATTTTGATGAACGCCGAAAGACGTCGGAGAGCTGAACGAAATCCGCTCTACAGGCTCGTTCGCTACTCCGTCAATTTCCACCGGTAGAAATGTCTGGCGTCCGTCATATTCGGAATGGTCGTAGCTCACTCCGACAGCAAAGCGATGCGATCCGGCGAATTGCCAGGGAGCAAAACCATAATTCTCCTCCGCACTGAATCGTGAAGTCCGGCGTGCCTGCCGGTTGAAAAAACCACCCTCGGTTGTTTCCAGCAGCAATTGATACGGATCGTCGCTTTGTGCGGTGACGTCAGCATCAAAGCTCTTGAAGCTCAACTGCGAAGTCAGTACGCCGGCTTTGCCAACCAAATAATGATGCTGCGCGTTGAGTTGATAACCCCGCTGATGAAAATCGGGTGTCGCCGGCTGCGGCGTAAAGGTGTTAAGCCCGAGGTAGTTCAGCCTCTGTGGATAGAACGCGATCGAAACAGTAGCTGTCTGCTTCGTGCTGAGTATGAAGTCGAGCTGTGTATAGGAATCGAAGCTCTCGAGCTTCGTGTCACGCTCCGAAGGTGGAAGACTGTTCACCGGTGTCCGAACGTATCGGTACTCGAACGACTGCGTTATGGCGACGCGGTTTTTCCAGACGGGACCGGTGAAGGTCATCCGCGGCGTGGCAGCTCCAAGACCCATGATGCTTCCGTCCCGATCCCGCAACCGCGGCACGAAGTTCTGGATCGAGAAATGGAATTTGTCGTAGTCACTGGTCTTGGTGGAAATCGTAGAAACCGCTCCGGTGAATCTTCCGTACTGCGGGTCATACGGGTTTGAGATGACTTCGACCGAAGACACCACATCGATCGGAAGGTTTATGGCTGGCGCGCCGGTCACCGGGTCGGTAACGTTCGCACTATTCACCAGCGCGCCGCTCTGGGTATTGCGGGCACCCTTAAGATTGATATGTCCATCGGGCCCGCGAACAACCCCCGGCACCAGCGGAAGTGCACTTTCGAATCGTTCGTTCACATTGGGTGCTTCGCGTAAGGTCTTCTCGGAAATGGTCTCGGACGGAGCGGGGTCCTTGCCTTCAGGCTGATCCGCTTTTACGACGACCGACTCGGCGACTTCAGAGGGAACAAGTTTAAGAGGAACGTGTACTTCACTACCTGCGACATGGACTTGCTGCCTGACCATTAGTCCTGGGGCGACCGCTTCGACCATATAGGTCCCAAATGGCACAGCCGTGATGATGTACTTGCCGTTCTCGTCCGATTCAGTCTCGAATGTAGCGGGCCCGCTGAATTTTACTGAAGCGTCGGCCACAAAGGACTTATTCCCCGCAGAGTCCAGAACGAAGACCAATCCATCGACTCTCGCGACGGCGCCGTTGCGCTCGTCCCCCCGCGCCACGGCAGTGAATGAGCTAATTGCGAGGATAAGGAAAAGCTGCTGGAAGACGATTCCCGCGCCCAGGGTCCGAGGCTTTCGTTTTCGGCATCGGTTGTTAGCGCCGTTATTCGCCCAATGAATAGCAATACCGCGCTCGATCCAGTCCCGCATGGACTTCCATCAAGCATCTGCCATTCCAATAGGCTGATTTCCCGGAACCTTTGGATCTTCTTATCTGGCAATACTTTGGCGGACGCTTGGACGTTCAATCCGAAGCTGCCCTAAAGCCATGAACGACGGGAATTTGACCGTTTGGCCGAGTTGTTGACAAGCTGCTGTCGGTCCGCGTGCCTGCTGGATCACTCTGGCAACTTCGGCAGCGGCCGGTGGAAGGCGTTTTGCCGCACCAGAATCTCTGGACGTTCACCAAGTTCGAGAAAGGTCACCGTCCTTCCGTTTTTGGATTCTACACTCCAACAAAGCGATCACCGCACGCCAATACTTTGACGAGTGCGTCAAGCCTATGACGATGGATTCTTCCGCCAGCCGGTTTCGTCGTCTCTGCCCCGGCCGGAAACGGCTCCAACTAAAGAAGATAAGGGAGGACTTTAGCCCTTAATCGAATGGAGCATTGGGTGCATCTGCCCGAATCAGTTGCGGCCACGCCTGCGATGCGTTGGCGCGCTTCGACTCACTGAACTTCGAAGCACACGGCGAGGAAGATACTTTGAGGGGTACGACGGAAAAGCTGAGTATACGGTGGAGAGTTGTCGCCGCTCGAGTTGGCGGCGTTGTTGTTATCGTAGCTGGTGTTCTTCTCGCCGCTAGCCTGTGCGCTGCGGCTCCTTCCGATAACCCTGTTCCGAACATCTTCAAGCCCCAGTCCACGCCTGCCGACTGGGGCTTTCATTTGTCGGCATTCGTCCTATCAATTACAGGGCTCATTTTTGCGGTCGTCTTTACTTTGCTCGTTTATGCCGTGGCGAAATACCGCAAGCGCAACGACGATAACGGTCAGGAACCTCCGCAAGTTTATGGCAGTAATCAAGTAGAGCTCGCTTGGACCGTGATTCCGATCCTCATTGTGTTGGTGCTGTTTCTTGCCACCGCTCGCGTTCTGCACCGCGTTCAAGATGCTCCGGAGCCTGCGACTGCAGTCGACGTCACCGTCATTGGCCATCAATTCTGGTGGGAATATCGCTACCCCTCTCTCGGGGTGGTCACCGCGAACGAACTGCATGTTCCCGTCAGCGATCCCGCGCAACCTACACCCACCTTCTTAAAGTTGTTGTCCGCCGACACCGACCACAGCTTCTGGGTCCCTCAACTTGCCGGGAAGACCGACCTGATTCCCAATCGCCTCAATAATATGTGGATAGACCCGCATCATGTTGGCGTCTATATCGGCCAGTGCGCGCAGTATTGCGGCACCCAGCACGCCAAGATGCTTTTGTGGGTCTCCGTAGACAGCCCGGAAGATTTTGACGCGTGGATTCGCGCGCAAAAGCAGCCCGCGAACCAAGATGAAAGGGAACTTGCCGGCCGGCGCGTCTTTGAATCAACGGCATGCATGAACTGCCACGCTATCGGCGGCACCGTCGCGAACGGGCGTTTCGGTCCGGATCTGACCCACTTGATGAGCCGCCACACGATCGCAGCCGGTGCTGCTGACAACACAACTGAAAACCTTCGCTTGTGGATTCAGAATCCGGACGCCATCAAGCCCGGCTCGCTAATGCCGGCCATGAAATTAAGCGACACCGACTTGGACGCATTAGTGCGTTATCTGGAGACGCTGCGCTAGAAAGGATTTGAGGGACGAGCTATGTCATCGGATGTAATGGCCATTCACACCGTCGAAGCGACGGGCCCGTCTTGGACTCAGGTGCTACACGAGTGGATCACCACCGTCGACCACAAGCGCCTGGGTGTTTTGTATCTGCTCTACGCCCTGCTTTTTCTCGCCGTCGCAGGATCGGAAGCCATGATCATGCGCATCCAGTTGATGTATCCGCATAATCATTTTGTTTCTCCGCAGGTCTTCAACCGCATGTTCACCATGCATGGCACCACCATGGTTTTCTTCGTAGGCATACCAGTGCTCTTCGGCTTTGCAAACTACCTGGTGCCATTAATGATCGGCGCGCGCGACATGGCCTTTCCACGCCTGAATGCCTTCAGTTTCTGGCTTACCGCGCTTGGCGGATTTCTTATCTACTTCAGCTTCTTAGGCGGAAGCGGCCTCTACGGGGCGGGGAATGCTCCCGACGTAGGCTGGTGGGCGTATGCCCCGCTGACTTCGCGCGCATTTTCCCCTGGCCACAGCACTGACTACTGGACCATCGCACTCCTCGTCGCCGGCTTTGGCAGTATCGGCACCGCAGTCAACATCATTGCCACCATTCTCTGTATGCGCTGCCCCGGAATGAAGCTGAGCCGCATGCCGCTGTTTGCTTGGCTGAACCTCGTGGTGTCGGGCATGGTACTCGTCGCTATTACGCCCTTGTCCGCTGCACAGATAATGCTCTGCGTGGATCGCTATCTCGGCGGACACTTTTTCGACACCCAAGCTGGGGGCTCGGCGACGCTGTGGATGCACTTCTTTTGGATTTTCGGACATCCGGAAGTGTATATCCTGATTATTCCCGCTTTTGCAGCTTTGTCGGAAATCATTCCGGTATTCTCGCGCAAACCCATCTTTGGCTATCCAGTCATGGTCGCGGCCACGGTGTGCATCGGTTTCGTCAGCGTGAGCGTTTGGGCGCATCACATGTTCAGCATCGGGATGCGCTCTTACGTCAACAGTTTCTTCACTCTCACCACGTTCATGGTCGGCATCCCGACGGGGATCAAAATCTTCAACTGGCTGGCAACAATGTGGGGCGGCAAAATTCAGTTCAAGACTCCCATGCTGTTCTGCATCGCATTCCTCTTTCAGTTCATGATCGCCGGTCTCACCGGCATTATGCTGGGCAGCGCCGCATTCAATTGGCAGCTCACTGGTTCGTACTTTGTAGTGGCCCACTTTCACTACACGCTCGTGGGCTCCTTCCTGTTTGGAATCTTCGCGGCGTTCTATTTTTGGTACCCAAAAATCACGGGAAGAATGCTCAGCGAACGCCTCGGCAAACTCCACTTCTGGCTTTTCGTCATTGGCTTCCACATGACCTTTGACCTGATGCACATTCCCGGACTGCTTGGAATGCCGCGGCGCATTTACACCTACGAGCCCGGCCGTGGTTGGGATACTTTGAATCTGCTCGTCAGTATTGGCGCATTCATCCAGGGCATTGCCACACTGGTATTTCTGGCCAACCTCATTATCTCTTACTTCAGAGGCGCGAAAGCCGGGAACGATCCATGGGACGCATGGACTCTCGAGTGGTCGGTCAGCTCTCCGCCACCCGCGTACAACTTTGCTGCAATCCCGACAGTTGCCAGCCGCCGGCCATTGTGGGATCGCAAGCATCCCGAAGATCCGGACAGTCTCTATGAGTAAAGGAATCGACCAATGAGCGCACTCGCGTCTCCGCTGCCCGAAACGCAACAGACCTGGACTCTGCCATATCGTGGCACCGTCGGGATGACATGCCTCATCGTTGCAGAAGCTTCGATCTTCACAATCTTTGTCGTCGCTTATCTCTATTACGTGGGAAAGAGCCTCACCGGACCAACTCCGCGCGAAGTGCTGGAAACACCCATCTTCAACACGATCTGTCTGCTGTCCAGCAGTCTCACGATCCATTTGGCGGCAAAGTTTCTCGAACGCGGAAAACAGGTCATCTTTCTAACCTTGTGGTTGGTTACCATCGTCCTCGGCGGCGTTTTCATGTTTGGCACCGCTCAGGAATGGCACCGGCTAATTTACGAGCACGGTCTGACCATCTCCACCAACCTTTTTGGAACCACCTACTACTCGCTGGTCGGCCTGCACGCCTTTCACGTCACCGCGGGACTGGTCATGCTCACCATCGTTCTGATCTTCGGTCTGGCGGGCCGTGTAGACGTCGAGCAATCTCGCCGTGTTGATGTGCTTTCTCTGTACTGGCATTTTGTGGATGCGGTGTGGATCGTCGTTTTCACGGTAGTTTACGTTCTAGGACGCTGAGGAGAAGAAATGGCAACGCGGCAAACTGCCGAACAATTTGGCCACAGCCCTCGAACTCCGGCCGAAATCGAAGTTCCCGCGCCAACAGGGTGGCCTTTTGTTTTGGCTTTGGGATTTTCTCTGGTTTTCGCAGGACTTCTCACCAGCGCTTCAATCAGCGTCCTCGGCGCCGTCCTCACTATTGCCGGCTGCGTCGGCTGGTTCCGCGAAGTCCTTCCTCACGAGCATGAAATAGTTGTGCCGGTCGTCGCGGACGATTCCCGCATAACGACCAAGCGTCACATTGTCGAACGCCTGCCAGTCGCGGCGGACCAATTGCGCGCCTGGCTTCCCGTCCAAACATATCCCGTGTCGGCGGGCGTAAAAGGCGGATTGGCCGGAAGCGTGGCAATGGCCGTTCTGGCCTGTGCCTATGGTGTTCTGAAAGTCGGTAGCATCTGGTATCCCATCAATCTTCTTGCCGCTGTCGCCTACGCTCAATCGCTGAGGCTCGGACCGGGTCAGTTGAATTCATTTCACGCCGACAGCTTCGCGATTGCTTTGCTTCTTCATGTCTTAGTCTCCACGCTTGTAGGCTTACTCTATGGCGCGATGCTCCCCATGTTCGCGCGCCGCCCCATTCTGCTGGGCGGCTTGATTGCTCCGATTCTGTGGTCTGGACTCCTCTACTCCATCATGGACCTCCTCAATCCCATCCTCGGCAGCCACATCGACTGGTATTGGTTCACCGCTTCGCAAATTGCGTTCGGCATCGTAGCCGGCCTTGTCGTCATGCGCCAGTCCCGAGTTCCAACCTCGGAAAACTTGCCATTCTTGATGCGCGCCGGAATCGAAGCTCCAGGTATCAGCTTGCCGCGCGAGGACCGAAAGGGTCTCCCGTGAACGCACTCCGCAAACTTTGTCTTTTCCTCGCATTCAGCGCGACGATGTTCTCAGGTTGCAGCGCGCAGCACGGCCAGCCGCGCAGCGGCTCGGAGACGCCAGCACCAAATGAAGTCTTGAACTTCAACACGCTGTATGCGGAAAACTGTGCTGGCTGCCACGGCACCGGCGGTAAGGGCGGAGCCGCAATCTCGCTCGCAGATCCAGTCTATTTGGCCATCGCTGACGACGCCGCGATTCGCAAAGTCCTCGCCAACGGTGTACCAGGAACGGCGATGCCCGCCTTCGCACAAAGTGCTGGAGGAATGCTCACCGACAAACAAATCGACGCGATAAGCTCCGGAATCCGATCGCAATGGAGCCAGCAGGGAATTCTGAATGGCGCTAATCCGCCTTCCTATGTTCCGAAGTCACTTGGCGATGTTCAGCGAGGTGCAGTCGCATTCAAGACCTACTGCGAATCCTGCCACGGTCCCGGCGGTGCCGGAGGACCAAAGGGTAGTGCCATCACTAACGATTCTTTTTTAGCTCTCGTCAGCGATCAAGGTTTACGCACTGTGGTTATCACCGGCCGTCCGGAGTTCGGCGCGCCCGGCTGGCGTAGCAACGTCTCAGGCAAACCGATGTCGGATCAGGAAGTCACCGACGTCGTTGCCTGGCTCGCGTCACATCGCGCACAAAATCCTGGGCAGCCATACGCTGCTTCGAATGACGCTCAGCACTAGGAGTCTGATGATGTCGAATGAAAATACACTCTCCCGCCGCGGCCTGCTGATGAAAATCGGCATCCTCTTTAACGGCCTGGTAGCCACCGCGTTGGCGGTTCCGATCGTCGGCTATCTCCTTTCTTCGATTACTCGTGGGCGCTCCAACGCCTACCTTTCTTGGGTGCCTCTAGGTTCCGTGAAAAATTTTCCCGAAGGCGAGACTCGTCTTGCCACTTTTCGAAATCCCTACGTCACACCGACCGATGGCAAGACCGCCGATACCGCATGCTGGGTGCGGCGTGTCGCCGGCGATCAATTTCAAGTTTTTGCCGTCAACTGCGCGCACCTCGGCTGTCCGGTCCGCTGGTTTCCGCAATCCGGCTTGTTTATGTGCCCGTGCCACGGCGGAGCGTATTACCGCGATGGGTCGCGTGCCTCAGGTCCACCCGAACGCGGGCTGTTCGAATATCCTTATAAAGTCGAGAACGGCGTTGTCACCATCCAAGCCGGTGAGCTCTTCACGCCCGGATCGCCTTCCGCCTCTCTATTTCGAAACAAACCGCCGTGCCCGACAGGGAATCGTTTGGTCTCCATCGAGACCGGAAAATTATCCGCCTCCAACGAAACATCTTCGTTGCTCGGAAAGAAATCGCCATGGGCCTGATCTCGCAAATCGGTGAATGGTTCGACCGCCGCCTACAGTTGGCAGCGCCCATTCGGGAAGTTTCCGAACATCCTGTTCCACGCAACACCGCCAGTTGGTGGTACGTATTCGGAAGCGCCGCGCTGACCGTGTTCCTTCTGCAACTCGTCACCGGAATTCTGCTGGCTCTGATTTACGTCCCCTCAGGCGCCGAAGCCTGGAACAGCCTTCAGGCCCTCAATCATGACGTAACCCTCGGCTGGTTCATCCGCGCGTTGCACGGATGGGGTTCGAACTTCATGATAGCGATCGTCCTCATTCACATGGTGCAGGTGTTTCTCTTCGGCGCTTACAAGTTCCCGCGCGAACTCACCTGGATCGTCGGCGTTTTTCTTTTGCTGATGACACTCGGCATGGCCTTCAGCGGCCAGGTGCTGCGCTTCGATCAGGACGCCTATTGGGGACTCGGCATCGGAGCGTCGATTGCCAGCCGCGTCCCAATCTTCGGTCCCGCAACCGTGAAGTTGATGTTGGGCGGGCCCATCATCGCCGGCGCAACCCTATCCAGATTTTTTGCTCTTCACGTTTTCGTGATTCCGGGGATGTTGATCGGATTCGTTTGCCTCCACTTGCTTATGGTCCTGAAACTCGGCATCAACGAATGGCCGATGCCGGGCCGGCTTGTAAAAAAAGCAACCTATGCGGCCGAGTACCATGAACTAACGAAAAATGACGGCGCGCCCTTCGTGCCTTATGCAATCTGGAAAGACATGTTCTTCGCCGCCTTCATTCTTCTCGCAGTCGCCGCGTGCGCCGCGTACTTCGGTCCCTTTGGTCCAACCGGCCGCCCGGACCCGACGATTATCCAGACGGTGCCGAAACCTGACTACTTCTTTTTATGGCTGTACGGTTTGCTGTCCTACTTGCCGCCTTCGATGGAGACGCCGGCTCTCCTCGTTGGCCCGATAGTCGCTATCGCGTTTCTTGTTTTGCTGCCATTTCTTTCCGGAGAAGGGGAAAAGAGTTGGCGCCGGCGGCCGATCGCCGTTTTGACGGTTCTGCTGATCGCCATAGTCCTGGGAACACTCACCCATCTCGCTGGCTATACGCCGTGGAGTCCGCACATGAATGCTTGGAGCGGTAATCCCGTGCCACAACAATCTCTGCAGCACACCACCGCGCTCCAGCGCCAGGGCGCGCTTGTCTTTCAAGTGAAACAATGTCGCAACTGCCATTCTCTTGGCGAGTTGGGCGGCCAAAGAGGTCCAGCCTTAGACACCGTCGCCGTGCGCCTCACCCAGGACCAGCTCATCCGCCAGGTGATTCAAGGAGGCGGCAACATGCCTGCCTATGGAAAGAATTTGAGTCCGGCGGAGACCACCGCGCTCGTTGCATTTCTCGAAACCTTACATCCGGCAGGGCAAGCTCCGGCTCGCGACGCTTCACGCGACATGGTTCCCGGCGACCAAATGGAAAAACGCCCAACAGCGCAGCCGTAAAGACCTATACATGTCTCCTCACGTTCATCTCGCGTCGGAATCCTGGAAGATTTCGCTGATCTTGGCCTTACTCTTCACGGAATTCCTGTACTTGCGTGGATGGCTTCGTCTTCGTTCGTCCTCGCTACGGTTCATCCCGGCCTGGCGCGTCGCTAGCTTCTCGCTCGGCGTTTTCTTGATCTGGGCGGCGGTGGGTTCAAATATCGCCGTACTGGACGAGCAGTTGTTGACCGCCCACATGATTCAGCATCTCCTGCTCATGACCTTCGCCGCTCCATTGATTTTGCTTGGTTCACCCGTGATTCCGCTATCGCGCGGTCTCCCGCAGCAATTTGCGCAACGGGTTGTCGTTCCGCTGTTCCGCTGGCCGCCAATACAAAGTTTAGGACGGTTGCTCGGACGCTCTGTGTTCACCTGGCTTGCGGCCACTGCGGTCTTGGTGGGATGGCACGTTCCTGCCGTCTATTCACTTGCGTTGCGTTCGAACGCGTTGCACGGATTCGAACAGGCAACTTTTCTCGCGGCTGGCTTGCTTTTCTGGTGGCCCGTGGTTCAGCCCTGGCCGAATGCCCAAACGGAGCCGCGCTGGTCGGTCCTGCTATACCTGTTTCTCGCTACCTTGCCATGCGATGTTCTTTCCGGTTTTCTCGTCTTCTCCGAGCGTGTTGCATACCCAATATATCTGTCCACTTCGCGAAAGTTTGACTTGTCTGTTCTCGCAGATCAGCAATGTGCAGGCGCATTGATGTGGACCTGCGTCACCGTCGTCTACCTCGTCCCCGCCGCAATTCTCACCGTTGGACTGCTAGCGCCACGGACCTCACGCGGTTCGGCGGCCCCATCGTCCTTATCTCGGGGTCCTGTGCTGTCGAAAAATGAGCCGCACAATGTGGAAACTGTCTAAAGATGCCAACTGCGATCTCTTGCATCAAGCGAAGGATCGAATCGCGCAGACTTATGGCGGTGGGTGCAGTCACGAGCGAACCCTTCTCCGCAGTTATCAGGGAAAAAATCTGGGAACTGCCAAATTCTTGGCGGTGCTTAGCTTACTATAAGTCTGTAACTGACATAGACATGCCACAAACTGACTCCAATTGGCTAGCGCGGCTTATCAGGGAATAACATGGAAAGTTCTGCGGGCAAACTGCGAATCTTGCGGGAGAAAGGCCGCCTCGCCGATGAGTACCGGTCGAGCCCGTAATCCGTCCAGAGTCGCTGCTAACCGCGAAGATCACTTCCTACAAGCCGACTTCACTGTACCAATCCGGCCAATTTCCTCGAAGCTCGTCTCTGGATAGCTTCCATACCGTTTCGCCGTCGCGAGCTGTTCCAAAAGGCTTAGTTCCTCTGGATGCAGATGCAATTCCTTAGCAGCCGAGAACAAGCGAGCTTGCCAAGTCGCACCGATGCAGGCATGTTATCACCTACCTGTTTAGTTCCGGCTAGGCCGGGTTAGGTATTAGCCCATGCCATCACGACGACAATTTCTGGCGGCCTCTGCGGGAGCGATCACGGCAACGCTCGCCACTTCCGAGGTCCAGGCTACGGACACGGAAGTAAAGGCGTTTCCCACTAATCTCGCCAGCCTCTGCGGAGAGTGGCTATTTCGCACGGATTCAGCGGGTTCTGGAACGAGCCAACATTGGTATGACGCCGACGTGCCAAGCACCGGTTGGCGACAAGTAGTTGTCCCTCATACGTGGCAGATCGAGGCCCCGATGGCGGAGTATTACGGGACCGCGTGGTACCGCCGAAACTTTGAGGTGCCGGCGGACTGGCGAAATTTTGCAGTGCGCGTTGAGTTCGAGGCGGTGTTTCACACGGCCGCCGTTTGGATTAATGGCCAAATGGCCGGGGAACACCTGCGCAAGGGCTACACCGCGTTCACGTTCGACGTCACACATTTGCTTCATTGGGGAGAAACAAACGCCGTTGCCGTTCGCGTGTACAATGCGTTCGATGAACACATGCTGCCTCGCGGGCGCTCTAGTGACTGGGCGCACGACGGAGGCATCTTCAGGCCCGTGCAACTCCTCATTACTCCGAAAGTATTCGTGGAACGCGTAGACATCGAAGCCACTCCAAATCTCACCGGCGGAGACGCAGTGATCGCAGTCACCAGCTACATTCGAAACACGAGCCGAAAGGAATGGAGCGGCAGGAGTTCCTACCGCATCGTGGATCAGGCATCCGGTCTGACGGTTTTGACCGGGAGCGCGGGGCCAGGGCGCTCCATCAAACCGGGGATAACCGAGACGCAAACCATGCAGGTTGTGCTGCCCAAGGCGAAGCTTTGGCATTTCGATCATCCAAGTCTTTACCGTCTTGAATTCTCGATCACGGGAGCACGTGAATCCCATTGCTTGCCTACGATCTTTGGCATTCGCAAACTAGAAGCTAAAGACGGCGCGTTCTATTTGAACGGCGAGCGTGTGCGTCTGATGGGCGTGGAACGCATGGCGGGTAGCAGCCCGGAATTCGGAATGGCAGAACCGGCAGACTGGATCCGGCACGACCATGCGGACATGAAGCATCTCAACTGCGTCTTCACACGTGTTCATTGGCCCCAGGACAAACGTGTACTCGACTACTGCGACCGTTACGGGATTCTTATGCAAATCGAAGTGCCGGCCTGGGGCTCAGCAACTTTTCAAGGCATGGGGCCCCAACCGGATGCCGACATCTTGGAGAACGGACTCGAACAACTGCGCGAGATGATTGCGCAGGACCGCAACCATCCCTGTCTTGTAGTTTGGGGTCTCTGCAACGAGATCGGAGGTCAGGATCCGCCTGCCTACCAGTTTGCGAAGCGCATGCTGCAGGAGGCCAAGAGGTTGGACCCTGGCCGGCTATGTTCTTATGCTTCGAATTCCTTGGACAGCACTCCGGGGCGCGACGTCGCCGGGCTCATGGACTTTATCGAAGCCAATGAGTATTTCGGTACCTGGGCGCCAGGCTCCGCAGCGGACGCCGTACGCTATCTCGACGAGATTCATGCTGCCTTTCCCGGCAAGCCCATTGTCATTTCTGAATACGGCTATTGTGCCTGCACGGCCGATCGGCCCGAAGGAGACGAACATCGAATGGAAATCCTTCGCACCCACGATCTTGCAATCCGCTCAAGGGAATACACCGCCGGGGCGATCTTCTTCTGCTACAACGACTACCGCACACATGTGGGTGATCGCGGCACGGGATCCCTCAGGCAACGCGTGCACGGAGTCGTTGACGTTTATGGCGCGAAAAAGCAGTCGTATGAGCTCCTGCGCCGGGAATCCAGTCCGATCGAATCGTTTTCCCTGGAGAACCACCTGAACACCTTCCAAGTGATCTTAAGAACGCGGGGCGACGTCCCGATGTACACGCTACGAGGCTACAAGTTGTGCAGCACGTTCTATGGGCAGGGTGATATTCCCGTTGAGCTGCAGGAAGTGGAGATTTCTGAGTTGCCACCCGCGAGTTCGGTAAGGCTCGAAGTGAAGTTCACCCAGTCCGACGGACCCACTCGCATACGATTTGATGTGATGAGACCTACGGGATTTTCTGCGTATTCACTGGAGTGGAAACCTTAGCCTACGCTGCGTTCCCTAAGAAGAGAAGCGATGAAGCGACTGAAACTTCCGGATGCGCCCGCCAATCAGGCAGGCCCCGTGAAAGCGTGGATGGAGGCCGTCGTGATCCCGACATATCATCCGCTGTCTCCCGACAAGAACCCCATGTTTCTCGAAAAACGCGTTTATCAGGGCAGTAGTGGACGGGTGTACCCATTGCCGTTCACGGACCGCATCTCGACGGATGCGGTCGAGCGCACGTGGCAGGTGGTTCATTTGGAGAACGAGTTTCTGCGCGTCATGGTGCTGCCGGAAATTGGTGGACGCATCCACGTCGGCATGGACAAGACGAACGGGTATGACTTCTTTTACCGCCAGAACGTTATCAAACCCGCGCTCGTGGGTTTGGCCGGGCCGTGGATTTCCGGCGGCGTAGAGTTCAATTGACCTCAGCATCATAGACCAGCAACGTTCATGCCGGTGAGCTTTCAGATCGAAGAACGTCCCGAGGGTTCCCGGACAATTTGGTGTAGCGATCATGACCCGATGAATCGGCTAAAGGGCATGCATGGTGTCTGTCTGCATCCTGGAAAGGCTTACATTAAACTCCAGGTGCGCCTCTACAATCGCACTCCTCTCATCCAAACATTCCTTTGGTGGGCCAACATTGGTGTGCACGTCCATGAGCTTTACCAGTCTTTCTTTCCGCCGGATGTTCACTTTGTGGCAGATCATTCCAAGCGTGCCACGAGTAGTTTTCCCCTATTGAATGGGAATTGGGTGGGAGCGAATTACGGGAAGTCGTACTTATCGTTTGCCGTGGCACCCGGAGAGCATCATGTCTGTGTCGATTGGCAATCTAGCTTAAAATCGAGGCAAAAGTTAAGTGGGGCGGCAGAACTCACGGCGGAAGCAGGAAAGACTTATTACTTTCGAGCGGATGTCGTGCTGACACAGGCAACGGAGAGCCACGACGAGCGGCTCTCGATAAAGGCGGTCGATGCGCCGGAAGGGATGTTGCTGGTATCGAAGTCGGCGCAAAGCGCTTGGAAACCAAAGAACTGAAAGAAGCAGGATTCCCCATTTCCAAATCTCACTACGCGCCACAACTGACGGTCAGTCGGTCCTCGATAAGCCGCCTTACCTTACAAGTGCTTTTGGGCCGATTCCACTTCTCCGGTAACCGCGTTTACCAGGAGCTAGAGACATTCGATGGCGGGCTTGAGCTTTTTGAATCTGGCAACAAACTGACCTTCAAGACGCTGCTCACCGAATGCTACCTCGTAGCTCCCAGATATGGACTTCCCGTTCGCGTCCTCTTTTTCAATCCAAATCCTAGCACTCGTTGCTACCTCGCACTTGCCAGCACCTGGGCAGCGTTCCCCAACGACCTCCTTCCATGCTTTCTCTGGGAGGTGGACCCGCCAGTCGATAGCTCCTCCGCCGTGCGATATCAAGACGAGTTCCTGTGTGGGATGCAATCCGTCAATTCCAACCATGTGGAACGTCACACCGCCCATGCAGTCAAGGGTGAATGAGCCGCGATGCTCCGCCGCCATGAATGTGTTTGCCGATAAAAACAAAGCAAGCAGCAGCCACCCGTAACCAACCCTGCGTAAATCCTTTCTCATACGAAGAATCATATCAACTGGAACGGACGGAACTGTGCGACCGGAGAACCGCCATTTGCGGCGCGATCGCCGCCGACGCCGGTGGGCTGTATCCCAACGCCGAGTGCGGTCGCTGTGTGTTATACACCACGCGCCATTTCTCGATCACCAAATGGGCACCGGAATCAGCGATGTACAGTTGCTTTCGTGCTTCGCTAGAAAAAGCAGAAGACGTCCGAAGATCGGGACGCCTTCTGCGAATCTGCCGCTTCTTCGAGAAGCGAAAGGGCTGGGCTAGAAGAAAATCTTCAAAGAAAGTTGCAGCGCTCGAGCTTCGCTCGGGAACACCGCACTAAAGTTGTTGAAAATGCCGCGTTGCGGTTCAAGGGCGTTTCGCGGCGAACCGGTAACGGCCTGGGCAGTCACCGCGTTGGTCGCTCCACCGAGCGCACCGGGGCCAGCCCCCGCGGCGCAGCACGGAATAAACTGTGGATGATTCAACAAGTTGAAGGCCTGCAGTCCGAACTCAACTTTGTACCGCTCGGAGATCGAGAAGCGCTTGATTGCCGTGGCGTCGAAGTTGTTCGTCGGGGGGCTCAGGATCGTGTTGCGGCCGGTGGTGGCCAATGTGCCGTAATACGCCTGAATGTACTTCGCACTGGGATTGATGGCGGCATAGCCGACCACCGCGCTTGGGAAGGTCAGCACGTTAGCCAAGGTGCATTCTGAGGCTGGGATGGCAGTCGTGCACAGAGGCACCACGCCGCTGCCGGTCACTCCGACGCCTGCAGGGTTTGTAATTGTTCGGTCACCGGCTTGGTCGCCGTTCAGGTTGGCGTCAATGCCGCTCTGCGCGGTCATCCACTCACCGGTCTGATAGGTGTAGATTGGCGCGATCTCCCAATTGCCCAAAACGTTCCTGGTGAACGCATTGCCACTCTTGAAGAAAGGCTCGTCATATACCAGCGCCATAGTAAAGCGATGCCGATGGTCCAGAGCTGAGTTGGACCGATCAGCAGACAAATTTTCAAAGTCCTGCTGGCGGCGCGGTGTCAGGTCTGTAGTGTGGAAGTCCGCAGTGCTGTTATCAATCAAGTGGCTGTAGGTGTAGGCGCCCACAAATTGCAACCCGTGGCTCATCCGCCGTGTTAGTTGTATCGCCAGTCCGTGATAAGTGGATGAACCGGCGGGAATGAACGATGTCAGAGCGTTTTGATTGAATCCGGCGGCGTCGTAAATTGGCACGATGCCATCGCCGCTATTCAGAATAGTGTTCAGGTTGATAGGCGAAGCGTTTAAAGCCGCCTGCGACGGCACGTTGTTCGTGTACGTCGGCAAGAACAGCGACGGGGTCACCAGGTTCGCCAAGTTGACGATCGACTGCACGTTCAGGTGAATGCCACGCGTGCCGATGTAGCGCACTTCCAGAGTGTAGTCGTTCCGGAAGGAGTGCTGCACGCCCAATGTCCAATCAATGGTCTTTGGATCTTTAACGTCCGGCGGATAGTAAGTTGTAGTCGCCGCACGGGCTGACGCCGCGTCCGGGAAAGTCTTCACGCCGCCGGTGCCTGGCGGCAAGCCGCCGTTCCCAAGGAAATTGGGAATATTCGCGGTGAGCGACGGAGTGTTTTCCGTAACGCTCAACTCCGGCGGCAAAGACAAAATGCCGATATTGTCGTAGTGCACGTCATACGCGATGCCGAAGCCAGCGCGAATCGAGGTGTGCCCGCTGGTCCCAGGTGAATACGCAAACCCGATGCGCGGGCCCCAATCGTTTTTGGGAGCACGCGGCTGGTCGAATTCCGCGAGGCCCGGAACGCTGGCGATTTCGTTCAAACTCTGCGAACGAATGCCGAACGGCGTTGTCGTGTATTCGTAGCGCACACCGAAATTCAATGTCAGGTTTTGCCGTATGCGCCAGTTGTCGTTCACGAACCAATACAGAGCAGACTGGTCACCGTAATAGGTGGACTGTCCCACGCTTCTTTGCGCTAGAGCGTCAGGGCTCAGATCGTCCAGATATTGCCCCAGCGAGTTGTACTCGTAGTCACCTCGCGCTCGTTGGGTGAACGACTGCGGAGAGATGTACTTGCGCCCTTCAATACCCAGTTTCAGAGTATGTTTCTTGTGCGTCCAGCTGACATTGTCGGATAACTGGTAGGTGTTAATAATCGTGAACTGCGGTGCGTTTTGATCGGGTCCGATATTGAGGCCATTGAGACTGTTGAGAACGATGTTGGGGAAGCTATCCAAACTCGGGAACGAAAAGCTCCCAGCTGGGTTTTTATTATCAAAGCGATTATAGCCAAGCCGGAACTCATTCTGGGTGTTGGCGTTAAACGTATGGTATTCATTAACTGTCACAAGATGAAATTTAGTCGGCGAATTTAGATAAAAGGCTGGCAAAAATGCATTCGTGTCAATTCCCACGGAGCGGTTATATACATAACGTCCGCGCAGTTGATCTTTCTGAGATAGGTCGTAATCAATGCTACCCAATGCCGCCCAGTTGTTAAGGTAGTTGGGACCGGAAAAACTAAGAATCCCTTCTGGCACCGACGCAGTCGCACCGGTGTTGCTGGTTACGGTTTCTACGCCGTGAGCAGCGGCGTTAGGACCGCACGTTCCGGTCGTGTCTACAGAGCCAGCCGGCGCCACGTACTTTTGCAAGATGGCCAGGTTGGTCGCTGAAATCCCCGGCAAAGTTGCCAAGGCACTATAACCAGCGGCCGTCGGCGCGCACACGGGGGCCCCAAGCACGGTCGCTGCTCCGATGGGGTTATATTCCAGAGCGCCAAAGAAGAAAAGTTTGTTCTTGATGATTGGACCGCCAAAAACTCCGCCCATGCGGTTGTTGTCATAGCGCGGATTTGACGTAAGCCCGTTGTTAATCACGGACTGGTCGATGGCGTTAAAATTTCTGTTCTCTGAGTAGATGTAGGCGTCACCGTGAAACGAATTCGTACCGCTCTTGATGATGGTGTTGAATTGGCCACCGGACGAATGTCCGAAGTCGGGAGCGAACTGGTTTTGCAGAACCGAGAATTCAGCCACCGCATCGTTCGGAATCGTGACCAACGGGCCGGTCACGGCTTTGTCATTGTTGTCCACACCCTCGATCGTGTAGTTGTTATTTCTGGGACGCTGGCCACCGATGCTCGGACCGGTGCCCGCACCGATTCCACCGCCGGTGGCAACGCCAGCGCTCAAGAGCGATAGATTCAGAACGCCTCCTGTAACAGACGACACAGGCAGGTCCGCCGCGAGCTTCTGGTCAAAAGTGCTGCTAATCTGCGCTGTCGTAGTGTCCAAGGCGGGCGCAGCACTTGTGACCTCAATAGACGCACTCGCGCCCTTAATTTCCAGAGTGATTTGCAACGTGCTGGTCTTATTCAACTCAAGCTGGAAATTGTTAACTGTAGTGGGAGCGAAGTTGGAAGAGGAAGCGGTCACACTGTACCTACCTACCGGTAAATTGTTGAAGCGATATTCACCGCTTTCATTTGCCTGGGCGTTGTACTTAACTCCGGTATCGGAGTTAACGGCTTCTACGGTCGCGCCCGGAACTGACGCACCCGTCTTATCCAGGACGGTTCCGACGAGGTCGGCGCTGATGACTTGAGCGCTCACGGCCACAACGATTGTCAGGCTGAGGGCCAAGATCACCATACACGAGAACACAATAAATCTGCGAAAAGTTCGATTCACTGAAGCCTCCATTGATTTAGTTCAGAGCAGAATCGGCTCACAACTCCACAAATCCCTGCTGAGTGACAACTGAGGAAGCATGTTGTGTTCCACGTTCGTGGCGATTACGTGACACAACACGCCCAATATTTCGGAGTTCGAAGACCAGTTGCGGATTAACAATTTCCTGGGACGGCCCACAAATGACCAAAGCGACTGTTTCTCCAACTTCTCATACGCAAACTGGCGGGAGATATGAAATTCGAGAACACCGAGCAGCCAAAAGTCAGACAGATCATTTCGATTGACTTTCAAATTCCCAACATACATACTGGTTGGTATGTTAGTTGCTCACGAGAGAAAGCGAAAGTTCCGTGATTCGGAGCGTACGCGGGAACGGTTGCTGCAAGCGGCTTTTCGGGAGGTCCACAGATCAGGCTTCCAGAGTGCCAGCATCGATGCAATTCTCGCCGCCACCAACGTCACCAAGGGAGCGCTCTATTACCACTTCGAGAGCAAGGAAGCCCTGGGCTATGCCGTGGTCGAAGAAAAGATCGCAAAAC
>Ga0210402_10001068_pt1 | contig 29003 bp, 30 predicted proteins | sample IncBWC7MmetaG_FD_161055 | JGI IMG/M metagenome (GOLD analysis project Ga0210402, IMG submission 161055) | Forest soil microbial communities from Barre Woods Harvard Forest LTER site, Petersham, Massachusetts, United States - Inc-BW-C-7-M | ecosystem: Environmental > Terrestrial > Soil >...
CCCGCGCGGCTGGGCGAAGAAAAGCCAGGCCTCGGTCGCGCGGCTTTTGGCGGCGAGATGGGCGGAGATTTTTTTGTGCAAAACCAGCGGTGTGCGCGGGCTGTAATGGCGTGCCAGCAAACCCGGGGCGGGCAGGGGCGTGCTGGTTCGCGGGCGTTTGCCGGCCGACAATAATTTTTGCCCGAGGACGGCTTCGATCTGTTCGCGGGAGATGGCACCCGGGCGCAGCAGCCGCGGCCGCCGTGGGTCGCGCACGTCCACGATGGTCGATTCCAATCCGATGCTGGTTGGCCCGCCGTCCAGGATGAAACGGATTTTTCGGCCCAGCCCGGCGCGGACGTGGCCGGCGGTGGTCGGGCTCACATAGCCGAAGGGATTGGCGCTGGGCGCGGCCAGCGGCAGCCCGCACTGGCGCAGCAGGCGGCGCATCAGTGGATGCCGCGGCATGCGGATGGCCACGCTGGGCAGGCCCGCGGTCACGATTGCCGGCACGGTGGATTTTTTTGGCAGCACGAGGGTGAGGGGACCGGGCCAGAATTCCTGGGCGAGGCGGCGCGCGGCGGCATTGGCCTCGGCGAGTGCGTCGAGCTGCGCGAGGGCGTGGATGTGCACGATGAGCGGATCGTGGGTTGGCCGGCCCTTGGCGCGGAAAATTTTTTCGCAGGCGGGCGCATCGAGGGCGTTGGCCGCCAGCCCGTAAACCGTCTCGGTCGGCACGGCGACGAGTTCACCGGCGCGCAGGCGGCGCGCGAGGAAGGCCAGGTTGCGCGGCGTGCCGCGGTAGAGGCGGGCGGTGGGTGGGTTCATCCTACCTTTCACAGTTCAATCAACCACGGATGCCACGGATACAAGAAGATGCCACGGATTTGGCGGCGAAGTCCGTTTACCAGGAAGGAAAGGAAGGTCGTTCATTTCCGAAAATCGCCATCCGTGAAAATCTGTGAAATCCGTGGTCGATGAAGACGCAAAAAAGGCCGGAGCAAAAACTCCGGCCTGGGAAAGGTTGGTGCAACCGCGGATTACGGCGCGAGCAGGAGGTTGCGCGCTTGTTTCAGCGTGCGGGTGATGGCGCGCTGCTGCCGGGCGGAGAGATGCGTGTACTTGCGCGGCAGGATCTTGCCGGTGTCGGTGACATAGCGGCTCATCATCTGCTGCGTGGTGGTGAAAGGATAATTCTCGGGTGTGAGGCTCTGGGGCCTTTGTTCGGTGGTGCTCATGAAAACAGGAAAGGTAGACGGTGTGGTTCGCGCGCCGGTTGTCAACCCGCATTTTTTCGGGCGAAAGCGAGTTTGATTGGCAACGCTCCGCAGAGTTGCGCCACCGCGACTTGTCGGAGCTGGCTAACGTCCAGAGCTCAGGCAAGCGGGGCTGATAGACGTTGCTCGTGATAGCATAACCGGCCGCGCCATCCCGCATTGGCTGCAGCGATTTGTTAGATCAACCGTCTCTTATTTATCACGCAAACTTCGAAATATGCCAAGCATGAATCGTGGTATGAATCTGAGCACAATAAATCCCAGCGCAATGTTAACAATCGAGCCACCGATAAACACCGCACCGATAAGCGCGGTGTTTTCCTTGTGCAAAAATAATAATACGCAACCTATCGGAAGGAAAATAGCACCGCCGACAATAAAAGAAAACCCCACAATCTTGCTGAGGAGCGGGATCAGCTTACTAACAAGATCTTCTGGTGGTCTGGACAACATGGCGCGTAGATTGTTCTAGTGTTAGGGCTGACTCACGCGGGGACAAGCGCGGAGAAAACGGTCCGGGCCGCCCCCTCGCGCCCCCCGGCCCGTCCTCCCGCTGTGCGCGGGGTGCGCTGAGGTGCACTGCTCCCGCCGGTCGCGGCAAGCCCCGTGCTCGCTCCGCCATTGTTACTTTTTGTGGCTACCACAAAAAGTAGATTCGCGCTTGCAAGACGCAATGCGGTAATGCAGTATTGCAGCATGTCTACGACCCTTCCATTGACCAAACGCGGCAGCCTGACGCTGCCTCCTTCTTTACGCCGCAAGATGGGCCTCGATAAGCTGCGCAACCCGATGGTTCTCGTCGAGGAACGCGAGGGCGGACTTTTCCTGCAACCGGCGGTGGCCATGCCCGTGCGCGATCTGCCAAAAGGAACCATTGAGCATTGGATTGCGCGCGACGAGGCGGAGATGGCCGCGTTTCGCGCCACGCCGCGCAAAATCAAACGGTGAAGCTCTTCCTCGATACCAGCGTTCTCCTGGCCGCATCAGGCTCAGGCCGTGGCGCTTCACGTTTCCTCATCACGGAGGCGGTGGTGCAAGGATGGGTGCTTGTCTCTGCCGATTATTGCGCGGAAGAAGCGCGGCGGAATTTGCCCAAGATTGGGCCATCGACTGCGTCCGCTTGGCGCAAAATTGTCGTTCCCGCGCTCGAATTTACCGCCGTGCACCTCGCGCTCGACAAGCCGCTGGTCTTCCCAAAGGCGAAAGATCGCCCGGTCGTGATTTCTGCGCTGGCTGCCAACTGTGCGTGGTTGCTGACCCTCGACGAGACCGACTTTCATGGAAATCTCGGTCACGAAGTTTACGGCATGCGCGTAGCGACTCCGGGCGAATTCCTTTTGGAGCAGCGTCACCGGGGACTGCTCTGAACCCGTTTTCAGCCCTTGAAATTGTCAGAGCGCACAATAGAACTTCCGTGAACATGGAGACCCCTCCTAACGATTTGGAAATGCCCGACCGCGTGGCGTTGACCCGGGCGGTCGAAGCCATCCGGGCCGATTCGGTTGTGAACGGCACCGATGCGCTCACGATGGAGCAGATTGACGCCGAGGTCGCATTGGTGCGAGCCGCTCGCCATCGCAAATGAAGCGTGGGCGGTGACCCCGTTTTCGGCCCTTGAAGTTGTCGGGGCACACCGTAGAACTTCCGTGAACATGGAGAGAAAAGGTAGAACTTTGCCCTTTTTTTCGCTCCGAAAAAAGCCAAGTCTTTCGCTGACAAACGTCCCCGTTGCTCAACTGGATAGAGCAGCGGTTTCAATCCCATGGGAACAATAGGAACGACTGGTGCGGAAACGAATGCATCATGACGTGTGATATCTGAGCGGAGTTGACCGAGACCCAGGGGATCTTTCTACTATCGAAAGCAACCGTCCTCGTAGTTCAATGGATAGAACCGTCGTTTCCTAAACGACTAATCCGAGTTCGATTCTCGGCGAGGGCACCAGCTCGAAAGAGGGCAGGCGACCAATGTAGCAGGCGAAAGATATCCGCCGAAAAAACGCCAAGGCAGAATGCCAATAATTTGCCCCAGGTGTTTGCTGGGCGAGCCAAGATGATCCGCCGCAGCGATCGGATTTGAGTTTTGGGGTGAATTCAGGTTTCTTTGGCAACTTTCTCCATCACGACAGTGTCTCGACAAAAGGATTAAACCGTCCTATTTTTTCTCTTCCCCCATGCACCTCCCCACCCATTCCAAGCTCCGCCGTTCGGCGCGGGCGTTCACCCTCCTGGAAATCCTGATCGCGCTCGCCATCCTTGGCCTGCTGGTCGGCCTGGCCGTCGCCGACCTTGGCGGCATTTTCGACAGCAGCCGCGTGTCGGCCGCCAAGATATTTGTGCAGGACGGCATCAAGACCCCGCTCTTTACCTATAAAATGGCGATGGGCTCTTATCCATCGAGCGGCGATGGCCTGCAGGCGCTCGTTTCAGCGCCGGGCTCCAATGCCGACAATTGGCGCGGCCCCTATCTCGCCGATGGCAAGCTGCCGCTCGACCCATGGGGCCAGCCCTACCAATACGCCTGCCCGGGCTCACACAACAAGAACAGCTACGATGTTTGGTCGAAAGGCCCTCCTGATAAACCGAGCGACATCGGCAATTGGTGACCTATGACCGCGGGAAAGGAAAGCCCGGCGGGTTCATTTGCCGCCTCGGCGAAGGCGGGCAGGGGAGTCGGTGGGCGCATCGGGTGCCCGCCGCCCGCCGCGTTTACGCTGATGGAGATACTGATCTCGCTGGCGCTGGTTGCGCTTTTGATCGGCGCGACGATCAGCGTTGTCCCCCATGACAATGCGTCCATGACCACGGATGAAGTTTTCTGGAAGGCCCTGACCGAAGCCCGCAAGCAGGCCCTCACGTCGCAGCAGGATGTCCGCCTGGCTTATGACAACAAGGCGAAGGCCTTTGTCACGGGCGTTAATATTGGCACACAGACGGATGCCGGCGCCAGCAAGCAGACGGGTGCCAAGGACGACACCCAAACCGGGGTCGATGGCGTTGAGCAGACCTTCCCCGTGGCATTCGCGGACAAACTCAACGTCGATTTCCTCACGACGGATAAATCCGGTGGCAGCATGCTCATTGGCGGCGAGCTGGTCGAGACCCAGTCGCTGCCGTTCGTGACTTTCTATAGCGATGGCACCTGCACGCCTTTCCGCATGCAGATTCACAGCGGTGGGGCGGCGCGCATTATCGCCATCGACCCGTGGACCTGCGCAGAAGTGCTGGAGGAAAAGAAATGAAAGCGGGCGTGCCTTCCGTTCCCCACCGTCCGGTTTCGCGTGGCTTCACGCTGCTTGAAGTGCTGATCTCACTCTTGATTTTCGTCATGGCCGCGGTCGTGCTTGGCTCGTCCTACGTCAATGTGCTCAATGGCTACGACCTGGCCCAACGGGCCAACGAGCGCGATGAGGACGTTGAATTTGCCCGGGCACAATTGCTCGCCGAGCCGGACCATGACAAGGCCGAGCAGGGTGGTGAATACGACTCTGCCAACGGCCGCCACGTCAGCTGGCATGCGCAAATTGACCCGACGCAGACAGCCGATCTCTTTGCCGTCGCCTTTACCTGCGAGGTCAATGACCCGAATGTGCGCAAGCCCGATGCGGTCACGGAAAATTTCATGGTTTTGCGTCCCACCTGGTCCGATCCAACGAAGCGCACAACCCTGCTCGCCGCGGCCAAGGCGCAAATCGATAAAATCCAGGGGGTCATTCCAAAATGACAAACCCGGCCAAACGCATGGGCCGCGGCCCGCTGCGGCCCGCCGGCGCGGGCGCGTTCACGCTTTTGGAAATCCTGCTTTCGCTTGCACTGGTGATGCTGGTGATTGTCGGGCTCAACACGTTCATTTTTTCCATGGGCGAGTTGTGGGGCCACCGCAGCGAATCGCGGCTATTGGAGCTGCACGTGCGCGCGGTCACGCGATTCCTCGACCAACAATTGCGCCTCGCCTCGCTTCCACCCGAGGCGCAGGCGGGCGCCCCGCCCGTCGCCCCGCAGGAAATCCGGCCGCGCAACGGCGCCAGTGACAACCTGCTCACCTTCGAGCTGCCCTCCGGCTGCCGCCTGTTCAACTGGTCCGGCCCGGCGCTGCCCGATGTCATCTGCTCGCTGCAGGTTCGCGACGGCGAAGGGCTCTTCCTGCTCTGGCACTCCAAGCTCGAAAAGCATTTTGCCGACGATCCACCCCGCGAGGTCCTGGTCACGCCCCTGGTCACCTCAATGACCTACGATTACTACGATTCCGAAGGCAAGCGCTGGCAGACCGAAACGACGTTGCGCCGGGGCAGCTCCAACCAGCTTGAGGCGCCGCAGCGGCTCCGTCTCCAGTTCGCCTACGGCACGCTCAAACGAGAATCGCTCATTGCCCTCAGCGTGCCCAGCGAGGGACTGCCGGATTATTGACCCCTCCATGTTGCGCCAAAGAAGAGCCTCCATCCTGTTGATCGTGCTGGTCACGATCGCTTTTGCCGCATTCGCGTTGGTCTCTTTCATCGACCGGGCCAGCAACGATCTTCTCGTCGTGGCGCGCGCAGCCGAAGCCAACCGCCTCCGCGCCGACGCCTACTCCGCGCTCGAGGTCACCCTGGGTGTGCTCAACGAATTCATCCAGGCCGATGGCGCCCTGCACAGTCCCGCCGAAGGCTGGAGCGATCCGCTTGGTTTCGCCGGCTACGAACCCGCCTCCGGCCGCAAGATCGAGGTCACTTTCGAGGACGAAAGCGGCAAGCTTTCGCTGCCGCACGCCGACGCCAACCAGCTCACCAACCTTTTTCAATCCTGGGACATCACCCAGGCCGATGCCGAGCAGCTGGCCGACGCGCTTCTCACCTGGATGCGCAAGGATCATGTGGCCAGCACTGGCGCCGGCACGGGCGATTACGACCGGGCGAGCATTCCTTACATGGCGCCCCAGCGTTCGCTCCGCTCCTTCGATGAGCTGGCGGCCATCGACCTCGTGAACAAGAAATTTTATGACGAAAACGGCCAGCCCAACGACCTCTGGCACCGGTTTGCCGCCGCTTTTTCGCTTTATGATTTTGATCCGCCCAACCTCAACGCCGCCGGATTCGGCACGCTCACGGCGCTCGGCCAGTCAGACGCCGGCCTGCAGCATCAGATTTCCTCGTACTTGAAAGGTACGGGCGAATACAAACAGCAGGGGCCCAGTTACTTCAAAACTCCGGACGATGCCAACAACCTGTTCGGTGCACAGGCGGTGCCCCAGGGAGTTGGCACGAAAATACTCGCTTTGCGAATTATCGTGACGGTTCACCAGGACAATAGCAGCTTTTGTCTCAACACGGTCGTTACCCAGCAAAATCAGGCAAAAGCCGTTGCAGCCACCGAGCAGGCTGGCGCGTCGGACAACACGGCCGCCAACCAGCCCGCCCCCGATGCATCGGCCTCGGCCAACAACAGTTCCGCCACCACACCCCCGATTCAGCTTAATTATCCATTTACACTGTTGGAAGTTCATGAGGAAATCATTGATAATCTGGCCAAGCCTTCGCTTTCATCCGATAACACCCCGCCCAACTGAGCATGTCCCTTTCGTCCTATTCCACCTTCCTGAAACAGGCCGCGCCCGCCAACTTCCTGAAACGGGCCGCGCCGGCCAACTTCTTTAAAAAGGCCGCGCCCGCTCCCGACGTCGTCTTGTTGCCCGACACGCTGTTTTTTGTCCGCGCCATTTCCGTTGCCGCCGGGATCACGCCCGCCGAACTTTCCGCGCAAGCCGAGCTGGCGATTGAAGCACTCGCGCCTTTTCCGCTGGCGCAGCTTTACTACGGTTTTTATCACCCGCCCGGCACGCTGTTCGCGTTGCTCTACGCGGCCTATCGCAAGCGTTTCACGACCGAGCAAACCGCGGCCTGGGCCCGGGCCGACCTGGTCATCCCGACGTTTGTTGCGCTCCTCGGTGGTGAGGTAAAGTCCGCCACCACGCTCCTGCTTTCCAAGGCCGACGATCTCACCCTGCTGCACTGGGCCGACGGCAAGGTGCCGGAAAAAATATTAACCTACACCGTTGCCCCCGATATGCCGGAAGAAGAGCGCGCGATTGTGCGCGACGAGATGATTCGCTATGCGGGCGAATGCCTCAACGCCATCAACCTGTCCGCCACGCCGGTGCCGGAACCGGTGGATGACGAGGAAAAATTCGTTTTCCGGTCCGGCGATTTTGTCTCGCGTTTGCCGTTGGCGCTCGCCGACCAGCTCGACGTGCGCGACAAGGTCGAACTTGCCCTCCGCCGCCAGCAACGTGCGCGCGACCTTGTGCTGTGGCGCGTTTTTGTCACCGCCGCCGCCTTGATCGCCCTCTGCCTGTTCGGTGAGTTCGCGCTGGCGGGAGGAAAATTATGGGAGAAGGCCCGCCTGGCCAGGGTCGAGGCGCAAAGGCCCGCCGTCGAAAAAATCGATGCGGCCAACCGGCTGGTGGACAGCATCGGCGCCCGTTCGACCGACCGGCTCATGCCTTTCGAAATGATCTCGCTCATCAGCTCGGTCAAGCCGGCCAGCGTGCAGTTCATCCGCGCCACCACGAGCGGGAATTACATGCTCGAAATCGAGGCGCAGACCGATTCCCCCGGCGATGTCGGCAGTTACCAGACCGCGCTCAACGGCCTGCCCGCCTGCAGCAGGGTCGAGGTGAGCGACCAGCGCACGCGCGACGGCATCTCCACCTTCAAGTTCATTGTCACCTTCAAGCCCGAGGCGCTCAAGCCCACTGCAACATGAAAGTACTCAAGGCGTTTTTTCTCAGCCGGCTCCTGACCGAAAAAATCCTCCTCACCGGATTTTCCGTGCTCATCCTGGCTTGGGCGTTTATCCACATGATCCGCGACGTCGGCCGCTTTTCGTCCGGGTTCAGGGATACCGGGGCGATCCTGCATGCGCAGCGCGCTTCGCTGAACGCCCGTGCCGACACGGAGGCCAGGGTCAAGCGCGCCCTTTTGAAGCTGGATCCTGCGCGCACCCTCGACAGCGCGCGCCTGCAGGGCGATCTCAACACCCTGGCGACCGGCCTGACCGATACCTCGATCGACGCCCGCCCGGATGAACCCGCCGACCTGTTTATCAAGCATTCCGTGCAGTTTTCCGTGCGCAAGGTGGATTGGTCGGCCCTGCAGCAATTCTACGTGGCGCTCAGCAAGCGCTCGCCCTACATCAGCATCGAGCAGTGCAGCATATCCGCCGACCGTGTGACCCCCACCGAGCTCAACGCCACCATGTTGATTTCATCGGTGGAGATCGCGAAATAATCCGGCCGGTCCTCCTGCCGGATTATTTCGGGTTCAAGGTTCCACGTTCAGGGTTAAAGTTTCGGTTCAGCATGGTTGGAGCTCCCAACCTTGAACTTTGAACCGGGAACCTTGAACCTTTCCTACATCTTGTTGAACTGTGCGCTGGCGTTGAAGATTGCGCTCACGATGGCGAAGGCGAGGAAGCCGACGAACGTAAACACGGTCAGCAGCATGACGGTGGCGAGGATGCGGGTGAAGGCGTCGAGCTGTTGGGAAATGATTTTTTGATGGTTGCGCGCAATATCCTTCAGGCTCGGCACAATGTTGCCGGTGTTTTCGCCGATCGCGAGACGGTCGATCATGAGCTCGGGGAAGCAGCCGGTGTGGCTGAGCGCGAGGGAGAGCGACTCGCCCTCGATCACGCGGTCAATGGCTTCGCCAAAGGCGCGGCGATGGACCCGATGCATGATCTGCCGTTCGGTCATGCGCAAGGCATCGGCGGTGGTGATGCCGTTCTCGAGCAGCAAGGCGAGCGTGTGGCTGATGGCGTGCACGGTGCGCGTGGTGACAAACGGCCCGAGCAGGGGAACCTTGAGCATGAAGGCATCGGTGGTGACGCGGCCGGGCTCGGTCTGCCGCCAGCGCCAGAACGAGATGGCGCCGAAGATCGCGAGGGCGATCACGAGCCAGCCCCAGTGCAGCGCGAAATGGGCGAAGCCGATCAGGATTTGCGTCGAAGTGGGGATCTTGCCGCCGAGCGAATCGAACAGTGTCTGCAGGCGCGGCAGCAGGAAGAAGAGAAAAAACAACACCACGCCGCCGGCCGCAAACATCAGCAGCACGGGATAGGCGAGGGCGGTGAGGAGCTGGCGCTGCAATTCGCGCTGCTCGGTGAGGTGGGAGATGAGGCGCCCGAGCACCTCATTCAGCGAGCCGGTGGCCTCGCCCGCCTGGATCAGGCTGATGGTCGAGGAGTCGAAGACGGCGGGGAAACCCTCCATCGCGCGAGAGAGAGGCTGGCCTTCGCTCAGGCGATTCCACAAGCCGGTGCAGAGCGTCCGCAACGCGGGCTCTTTCAAGCGCACGGAGAGCAGCCGCACGGATTCGCCGGCGGAAAGGCCGCTGCTGGTAAGGTCGTGGAGCGCTTGGAGAAAAGGCAGGCGCTGCCGGTGCGTGAGATTGGCCTGGCGGGAATTGGTCGCGGAGCCCTGGGCGCGCGAACCGCCGGATTGGGCCGACGCGGCGCCCGATGGTTTTCCGGAGGCCGTTTTTCGAACCGGGGTTTCCTCGGCCACCGTGGTGACATGCAGGCCGCGCGCGGCGAGGAGGCGGAGGGCGTCCTTGCGGCTGGGGGCATCGAGCGTGGCGGAGACCGTGGTGCCGGCGTGGTCGCGGGCGTTGTAAGCAAAGCGGGGCATGGTTTCAGAGGCCAGAAGACAGAGATCGGAGATAGAGATTAGAGATCAGAAATAAGAGATCGGAAGGAAAACGGGAAAGACTTCTTGGTGTTTGATCCTCTGACATCTGATCCCTGATTTCTGACCTCAGGATCGCTGGTTTCATTTATCCGCGACGGTGATGACGCGCAGGACTTCATCGATCGTGGTATGGCCGGCCCTGATCTTGTCCCAGCCGCTTTGCTGGAGGGTGCGCATGCCCTGGCGGCGGGCGCACTGGCCGAGGGCGCGCGTGCTTTCGCGCTTGAGGATGAGGTCGTGCATCTCGTCGCTCGGCTTGAGGATTTCAAAAAGGCCGATGCGGCCGCGGTAGCCGGTGCCACGGCAGCGGTCGCAGCCGACGGGGGCCTTGAGCATCGGGACCTTGTCGGCCTCGGAGGGGTCGAGGCCGAGGATGGAGAGGGTGTCGAGGACTTTGATTTTATTGATCGGCTCCAGCTGCGAGCAATCGGGGCAGAGGCGGCGGACCAGGCGCTGGGCGATGATGAGCTCGATGGCAGAGGCCACGAGGAAGGGTTCGATGCCCATATCCACGAGGCGGGTGATGGCGCCGGGCGCGTCATTGGTGTGGAGCGTGGAGAAGACAAGGTGGCCGGTGAGCGAGGCGCGGATGGCGATGTCGGCCGTTTCGCGGTCGCGGATTTCGCCGACCATGATGACGTCGGGATCCTGGCGGAGGACGTGGCGGAGCGCACCGGCGAAGGAGAGGCCGATTTCGGGGCGGACCTGCATCTGGTTGACGCCGGGGACTTCGTATTCGATGGGGTCTTCGATGGTGACGATGCGCAGGTCGGTGGAGTTGATTTTGCGCAGGAAGGCGTTGAGCGAGGTGCTTTTGCCGGAGCCGGTGGGGCCGGTGACGAGGATGATGCCGTGGGGGTACTCGAGGACGCTGGAGATCTGGGACTGCTCGTCATCGCCCATGCCGAGGCGTTCCATGGTGTAGGCTTCTTTTTTCTGGTTGAGGAGGCGCAGCGAAATCGACTCGGCGTAAATCGTGGGGATGGTGGAAACGCGGATGTCGAGGTTGGTGCCGTTGGCCTTGAAATTGATGCGGCCATCCTGCGGGAGGCGCTTTTCGGAGATGTTGAGGCGCGCCATGATTTTGAGGCGCGAGATGATGGCGTCCTGGAAGCGGAGGAGGTTCTCCGGCACCGGCACGGCCACCAGGAGGCCGTCCACGCGGTAGCGGATGCGGAGCTGGCCTTCCTGCGGTTCGAAGTGGATGTCGGTGGCCTCGTCGGCGATGGCCTGGCTGATGACATCGGAAACGAAGCGGACCACGGCGGCGTCTTCGTCCACATCGGCCTCGGCTTGCTGCGCCGTTTCAGGTGCGACATAATTGTCGTCGCCGCCTTCGAGCGAGCCGGAGCCGACGCCGAAGTGCTGGAGGATGAGATGGTGGATTTTTTCGGCGACGCCGAGGTGCCAGATGAGCGGGCGGGGCGTGAAGGTGTGCACCCAGTCTGCCACCACATCGTTGGGCGGCCAGGCGGCGGCGAGATGGAGCGGGGTGGCGGTGGTGGGAGCCTGGTCGCTGGGCTGGACTTGTTTGATGGCGATGGGCACGACTTGGAAATCGTGCACGAGGCGGGCGGGGAAAAGCCCGATGGCGGTGGGGTCAGCCTCGAGGTCGGTGGCGACATCGAGCTGCGCGTCCTGGGCGAGCGTCGCCAACGCGTCGGGCTCGGACATTTGGAGGATGCCCGCGAGCACTTTCACCCGCTGGCTGCGCGCGGCTTCAAGCACGGCTTGGCGCTGCCCGTCATCAAGGTGCGCCGCGAGCGAGGGAGTCAGGGTTTCCGTAGTGAGTGCAGGCATGGCGGGCGGCGGCCATTATTTATAAAATCGATCGAGCAGGGTTGGCTTCTTGGGCTCTTTCGTGGGATCCCGAAGAAAATCGTTAACCTGTTCTTTGCTGGAAAGTTCGTTGATGTGCTTGTTGGCGTCCGCCGTACCTTCCTTCGGAGGAATTACGTGCGGGCGGACGAAGAACAGCAGTTCGGTGCGGTCTACTTCATTGTCATGCCGGCCAAAAAGATTGCTGAGAATCGGAATTTCATAAAAGAATCCGAGCTTGGTGCGGGCCAGCGTTTTCTTGCTTTGTTGCAGGCCGCCGAGCACGACCATCTCGCCGTCCTGGACGTTGACGTAGGAGGTGGCTTCGCGGTGGCCGATGATGGGCTGGCTGTTGCCGTCGATCACAACGGTGCTAACAACATCATCCACTTTCTGGTCGATGGTCAGATAGATACTGCCGTCGTTGCCAATGAGCGGGGTGACTTTCACTTCAATGCCGATGTCTTTGTAGGTGACCGAGGAGCTTTGGGAAAAACCGCTGCTCGCCACGGTGCTGGTGGTAGTAGGGGTGGAAGTCGAGCCGGTGATCACGGGCTGCTGTTGGGTGACTTGGAAATCAGCCTCCTTGGCGTGGGTGGTGGTGATGGAGTCCGCCGAGAGAATCTTCACGTTGCTTTTGCCGCCAGTGTTCTGCAAGGCGGCGCTGAAGGCGAGGGGACTGACGGGGTTTACAGATACAGCCCAGCCGGCCAGTCCGTTGACGGTGGGCGAGCTGGTGGTGCCGGTGTCGAAATTGGTGATGTGGGTTTCGCCATGGTGGTCGGTGGCGCCGTTGAGGTTCAGCGCGCTGATGCCGCTGGTCTCGGAGTCAGTGAGGGAGACTTCGGCGATGATCACCTGGATGCTGACTTGGGCGAGGAGGATGTCGATTTTGTCCACGACGTTCTGGATGAGGCGGATGTCATCGCCCGTGCCCGAAACGACAATGGCATTGCTGCGATCATCCGGAACCACGGTGATAAAGCTGCTAAACTCTGTCGTACCCTCGTCTTTCAAGCCGAGGGCACTAAGTGTAGGGGGACGTGGCTGAGCCGGCTGGCCGGGTGTCACGGATGATTGGCCGCTTTTCTGGGCGGCGCTGGTCTGGCCGGAAATCAAGCTGCTGAGCAGGCTGGAGACATCCTTGGCCAGGGCGTGTTTGAGGTAGATGACTTCGTTGTGGGTGTTGGGATCGGATTTGATATCGAGTTTGTCGATGAGGCCGTCAAAAAACGCATACTGCCGCGAGTCGGAGATGAGGACGATCTGGTTGGTGCGGTCATCGGCGGTGAAAGTGGTGGCGGAGCCGAGTTGGTTTTGGAGCGGGCCTTGGAAGATGGTGTGAAGTTTGTTCACGAGGTCGCTGGCCTTGGCGTATTTCAGCGTATAAAACTTCGGCGTGATGTTGGCTGCGAGCGGTTGGTCGACATTCTTGATCAGAAGCTCGATGCGCTGGAGATTGGAGATGGTGTCGACGATGAGCGCCGCGTTGGCGCTTTCAAACAGCACCGGCGGGCTGGCCACGCCCGGGGACATGATTTGCTGGATCGGCGGGATGATTTCGTTTACGCGCAGAAACTGAAGCTGGAAAAGCTTGGCGGCGATGCGTCCGCTGGGGGGAAGGTCGAGCGTCGATCCTTCGATCATTTCCGGCGCTTCCCGGCTGGCCTGGGGCAGGGGAACGACTTTGAAAAACTTGTCGCCGAGCGGCACGACGCCCACGCCATTGAGGCCGAGCAGCGTCTCGAGGGCGCGAACGGCTTCATCCTTTGGGATCGTCCGGGTGATGCTGATGGTGTAAGTCGCGGCCGGCAATGCTTGGGGCCGGAGGATCGAGCGGCCGGTCCACGATTCGAGAAGCTGCAGCACCGAGTCGATGGGCGCGTCGGAAAGTGTGAGGCCGTTGATCGGGGCCTCATCGGTGCCAGCGGTGGGCATGGCCACAGGGTTGGGCCCCATGGCGGTGCCGGGCATGGCGTTCGGCATGCCCGGTCTCGGCATGGGGCCGGCGGGCCCGGCCGAAGGAGTTTGCGCGGTTGCGCAAAGCGCGGCGGACAAAATTGCGGTAGCAAGGCAAAGAAAACGCGAGCGCATGAAGGGTGGCGGGTTGGGATAAACGGGAAATCTTGGGAAGAGGAAGCAGAAGTGAAAAATGGCCGCTTGTAAACGGTCTTGTCATCCGTTGTCCAGCCGCGGCGAGGGTTCCGGATTTTGTCGCTTGCGACGTGCCACTGTCAACTCCACGCTCGTCGCTTGCGATGCCAAACAGTTGCGGAAAACTCTTCACCATCACCACCTGGGGCGAAAGCCACGGCCCTGCGGTCGGTGTTGCCATCGATGGCTGCCCGCCCGGGCTGCCGATAACGGTTGAGGAAATCCAGGCCGAACTCGACCGCCGCCGGCCGGGCCAGAGTGACATTGTCACCCCGCGCAAGGAGGACGACCGGGTGGAAATCCTGTCCGGCGTATTCGAAGGGCGCACCACCGGTTCGCCGCTCGCCCTGCTTGTGCGCAGTACCGACGCCCGACCCGGCGCCTACGACGAGATGCGCGAAAAGTTCCGCCCCTCGCACGCCGATTATACCTACCAGGCGAAGTTCGGCCACCGCGACCACCGCGGAGGCGGCCGCAGCTCCGCGCGCGAGACCATCGGCCGCGTGGCGGCCGGCGCCGTGGCAAAAAAAATCCTGCACCTGGCCGGCGCCGCGACCGGCGGCCCGGTGGAGATCCGCGCCTTCGTTTCACAAATTCGTGACATCGCCGCGCCCGCCGGGACACTGGATGGTTTTCCGACGCTGGCCGAAGTCGAGGCCTCGCCCGTGCGCTGCCCGCACGCCGCGACTGCGGCCCGGATGATCGAACTCATCAAGGCGGCGCGCGCCGAGGGCGATTCTGTCGGGGGTGTCATCACCTGCCGCGCGCGCGGCGTGCCGCCCGGGCTCGGCGAACCGGTGTTCGACCGCCTCGAGGCCGATCTCGCCAAGGCCGTGCTCTCGCTGCCCGCGACCAAGGGTTTTGAAATCGGCAGCGGTTTTGCCGGCACGCTGCTCAAAGGTTCGCAGCACAACGACGCCTTCGTGATGCGCGAAGGCCAGGTGCACACGCCGACCAACCGCAGCGGCGGCGTCCAGGGCGGCATCAGCAACGGCGAGGAAATTTTTTTCCGCGTGGCCTTCAAGCCCACCGCCACCATCCTGCAGCCGCAAAAAACCGTGGACGTTCACGGTGCCGAGACCGAACTGGCCGCCCGCGGCCGGCACGACCCCTGCGTGCTTCCGCGCGCCGTTGTCATCGTCGAAGCCATGACCGCGCTCGTGCTCCTCGACCACTGGATGCGCCACGCCGCGCAGAACAAGACGTTCAAGTTCTAGGTTCAAACTTCCGGGTTCAAGGTTGGAGCCCTGACCAAGACGTAATTGGTATTTGGTAGTTAGCAGTTGGTATTTAGCGGATCAGCATTAAACGCTTTGACCAGTGGCCAGTGACCAGTAACCAAATACAAACTACCAATTACCAACTACGGCGAACGCCAAACCTGAACTTTGAACGTGGAACCTTGAACACGAAAAACGTGAAACCCCTTGTCTATCTGATCCTCGGTGCGGCCGGTTCCGGCCGGCGCGAGGTGGTCGCCGATTTGATCGAAGGCGGCCTCGCCGAGGGCGCCAAGCCCGCCGTGCTGCTTGCCTCGGACGAAGCCCCCAGCGAACTGGATCCAAAACTGCCCGGCCTCGCGCGCTGGACGTGGACCGGCGAGGCCATCGACGCCGTGCTGCCGCCGGGCGCGACGCAGCTGTTTTTTGTGGCGCAGGGCCGGGCCAATCCGGTGGAACAGATCGACGTTTTCAAGCCCTGGCTCGAAGCGCAGGGCGGCGAACTTGGCCGCGTGATCAGCGTGGTGAATTGCCAGCTCGTGGAGAAAAATCCGCCGCTGCTCGGGTGGTTCGAGGCGTGCATCCATTTTTCCGACATCGTGCTGCTGAACCGCCGCGAAGGCGTGGCCAACAAATGGCTCAGCGATTTTCTCGCGCACTTCCAGGATCAGTTTTATCCCTGCCTCTTCGAGCAGGTGAAAGCCGGCCGCGTGAAAAATCCTGCGCTCGTGCTCGAGCCGCAGGCCCGCCGCCTGTCGCACTGGTTCGACGAGGAACAGGATTGGGTCTTCACCAACACCGACGGCGAGGAAATCGACGAGGAGGAAGCAACCGAGGACGATGAGGAAATCGAGGCCACGCCCGCGGAAGATTTATACCTGGCCCGCGACGCCGCCGGCCGCCGGGCGAAAAGGATTCCCGACCTGGCCAAGTTTTTAGGCTGAGCCGCTAACCGGAGGCCGACTCATTTTGGCTTTCACCCTTTGGGCTGGGGCGAGAGCCGATGCCGGACCAGGCCAATTTGCAGACACACTCTAAAGCGGGACCTTTTCAGCCCGACCTGGCCGGGCAGAATTTATTGGTGGATGGAGCAGCTGGTGCACGGTTTCGAGAAGGGCCTTGGGCGCGAATGGCTTGAGGAGGCAGGCATGGGTAAGTTTTTTCGCTGCTTCGAGCGGTGAGTCGTCATTCTCTTCGTTGGAAAATCCGCTGATGACGAGCAGCCGGGCGTCGGGGCAAAGCTGGGAGGCGATGGTGGCGAGCGCGGCGCCGCCCAGGTAAGGTATGTCCACGTCGGTGATGAGGAGCGCGACCTCGGATTGGTTCGAGGTCAAGAGGCCGACCGCCTCGACGCCATCGCCGGCGCCCATGACACGGTAGTTGTGTTTGGTGAGAATGGCGGTGACCGTTTCCCGGATCGCGTCGTTGTCGTCGACGACGAGGATGAGTTCATGCTGGCCGATGGGCGCGGCGACCGCCGATGAGGCCTGGTCGTCGGCCGAATTTTCGTCGGTGGCCGGCAGGAATACCTGGAAGGTGGTGCCGCGGCCTAGTTGGGTGTCAACGGTGACAAAACCGCGGTGGCTGGCCACGATCCCGCGCACGGTGGAAAGGCCGATGCCGGTGCCTTTTTCCGCGCCCTTGGTGGTGAAGAAGGGATCCCAGATGTGGGTGAGCACGTCGGGTGCGATGCCGGTGCCGGTATCGGAGACTTCGATGACCAGCCACGACCCATGCCGTGCGCCGGGCCATGCGCCGGCCTGCTCCCGGTCGAGCCGGCGGTTGGTTGCGGCGATGCGCAGGGTGCCACCCTGCGGCATGGCGTCGCGGGCGTTGACGCAGAGATTGAGCAGCACTTGGTGAATCCGGGTGGGGTTGCCCTGCACGAGCGAGAGGTCGGAGGCGATTTCGTCCTGGAGGATAATGGATTTTGGAAAGGTCTCCTCGATGATGTTGATGATGTCCTGCACGAGGGGCCTCACCTGCGTGGGCCGGAGGTCACCGGTGGTGCTGTGCGCAAACCCGAGGATTTGTTTTACCAGGCCGGCGCCCCGGGCGGCGTTCTGCTCGAGTGTGTCGAGGATTCGCAAATCGCGCGGGGAGCTCATGCCCATGCGCAGCATCGGCGCGGCCAGCATGATGGGGGCAAGCACATTGTTGAGGTCGTGGGCGAGGCCGGCGGCGAGCATGCCGATGCTCTCGATCCGCTGGGAGTGGAGAAATTTTTCCTCGAGCAGCTTTTTCTCGGTGATATCGGTCGCGAGCACCAGCCGCGTGTTGCGCCCGCCGGACACCAGCGGGCTGGAAATGGTCTCCACCTGGATGATCGTCCCATCCTTTCGCCGGTGCCGCCATTCGCAGGTTTTCATGGGCGTGGCCCCCGCTTCCTCGACGCATTTCAGCAATGCGGGAATATCTTCCGCCAGGTAGAGATCCTTGATCGTCATGGTGAGGACTTCACCGCGCGAGTAACCGTAGTGTTGCACGAACGATTCGTTGACCGCCAGAAACCGCAGGGTCTCGGGATCGAAGAGCAACATGGGGAGCGGATTGCTTTCGAAGAGCAGCCGGTAGCGTTCCTCGCTCTCATGCAACGCGGCCTCGGCGCGCTTGCGCTCGTTGATGACATCGAAAACGGCGACAAAGTGATAGTGCTGCGCGCCGTGCTCATCCCGGACAACCTGGGCATCGACCGAGACCCAGATCAGGTTGCCGTCCCGGCGCCGCCATTGGATTTCATGGTTCACGGCCGCCGCGCTCTCCTGCAACAGTCGCTGCAGCTCGGTGCGATCGGCCGCATTAACATAAAAGCTCTGTATATTCGGCGCGCCGCGCATGAGTTCGTCGGCTGACTCGTAACCTAAAATTCGCGCCATCGCCGGATTCGCGGTGATGATCTCGCCGTCCGGCGTTGTCTGCAGGATGCCTTCGCGGGCGTGATCAAAAATGGCGCGATATTTGGCCTCGGCCTGCTTGAGCGCACTGGCGGCATCAACCTCGCCGGGCCTGGCTGGGGGGTACGATATAATATTCGGGCTGGCTCCGTTCTCGCGCATCGTAGTGGGTATATTTGCGAAACCAAGAGCGAGGGCGATGCGAAAGAGACAAATCCGTATAGAGACAAATCCTCATGCCGAACGACTTTTACTTGCGAAGCATAAAGCCATTTTGCGCCAAGCGCGCGTTCCTCTACTCCGTGCCAAGGATTATACAACGGCCGTTGAGGCCTCCTCTGCTAAAGCTTAAGCATCCAAGGCATCGGACAAGACGGAGCTCAGGGCCGCCTCGCTTTACCCAAAGGCCATTGGCAAACGGCGTGTGTTCAAGCTGCAAAATGGCATGGCCCTTCCATCTTGAATCCACCTGCTGGGCGCAGTTTATCCGCGTCCATCCGCCTGTCCGCAGGCTCCATGGAGCGAAGGAGGACGTGATCCGCGGCCGGGAAGTTTATTTTTGCGCGGCGCCGGTATATCTGCAGTAGAGGAGCTCGTGCTGTGCGGTGGTGGCGTCAACGACCTTGGGGTATTGGCAGTTTATCATGATGGTCTTGACGATCCTGGTATGCACGCCGATCCCCACGTAAACGGTCTGGCCGGGGCTGAGCGTGAAGCTGGCGGGCGGGCTGCCTTCGCCGGAAAGTTCGACTTTGTATGCACCGGCGGGCTGGTCGACGTAGAAAAATTCCTGCACCTTGGAAAGGCCGATGGGTTCGCCATTGAGCAAAACGGCCGGCCTTTTGGCGGGATTTAGAAGGGCGTCGCGATAAACTAGAATACGACCGGTCCCGGCGGCAAGCATCGGGAAGGTGTCTTTGACTGCATTGTAGCGAGGTCCCCCGGTGGTGGAACAGCCGGCGAAAAACGATGCAAGAACAACCGTGGCCAGGAACGTGAGCAGTTTTTTCATAATTGGATGCCTGCAGGCAATCATCTCGGACTGGGAAGGAAAAGCCTGAAAACACCTTCAACATCGAACATCGAACATCGAACGCCCAACATCCAAGGCTGCAGGTCAACCTTGAACCTTAAACCTTGAACTTTGAACCCGGAACTTTGAACTTTTGCGCCATGGGCGCACGGGACATCGCCACGATCAACCGCGAGTTCTATGACGCCCTTTGGTCGCAGACTTACTTCGAGCGGCCGGAGCGCTTCAACACCTGGCCGCTGATTTCCGGGTTGTTGCCTTCTGCCCCGAGGCGGCTGGAAATCGGGCCGGGGCTGCGTCCCCGGCTGCCGATTGCCGGCACGCATTTCATCGACATCAGTTCAACGGCGATCGCGAAGTTAAATGGGCGCGGCGGCATCGCTGCCTCCGGTGAAATCACCGCGCTGCCGTTTGGCGATGGGGAGTTTGACCTTGTGGGGGCCTTTGATGTCGTCGAACACATCGAGGACGACCGGCGGGTTTTCGCCGAATTGAGCCGCGTGCTCAAGGGCGGCGGCGTGCTGGTTTTGGCCGTGCCCTTGCATGCCCGCTTGTGGACGGAGTTCGATGATTGTGTCGGCCACGCCCGGCGATATGAGCCGGCGGATTTGCTGGCCTTGCTGGCGGCCCATCAGCTGGTGATCGAAAAGAGCGCGGTGTTTGGTATGCAGCCGAACAATCCACGGTTGTTGAAATACGGCATGAAGTGGCTCGCGCAACACCGCGCGGCCGCCATGCGCTGGTATAACTGGGTGTTTATGCCGCTCGGCATGCTTTTTCAGAAACGATTGAAGTTTGTGCCGGGCTTGGTCGACCCGGCCGGCGTGGCCGAGATCGTGCTGGTGTGCCGGCGGCGGCCAAGGTAGGAATTTTCATGCGCTGGCTGGCTGTCGTCCTTGGAACTTTTTCTTTCGGCGTGATTCTCGCCGTCCATAATATTTCTGACGGCGACCTTTGGAACAAACTTGCGATCGGCGCGCACGTTTGGAAATACGGGACGGTGCCGGTGCGCGACACGTTCGCCTTCACGCCCGTGCTGCCGACCTACGTCGAGCATGAATGGGGCGCGGGCGCGATTTTTTATGGCGTGCTTAGGTTTTTTGGCCCGGAAGGATTGATGGCGCTCAAAATCCTGTTCGCATTCGGCGCGCTTTGGGCGGCGATGGCTGCGGGCGGAACGATGGGATGTGCGGGGGAGACTTTGCTGGTGCTGGCGATCCCGGCGGCGGCGTGCGTGCTGCCCGCTTTTATTCCCGTCGTGCGCTGCCAGGTTTTCACGTATGGTTTTTTTGCCCTCACGTTGTTCGGCCTTGAGCAGATCCGGGCGGGGAAACGATGGCCGGGGTTTGTCCTGCCGGTGGTGATGCTGGTGTGGGCCAACGTTCACGGGGGGTTCGTGGCCGGGCTGGGGGCGATGGCCGTCTACACCGCCTTCGCGCTGTTGGCCCGCCGGCAGGTGAAGCCCATGCTGGCGGCCCTGTTCGCCAGCGGCGCGGCCACGCTGGCCAACATTTATGGGCTCAAATTCTGGCCGTATTTGATTCCAGCGCTGCTCAACAAACGCCCGCATATCGCCGAATGGCGACCGCTGCCGCTTTTTGCCAGCGACAGGTGGGACGTGTTTGCCGCGTTCCGCATCCTTTTTTGGCTGGTGGTTTTTCTCCTGCTCGTCGGCTGGCGGCGAACGGAGAAAAAAAGCTGGCCGGGCCTGGTCATGCTGGCGATCACGGCGGTGCTGGCCTGGCACAGCCGGCGGCACACCTCTTTTTTTGGCGTGGCCGCGCTGGCGTTTGCCGGCCCGTTTTTGCACACGGTGCTGGCCGGCCTCGCCGCGCGGCTGCCGCAACGCTGGCGGGCCACTTTTTATCCGGCGCTGGCCACGACCATGCTGTACGGCGCCATCGCCATTTATGTGGCGGTGAACTTTCTGCCCGATCTTTCACTTCAGGTGTGGGCACCGGTGAGTCACGACCCCGTGCGCGAGGTGGATATCCTTTCTCTCGCCCAGGCTGAAGGCAACCTGGCCATGCCGTTCGAGTGGGGCGGCTACTGCTCGTGGCGGCTCTATCCCCGCATTAAAATTTCCATGGACGGCCGCTACGAAACCACCTTTCCCGAATCCACGTTTGATTTGAACTTCAATTTTTTTTATAAAAACGGCCCCGATTGGGACCGGCTCATTCGCGATTACCAGGTGGATTATATCATCCTCGAGCTGGCGCGGGCGCGACTGCGGCCGGAGGATTTGGTGGGCCGCGGCTACGCCTTGATCTGGCTCGACCAAAACACCGGGTCCGCGCTCATGGCCTTGCAAAAGCATGCCGACAAGCTCAGGCGCACCGCCGCCACGCTTCCACCGACGACCATCGATCCACTCGACGCGAGCATCCCCGACCACTGGTGGCCTCGGTGAGATGACGGATCAATTTTAACCACAGGGGCGCGGGGAGCACAGGGCCAGGCTTCGTTTGATCGATCCCCGTGTCTCTGTGGTTAAAATCGCGTTTCACTCACCGGCCCCATCTGTAAGCCAGTCCTGCGAGGTAAATATCGGCGTCGCGATTGTAATTGGTCACCACGCGGTGGAGGACGATGCGGAAGCTCCAGTGCCGGGAGAATTCCCAGATCACCGCCGGTGAAACCAGGAAGGCGAGGGCGGACGAGCCGAACCTTCCGGGCCGCTGGACATTCTTGCGATCGATATAGCCGTAAAGGCCCAGGCCCATCCCGACGCCGATGCTTTGCGAGCCGAAGGCAAAGGTGTTGACCGGCCAGAGTTGGACGGCGACACCGTTGCGCCGGACGATCTGGGGGTCGCCTTCGTTGATCCAGGCCACGGTTGCATCAACATACTCGGCCAGGCCGCGCCGATATTCGATGCTCGTGGCGACGGCCTTTTCATTGCGGAAGGTGTTCACGGTGCTCTGGCCGTAGTAAATGGTCAGTTCGTTCTTCGTCGGGCCGTCTGCATCCGGATTGGAGAATCGCAAGGGCTCGGGACGGGTGCCCTTTCCCAGCCACACGCCCAATCCCACTGTTGCCGTGTTCACGCGGATGTCGTGGCTCGGCATGATCCGGTTGATCGTGAATCGGGCATAAAGGCGGTTATAGAGATAGGTCGTGGCGGACAGGCTGACGATCGGCGCGGTGCCGTGCACATCGAGCGAATCGCCATTCGGGAGCGGTTGCGTATCGAAAAAATTATAGAAACCGGCGCCAAGCGCGAAGGAGATCCGGTGGGCATCGAAGGGCAGGTTGAACCAGCCTTCCGTGGCATAGCCATCGCGGCGATGCCCGGTTACCTTGCCCTCGTTCAAATAGGCTTCGGAAAGGGCAAGATGGTTGGTGAGATAAAGGCGGTATTCCACCTGCCAGGCGAAACTGTTGCGTCGAAAAGTCGACGTGCTCATGTCGCCAACCGGCATGATGGTCGCTTCCTGGGCTTTGAGGTGGCCCAAGCTGGCGCAGGCAAGCAGGAGCAATCCGAAGACGCGGCGCGGGTTTTGCATGGTGGTTGGTGGAATTGAAATTGCAAAAGAATGGCGCCGTCAATGCCCGTGGTCATCAGGCAGTTGTTCGCAGCAATGGCGGCGAAGGGATGGAACTTGAAGCCGGGTTGGGCGGTCGGTGGCCTGGCCGGGGCTTTCCTGATGGCGGCCATTCTGCTGCTGGGCCGGGCAAGCCACGCGCAAAACCATGCCCTTATGTTGAGGTGGGTGCTCATCTTTCTGGTTTTGTTCATCGTCGGCTGCGGCACGCCATCCGCACCGCGCGCGGCCTGTCCGGTGACCTATAGTATCCAGGTTGACAATACGCTGGCGCATTCCGACACCAGCCCGCAAAACCCGGGCATGAACCCGACGCAGGACGTCGCGGTCGCGAGCGGCCGGCGGTTGTATTTCCAGGTCGTTTCGCCCGTCGATGTCACGGTGTATTTTTTTGGGGTGGACGGGCAGGGCGAACGCGTGTTCCTCGGCCAGATGCAGGGACGCACCTTCACCTCGTCGGTCACGCCGAATGCGAACACCCTGGAATTTGTATTTGTCGCCACGCAACCGAACAGCCGAGCGACGGTGAAATTCACGCTTTCGGGCCAGCCGATCGCACCCCGGCTCGCGCTCTGATGGTGCCGCGGGCCGAAAAGCCGGTTCGGCGTCGCGAGCGATCGGCTGGCCGGCGGTGCTCATGGCTGTTGCTGCGGAAAGCAGCGTTGGAGAAACGCGGTGGCCTGCCCTGCGTAGCTGTTTGAGAGCGAAGCATGGGCCGGGCTGGTCAGGATGGGCGCGAGATCGGGCCGCGCGTTGAGCACGAGCAGGTCGTGGCCGGCGCAACCGGTTGGTTCATGGAGAAACGGCAGCGGGCTGCCGCGCGTGGGCGTGGGCGGAGGACGAGGCATCGTCCGGCCGGGCATTGGATGGCGGGTGTGGTTCATGAGGATGGCGGGTTGTTGTCCGCCTCCGCTGCTTCACCGGCCGGGGTAAATAAAAAACCCCCTCCGGTTGGCACCGGAGGGGGCGAAAGTGGCAAAACTTCACGTCCCTCGCAGTGCGCGAGAAATGGCGACGACCACGGCGACCACGGAAGAATATCCGAGGGGAGAAACTGGAAGTGTCGGGCCAGCGAGGTTCATGAAAGGAAGGTCAGCAAGACCGGGTTTGCGGCGCGTGTCAAGGTGTGGATCCCTTCTCGCGCGACCCATAATCAGTTTAGACAGACACGTATTTTATCGTGAAAATGATTTTTGTCATTCCGAGCGCAGCAAGGAATCTCGGTTTCAGTTTGTAACGTATTATATTACAAAGGAGATTCCTCGCTGCGCTGCCAATGAACTCATCCCAGTTAAGGCTCAAATTCAGCCTTCCAAGGTGGAGCGTGTCGTCCCGACGCGCTCAGAGCGCGCCCGGAGGGTCGCGCTCCATCCGCGCGGCCGCGCGAATCGGTTCATTGATGCGTTCTACGCAAGCCGCACAGCGGCTTACTCAGGGTCTCGGAATGACAGAGAAAAATGCATGCATTGAAAAGCCTCCCCGGGGACAACATGTCCAATGATGCTTTTGCATGCCAACGATAGATCTACCTAAACAGAAATGCTCAAGCGTCTACCAATCGGCCAAGGGACAAGCCCTCCGCGTCTCACGTTGCTGGTGGTTTGCCGAAATGGGCCGTGTGCGTGGCGTAGGCTGCCGTGTCGGCCAGCATGGCGTCGATGGCCGCGATGAGGGGCGCCGCGGTGGCGAGCCCGGAGAACACCGCCCTGTCGCCGATCGGATCCTCCAGCACAAAGGCCGGACGCTGCGTGACCTGCAGCGCATGAAACTCGGCCGTGCTGGCGCGCACGCGGGCCTCGATTTCGGGCGACTGCGCGCGCTCCCAGAGCTTCTCACCGTCGAGGCCGGTGGCCTTAGCCGCGACGGCAATGGCCTCGGCCATGTCGCCGACCTTGCGGCCTTCGCGCAGCGCAGCGTGGGCCAGCGCCAGGCGCAGGCGGTCGTCAGTAATGCCGAAATCCCGGCCAGCCTCCGCCACGAGGTTTGGCGCGGAGTAGAGCCCCTTGCGCTCGATCTCGAACCAGCCCGAATTAAGCCTATAGGGCGAGCGCACGATCGTGCCGCTGCGCCGATAGAACCAGTCGCACTGTTCCCGCGAGGCGGGGAAATCGCCCGGGTTCATCAGCGCGATTTTCCAGCCAAATTCAACGCGGCCGGCGTGGCGCGTCTTCAGCTCGGCCCACGCGGGCTCGGCCCAGTGGCACCACGAGGAGAGGACTTCGAGGTAGTAGGTGATTTTCATGCGCGGGCTGCCATTTTAGGTAAAACTCCCGGCACGTCAACCGGCTGAAGGGAAAACGGGCCGTATCCCGTCTCGTTCCAATTGCTGCGGCCAGGCTTCATTCCCCGATGATTTTAACGAGCACGCGCTTGCGCCGCAGGCCGTCGAATTCGCCGTAGAAAATTCGTTCCCATGGGCCGAAGTCGAGGCGTCCGCCGGTCACCGCCACGACGACCTCGCGGCCCATGATGGTGCGCTTGAGATGCGCGTCGGCGTTGTCCTCGCCGGTGCGGTTGTGGTCGTAGGCCGAATACGGCTTTTCCGGCGCGAGTTTTTCCAGCCAGCGTTCGAAGTCCGCATGCAGGCCGGATTCGTCGTCGTTGATGAACACGCTCGCGGTGATGTGCATGGCATTGATAAGGCACAAGCCATCGCGGATGCCGCTCTCGCGCAGGCAGGCCTCGACCTGCGGCGTGATGTTGAGCAGCGCGCGGCGGCGCGGCACCTCAAACCAGAGCTCCTGGCGGAACGATTTCATCGGCGTTACTTTGGGGCATCGACCTTGACGTCATGTCCCAGCGCCTTGGCCAGCAACAGCTGTGACGTGGGGTCGAGCTTGCCCTGGGCCAGGATCCATTCGCCGTAATTGCGGACGAGGGCCTGCTGCTTGGCGATGCTGCCCAAGGACCAGAGCGCGGATTGCAGGACAAGCTCCTTCATCACGTCGGGCGGAATGACGGCCGGTTTTTGGCCGCTTTTCTTCATTTCATCGAGGCGCCCGATGAAGGGGTAATATTCCAGGGTGCTGGCAATACGGTTGACCGGCTCAAACCAACCGGTGGCAAAAAACCGTCCCCACAGCACATCGATCTGCGCCGGATCGGTGAGGGGTGCCTCGGGATCGGGCCATTTTTCCCCGCGCGTCCCGACCAAGGCCGCCCAGTCGTCGGGAGTGACGCCTGCCGGCGGCTGGCGGGCGTTGCGCAGGGCATAGCCGAGCACGCGGGTGATGGCACGAGTTTCAGCTTCCGTTCCATGGTGCAGGCCTTCCGCGAAAACCGGCACCAGCCACGGGTCGTTGGCCAGCAGCGTGCCATAAAAACCGATCATGAGCGGCCAGGCGCCATCGTTGGCGGGAAGGATTTTTTGGGCCATCGCGCGCAGCGCCGGCAGGGCCAGCGCAGGCTGCGGAATCCTGTAGTAATTCATCATCCAATCATCAGGCGAGAAATTGTCCGGCGGCTCCGCTGGCTTAAACGGCACCACCTGTATTTTTTTTTGCACCACCCATTTTTCATGGCTGATCCGGTCATGCACCGTGATCATAAATGTATAGTCACCCGATGGGTCGCCTGGGATGGTGGAAAATTCCAGGACGTCCCTTGGAAAAGGTATGGTTTGTGGATCATCCATCTTGCCTTGATAAATGATGAGGTCGCTGCCGGCCTTTTCGTTTCTTCCGTCGGGACGCACGACGGTAAAGTCGAAGGTCAAATCCACGTCGTTGGCCGCGCTCACGGCGTAATTGCCGCACAGGACGAAGAGATGGACCTGCTGGCCGGCCCACAGGGTTGAAGCGTCCTGGAAGTCCGGGGCGACATCGCCCAGGGTGTGGATATAAAAATCGTGATAGGCCGGTTGCTTGGTGATTATCACGACGGGCTCGAAGGGCCGGGCGGGGTCGGCCCGGTGGATTCCCGTGGTGGCGGCGTTGATTGCGGGGGCCAATGCCAGGGCGAAGCAGGCCAGGGTTTTTCGCAGCATGTTGACCTAATAGCAGGGCTGGCATGACGACGGCCAGCGCGTAATCTTCGCGCCGGCCTGCACCGGAAACGTTTTATCGCTTCGCATTCTTTCATGGGTTGGTTACTTTTTGACCATGGCTTGCGTTGGAACGAACCCCTCGTGTGCGGCGACGTGCCGCCAGGCTGCGCTGTTGCTCGCGCTCGCGCTGGCCCCGGCCCTTCTCACGGCCTGGCTGCATCCGAAGCGGCCGGCGTGGAGCTGGACCCGCCCGGCCGTGACCGAGCTCCCGCTGGCCGATGCCGAGCGTCTGACCCCGCCGGTCATCTGGTTGGATGCGCGCCCGGATGAAGAGTATGCCGCCCAGCATGTGCCCGGCGCGCTTTCCCTCAATGAAGACCGCTGGGAGGATCTCCTGCCAAAATTCATGGCGGTGTGGCGGCCGGGCACGCGCGTGGTGGTTTACTGCAACAGCCAGCGGTGTGACGCGAGCCGGGCGGTGGCGGCGCGGCTGCGCCACGAATATCAGATCGGCAACGTGTTTGTGCTGCAGGGTGGCTGGACCACCTGGCAGGAGGCGCATAAAAAATGAAATGGCTCAAACTTTTGCTGCGGCTTCTCGCCGTCGGAGTTTTCCTCGTGGCGGGCGTGCTCAAGGTGCTTGATCCCGCGCATTTCGCGGCGGACATCGACCACTTCCGCCTGCTGCCGTATTTCATGGTGGCGCCGCTCGCGCTTTATCTGCCGTGGCTGGAAATTATCTGCGGCCTGGCGGTGTTCACGGGCGCGTGGCGCCGCAGCGCGCTGGGGCTGTTGTTCGCGATGAATGTCGTCTTCATCGCGGCCATCACTTCGGCCTGGATGCGCGGGCTCGACATCCGGTGCGGCTGCTTCGGTGCGGCCAGCACGGCTCCGCTGGCCTACGACCTGGCATTCGATGTCGTTCTCTGCGGTGTGCTTTTCTGGCTATTGCGCGCGGAACGCCGGCCTGGATCGCCACCTGCGCAAAATATTTGACTGAAGCTTATGATCGAAGACCCCGACATTGCCGATGCTTTCAAAAAAATGGATCTTACCGGTGCGCGCCGCCACGTCTTCCTGTGCGTCGGGCCCAACTGCTGCGCGACCGAGGCCGGCCTCGCCACGTGGGACGTGCTCAAGGCCCGGCTGAAGGAAATGAACATCCCCGCGCTGCGCACGAAGGCCGCGTGCTTCCGCATCTGCCGTGGCGGGCCGTGGATGGTCGTCTATCCCGAGGCGGTGTGGTATGGCGGTGTCACGCCCGCACGCTGCGAACGCATCGTGCGCGAACACATTGTGGGCGGCCAGCCCGTCGCGGAGTGGGTCGCGCAAAAGCACCCGCTCATTGAACATCCAACGCCAAATTCCGGACGAGTTTCTTGAAACCGCTGATTGCCGCTGATTTTTTTCAGAGGATAAGCTTTTTCGCCCTTCGTGTGAAGACATCCATCCGTGTTCATCAGTGGTAAAACTCGATCGGAAATCCGCATCTGCGCACTCTGCTTGCAGATCAACCGGATGTCGGTCATCCTTCGCATCACTACGACATGAACCGGCACGATACCTCGGACGACAATCACCAGCCGATAATATGGCTGCGGGGCTATCCTTTTTATGCGGCGCACTTGCTTGTGCTGGTCTTTGCCGTGTCGATGCTCGCCACCACGCTGGCGATGGCCTTCAATCTCCCGTATGTCCTGGATTGGCTGGCGTTCAGCAGCGCGCGTGTGCTCAAAGGTGAAGCCTGGCGCATCTTCACCTACGGGTTGGTGAATCCACCCAGCGTTTTGCCGTTCGTCGTCGATATGTTCATGATCGCTTGGTTTGGCCGGGAGGTGGAGAAATTTTTTGGACGCCGCAAATTCCTGTTCCTCTACGGCGGCATTTATTTTTTATCACCGCTCCTTTTGGCGCTCATCGGGGTGTGGAAACCGATGCAACTGGCGGGAGAAACCGGCGCCTTTGCGCTCTTCATTGCTTTTGCCACGCTCTATCCGGACGCCGTGATGCTGTTCAACCTGCTCGCCAAGTGGGTCGCTGTGATCCTGGTCGGCATCTCCACCCTGGCTGCGCTGGCCTACCACGATTGGGCGGCTCTGATTTCACTTTGGGCCACGGTTGGCTTCGCTTTTGCCTTTGTGCGCTACGAACAAGGCCACTTCGCCCTGCCGGGGATCAGCCTGCCAAGGATCAACCTGTTCCAGAAAAAATCGAAACTGCGCGTGCTGCCTGATCCCAAGCCGCAAAAAAACTCCGGGGCCAAAATCCCGAAGGAAACCCCCATCGGCGAGATTGATGTGCTGCTGGACAAGATTGCCCAGTCGGGAATGTCCAGCCTCACGCCCAAGGAGCGGGCCAGGCTTGATGCGGC
>Ga0210402_10001069_pt1 | contig 29003 bp, 22 predicted proteins | sample IncBWC7MmetaG_FD_161055 | JGI IMG/M metagenome (GOLD analysis project Ga0210402, IMG submission 161055) | Forest soil microbial communities from Barre Woods Harvard Forest LTER site, Petersham, Massachusetts, United States - Inc-BW-C-7-M | ecosystem: Environmental > Terrestrial > Soil >...
GTCTTTTACCAGCCCGGTTGTGGGACTAGCTTGTTCCCAGAAAAATTGAAAAACGGCGCGCACGATCTGATCAAGGAATTCGTCATCCGACACGGGCGGAGGTTGTGACGGCCCGGACGAACTGCCGCACGACACCAGGGAGAGAGCAAAATTCAAGGAAGGATAAGTCATCGCCGCTCGCGCCGAGTATCCCAGGAGCGCTCTACGAGTAAGCCGACGACTCAAGAATGGCCATTTCATGAGTATCTCGAGCGCGGCCCAGTTATGGGCCGTTTTTCAGTTCCAGCAGCACCAGTCCGTGAGCGGGAATTTCGATCGTGACCGATCCATTTTTCAATTCGATCGACTGCGGCGCTCTCAGTCCAGCGGCGCTGCGTAGCTGCCCGATCTGCGCTTCAGTAGGATAACGCGGCGAACCCATGCTTCGATAGGCAGCATTGACATCTCCATGTGCCGGATCGACCCGCGAAACCTGTACCCTCGAGGCCTTAGCGTTCCGGAAAACAAATGTCACGTTCCGCGGTGATCCAGCGTCGGCTGGAGCTGCCATATTCCAGGCAGCGACCACCAGCGTGCCATCCTGGCGGCGCGTGGCAAGCGCAGACTCGGAGGCAAGCACAAGGCGCTCACCTCCAAGCCCGTGGAGCAGCCGGAACGCATTGTAGGCCGGCTTCGGGATCCCCCGTTCGGCGAGCAGCCCGAACCCGCCATAGAACGGCTGCTTCACCACTCCCTGCTCCTCAAATACATCCGAGAAAGTCCAATACGACATCTCGTCCACCAGGCCGTCGCACTGCCGGATCGTGTCGGCCAACCACGGCCCCATATAGGCGGAGTCCGTGACCTCGGGTTCGTTCATATAACTGGCGTTGAACTCGCTCCAGATGAGCGGCAGGTTTGGCATGGCAGACGCTTTGATCTGATCGTGCACCTTCTTCACGGCCCGGCACACCATCCGGTCGCGGGGAATCGCTTCGTGCGTGCCAAAGACATCTTCTGCCCGATCGTTTCCGTATACGTGCGAAGAAACAAAATCCACGGGAACCTTGTTCGTAGCACAGTGCCGGATGAAGTCATCTGCCCAGGCAGCTTGCGCCGTAGCCGGCCCACCCACACGCAGCCGAGGGCTTACCGCTTTCAGCGCACGCGCCGTGTGGTCATAGAGCTCGAAGTAAGTCGGCTGCTTGGGATCGCCTCCCCAGAAATCAAGGTTCGGCTCGTTCCACACCTCGAAATACCACTTCGATACTTCATCAATTCCATAACGGCCAACGAGATGTTTGGCCAGTTCCGTGATAAGAGCTTCCCACTTGGCATAGTCCTTTGGCGGAGCAACGTTCTGCTTGTACCAGAAGGCATGCAGCATCTGGCTCGCCGCCAGTTTTTTTGGCATGAAGCTCAGTTCAACAAAAGGCCGCACACCATTTTCCAAAAGACCGTCATAAACCTGGTCCATGTAAGAGAAGTTATAGATCGGCTGCCCCTGCGCGTCTTCGTCGTAAACGCCCATCTCATCGTGAAAGAGTGCATGGAAGCGGATGTACTCGACGGCAGTGATTTTCTTGGTTTCGCGAAGATCCTGCCGATAGCTCTCGCGCAAACTCAGAACCGCCCGCCCCGAGCCGAACATGTGTTCCCAGTAATGTGGAAACGGGTTGGCGGGAGCGGAGGCGTCAACGACTATGGTTTGCGCCGGAGGCTGCGCACTCACTGGCCGGGCAGTGAAAAGAACAACCGCCAGGCTTGCCACAACGATTATGTAAGAGAACGACTGTTGTTTCCTCATCATGGGATCCTTGCGGGGAGAGCCGGATGAGAGACTCTTGCGGAGAGTCTCTCATCCCATGCAGTTCTGCCGAAGTACAAGGCTCAAAAAACGAACCGCGCCTGAAACTCGACTACCCGGCCAGCTTGCCCATCAATCGACCGCCCGAAGTCTGTCGTATTCAGAATGTCCGTTGACGAGGTCGCTGGGACTAACGGTTGCAGGTTCAGAATGTTGAAGAGGTTGAAGAAATTTGCGCGAATTTCCAATCGTGCCGCCTCCCCCAAAAATCCGCTACTGGGGAAAGCAAAGTCCTTGCCAACAGTCATGTCGATGGACGTGTAACCGGGTCCGGTGAAGATATTACGGCAACGGCAGCCAGGTCCTTTTACGGACGGGTCCGGGATGAAAGTGACTCCAGGAAAGCTCGCTGCGGGGTTGGGAAATACGCCGTTGATCCAGTCCTGTTTCGAGGGGCTTCCGATTATTCCACCGGTATATTTGAAGGGCATGTCGGGGCAATAGCTGTCACCGTTCCGGTCATGATTCTGATCACACGCCCCGATCAACGCCGTGAATGGGAATCCGGAATGCTTGCTCATCACGCCGCTGATCGTCCATCCGCCCAGAGCATGCCCGACGAAATCCTTGCGGGAACGGTAAAAAGGAAGCTCCCAAAGACCGGACAGTACCCAGTTGTGGCGGACATCATAGTCCGAACTTCCCCGATTCAAGCTCGGGGTGAAAGGATCTGTTTGCTGAAAACCGATCTCGTATGAAACGGTGTCGATGGTGTGGCTCCAGGTGTAGGCGCTGGCCAGTTCAAGTCCGCCGCGGAATTGGTGCTTCAGCTGAAAGATACCGGCGTCGTAGCTGGCATTCACATCGTCCAGCGGGATAAAAATGCGGCCGAAACGATTGTTCCCGGTCGCGTGTGGTGCTAGACATGCCGGATTGCTGGGGCCACAGGGCTGGCCATCGGCGCTGGCATTTTGAAATTTGTCCTGCAGACCGTCAAATGTATCTCCCGGAATGAGCCGGTTCACGTCAATTGTCCGAACCAGTTTCCGGCTGCGGCTGCCTTGGTATCCCAGCGTCGCCACGAGATGCCGAATCGGCTCGTATTGCGTTTGGAAATTGAACGAATAGACATAGGGAGTGCGTGTGTTCGGAAGCGCGCCGAAGAGATCTACTTTGGTGACAGCGTCGCAGGCGACATCGGCACAGAGTGCGCCATCGGGTGCGACACCGTGAGACAGTCCCGGGTTTACCGGATAGCTGTTCGCTTGGCGGCTGGTTCCAATGTTGTAGAGGATGTTGGAAGGAGATCCATCCGGGTTGTTAGGAGGCCCAATAATAGGACCAGGATCAAAGTAGCAGCAGGCGCCTACTTCCGCGGTATAGGGTGTGTTTTGGCGGGCGTTCTGGAACACGTCTCCGAAGTAGCGGTTGTAAAGCAAGCCGAAGCCACCGCGAAAGACGACTTTGTTGTCATACTTTGTGGGCGACCATGCAAACCCTATGCGCGGACCGAAATTGTTGTAGTCGCCGTTATAGAGAGGGTGCACTACTTTAACCGAGCCGTCGATGAAGCCCTGGGAGCCCTGGACATAGTTGCTGAGCACGTTCTTGGCCTCAGTGTCCGGGCTGAAATACTCCCAGCGAAGGCCGAGGTTGATCGTCAAATTCGGTCTGAGTTTCCAGTCGTCCTGGACGAAGACGCCGTAGTCGCCTGTCCGGAAATAGCGCTGTGACTTCAGGGCGCCGCCTAACGGATCGACCGAAACACCTTCGAAGAAGCAGCAAGCGTCATTGGCAAAATTGAGTATTCCGCGAAATTGATAGTCCGGACGCTCGCCGCCAGGCTGATCGTTGTTGTTTTGTTCGCGTGTGATCTGAACGCCAAATTTGAAAGCATGAGTCCGATGGACCAGACTGAAAGTGTCAGAAAATGCATAAGTGTTTTGAGCGATTTTGCCCGGCGTTGTCGACGAACGCGCGATACCAAGAACTCGTCCCGGATCGCCAAATCCGTTGGCATCAAAGTCAAAAATACGAATCTGCGGAATGCCGAAATTCGTCTGACCAACGGGGGCCGTCTGATCGAAGGAGAAGCGGGTTCCGTTGAACCGCAGCTCGTTCAGCATCGTGCCGCCGAATGTGCGAGTCCAGCCGATCGTTCCCACGTAGTCGGAAGGCTTCAGGCTCACATCTTCAAGGGGGCGATTGCCACCGCCAAATTGATCCAAACGTACAATGTAGGTGCTGGCGAAAAATTGGTTGTTTCCGTGCGTGTAGTCCACGCGACCGTTGTACTGGTCTCCGCGCGTGCTAAAAGGCAGGGTAAGGTCGTAGATTCCCCAATCGTTAATGCCGTCTGGGCCACCGCCCACTGCCTGAGTGGGAGTCGCATTCGGAGTTGTCCCCGGAACATACCACTGACCGAGCACGACAGTGGGAACCAACGAGCAGCAATCTGTCTCTGACGTCGTGGTCGTGATGCGTGGGGCTATTCCCGGCGTATTGAATATCTTGGCAGCGATGCTGCCTGGATTGGTGTTGATCACATAATCGCGAAACGTCGGAGCTTCCAGCTTGACGTCCCGCGAAATCGAAGTTCCATTCTCGCGAAGTCCCTCGTAGGAGAAGAAAAAGAACAATTTGTTTCTGATTATCGGGCCACCGAAACTCCCGGCGTAATCGCGGTAGCGCCGGTCGACTCGGGACGGACAATGCTTGGCTATGATCTGGAATTCGTCAGGCGTGCCACGTTCACATGTGATCTCCGACAGCGGTACATTGGTCGGTCCGTAATACTTATTGAACGCATTCAAACCCTTGTCGTCGAATTTCACGAACGCACTGCCGTGGAAGTTGTTGGATCCGGACTTGGACAACACCTTGATCTGAGCGCCACTGTTTCGACCGTCCTGGGCCGAAGAGAATCCCGAAATCGTAAGCAACTCTTGCACCGACTCTGGGTTCGGAGTCACCACAGCGGCCCCGCCATGACTGAGGCTGTTGACGCTAACCCCGTCCAGTGTGTAATTGTTCGCCGTAATCCGCTGACCGTTGCTGACAACCTGTACTGCGTTCTCGGTCTGGAACAGGCTGAAATTCGATCCTCCCGGACCTACCTGCTGCGGTAAGACCTGGGAGTTTCCGTTTCCTTGACGGGCACTGTCGCCAAACACTCCGGGAGAGAACCGGACGAGCTCATAGGGGTCGCGTCCGAACTTGGGTAGCGCATCGATCTCGCGCGTGCCCAATGTGCTACTAAGCGTGGCATCTTCCGTCGAAAGTGGCTCGGGGGCTGCGCTCACCGTCACAGACTCCTGCACCTGTGTCGGCACCACAGTAACGTCGAAGCCTCGCAGAGACTCGCCTGCAACCTCTACGTTATCGGTTGAACTCTTCTTGAAGCCTTGTGCGTCTACTACAACGGTATACGCGCCGGGCGCCAGGCCTGTAATCCGGTAAAAACCACTATCTCCGCTGGTGGCTGTACGAGACACTCCTGAATCCTTATGTGTGGCGGTGACGGTGGCTCCGGATATGACGGCACCGCTCTTGTCGGTGACCGTTCCCTGAAGACTCGCGCCATACTGCGCGAATGCGGTGAGAGAGCAAAACCCAACCACAGCCAACATCAGCGTGGCACAGACCAGAAACTGGGTACGCGTCATGGCGACCTCCCGCAATGGCTCTTCCAAATTGTGGAGAAAATGGCCCAGCGACCTATGGTTTTCTAAATCACTACTAAACTGATTTAGTGGCCAGTCCGGCTTATAGCACCGCGCCCCGGACGTGTCAATACGGTTTGCCGCCTAGACGCGATTCTTGCTTGCTCTGGTTCGCATCGCTGTGCGAGACTGCGCCCGTGCCGAACCGCACAGAATCGAGTCGAGTGGCGTCAAAACATGCCGGCCGCCCCAAGGGACGCGTCACGCTGAAGGTGCTGGCCGATCACCTGGGTCTCTCGCCCGCCACGGTATCGATCGTCATGAATCGTGCCCCAGTCGCCGATTCCATCCCCCAAGCCACGCAAGAACGGATCTTCGCCGCCGCCCGTGAACTGGATTATCGCCCCAGTTTTCCCGCGCGCTTTGCCCGCACCCAGCGCAGCTTCACAGTGGGAGTGATCGTGCCCGAAGTCAGTGAAGGCTATGCGGCATTGGTCATGAGCGGTATCGAGGACCATCTCCTCAAGGAAGGTTACTTTTACTTCGTCGCCAGTCATCGCCACCGCGAGGATTTGATCGATGAGTATCCCCAACTGTTGTTGAGGCGATTCGTGGATGGGGTGATTGCGGTCGACACCCCCTGGCATCATCAGATTCCGATCCCGGTCGTGACCGTTTCCGGACATAACCAGTCGAGTGAAGTCAGCAATATTCTTCTCAACCATGACCGGGCGGCCGAACTCGCGTTGCGGCACCTGCAACAACTCGGTCACGAACGCATTGCCATCATCAAAGGCCAGGAGTTCAGTTCCGACACCGAGGTTCGATGGAAGTCGATTCGCGACGCTGCGGTTCGCCTCGGGATCCGTCTCTCCTCGAAGCTGACGACGCAGCTCGAAGGCGATCAGTCGGGCCCTCAACTGGGTTACCAGGTAACCAAACTTTTGCTCGAACGGAGCGCACGTTTCACTGCCCTGTTCGCTTTCAATGACATTTCCGCGATCGGAGCCATCGGAGCCTTGCGCGACGCGAAGCTCGATGTTCCCGGAAATGTCTCGGTAGTCGGCTTCGACGACATTCAGTCAGCGGCGTTTCAGAACCCGCGCCTGACCACCGTCCGGCAGCCTCTAAGAAAAATGGGGATGGTTGCCGCCGAGACTTTACTGCGCAGAATCGCCCGGCCGGATGACGATTCCTATCCCCGCGAAATCGTGGTGGAGCCGGAACTCATTGTGCGTGAATCGAGCGGCGCGGCAAGAAGTTAGTCTTCTGGCAATATACGATTGCGGTAAGACGATTGTCTGCAGCAGGATCGATCACGATGCCAACCCCGAGGGGTCAAGCGCCAGACGCCGGCGGGTTGGTTGTCCAGTTGGAATGAGAGCGCCTTATCGGGGCAAAGGAACCCATCAAATGCATTCCACAAATCATCAAAAAACTCAACGAAGCCTTCGCTCGTGAGGTCATCCATGTTTAGCAGTTTCGCGATGTCAAGAAGTTCTCGGTGGAGAAAATGCACTCTTGGCATGAGGGTATAGAGAAGGGCAAATGGTGTGGATCACAACCGCGCCAGCACCAGGTTGCACTGGGCGCTTGCGCGCGCGACGGTTTTCGGATTGCCGCAAGGGAATCCCTCTGGATTCAAAGCACCAGGATTAGATATTTCTCGCCACGCATCCTGGCTTTTGGAGTACCAATCTCGCACTTCGCCCCAATACGTGCGCTTCGCCATTGGAGTCAAGTCCAACCGGCGCGCGTATTTCTCCGCCAAGTTGCCGAGGCCAAAGTAGGCATCAGCGAGCACATAAGACGTTCGGAGATTCGGTGTCTTGCTTGTCCGTAGCGGCTCCGCGATCTGCAGCGCTTTCCGAAACGCGGCATCAGCTTCCTGGCTGCTACCATTCCTCGCTAGTGCTGAGCCGAGTCTCTCGTAAGTGGCAGCAAGTTGGCATTGTGCCGCCCGGTCAGGTGGAACGCCTCGAGTTGTCTCAAGAATCGAGATGGCCTTGCGATATGTGGCGATGGCATTCTCTAACTTGCCGGACTTAGACAGCGCTTCTCCCTTCCACACATAGGCGGACGCTGCCGCTGCTGGAGCGTTGGAAGGGTCCCGGTTGAACTCTTGTTCTAACAGGTGGATCCCCTCATCGATCATCGGTAATCCCTGATTGACATGGCCAAGTTCCACCAGCGCCTTCCCTACACTCACCGTCGCTCCGCCAACGTCTACCTGGAGCATTACGTTCTGCGGATCCTGTTTTTCCAGGTTATCGACCGCCATCCGCGCGCGGCGGTAGTCGGCGAGAGCACCGTCAAAATCACCATCCATCATCCGAATCTCGCCCTGCTTCCAGATGGATATTGCCAACTCGCGAGTGCCGCGCGCATTGTTCTTGTCCTGGGCCACTACTGACTGATAGAGATCGATGCCCGCCTGGTTGAATGTGAGCGCCTCTTTTCTTGATCCGGCTTGCGCTAGTTCGTCGCCAATCTGGACCTTGACCATGGCGAGTCCTTGACGGGCGTGGGGATAGTCGGGGCTAACCTTAAGCAAATCCTCCTTCAGGGTGTTGCTTTGGCGGAGCGACTCGACCGCCGCCACCGCGTCTCCCTCGCCATCCTGCAGCGCAGCGAGAACTGCAAATTCGATCGAACGTTCATTCTTCACTTTGGGATTGGAGCTGTCGGCTCGCGCAAGGCGATCCGTGATTACCATGGCCTGGTCAATCTGCCGGCGACGCTCGCCTGCTGCGGAAGATACGGTTCCAAGCATCCGGTGGCCGAAAGCAGCGTCCAACTGGTCGATCAAAGAGTTCGGGTTCGACTTCGCGACTTCCTCAAACAGCGCCGCGGCCTTGTTGATACTCGTCAGCATGGCATCGGTTTCTCCCACGTTCCCCTGGTTCGGATCACCCTGAACCTGTCCGATTCGCTGGTAGGCCCACCCCAAGTCGCGCTGCAGGGTGCTGTCACCAGCCGACTCTTTGGCGAGGCTGTCGAGGTATTCGACTGCGCGATCCATGATGAGCTTGCGCGCCGGCGTTGATCCCGGCAGGTTCGCGATGGAATCATGAACTTCGAAGATGAGTGAGTTGGCCAGCTTGCGGACATCGTCGAAACGGCGCTGCGCCTTGGCTCGCTCAGCCTGAGCGATCGCTGCTTGCTCCCGCGCGATCGCCGCTTGTTGCCGGGCGATGTGGGCCTCGCGCAGGGTCATGAATACTCCCACAAACAAAGTTAGAGCAACGACGGTCGAGGCCATCACACCGGTTTTGTGCCGGGAGACAAACTTTGCCATTCGATAAGTCACCGTTCCCTTGCTAGCGTGAACGGGGAGATTTGCCAGCCATCGCCGGATGTCTTCTGCAAATTGCTCAACCGAGGAATAACGCTTCTCTGGTTCCTTGCGCAAAGCCATCAGAACAATGTTGTCCAGATCGCCGCGCAGACGCTTGCGTAATCTCTCCAGTGATCCGTCGCGCAAGCTGCTTACCAGTGCGGGTGTAAGCGCTGACTGTTCCGGACCGAGATTGACTTCGACCGTTCGCGTCACGACTGTGCTGGGTTTTTCCGGATCAAGTTCGCAGTTGGCACGCGCGACATCATGTGGCGTGCGGCTCTTGCCGCGATACGGGTGGTGCCCAGTCAACAATTCATAGAGCACGATTCCCAGAGAATAGACATCGCTCGCGGTCGTTATCGGCTCCCCCTTGATTTGTTCGGGACTGGCATATCCGGGGGTCAATGCCCTGAACGCTGTCGTCGTGGTCTCATCGCCGGTGTCGCCAGGGTGGAGAAGCTTGGCGATGCCGAAATCCAGCAACTTGGGGGCGCCATCGGAGTTCACAAGGATGTTGCTGGGCTTGAGGTCGCGATGGATGATCAGTCGCTGATGTGCATACTGCACCGCCGCACACACCTGCAGGAAGATCTGGAGTCGCTTTAACGTCGGCAGCCGCTTGCCATCGCAGTACCGGTCGATGGGCTGGCCTTCGATCAATTCCATCACGAAGTAAGGGACGCCTTCCTCGGTCGTGCCGCCGTCCAGCAAGCGCGCAATGTTGGGGTGATCGAGGCTGGCTAAGATCTGACGCTCATGCTTGAAGCGGTCGATAATGAAGGCCGAGTCGTTTCCGGCTTGCACGATTTTGATGGCCACTTGTTTCTGATACTGATCGTCTGCCCGAACCGCGCGGTACACCGCACCCATGCCGCCTTCACCGATGGCTTCGACGATTTTGTAAGGGCCAATCCGCTGGTCGATCCGCCGCTTGGTGTCGACTTTGAAATCCGTGCTCAATCCGTCGCGAGTTGCTGTTTGGCTAAGAAAATCAGTTTCGACTCTCTCCTCAACCGCCAACAACCGTTCTACCTCAGACCGCAGTGAGGGATCGGTCGCGCAAACTTCATCGAGATATGTGCCGCGCCGGTCGGGTGCGATCTCGAGGGCTCGTCCAAGCATTTCTTTCACTTGCTGCCATCGCTCCGGTGTCATCATTTAGGAGGCCTCGCGCGTCATTTGGTCATAGAGCCAGGTGCGAGCGGTCGTCCATTCCCGCTTTACGGTTGCGGGAGAAATCCCCAACACGTGAGAGGTTTCGTCGATCGAAAGTCCTCCAAAGAAGCGCATCTCGACAATGTTGGCCTGTCGTGCATCCAGAGCCGCCAGAGCATTTAACGCTTCGTCCAGGATGGTGAGGTCGAACTCCCGTTTGGCTGGCAACTCGACCGCGTTGTCGAGGACAAGCGTGAGGTTATTTCCGCCGCGCTTGGCGGCGTTGTGTTTCCGGGCATGGTCCACCAAAATTCGGCGCATGAGTTGGGAGGCAACCGCAAAAAAATGAGCGCGATTCTCGAAATGCACAGAAGGACGTCCGACCAGCCGCATATAGGCTTCGTGGACGAGCGCCGTACTTTGCAACGTGTGATCCGGACGCTGTCGGGCCAACGAATACCGCGCCAGTCGGCGCAATTCGTCATAGACAAGAGGAATGAGCACCTCACGAGCATGCGCGTCTCCAGCACTCCAGCGGGCGAGCAGTTGGGTGACTTGGGTCGAAGAAGAAGGAAGCACAGCCCCTCCATTGGGGAAGAGGCGTTGATGCGCCCTTAAGTTAACTCGGGGTTGCCCGGAAGTCAATCCTCTCCAACGCTTCGCGAGCGCCGCGACAAGCCGCGCGAATGTTGTCATCTTTCCTCCGCCTTCCAAGCAGTGGCCGGCATCTTCAGATCAGATTTCCCCCAAAATGGGGGAGCCTTGCGGCTCCCCTCGGCCTAGCAAAACGACCTTGGATTATCGCGATGCATCAGTGGCGAATTGCTGTGCCGGCAATGTAGTTGTTCGGATTCGCAGGGCTCACATCGACCAGATTGAACACCTGACTGTTCTTGGCAACCTGAATATTGAGATCCCATCCGCAACCGACACCGCACGACAAATTGGCCGTGCCGCTTCCGTTGTTGTTAAGGGAGTTAATGTTGAAATCCAGCCCGGAGGCCGTGCTGTCGCCGCACTGTGCGTGCCCCACGATGGTGGCCGTGCCGCTTCCGTGCCCGAAAGCATCCAGGGTGAACGTTACATACATGGTCCCAAGCCCGCATCCTGTATTACCCACGATGGCCGCGGTCCATGACCCTTTCAGGCCGGCTAAGGTAATAGCGGCTGCTTTCTGATCGGCTGCAGCGCTAGGCGTTACCGCGGAAACCGTCGTGATCAGAAGCAACAGCGCAACTAGTGCCAGTCGCCCGGGTTTGTAGGTATGCTCTATCGTCGTTTCTTTCCTAGTGTCCTGCTTCATACAGTTACTCCTTTCAAAAGTAGGTTTGTTTTTCTTAGCCATCGACCCTGTGGGAAAGACCGAAGAGTTCGCTAGCTTCAGGCCAGAGCCGCTCACCACTTCTATTTACTGAAACGCAAAGCGGCGTCAGTTTGGCTCACGAAAAGGAGGAAGGTGCAAGGCAACGAGCCTTGTCCGGGAGAAAGACACAAAGTCATCGCACTTGACGACGAAGGGGGGCATGCTTGCGCTTGATTTCACCCTGATGCGCCGTTCACGAGGCGTTTTATGAGCCTTTTAGCGGCGAAACACGTTATTCAGAATAGGCTAATCGACGATGGCCATTCAAAGATCCAGTCGAGCGACAAGCCGAGATCACAGTACACAAAAGGAGTTCACATGCCGATCACGCTGATTTATCCATTGCCGCGTAATACTGTAGAACGAGGTAAGGTCTTAATAATTTTTATTTGTGAGCTGATCTCCCTGCCTTTTACGTTGTTATTTCTAGAACGCATTGCGGGGTGAGGCCAACGCGCAATTACCACTCACCTGCCGCGCAGGAGAACTCCATGACTGCGAATTCCGCTCGCCGCTGCAAGAAGTCATCTTTACAACTCTTTCCCGTGCTGGCCCTTCTGACTCTGGTCTGCGGCAATGCCATTGCTCCGCGAGCACAGACGAATACCTTCATTGCCGGGTCAGGCAATTGGAGTCCTCCCCAAGCCTGGTCGCTGCAGCAGCTTCCCAACCGCAGCGAAAACTGCGCGGTCCCGGCTGGCTCCTCGCCCATCGGCGATTTGGGAGTCGAATGCCTGAATTTCTCGATGGGGACAGGCGCCACCCTGCTGATCACTCCGGGCTATCTTTTCCCCTATGGCTCATTGGTCAACCAGGGTGCGATTACGGTCGGGTCGGGAGACGGTCTCAGTTTCCAGCAAAACAGTGGCACGGCCACGATCTCCGGCGGCGGCACAATCACACTTGCCAACGGCAATATCACAACCGGCGCCGGCCTCCCGACGACGCTTGTCAACGTTGATCACGTGATCAGCGGACAGGGCCACATCTTGCTTTATCAATTCACCAACCAGGCGACCATTAACGCCAATTCCTCCGGCAACACGCTTTCAGTACAAACCTCAACGGCGGGCTTTACAAACACTGGAACGCTGGAAGCGAGCAATGGGGGCACGTTGTTACTCGTCGCCGGCAGCCCTGTGACACTGAACAACGCCGGAGCGACCATTCAGGCTCTCAACGGTTCCACGGTGCAATTCGAAGGCTACATTCTCTCGGGAGGGACGATCACCACCAGCGGAAGCGGCGTGTTCCAAAACATAAACAGCTCCTACTACAGCAACATCACCAACAATGGCGCCTTCCAGACCATTGGCGGGAACTATGCGATCTTTGAGGGCACCATCATTAACAATGGTACCTTCAGTGCTCCCAACGGCGGTTACCAGATCAATGGCAATGTCACCCTCAAAGGCACCGGTACGGTGACCGGTGGGAACGCCGCCCTATTTCACTCCTCCTTCGCCGGTGGCGGAACCTTGACTCTGCAGCAGCCGCTTTCCGGAGGCGGGTCGATCGGAGATAATTCCTTCACTTTCACCAACCAGTCCACGGTCAACGCCAACAATCCATCCACGATGCTTACGCTTGCAGGGAATCCGGAGACGAACACGGCCACCTTGGAAGCGAGCAGCGGTGGCACGCTCGAAATCCAGAACACGGTCAACAACACCGGAGGCACGATTACCGCAAATAACGGATCCACCGTATTGCTCGACTTTTCCGGCACGGTGAACGGTGGCACCCTGACGACCAGCGGAAGTGGCAGCTTCCAGACCACGAGCGGCACACTGGATGGGAGCACCAACGTGGTGACGAACGCCGGACTGTTCAATGTCGGCAGCGGCGACGATCTCAACTTAAAGGGCACGATCAGTAACTCCGGCACTTTTGCTCTCGCGAGTGCAGGCTGTTTGGCGATGAGTGCGCCGACGACTCTGACCGGTTCCGGGACCGTCCAGATGACCGGCATTAGCTGCCTCTTTGGACGGGCGTCGAATTACAACCTGACGAATCAGAGCACCATTGAGGGCGCCGGGACCATCGGCGATTCGAACCCAATGGGGTTCACCAACAGCGGGACCGTCATCGCCAACCAAGCCAGCCCGATGACCATTGTGTCCGCAGGTAGTGGGTTTTCGAACCCGGGCAGCCTGATCGTGAAGGCGGGGAGCACGCTGAACGTCAACGGCCAGATGAACAATCTGTCCCAAGGTATCTTGACCGGAGGAACGCTCTCCGTGGCGGGCACGATGGTACTAGAAAACGCGCAGTACACGACCATCACCACGAACTCGGCGAACATTACCCTGACCAGTGCCGCGGCCCAGATATTAAACGGGCTGGGCGGGCCGAGCGCGCTCGCCAACTTCGCTACGAATAACACGAAGGGCGTTCTCTCCCTCCAGGGCGGGCAGATACTGTCCACGAGCGCGAACTTCACCAACAAAGGAACGCTTACTGTCGGCGCCGGGAGCGGGTTTGGCGCCGGCGGTACCTACACGCAGACAGGCGGTACTACAACGGTGGATGGCCTGATTTCCGCGCCGGCTGGATTCAGCTTAAAGAAAGGGAAGCTCTTTGGCGCGGGCACCATCAGTGGAGCTGTCGCCGCTGCGGCCGCAGTGAACGCCGGCGATTCGGCAACGATCCCCGGCATCCTCTCCGTCAGCAATTACAGTCAGAGTTCCACGGGCAGCCTCACGATACCGATCGCGAGTAACGTGGTGGGTACCGGTTATGGCCAATTGGCATCTGCGAACGGTGTGATCCTTGCTGGGAAGCTACTCCTGAAACGAGTGCACGGGTATGTGCCGCCAATCGGCAGCGCATTTACGATCCTGACAGGCAGCACTGTCAGTGGGCAATTTGCATCGCCACTCCTAACGATCAACTCGAGGGAGCACTTTCAGATTAGCTACAACCCAACTTCAGTCACCCTCACCGTTGTGGCAGGACCGTAGATTCGATTTCAGCTAGGCGTGGAGGCTGATGCGCGAAGGACTTCAGCGGTCATCCGGATATCGCGTCTACTTTCGGCGGATGATCGGCAATGACGATATGTCCCCTTACGACGAATGGGTACGGTTCGCTAGGGCACTGGTTTTCCGTTACAGCGCTGTAGTCGATTTTGTGGGCGGTGTTGCAACATTCGATGTGCATGAAGGGTGGTATTTATGCTGGTCGGAATGCTAGAAGCACTTGGGTCAAAACCAGGTGGTCGGTCTTGAAGCATCGCGGCGGGGGTTAAGTTAAAGAAAAGATTGGTCGGGGAGAGAGGATTTGAACCTCCGACCCCCTGGTCCCGAAGATTGGTTTCATGAAGAATCAATACTTTAGCGGTATTTGCACCACTTCAGATTGGCTAGTGAAAATGCGGGGTTTTGGCACTTCAGCTACTGGGGAACTCAACGTATCCAAACGGCCACTGGGCACAAATTTAGGCACAGTCTAGGAGAGCTGTCGTCGCGAGGTTTCGACGGTCAAGGCCAATTAGTCGGTCTGCGCTTTCGGATTCCGCCTCGGACCTGCGGCGCCGGTTATTCGGACACAGGTCCAAAATTTGAACTGTCGAGCAAGACGAGTCGGTGACATACGCCGGATCTAACGCGGGCGACTCAAACTGGCTTTGGTCACGAACTACTCTGACCTGCGAAAACTCGTCGCCGTCAACGTGAACCCCCTCGAATCCTCCGCACCCTATATGAAGCCAAAGCTTCGATAAACAGGCGTTAGCACCAACTACCGGGTCAATTAGTGGAATGCGGTTTTTCGCCAACTTCAGCGGGACCGTGACAGCTCTAAGCAGAACGGACTTAACGACGGGGATCCGCAGAGCGTATGCGTATCTGTGTGGATGCAACCACGTCACTGCGACGGTAATCCACAATTCGAGATGTCAAGGTGTGTGGGCCAACGATACGTACATCGGCTACGGCTTCCATGCTCGTTTGCAGCCAGGTTCCTTCAAAATCAGCAAAAACAAGGTTGACACGTACTCGTTTCAGCCACCAGGACGGCGTTTTCGAAATTTCTCCCTCGATGCGGCGGACGAAGAACGATTGCTTGTCCACCCAAGCTTCTCCGAAAATGAGGTCATTGTCTTTCCGCTTGGGCTTGAGTTCCAAGAGATAACAAGGCTGGCCATCTAAAACTGCTTCCCCGGCGTAGGTAAAATCGTAATTTTCGCGAGTGAGCGCGGTTCGATCTTGGCTTCCGTTAGAGGATGCTTCTACTTCGTGGTCGAGGACGCGCCGGACGACTTGCTCGCCTCGCTTGCTGCCCGACGCATTCTGGATCTTGTAGTCCTTGCTCGTTGGTGGCCTGAAATTTACTTCCGCTGTCACATGGGAATCAGAAACCGAACTTTTCGCACCAAAGAGGCGATATTCACGAAGCATCTGATAGGGAAGGCGGGGGGGAGGGCCAAATTGGGCTCTTTCCATTCGCTCAATAATCGACGTAATGGGCGGCACGCCCGGGCCTCGGCTGTCTTGAGCGACCGCGGGCCAGTGAAAGAGCACGCCTAACAGCACAATTCCTACCATCTCCGTCCTAGTTTGCGGTCTCATTCGCCCCCATAAGATGCACGCCACCGATCAACAGCACGCGTCGGGCCAACCAATGTGCGCGCCGAAACGGTATGGACATTGAAGAGGGCGGAGTGGCAGGGCAATTTGTGCATTCACAGCGGGAGGCTTTTCGTACCGTAAAAGCGGTAGACCCAATCGGGTCAATAGAGTGAAATCGCGATCTTTCGCCAACAATGTGCTTCAGGCGGCTTTCGCGAGTGGCTGGCTATTCGCGGTTTGAATAACCATCAGCGGGAGATACACGACGCGGATCTCCGGGACTTTGCTGCTTTTAGCACGAACTGCGATCCCATTGGCTTCGGGGAAGGGCTCCGAGACGATCTCAGGTTCCTCGCCATAGAGGCGTACTCGTCCCGCAGTTGTGTACCCCAACATTTTGACGCGTGCGCACATCTCCAAGACTGGGCTGTATTCAAGAGTTCTCGTCATCAGTACCGCCGATCTGAAACCGTGAATAGGCAGAGAAAATCCACTGTTTCAATGGTCTCGATCAAGTCCTCCACACATGACCCATGTGATTCCGCTAACCCACTTCTGAATCGTCTGCGCTAGTGGCGGAGAACTGTTTTCCATCGTGTCTGCTTGTCTGGCAAAAAGAAGGGCTTCCCCCTGTAGCCCTTTTCAGATGACGGTGGGGAGTATCACCGCATTCCTACTTGCACGAGTCACTGACCATCTTGACTGCTGTCACCGTCAGACTACCGTGCTCATAGTCATAGACCCTCAAGTTGCGTTCGTTTGTGGGCCGGGCTGCGTGGTGAGTGTCCGCGCTACTCTGAGTTCCCAGGGAGAAGTGATCTTAGGTCCAGTGCTGCATATCTAGACGCTGACCGAGGATGCAGTTTTTCGTTTCTCGTCATAGACCAGACTGTATTGTCAGCTGGCCGATCCGAGACTGTTCGATGACTAGACGTTCGCCGCTGTCACGCTCGGAAAATCTGCCTCGATGTGACAGCCATCGCGTACGCCATTCTAGTTGCGTAAGCGGCTCCCAAGCGTTCATACTCCGACCATGTCACTTAAGGGTGCGGCATTGCTGGCATTCATCGGGACGGGCTTGATAACGGCCTTCTTAATGTGGACGCTCGTCTCCAACGTCGTCAATGTTCTGCGGGGCGCGGAGCCTCCAGTGGTGCTCTTCTCGTCCTTCATCTATGCATTTGGCTGTTTCACATTGGCGCTGTTCTTGTTCAAGTTCCACAGAGAGCAGACGTGATGGCGACCGCAAAGAAGCGCTGTGACATTGATCTGTCGGAGGGCTCGGTCCCCGCACAAACCAGGGTCCTTGTCCCTCCCGCTGACAGATCGACCGTAATTCCTGCAAATTCGCGCCGGTTCTGACATTGCTCTCCTCGGCGGAGTTATGACACAGGGACGGGCGGCCCGGTCTTTATCGGTTCGCTGCAGATTTGAACCTCGACCGTAGGCCTGACGTACTAGCGTCGAATCTCGTGTCCAATTCCGTCGGTGAGCCTTCAGCGCGCGGCGGTGGCCGAAAACCACCACTCCTGGTTGAGGTCGGCCAGTTCATCCCTACAGATACAACATCGGCAGCCTGCGGCTTATGCAAGCAAAGGAGTTGCGCGATCGACTGGGCCGCATGGGCGGCGTTGCTGTCTGGCAGGAAACCTGCAACGCTATCCAAAACGCTATCCAATCAGAACTCCCTTGATAGCGCTGATATCCCGGTTGGGTGGGCATGAGACGCAACTATCTGGTGCTGGTGTTCTCACTTGGATTCTTAACTGTTCTCTCCAACGCGCAGGTGGACCTGTCGCCGGGCGTGGTGCGCCTCAGCTTGATCCAGGGCGACGTTTCGGTACAGCGCGGCGACACGGGGGACTGGTCAGCAGCGGGGTTGAATCAACCCTTGGTCGGCGGCGACAGGATCTCGACGGGAGACAATTCCAGGGCCGAGCTGCAACTGGACCACGCAAACATACTTCGTCTCGGTACCAATTCGCAGGCAAAGATCGCAACTGTGGAGCGGGTGCAGAACCAGCGGGCTCAGATTCAGGTTCAGATCGGGCAGGGGAGTTCGTACTACACCGTGTTCAAGGAGTCCGAAGCCGAAGTCGAGATCGATACGCCGAATGCGGCCCTCCGGCCGATATCCAAAGACGGCGTTTACCGCGTTGAGGTGATCGGTTTTGAGACCCAAGTGATCGTGCGCGCGGGAGTGGTGGACTTGGCCACGCCTCAGGGGAACACCCGCGTGGAGATGGGACAGGGTGCGACTGTACGTGGCACAACCCGCGAAGCGGGATACGTACTCGGTGGCGCGCCTGCGGCGGACAGCTGGGATTCCTGGAACATCGACCGCGACGGAATCATCCGCAACGCTCAATCGTGGAACTACACAAATCCCTACTACGTGGGGAGCGAAAATCTCGATGCCTACGGACACTGGGTCAATGTGCCGGACTACGGGCGGGTGTGGTCGCCCACGGTGGCCGGGGGCTGGTCTCCTTACCGCGCCGGCCGGTGGGTCTGGGAGCCGTATTGGGGCTGGACGTGGGTTTCGCAGGAACCCTGGGGCTGGACGCCCTATCACTACGGCCGCTGGTTTCTCTATGCAAAATCCTGGATGTGGTGGCCCGGGCCGGTTAACGGCGAGGGAAACTACCGCCCGGAGTGGGCTCCAGCCTATGTGTCGTTCTTCGGATTTGGCGGCCGCCGGGGAGTTTCCTTCGGATTCAAATCTTTGGGCTGGCTGCCGCTAGGCCCGGGAGATTCGTTCTATCCGTGGTACGGACTGAACGGCTCACCCATGAATGGAGTGACGGACGCGGCCATCATCACAAGGCTCATTCCCGTCGCTGCCCCACTGCGGGACGACAATGAGCTCTCCAATGTGAGTCTGGCCGCGGGCGATGGGCGGGTTCGCGAGGCGATCTCTTCACTTCCGCTGGATCGCTTTGGCACTGGACGCTCCGCGCCGAAAACTGTCAGCCGGCGGGCTTTTCGTGACGCGCGCATCATCACCGGCAATCTGCCGATTGTTCCAACCAGAGAAATGCTTACGGCGACGAATCGTCCGGCGAGCGCGTCGTCGATGTTGAGCGGCGGCCGGCAAGAGCAATACTTCACCAAAAGGCAGCCGTCATCGGCGCCGCAGTCGTTCGAAAGCGAAGCGGCGCAACTACAGAAGAGCATTGCGGGAACTGGGAAGTTGGTTCCGGTCCGGGAAGTCACGCAACTGGATTCGGCCGACACGGCGCAAACCACCCTGAACAACGGAATTGAACGAACGGTCGAGCCCACGAAGGATGTGCCGAGTGAGCACACATCCAGATCTCTGCCGGAGGCAGGCATGCGCACCGTACCACCTCCAAGAACTTGGAGGTCGAGCCACAGAATGACAACACTGGCGCCTGCATACCGTGGCGCTCGGACACGTACCGCGTCGAGGCCGGACGAGAACTCGCACCCGGCGGTGCCGCTGAGGGTTCCAGCGGCGTCATCTACACGGCGCATGACGGCACATGCCGCGCAGAGCTACATCGACTCGGCGAACCGGCAGATGGACAAGGGCAATTACACGGCGGCGATTGCCGGCTATAAACGGGCATTGCAAGCCGATGGAAACAGCAGCGCTGCGAAAGCTCGCCTCGGGCGCGCCCGCCGCGCGATGCAAGCGGAAAACGAAATCCTGGCTGGTCGGAGATAAAACGATGCGCACTACGCTGCTGGTCGCCGCCATATTATTGTTCATGATGGGGAGCGGCACGGGTTCCACGACCCGGACTCAACATGCTCCCCGGCCGCTTTCGACTTCGGATATCGAACACGGACTCAAATCCGCAGTTCCAAACGCACGCATGGCTGCGCTGGTAAAGAAGTATGGAGTTGACTTCGAGTTGACCGGTGCGGTCGAGGCGGAGCTGCGGAGTGCGGGAGCGAGCAAGGAACTTATTCTCCAGATCAGGCATTCGCGATCCCGTGTTGTGGTCAAACCCGTGAGGCCGCCTGCTCATACACTCGTTGATCGCCCACACGTGCTGGCAAACATTCCCCCCGCGCACGCTGAAACGTCCGCACAGGAATTGCTCTCCCAGGCCGACAAGTACCGTGTCGGATCGGGTGTAGTCCGGAACGAAGGCACCGCGGCCCAGTTGTATCGCAAGGCGGCCGGCATGGGTAACGCCGAGGCGCAAACGAGATTCGCTGAGGTTCTGTTCGATGGGCGCGGAGTCGCGCGCGATCCCGCACAGTCACGGGTGTGGCTGGAGAAGGCAGCGCTCCAGGGCAACGCCCGCGCCCAGTGCGACCTGGGCATAATGCTGGCGAATGGTTTGGATATAGCGCAAGATCGCGCGGCCGGGTTGCGCTATCTGCAAGCCGCCGCGCGTCTGGGTGATGGGTATGCCGAGGACTATCTCGGTCAATTGGCAGAGACTGGTTTGACCGGTGATCCGAGCCCGAGCGAAGCATACATGCATTACCTGAAGGCTTCGGAAATGGGCTCCGCGTGGGGAGCCTACAACGTAGGGAGAATGCATGAACGAGGCATCGGGGTTTACCAGAACTCAACGGAAGCATTGCGCTGGTACATGAAAGTCGCATCCATGCAGGATCCGGATTTGCCAAATCAATGGAGCGATCTTCGGTCAGAGGCCGGGGCCGTAACAGGCGCAAACTTCCGGATTGGCGACATGTATGCAGACGGCAACGGCGTTCCCAGGGACACGACCGAAGCCGAGAGGTGGTATCAGCACGGTGTGGATATGGCGACCGTCGGCACAGAGGCTGGATGGTTGATGGCGGACGTTTATCTGGCGAATGCATACCTGCAATCAAAGGGTGTCCCGCGGGACTATAGTGAGGCGATGTACTGGATGAAAGATGCAGCGGAACATGGGAACCGGCAAGCGCAAGCGAATCTAGGTTCGATGTATCGCGACGGGCAAGGCACGCCTCAAAGTTACGGCGAAGCCATGTATTGGTACCGTAAAGCGGCTGACCAGGGTTCGGCGGTGGCGGAATGGATGATCGGCCGACTTTATTTTGACGGTAAGGGAGTAACGCGCAATTTCACAGAAGCAGCGACCTGGTTTCGAAAGGCCGCGGGCGAGGGTGTGCCGGTTGCTCAATGGGATCTTGGCATGATGTACTACCGCGGCCACGGCGTTTCAAAGGATCTTGCGACTGCCCGGGCGTGGTTACGGAAGGCATCCACTCGGGGCTACGCCCCCGCAAAAGAGACGCTCGCCAGACTTGATGAGGCAGTCGCTACAGGATCTGTGAACCCCGCATCTGATGCGGACGTCCCCGCGCGCCCGGTGCGGTTGCAGTGACTACCTCTACCTCTGGATCGTGCACTGGCGCTTACCTTCGCGCCGTCGGCGAGTAATTTCCTCGCGATCGTGGGAGTGGCGACGAGGGATTATCGTGTTCATCACCTTGCGGGGAAACGACTAGGTTCTGAGGTCCCCGCAGATCCTTTAATTAGCTGTATTCGTAGATTCCTGTTTCAGCATCGAACTCTCGACCCGTGTACCGGATAGGATTTGCGGCAGAAAATCGCAAGTCCAATCACAACGGGCATCTAAACCGTGCCTAGGGCTTCTTGTTGTTGGAATGACTCCTTGCGTAATCGGCCACGACCGGGGCCACTTCTTTCTGCAGTGTTTTTACATCGCCATCTATCTTGTGCGCGTCCCCGTCTATTCGGGTGACCAGAGCCGTGAGTACCTGCATCTGCGACGCAGTGTCTCCAGGAGTGGACGCCTGCTTATATACACTGGTGGCATTGGTGACCGCCTGATCCAGGCTTTTCCGCGCCTCATCGAGCTTGGCCGCCGCCTCTGTGTATTCGCGAACTTTCCCGTTAACGGTGACGATCCTGTCTGTCAGATACGACGCGGCAACAAGTGCTCCGATGAGCAGAAACGCGGAGAAGCCGGCAATGACCTTGACGTTCAATGCGTCGTCAAGTTTCTTTCTCTTCTCTGCAACGCTTACATTGAAAGTGGCGAACGCTTCCTCCGCCGACGTGAGGCTCGCCTTCGCTCTGGTATCGAACCTGTCGCGGCTATCTTCGATTTCCTTGAGCAATTCCCGCTGCGATTTCGTCGCCCCGTCGAGAAAGGCATTCGATAGATCGCCAAGCTTTGCGTGTTCCTTTGCCAACATCTCCTTAACGGCCTGGGCCACCAACGCGGAGAGGCGTTCGTCGTCAAATTGTATTTCGGCCATAGGACTCCTTCTTCGGTTGGATTTGGTGGTGCGAGTATCACAGTTCTGAAGTGAGGAGCAGTTATGGCCAATCAGGTAACTGTCTCTTACACATCTACACGCTCGTACTGCTGGCGATGGACTGGGCGGATGGGCCAAGTTCAAGGACTTTCTAGGGTTTGCGATCCTGCGATCCCTGAGCTTTCATCCCGGAGAAAAGGACGGCTAGCTCCTCAACAAGATCGACTTCACGCCTCCCGGACCCCATTCACAGTCGCTGCCAATCAATGTTTCCCTATTCAGAAAATTTTTATGTTGGGATTCCGCGATTACGGACGCCGACCGGGGAAAGACATCGCGTTAGGTCCTCATTTCGGCCTCGAGAACAGTTTGTCGAGGTCGAACGTAATCCCGATGTTCCCACGCATCTCCTTTTCCTTAATGAGTTCAGTACGATTTGAGGCTGTGAAGGAGATAGGTATCTGGAGGCCGGAATCACCCACAGGAATAGAGTATTTGGCCTGGAATACGCCCATATTCCCGGGTCGGTTCACCTTTTGATCGTTGATTAACAGATCGATCCCCAGGGGTTTTTGATGCAAGTGCTCAAAGAGTCCGCTGAACGTCAGCGTCCCTTTGGCGATAAAAGAAGGCAAGTGGCCGACAGGAATATCCCACTTACCTGCCAGTTGGAAGTCACGGAAGTTCCCGCTCATTCCAGACTGAGTCTCGTTGAAAAACCTGGCCGTCGCGTTTAGGGTGTATTCGCTCTCGTACAGACTCGCGACATACACCAAGCTGGCGGTAGAGAGATCGGGGGCGATCACAGCCGGAGCCTGCGTGTGATCGGGTGCAGTACCGCTAACTATCGGGGGGCGCGTGAAGTCGTATTCGAACGATAAACTAGGGGCTTTGGCAATCCGCCGATAGAGTTCTTTATTCTTCTCCTCCAGCGCGAGTCTAGCCCTACCGTAAGCATCCAATCCCTGCTGCCAGTTTGGTATCGAACTGGTAAGCTTCTCGGTTGTTTCAAGATAAGTCTCGACTGCACCCTTTAGTGCAACTGGATCAGGATTGTCCTTAGCCATCTCAGAATCAAAGATCGCCATCGCTTGATTTAGAGCTGGATCGAAGACATCGATCGATGAACCCAGCAACTGTCGCCCCAATTCCGCCACGTCCTGAGAAGGCTCTGACAGACTCAACCTGCGGATCATTCTCCAATTTTTCGGTGCGAGGGGATCGCGGTCGTTGACCAGTGTGATGCGCATGGTGGCCTGAGAGAGCTGCTGATAGTTCGCCAGGAGGTTGGAGCCTGAATTGGTTCTCGTACCGTCAGTGCGGCTGGTGTCGAATGAAACAGACACGCTGACACGCTGGAGAAGGGCCAAGGTCTTGTCACTGGGCGGGTCGGCAGTGGGTCCGTACGTATTGGCCATCGCTCCAAGCAACTTCGCCGGCGTTGTCCTGAACGTCACTGTGGTGCCATTGAAAGCTTCGGTCAAGCCCCCATATTCCACGGCAAGTCCAAGCAGAGCGGAGACCGAGCCGCTCGGCACCAGACTGGTCGATCCCGAGCCGCTACTAGTAGCTCCCATCTGTTTGTCGATCCGGCGACTCTCGAAGAGCGCCGCGACATCCTTGTCCTTGCCGCCTCGGGCACAGGCCCAATGTGTATCAAAGTTGTTTAGTGTGTCCCGAAACTTTTGTCGAGCATCTTTCCGATCGCTGCTCCTTTTCGTCTCAGCCGTTTCCTTATTTGCGGCTTGGAGACGAGCGACGGCTGCATCTGCCGCGGCGGTCACAAATGTAGTCGTGCAGTATTCGGAAAGCTGAGCGTGGCAAGTTGGCACAATCGCTATGAATAGAAGACAAATGGTAAGTCGTCTCATGGCAATCCCCTCTGTGGAGCTGTTTTTTGTTGGTCTTGGAATCGGTTAGTCGATGCGATCCCTAGTGGCTCCCGCTCCCGGTCACTGGAGCTGTCGCCGGCAGTCGAAACTCGTATGGAAGCTCATCTACGTCGCCGGCTACGGGCGGAAAGACATCCTCCGGTAAATCCCTTGTTCCATCGTTAGAGGCAAAGGAAATGGAATACTTTGCGTCGGGATCGGTCTGAGCGGCTGGTGGGAAGCCATAGACAATTGCAAAGAATTCCCGAGATCCCCCGGGCATCGTGAATTGCCTCTTCTCAATGGGCAAGGCTGGAGTTGGTTGCTGCACCACAGCCCACTGACCGCCGCTCTCCAAACTGGAGAAAGTCACTTGGTAGGGAGTCTTGCTGGCGGCGACAATCACCGTGATTTTCTCCCCTGAATTCGCCTCAAATAAGTCTCGATTGTTGCTGATCCTTTTCACTCAACTCCTCCTTAGATATGCCGTAGTCTCTAGAACTCAGTGCTGAAGATCATCCCTCGCGTACTCGGGAGTTCTCTAGGATCGTGTGCGGCGATCCACCCAGTTAGCGTTCGTCCTTCTTGCCCGTCGCATCGAAACTTTTGTAGGCATTGGGTCGCTCGGAGGCGGCGTTCGAAGCGATTGATTCTGTTTCTTGGGTGGCATTGTCTTTCTCTTTCGGAGCTGCTCGCGCTACGACTTCCCGACCTGCCCGCCAGCCTTCTTGGCGAGATAGGCTCCATGCCCCAAACCAAACATTGCCAGGATGGTCGTATCTACGTCGGGGAGAGTGACGGTTTTAAGGAACTGGATCGTACTTAAGAAGTGGAGTACCGATGTGACATACATGGCCACGGCCACGAACGTCACGATTAGCATCTGAACGTCTCCCAGATCGAACTGGCCGGCATCGTTCTGAGTGAGATCGGTCACCAAACTCGCCATGGACGGATTCTGCTGAGGCTTGGCACCTGGGTTGTCCTGGGCCTTCTGGGTGGTGATGGCCTTTGCTGTCCCGAAGGTGATCGCACTCATACCGCTGATCAGGAGGAGATTGGTCGCAATGTTAACGTTGCCGAAGAGGTCCCAGCCCGCTACGTCGAGGCGCAGATACACCGTGGCAACATACGAGGAGATGACGATCCAGAACCAGATGCCCATCTGCGTTTTCGAATTGCTGTATTTGCCGTCCTCGCCAATGATAAGGCGGAACGGTCGGCCGGCAGTCACGACCGTTGCGATAAGAAACATCACCGCTAGGACTAGGACCAACGTCCAGTACCGCTTGGAATCCGAGGTTACAGCGCAACGCAGTCGTATCGACTTCAACTCTGGAAGTTGCTCTTTGGCTCGGTTCGAGCCCGAACCCGCCGCGTCGCTCGGAGTCGAGATATCTTTTAGATCATTCGCTTTGCCCTTCTGATCCTTGTTGTCCTGTTGGTCTTTCTGTGCCGCACCTCCGTTTTTCACGGACCTCGACACGGGTGTACTGATATCTTTCTTGTCAGGCTTTTCAGCGGGGACGTGTTTCTCTTCTAGGTCGAAAGAGGCAGCGACATGATCGCCTTGGGAAATCACCTTTACCTCGGACCGCAATGCGGCGCCGACAGTAAGGGTCTTCGATGTGCCTTCGCAACCGCGTCGATCGTTCCTACAATCTGTCAGAGTGATCGTCTGACGATCAAGGTCAATGTTGTCCACTCTCGCGTCGTTCCAAGTCGCAGGCGGCAAGTCCGCGCAAGCGTCACCGGTGCCGGCTAGAGAATATGCGCTTCCCACCAGAATACAAATCGTCAAGCTTAGCGCCATTGAGATGCATCGCATCGATCGTTCCTACCTTTCCGCGGGCCGAGGTCCAAACAGTTCAGAGTCCCAAAGGTATCGTCAGCTTTTGTAGCTCTTACCCCTATGGCCCCACTCTGCATTACGACAACGGAGAGGAGGTTCCTTTTGGGTAGTGCTTTTCTTTCTTAATCTGATGGGCTTCCGCGAACCATTAACAATTCATACGTGAGGCTCGCTTTCGTGTAGAATCTCCGCCACTGCTAGGTTTGGGATCGATTTGACGCGTCATTCGTCCATGTCCGTGAAGGAGTTGATCCGCGGCTGCGCCGAAACTAATGACGGAGAAGTGTGGGAGGAATTTGTCGCCCGTTTTCAGCGTCCGATCAGTCTCTCCATCAAACGTACTGCTTGCCAATGGGGAAAGGACCCGGGACAGTTTGTCGACGACTTACTCCAGGAGACTTATCTCAAGCTCTGCGCCGATAAGTGTTGTCTGCTGCTTGAGTTTGCCGTGCAACATTCCGACGACGCGGTACTTGGATACATAAAGACGATCGCAATCAACGTCGCTCACGATCACTTCAAGTCACTCCATTCTCAGAAGCGCGGCGCGGGAGAAACCGATCAGATGCCCGAAGACTTTGATCCCGCAGGGCGAAGCGGCAGTATCGGCGGCGCAGAGGCCATGGAGCGCGAGATCTTCCTGAAGCAAGTCGACGACCAATTGCAGAATTGTGCGGCCGGCTCCAATCAAGAACGGGACTGCCTTATTTTCTGGTTTTATTACCTGCAAGGAATGAGCGCCAAAGCCATTGCCGCTTTGGCACCTATCAAACTCACGGCGAAGGGCGTTGAGGCGGTCATTTTTCGGCTCACACGCTGCATGCGGGACCAAATCGGCGGGGTGGGCATGCAAACCCTCGCGGAGCCCTAGCCCAGCCGCAACAGGATTCCGACTGCTAATGTCGTATTAAAAGGAGAAGCAGATTTTGACACGGCCATTCGACAAACATCTCGACAGCGACGAGCTGGACAGGCTCGTTCCGTTGCAGAGGACGAGTGGGCCCGATTCAGGGCAACCCTCAGAGCAATCTCTGGGAGAAGCTCAGCGCCACGTTGAATCTTGCCAAGACTGTAGCCGAAAGCTGCAGCTGCACCGGTCTGTGCAGAGCAAGATCTTACGTATGCGAGCGCTCAATCCATCGCCGCCAGCGCCCGAGTGCATTGGATATGCCGAGTGGCTGGAAGTAGCGGCCGGGCTGTACCCCGATGCCGAGACCAGGGAACTGATGAAACACGCGGCACAATGCGGTCACTGCGGACCTCTGCTAAAGAATGCGGCGGAGGCGCTCTTTGATGAAACGACTCCCAGCGAAGAAGCCTGGCTCGCCTCGCTGCGCAGCGCACGGCCCGAGTGGCGGAAGAACATGGCCGAGGCGCTCCATGACGGCACTGAAGCTAAAGGTGGAGATCGAGAGAAGAAAGAAGGCACGCAGTGGTGGCAGACACTTTTCTCTTGGCCACGTCCGGTGTTTGCGGTGGCCGGAGGCGCTGTGGTAGTCGTCGCGGGATGGCTAGGCATGCGTGTGCTCTACCCTCCCTCTGCCGAACAGTTGCTGGCGCAGGCTTACGCCGAGCACAGAACTCTAGAAGTAAGAATCCCCGGCGCGAAGTACGCGCCGATGCGAGTCGAGCGGGCAATTGGTGGGTCGAGTCTGGATAAGCCACCATCCTTATTGAATGCTGAGGCGCTGATCGGCGAGAATCTGCGGAAGAATCCAAACGACCCGGCATGGCTTCAAGCCAAAGCGCGTGCCGATCTGCTCGACGGAAATTACGAGTCGGCGATCAAATCGCTGCAGCGTGCACTAGAGACCCAGCCGGACGATCCGGGGCTACTGACGGACCTGGGCTCAGCATATTTCGTCCGCGCCGAAGCAGCCGACCGCCCGATCGACTACGGCAACGCCATCGAATCTTTGGGCAAAGCGTTGGCCAAGTCCCCGGACGATCCCGTCGCCCTATTTAATCGCGCCCTAGCTTGCGAACGCATGTTCCTGTACACCCAAGCCGTCGACGACTGGGAGCACTACCTCCGCATCGACCCCCGAGGCGAGTGGGCGGAGGACGCCCGCAAACACCTCGCCGCCGTCAAACAGAAAGTCGAGCAGCACGAGAAAAGCCAGAATGAACCACTGCTAACTCCGTCGGAGATCGCGAGGGCTGGCCCGGACGATGCCTCCGTGCGGGAGAAGATCGACGAGCGCATTGAGGAGTACCTGCATGTGGCCGTTGCGGAGTGGCTGCCAAGGGCATATCCAGCGATAGCGCGGGATGGCTTAGATGCCAGCGATTTCCGGGCCGCTCTTAGAGTCCTAGCCGAAATTACTGAACAAAAGCACCGTGATCACTGGTTAAAAGACATCTTGGCTGTCACATCGTCTCGATACTTTTCTGATGGAGTGGCAGTTCTTGCCCGATCAATCGCTTCGAACGAGAAAGGGGACTTCGTTTCTGCAGAGGGCCTTGCGACAGAGGCTGAGCAGAAATTCCTGTCAGCGAGCAATGACGCTGGGATTCTGCGAGCACGGTACGAACGCGTCTATGCCTTGCACCTCGCGCAAGAGGGTGCCCTTTGCTTGCGAGCCGTCGCAGGATTTCCAAGAAACATTGACAGCTCAGCTTACCGCTGGCTTCGAATTCAGTTGCGCCTCGAAGAAGGCACGTGTAGGTGGATCGTCGGCAATCTTGGAAGTGCGGATCAAAGCTATCGCATAGCTCTCAAAGAGGCCGAGAATAGCGGCTATGTTGTCGTCTACCTTCGCGCCGTTAACCATGTGGCTGGCATTGAATCCGCATCCGGCAACGAACTCTCAAGCTGGGCTCGGGCGCGACGCGGACTAGAGGCGTATTGGTCCTCGAAAGTCCCGGCCATGCAGGGCTACAACCTCTATTTTGATCTTCACGAAGTCGCGGATTGGACTCATGAACCCTACCTCGACGTAGTCGTGTGGAACGACGCCGTATCCACAATCGATAGTACACAGGACGTGGTGCTCCGCGCCGCAGCTCATTCCTACTTGGGCAATGCCGCGGCTAATGGGGAGATGCCCGAGCTAGCGGAACACGAACTTCAAAAGGCCTCCGACATTTTCGCGGCGGCACCTCAAGACCGGCCGACGCGTATTGCCCGGATTGAAGCGGAAGCGCGCTTAGCCCAGGTTGAGGTTCTTCAAGGCCAAACCTC
>Ga0210402_10001070_pt1 | contig 28974 bp, 27 predicted proteins | sample IncBWC7MmetaG_FD_161055 | JGI IMG/M metagenome (GOLD analysis project Ga0210402, IMG submission 161055) | Forest soil microbial communities from Barre Woods Harvard Forest LTER site, Petersham, Massachusetts, United States - Inc-BW-C-7-M | ecosystem: Environmental > Terrestrial > Soil >...
CACCTACGACAAAGTGGACTTCCCGCAATTGAAGAAGCACGTCGCCGAGGCAGCCGCGTTAAGCTTCGAGTTGGCGAACCTGTACGAGAAAGTCGGCCCCCGGCTCACTCACGATCAGATCGAGCAAACAATGCGCGACACCAATAGCGTGGAGATGTTCAAAGCCTTCGGCCTGTGGGACGACTGGCAGAGCGGCAAGAGAGGAAGGCAGAAGTGATTGCAGATTTCCGGTTGTAGATTTCAGATGCTTGGTTGCGGGGCGAGTCATCTTTTCATTCTGAAATCTGCAATCTAAAATCTGGCATCTCTAATTCCAACCGCCGCCGGGGAGCCTCTTGCTCTACTTCTGGATTCTTTTCAACATCTTCGCGCTGGGCATGCTGATACTCGACCTGCGCGTGTTTCACCGGCCCGGCCATGTAGTGAAGTTTCGCGAAGCATTGGGCTGGAGTCTGATGTATGTTGCGATGGCTGCCGGCTTCGCGGCCATTTTGTACTTCTGGCAAGGCCGTCAGACCAGCCTCGAGTTCGTCGCCGGATACGTGGTCGAGTTGTCGCTCAGCGTCGACAACCTGTTTGTATTCCTGGTGATCTTCAATTATTTTGCCGTTCCCGACCAACTGCAACATCGCGTCTTGTTTTGGGGAATTCTTGGCGCGCTTATCTTGCGGGGAGTCTTCATCGGCGCCGGAGTGGAACTCATCCAGCGCTTCCATTGGTTGCTCTTCGTTTTCGGCGCGTTGCTGATCTATAGCGGCATTCGCGTATTTCTATCTGGCGGGCACCAGGTAAACCCGTCGTCCAATCCGATAGTGAAGGCCCTGCGCCGGTTGATTCCTGTGACCACGGACTATCGCGGCGGCCGATTCTTTGTTCGTAATCCACAGGACAATGGGCGGCTCTATGCTACTCCGCTTCTGGTTGTGCTCCTGGTCATCGAAACCACAGACGTGCTGTTTGCCGTCGATTCCATTCCGGCCGTCCTCGCCATCACGTTGAAGGCGTTCATCGTTTACACGTCCAACGTGTTCGCGATCCTGGGACTGCGGTCGATGTACTTCGCAGTCTCGGGACTGATCAAGGTCTTCCGCTTCCTGCACTATGGCCTGGCGGTCATCCTGATCCTGGTCGGCGTGAAAATGATTCTGGGCGACTACTTCGAAATCCCCATCGGAGTCACGTTGGGAACGGTGGCACTAGTGCTGCTGATATCGATTGGGCTTTCGCTGGCTTATCCTGCAAAGGCTGCCAACAACGCGGGCAAGTGAGAGCGTCGGACTAAGCGGCGAAAACCACTTTGTCACCGCGCACCACCGAGTGCTTCAAGAATTTCTTGTCGTCGTGAGCGGGATAATCCATGCGGTAATGGGCGCCGCGGCTTTCTTCCCGAGCCAATGCGGACCGCGCTACAAGCAGCGCGGCAAGATGAAGGTTAGCGGCCTCATGCCCGCGCCGCGTCCTGGGATGCGCCAGCTTAGGAGCCATCTCTTCGAGCGCCTTGACGGCCTTCTGAATTCCGAGGCGCGTCCGCACGATACCAACTTCACTCCACATCAGATTCTGAATCTGTCCGACCAGTTCCTCCATGCCCGCGTCTACTGGGCCGTTAGAGTACGCGGCCTTGGGATTGGCGGCTGCGTGCGGCGAGACCTTTTCGACGTGACGCATCGCCCTCCCAGCCCGCGCCCCGTAGACAAGGGCTTCGAGCAGCGTATTACTGGGCAGGCGGTTAGCCCCATGCACGCCCGTCGCCGCTACCTCACCAGCCGCGTAAAGCCCTGCGACATTCGTCTTACCGTCGAGGTCGGTGCGCACTCCGCCGAGACTGCAGTGCGCTGCCGGGCGAACCGGAATGAGGTCTTCCGTAATGTCGAGGTTATAAGCCATGCAACTGGCATAGACGCGCGGGAAGTGCTTCTGAAGTTTGGCAGCATTGAAGTGGGTCACGTCGAGATACACAAAGGGATCTTTCGCACGGCTCACTTCCATCTCATGAACGATGGCACGCGCGACCAGGTCACGGGGAGCCCGTTCGCCCAGCGGGTGGTACTTTCCCATAAAACGATCGAGTTCAAAGTTGCGCAGGTACGCGCCTTCCGCGCGCAGACCCTCGGGCAGAGGGAAGCGTGGGACTTTCTTCATGAGAAGAGCAGTGGGATGAAACTGAACGAACTCCATGTCACCCACCTCGGCTCCGGCGCGGAACGCGAGCGCGATCCCGTCCGCCGTGGCAATATCGGGACTGGTTGTGTTGGAGAAAATTTGTCCGAATCCGCCCGTGGCGAGCAGAACCGCGGAACAGGCGATCTCTTGAGGCGTCCCTTTTTCGTCGAGAACGGAAATTCCGCTGATCCTGTCGCCTTCAACGCGCAATTCCGTTATGAAGACAAATGCAACCTGCGACACATGTTTCAGCGAGTCCACTTTCTGCGAGAGGGTCCGCAAGATCTGCTTGCCGGCGGATTCGCCATGGGCATGCAATCGGCGGCTGCGCGTATGCGGGTTTTCGAGTTCAAAGGAGAGCTTGGTGCTGTGATGCTTGCCCCATGCCAGCAATTCATCGATCCGCTCAGCACCCTCGTCGATCAGGATCTTGACCGCGGCGAGATTGCATAGACCATCTCCTGCTTCGAGAGTGTCTTGCAGGTGCAAGATCACATCGTCTTCATCCCCCAACCATTCAGCTTCACTTTTGTCATCGTGGGCTTTGAAAGTTGGAAATTCCTTCTTTGCCAGGAGCAAGACCTGTCCTGATTCCGCCAATTCGATGGCGGCTCGCAGCGCGGCGATACCGGCACCAACGACGATAAAGTCAGTCTGGGCTGGCAGACCCTTCATAGAGGGGCAATACTACCACCGAAGCTCAAGGGGCAGGGACAGGAACGCTTACGCTATTATGGAAACGCAATGGCGCAAGCGACCATACACGTCCTGCCACGTCCTTATCAGGCGTGGATCGAGAATGGCCTGCTCACTCGCGCAGGATCCATCCTGGGCGATCTGTTGCCGCAGACCAGTCGCATTTTCGTGGTGACCGTGGCCCCGGTGCGGAAGCGCTGGGGAGCGAAGTTTGTGGCTGCACTGAAGGCAGCCGGATTCTCGCCGCAGGTAATTCTGATGCCTGACGGGGAGCCCTCGAAGCGGCTCGCAACCGTCGAAGCGATGGCGGAAAAGCTGGTGCGGCTGGGAGCCGACCGTAAAGCCGTGATCATCGCGTTAGGTGGGGGCGTCGTGGGTGATGTCGCCGGATTGCTAGCCTCGTTGTATATGCGCGGCGTTGAGTTCGTGCAGGTTCCCACAACCGTGCTCGCCCAGGTGGATGCTTCCGTCGGCGGGAAAACGGGTGTGAATCTTGTTGCCGGCAAGAATCTGGTCGGAACTTTTTATCATCCGAAGGTTGTCCTGATTGATCCAAACGTACTGAAGACGCTGCCCGACCGCGAATTTCGGGCAGGGCTCTATGAAGCGCTGAAGTGCGGCATCATCGGGAACGTCGAATTGTTCCTGCGATTCGAGCAGAATCGCGCCAAGATTCTGAAGCGCGATCCAGTGGAACTGGAGTGGTTGATTGCGCAGGCTGTGAAGCTGAAGGCAGAGGTAGTATCGGCCGACGAGCACGAGGGCGGCTTACGACGCGTTCTGAACCTGGGTCACACGATCGGCCACGCTCTAGAAGCCGAGACGAATTATCGTTCTCTCTTGCACGGCGAAGCTGTGGCCTGGGGCCTGATTGCCGCCACCAATATCGCACTCACTGTAGGGCGCACGGACAGCGTGACCGCCGGCCGGATCGCCGATGCCGTCTTGAGCCTGGGACGCTTGCCGGAAGTGAATGTCAGCGCGAAGAAGATTCTCGGGCGTCTGCAGAACGACAAGAAAACGCAGAACGGTGTCGTGCATTTCATCTTGCCTCGAGAAATCGGCAAAGTCGAAGTTGCCAGCGACGTGCCGGAGCGCGCTGTGGTGGATTCCGTCGAAGAATTACGCCGCCTGTCGCGGGGCGGATGGGTTTGGGGTAAAAGTTAGGGGGAGTCATGCAGGAAACTGCCGAGCAATACATTGGAAGAATACTCGGTTATGTAAAAGGTCAGGACGCTATTAAAGTCCAGCGGACCACCGCTGCGAAGCTCAAGAAGTCTATCGCCGGCCTGTCCCCAGCACAGTTGAAGTGGCGGCCTGAGCCGGCGAAGTGGTCAATCGCCGAGATCATTGCGCACCTGGCGGATGCAGAGGTTGTGGCAAGTTGGCGCATGCGCTCCGTCATCGGAGAGAACGGCATCACGATTCAACCGTTTGATCAGGACGCCTGGGCATCGGTGTTCAACTATCGTGATCGCGACACCAAGCGCTCGCTGGAAGTGTTCCGCGTGCTGCGAGAGAACAATCTCACCATGCTGAAGGAAATCTCTCCAGAAACCTGGGACAACTTCGGCATGCATCTGGAGCGCGGGAAGGAATCGATCGCACACCTGGCGCGCATGTTCGCGGGGCACGACACGAATCACGTTCTGCAGATCGAGCGCATCGTGAAGCAAATCAAGAGCACAAAGTCGAAGAAGAAGAAGCGGTAAGGCCATCCCGAGAATCGTGCCCGAGCCCAAATCTCCAGTCGTCGGCGCAGCCCCGAAAGGGGTGAGCGACCGGAATTCCGCAGCCCGCGCGGTGCGCGAGATGTTCACCTCGATTGCGCCCCGTTACGACCTGCTGAATCATGTGCTGTCGTTCAATGTGGATCGCATATGGTGGCGGCGCACGGCCCGAACTTTTCGGCACATTCTGACGCGCCCCGATTCCCGCATCCTGGACCTTTGCTGCGGAACCGGGGATATGGCGTTCGCGCTACAGCGGCAGGCAGGGAAGTCATCGGCGCAGATTGTCGGTGCGGATTTTTCTCATGCCATGCTGCGACGGGCCGCGCTCAAGTCAGCGGATCGCGCGCCGGCACCAGAGTGGATTGAAGCCGACGCTCTCGATCTCCCGTTCCCTGATTCACATTTCGACCTGGTTACGTCGGCATTCGGTTTCCGCAATCTCGCGGATTACGATGCGGGCCTGCGGGAAATCGCGCGAGTTCTTCGCCCCGGCGGAGAGTGCGGAATTCTCGATTTTGGCGAGCCCAAGGGGATCATGGGAGCTTTGTACCGAATTTATTTCAAGCAGGTGCTGCCTCGAGTGGGTACATTGATCTCCGGTGTTCGCGGCCCTTACGCGTATCTTCCTGCGTCGGTCGAGCGCTTCCCGTCGCCAGAGGAAATGCTCGGACGCATGAACAATTCGGGCTTCGTCGAAGCTAGTTGGACGCCCTATACGTTCGGAATCGCTGGATTGTACCGCGGCAAGAAAGCGGCTTAGGATTGTGCACGCAACGCTAGAGTTTTTTTGTTTTTGTTGTGACCTATGACAATGTCATCCTGAGCCGCGTTTTTTGCGGCGAAGGACCTATGCAACTCGCTGGCACCACCGGCGCAGCAAGGAGGTTCATAGGTCCTTCGCGGGAAAGAACGCCCCTCAGGATGACAGCGTAAGAGGACTACACAATTTCTCAAACGGCTTTAGCCTGCGTCGCGCAGAAGCTTGCTCAAGCTCTCGATATCCTGGGCGCCCACATCACCGACCACGAAATATCGCAGCCCATTCTTCTTCCAGCCTTCAACTGTAAACGACAACGTTGAAACCGGTGCCGAAGCTAACGCTGCCGTCTCATCCCCGCGGTCCTGAAAGATGAAGACGGAGATCTCGTGCTGGCGAAGGCGATAGATCAGATGGGCACCCGGCGATTGGGCAAGATACGTAACGCGTCCGCCCACGAGGGTGAAATCCGTGCCTTGCAACTCCGGCAGGTTGAAGCTGAATGGAATCTTTCCCTGGAACCATGGTTTTACGGTGTGCCGGTCGGTTGAGATTACGTCAACGGGACTCGCGCTCGCCAGCGTGGCCACGTGGAGGTCGGTCAATTCGCTATAAACACGCTCCCGCCGCGTCTTCTCGCGACCGACATAGAAGTTCACTGCCACGGAGAGAATCAGCACCAGTGCCGCTGGTATCGCCACAATTTTCCAATACCAGCTTCCGCCGCGTTGACGCTTGCTGCCGATAGTCTTCTGGATCTTCTCCCGGAAGTCGGCGCCAGGTTGGTAGCGTTTGCCTGCCGCCGCGATCGATCGCTTCATCTGAACAAGTCCCAGAGCGTACGCGGCACAACTGGTACATTCCCGCAGGTGGGTTGCTACGTCTTTCAATTCCGATGGCGAGAGTTCACCGTCAACGTAAGCGTCCAGCTTCGCGCTCCATGACTCACACGCCATGCGGAGCCCCCTTGAACTTTTCAACCATCAGTGCACGGAGCGCCTTGCGAGCGCGACACAGACGAGACATGACAGTACCAATCGGAACGGCTAACACGTGAGCGATCTCTTCGTACGACATCTCCTCAACTTCACACAACAATAAGATCTCGCGAAAAGGTACCGGCAGCTCCGTGAGCGCCTGGCGAACCATCTCGCGGTCGGCCCGTTCGAGAAGCACGGTCTCGGGATTCGGGGCTGTGGAAGCAATGGTTTCGACCTCGTCGTCGATCACCGCGGTGGATTTCAGCCCGGTCCTCGAGGTGAGGAATGTATTTCGCAGGATGCGAAACATCCACGCCCGAAAGTTCGTGCCCAGCTGAAATCCGGAAAATGCGCGGAGGGCCTTGGCATAGGTCTCCTGCACAAGATCTTCAGCCTCCGTCGCGTCCTGGGCCAGCCAATGCGCAAAGTTATAGAGCTGCTCGAATAGCGGAAGAGCCAGTTCTTCAAACGCCGCGGCAGACACGCGCTGATCCGGCACCTCCATAGCATAAACCGCATCAGCGTGAATTTATTCCCGCTTCGGCAAGAAATATTTCCTTTCTCCCCCGCACATTCTCAGTACCCATAGTCGTTAGCGCGAGATCCGTCGGCACATTCGCGAAGTCGGAGCCGTCAGGTTTACGGAAGGCAGATACGTGACGCATTGACAGTGAGTCGCAACGTGAGATCTCCCACACTGCAAAGCGGACACAACAGCAAATAGCAACGGGCCTAAGATTCCGGAGCAGTTACTAAAGACCGCCCTCGAAGCGAACGAAAGAACAAGCCTCAATCCCTACCAACAACACGTTGCAATGCCGCCTAACGATACTTGTTGGGCGCGTGTCGTCTCAGGCACTCTGCGAGAAAGCAGTTTTTCCTGCCACTTTGATCTTTAGCCGTTCTGGCCGATGTTCAGCAAAAACAAATTCAAGTGCAGTTGGGAGCGTGCTTCGTGTCAGCTTGAGGGCCATCGGTTGAGCCAGCAGCAGAGAGCTGAGGAATCCCCCGCCCCAGTCCAATCAGGAGAAGAACGATGCAAAGAAAGTTATTCAATCATCTCTGTGTTGCGGCTCTAGTCGTACTTGCCGTGATTTGTTTCTCCACCTCAGCCCGTGCCTACCCAAACGGTATTTCAGGAGTTTCCGGCAAGAGTGGGTCGACTTGCACGATGTGTCATAGCGGCGGCACAAGCCTGCCGACAGTCGTGATCAGTGGTCCGACGACCGTGGCTTCCGGTTCCACCAGTACTTACACCTTAAACAATAACGGCAGCCCAAATAGCGGATTAGACGTCGGAGCGTCAGCTGGAACGTTCTCCGCGGGATCGACCACACTTGTGATGAATGGTGAGATTACCCAGATTGCAGCGCTCGCCTCAACCCCGCTTAGTTGGACATTCAACTGGACCGCGCCAACCGTTACCACCACAACCACGGTAACAATGTATGGCGCTTCGATCTCGGGTGGATACGGAGGATCCACCGGCACCACTGTGCTCACGATTACTGTGAATCCGGCGGCCGTTGCACCATCGATCACGACTCAGCCTGGCAACCAGACTGTGACAGCGGGACAGACAGCGATGTTCAGCGTGAGCGCGACCGGTACGGCGCCGCTGAGTTATCAATGGCGCAAGAATGGCGTGAACATCACAGGCGCAACCTCCAGTGCCTACACCACACCAGCGACAACGACGGCCGACAGCGGCTCCACCTTCTCGGTGGTGGTCACCAACTCCGCCGGAACTGCGACCAGCAACAATGCAACCCTGACCGTAAATGCGGCAGCAGTTGCGCCATCGATCACGTCTCAGCCTGCGAATCAGTCGGTAACAGCGGGACAAACGGCAATGTTCAGCATAGGCGCGAGCGGTACCGCTCCCCTGAGCTATCAGTGGAGGAAGAATGGTTTGTACATCACCGGGGCGACCTCCAGTTCTTACACCACGCCAGCCACAACCACGGCCGACAGCGGCACCACTTTCTCGGTGGTGGTCACCAACTCCGCCGGAAGTGCGACCAGCAACAACGCGACCTTGACCGTAAATCCGGCAGCAGTCGCGCCATCGATCACGTCTCAGCCTGCGAACCAGTCGGTAACTGCGGGACAGACAGCCACCTTTATGGTGAGCGCGACCGGCACGGCGCCGCTGAGTTATCAATGGCGTAAGAACGGCGGGAACATCACCGGCGCGACCTCCAGTTCTTACACCACGCCAGCCACAACTACGGCAGACAGTAGCAGCACCTTCTCGGTGGTGGTCACCAACTCCGCGGGAAGTACAACCAGCAACAATGCAACCCTAACGGTCAATGCCGCAGCGGTCGCGCCCTCTATCACGACTCAACCTGCGAACCAGACGGTAACCTCGGGACAGACGGCAATGTTTAGCGTGAGTGCGACCGGCACAGCTCCGATGGGCTATCAATGGAGGAAGAACGGTACGAACATCACAGGTGCGACCTCCAGTTCGTACTCCACGCCGGCTACAACCACGACAGATAGCGGCTCCAGTTTCTCGGTGGTCATCAGCAATTCTGCCGGAAGCGTGAGTAGCAACAACGCCACGCTGACGGTCAACCAGGCAGCAGCGGTCGCGCCGTCGATTACCACGCAGCCGGGCAACCAAACGGTAACGGCGGGGCAAACGGCGACGTTCAGTGTGCTCGCCACGGGTACTGCGCCGCTAACCTACCAGTGGAGGAAGAGCGGCACTAACATCAGCGGAGCGAACGCGAACTCCTACACCACACCAGCTACAACCACGGCAGACAGCGGGTCCACTTTCTCCGTGGTCGTCAGCAATTCTGCAGGAAGTGCGACCAGCAATAGCGCGTCACTGACCGTGAATAGTGCACCTGTTTCAGGCGGAGGGGGCAAGCTCGTGCTCTCGACGAACCGACTGGTGTTCTACGCCGAAGGCTCTGCAGCTCCAGCGCCGAAGTCGATCAAGGTCACGAGCAGTTCGGGTTCAGCGATGACCTTTAACGCTGATGTTTATGGCGGTTCGTGGGTCTCCATCAATCCATCGGCGGGGACGACTCCAGGCCAGATCACGGTGTCAGCGTATCCGACCGGACTCACAGCGGGCACGTACTCGTGCGTGATAAAGATCACGGCTAATGGCACGACCAGGCGAGTTTACGTCGTGCTGGTGGTCGCGTCCGGTGGAGATGATGGAGGCGAGCATGATGATGCCGCGGCTCTCCCTTTCAGCTTGGATCCTGGAGCGAAGAGTACGGCAGATGCGATGTGGTTAGACGGCTATGGGGTTCCGGTCCAAAGCAAGAAGGATCCAACAAGTCAGGGCTTGGTCATAAGAAGGAACCCATCGGCCCCGAAGACGGCGATTGCTGGTGCCGCACTCAAAGGCGCTGCCGGATCGGAGCTCTCACAGTTGAGCTTCGACCTGCGCAGCGATAGCGAGTGCAGCACCCAGGCGCCTCAATTCGTTATCGTGACCGCTGACGAGATCGTCCATAAAGCGACCTGTGCCAGTGGAACGATTCAGGCGCTGACAGTATCCGGCTGGAAGCGTGTGAGCTTCGATCCCGCGAACTCCAGACAGCTGTCGCCAGCTGTAGCACCAGGCATGGCTGTAAAGACGATTGCCTTGGTGATGGATCAACCTATCGCTACGGGAATGGCTGTGCTCGACAACATCAACGTCAACGGCAGGTATATCGGCAGGCAGTAGAGCCGAGCAAACCGCCCATCCCAAACAGGCCTGGACTTACAAGTCCAGGCCTGTTTGGCGTTTAGACCGCGCGGTCCGTGTGTCATGGCATCGCCAATGGCGCTGATTGAAACCACTCTTAGGCTGGGGTCGCAGGTTTGAAGCTATCGGCAAACGCGTCCGTAACGCTATAGCGGATGACGTGCTCGTACTCAGGCCCGAGAAACCGGCGCAGCCGATCGGTGTTCATGATGTATTCACCTGTCATATAGGGAAGCGCTTCAGGCGGAATTGCGGAAATCTGATGCTTCCACAAGCACGCCAGTACCTGACGCATCGCCCATTTTCCGGGCACACGCACCAGTTTTGCGTGGGCTATCTCAATACATTTCGCAAAAGTAAGAGGCTCGCCGCGGCCGGCTACGTTAAGCACCGTCAGCCGCTGCGTCTCCGGTTCGCGCTGCAGGATGTGCCGGATCAAGCGCGCCATATCGTCGACATGGATGAACTGGATCTTGTTATCGAGATACTGCTGGCCTCGCGGCAACATGCAAGGCAGACGTTTGCCCGCGGCGCGCATCTGCTCGGCGCGAGCTCCCTTACCATTCGGTGTTCCCCGAAACGCGCCCATCAGATAGTTCTCGACGCTGGCTCCGGCAAAAATATGCGGACGCAAGATGTACACGCTGCACCCGCGCAATGCGGTGCACCGCTGTTGCACGACTTCGTCGGATTCCTTCTTGTGGATGGCGTAAGGCAGCGTGTGCGCACCAAAGGCAGATTCCTCAGTAGCAGGAGCCGGCAGGTTAGACCCGTATGCCGAGACACTGCTGGGAAAGATGAACTGCTTGATCCCGTCGTCGGCCGTTCGATTCACTTCAGTGACAGCTTCCATCACTCGCGCCGTGCCGGCCACATTGATCTGCCACATGCGCTCGACGTCGAGCACACCCGTGCGCACAGGATCAATCACGAAGGCCAGATGGATGACGGCGAAGGGACGGGCATCGCGGAGCAGTTCGAAGAACGTTCGGGTAGAGGACTCCGCACCAAGGTCCAGGCTCTCGAATTGCAGTTCGGAATCGGTTTGGGGAGGAGCGACGTCCACCCCAATCACCGAGAAGCTGCGGAGCAGCGGCAACAATCTGGAGCCCAGGTTGCCCGAAATGCCGGTCACCACCACAACAGGTTTGGCCATCAGTCTTTCTTAGGTGCAGGAGTCTGTCCGGCTGAAGGTTGCGCCGCCGGTGTACCCAGCCGTGGACGCGGCATGCGGGGCGGCGGCATCGGCCCCGTCCCGCCCGGCCCGAAATACGCTTCATTCGAGACGGAGCTGAAAGAGCCATTCAGCTTATCCATTTTTTCGCGCATGCGGTCGTTCTGGATTTTTCCACGAATCTCGTTCTTTGCCTGATCTAGCGGCATGGTGGACTTGCCGTTCATCTTGTAGATATAGTGCCCGCCGGCGTCGCTGATCACCTGCGAAACCTCGCCTGGCTTCAGATCGAAGACCCCAGCGTGGGGTTGAGGCAGACCGCTACGGCGAACGCTCGGCAGATTTACCGTGGGAGCTTCAATTTTCATTCCCCCGGCATCGAAGGCCTCTTTCTGCAGCTTTGCAATGTCTTCTCCGGCGGCGGCCCGGGCGCGCAGCGAATCCGCGAGTTTGGTCATGGCTTCTTCATTCTTCTGCGCCTTGGCCTTCTGCGCGTCTTCCTTCGCCTTTTTCTGTTCCGCGGTCAGCTTCGCATCCTTGTCGTCGTCTTCCGTGGGTTCCGCCTCCACCTGCTTGGTACGCGGTACGAAGATGCGGTCCAGATTGAATTGCTCGAATGCTTCAGGATTGTCTTTGTAGTACTTCTCGATATCAGCATCCGAGATGTCCGCAGCTTCGTCCTGGAGCTTGCGCTGCAACTGGTTGCTGAGCACCTGCATCTTCACGTACTCGAGGGTCTGTGTGTATTGCTCGGTGTGGTCCATGCCGCGCTCTTTGGCCTGGTTCGCCATTGCCATCAACCGGGGAAGGACGCTGGCGAGCTGTTTCTTCTGCTGCGGCGAAGCATTCGGCGCCAGCGCGTTGGCGAGCTTCTCGAACTCAGCTTTGGTGATGATGGTCTTGCAGTCAGCGGCGGCGCTCGCAGCCACGGGCTTCTCGGCGCATACGCCCGTGATGGTGAGGACGGGAGCATCAGCAGGCACCGATGCCGAGGTATCAGCGGGTGCCGGCTGGTTCGGGGATTGGGTCGGCGGCGGCGCGCTCTGGGCTGCTTGTCCCCAAGCCAGCGTTCCCAGCAAAACACACACCAGCCAACTCATACGCATAACAGTGATCCTCCAGGATTGGTCCACCAGAAAGGTGAAAATACCAGCAGGAAATCGTAGCACAACCAGTAAGGATTGAGTCATTGTGCGATTGGGTGATCGAGCCAGTGAGTCATTGAGTCATTAAGTAATTGAACCTGCTCGAAGTCCGACGCCATTCCCGGAAGGCATTTCAATCACTCAATCGCCCAATGACTCAATCACCCCAATGACGCAATGGCTCCCTTTGCCGTTTCTGCCCTTAGCGGCGATAATTCCAGCATGTCAGGCACGCCGGCCTTGTCTCCATCCGACTTGATGCGCGCGGAGAAGCGTGCAGTCGCGGGGAACTCCGTCCTGGCAGCCCTGTTGATCACGGGCCTTAAGCTGTTTGTTGGGGTGACCACCGGAAGTCTGGGTATTCTCTCCGAAGCCGCGCATTCCGGGCTTGATCTCGTCGCGTCGATCCTGACATTTTTTTCCGTACGCGTCTCCGACAAGCCTGCCGATGCCGATCATCAATACGGGCACGGCAAGGTCGAGAACTTCTCCGCGTTCGTCGAAACCGGCCTGCTGCTTCTGACCTGCGTCTGGATCATTTACGAAGCGGTCTTGCGGATCTTCTTCCATCACATTGAGATCGAGCCTTCGATTGCAGCCTTCGCTGTCATGTTGTTCTCCATGATCGTCGACTGGTGGCGCTCGCGCGCCCTGGGCCGCATTGCCAACAAATACGACAGCCAGGCGCTGGAGGCCGACGCGCTTCATTTCTCCACCGACATCTGGTCGGCGGGCGTCGTCGTGCTGGGTCTCGCGCTGGTTCTGGTTGGGCGGACCTATCACATCAGCTGGCTGGCCGATGCCGATCCGATCGCAGCTTTGTTCGTCGCTGCCGTTGTTGTCTCGGTGAGTTGGCGATTAGCGCGGCGCACCATCGATGCTCTGCTCGATGCAGCTCCTGCGGGCGTGCGCTCTCAGATTTACGACGCAGTATCGCGTGTCGATGGCGTGCTCGAGGTCGACCGCGTCCGCATACGACGCGCGGGGAATCATTACTTCGCGGACCTTGCCGTGGGGCTCGCCCGGAGCGTCACCTTCCAGCGATCGGGCCAGCTTGTCAGCGCGGTGACAGAATCGGTTCGCCGCGTCCTGCCCGACGCTGACGTGACCGTGCAGCCCTTGCCGCGAGCGCAGCGCACAGAAAACATCTTCGATCGCATCCGCGCGGTGGCTACCCGGCGCAACTTGAATGTGCATGACATCAGCGTGCAGGACCTTGCCGGACAGCTTCACGTTGAGCAGCACATCGAACTGGATGAGCGGATGACTCTCAAGGACGCGCACGATCAGGTCACCGAACTGGAAGCCGATATGCGGCAGGATGTTCCCGAAATCTCGGAGATCCTCACCCATATCGAAAGCGAGCCGGCGACGATTGAACGTCCGGAAGAACTGGTTGGCGACGCCGAACTCGAACATCGTTTGAAAGCGGTCGCCGCGCAGTTTCCTGAGATCCTGGACGTGCACGACTTCGTCTTCAAGCGCGTCCGTGGGCGCCTTTACCTTTCCTGCCATTGCACGCTGTCGGACAGTTTGTCTCTCTCCCGCGTGCACGACATCCAGACGGAACTGGAGATTCGTTTCAAACAAGATGCGCCGGAGTTGTTCCGCGTGTTAATCCACCCCGAACCCAGCACGGATAACCGGAGATAGAACGTGATTTCAGCCAAAACAATCTGGACTGATAACGAACGTTACGTCGGCGAGGCCACTTCGCGCCATGCGATCGTCATGGACACCGCCAAGGAGAAGACTGCGAACTCTCCGATGGAGCTTGTTCTCATCGCTCTCTGTGGCTGCACCGCGTCAGATGTCGTGGGAATCCTTCGCAAGAAGCGTGAGCCATTTACCAGCCTCGAAGTCAGCGCGGAGGGCGATCGTGCCGAGGGATATCCGGCCGTTTACACACAAATCAAGCTGACCTATCGCGTCGGTGGTAAAGTGTCGAGCAAGGCGATGGAGGACGCAGTCCGCCTGTCGAAAGAAAAGTATTGTTCGGTATCGGCGATGTTGGAAAAGACTGCCAAGATCACGAGCGCGATCGAATACGCTGGTTGAGCGTAAGAATTTTGCCTCATATCCGCGCCAGCCGCGACGCGGCGATGGAATACAGCCTACAGCGCAAGCCGTGGGGATCCGCGAGCAAAATACAGCGCCCCGACAGGGGCGGAAGAAAGACCGGCTGGCGCTCTATGCGATGCACGCCATCTCGGATAAGCCCTTTGATGTCAATCGTCATCTTCACCCAACCCGGCTGCTTCTCCTGCGAACTGATGCGAGTGTATCTGGAGGCTCGCGAGATTGCGTTCGAAGAGCGTGATATCTCCAAGGATACAGAAGCGCGCCGGATCATGACCGAAACCTACGGCAGCAATGAAACTCCGACGATGCTCATCGATGAAGAAGTGATCATAGGATTCGATCCCGGCCTGCTTGACCAGATTCTCGACTCCCCCGCATCATCGGACTCGGTGAACTGAGCTGAACTCCCGAAATTCCAATCCACCCGCGCATCCGTTGCGCGGATACTTCTTTATTGCGTTGGCCACGCTCTTGTGGGGAGTGTCAGCTTCGCTCGGGCGCGCAGTATTTACCGGCAAGCTTCCTCTGGCCGGCGAAGTGTCGCATCCGATCGACCCGCTGATCCTTTCGCAGACTCGGACGTCGTTTTCGCTGCTGGTGCTGCTGCCACTGTTAGTCGGGCGCCGCGGATGGCAGCGCATCAAGCTGCCCATGCCCGATCTCATTCACTGCCTCATCCTCGGGATGCTGGGCGTGGCCGCGTCGAACTATTTCTATTACGTCGCCATTCAGAAAACGAGCGTCGCCATCGCGATCGTCCTGCAATACACCGCGCCGGTGTGGGTGCTGCTCTACGTGGTCGCTCGCGGACAGCAGAAGCTGTCTTTGCAGAAGGTCGCCGCGGTCCTGGTCGCGGTGTCCGGGATCTCGCTGACGATTGGCATCATCGGTGGCAAGTCGGCCGCTCCGCTCCGCTTCGATTCCTATGGACTGATCGCCGCAGTGCTGGCATCGTTCTCCTTCGCCTTCTACAACGTCGGTGCACACGGCATCCTCGCCCGGCACGACCGCTGGCGCGTCCTCGTCTGGACGCTCACCTCGGCCGCCGTCTTCTGGCTGGTAGTCAATCCCCCGTGGAAGGTGGTGGCCGCTCACTACTCCGCCGCACAATGGGGATTCCTGTTCGTCTTCTCGATGATCTCGGTCCTGGGATCGTTCTCACTCTACTTCCTCGGCCTGCAGCATCTCGAGCCGACCAGAGCCATCATCGCCAGTTGCCTCGAACCGGTGTTCTCAATCTTGCTGGCTGCAGCCCTGCTTGGCGAAGGCGTGCGCCCGATCCAGACGTTGGGAATCGTGCTTGTCTTGTCGGCGATTGTGATCGTGCAGTTGCCGGGAAGGGGAGCGGTGGAGCGAGAGGCCGTCGTGGTCGACCCGATCGAATAGTCACAGGGATCCCACCTTTGGACTGGATAGAACTCATTTGCGTGCAAGTGCGGCATCAAACGCCTTTGGCAAGTCCTCTAGCGAATAGGTTTGTTCTTTTTCATTCGGCTTCGCGGCTACACTGATCTGATCTACGCGTGTTTCGACGTCATATTCGCCAAGCGCACCGTCAAGAAGAAGGAAACTGAGTGCCTGATAGGTCCTATTCTTATCCGCAGCGAACCCCGGAATAAAGACAGTTAGATTAGCCGTCTGGCCTTTAGGATCGACTTTCACTCTCACTTGTGCCGACGGAACCGAAACACCTTGGTAGGACACATCTAAAGGTTTGCGTCGTGGGCGGAACTTTGTGCACTTCCAACGCGGCAGTGACGGGGCCGCTGCATACAAAGCCTCTACCGCTGGAAATGCTTCCTTGATGCCGTCCGCGCTAATCACAAACTCGCGGTGGCCATTCTCCTTAGGGCCAAACTCGAATGTCAGATTCGGATTAACCCTGTGCATTTGGTCGCCAAGCTGGTCGAAGATGTGCTCTTGGTCCTTCTCGAAGTTGAATAACAAGTCGTCGTTGGTTTTTGAACCAATCCCAGAACTCCTGTTCGTGAGTGATGTTTGTGCGAGCGCAACTGAGGACGGCCCCCAACGCAACACAGAGCAGTAGGAATGCGATGGCTTTCATGACTTTCTCCACCAGGGGCAGTTGATGCCCCCAACGTCTGAATCCACGACCGAGTCTATCGGATGACGACTATTCCAGCCGCTTCCCCTTCGTCTCCGGTAAAAGTGTCGTCATGAGAGCCGCCAGCAGATATCCTGCCGCGCACAAACAAAAGGCCCAGCTCAATCCCTTCGCCTGCCCGACCCGCCCAATCACCAGCGGAGCCAGCGAACTCATGGTGCGCGCACCGTTGTAGGTGAAGCCCAGCGCCCGGGCGCGCACGGCGGTAGGGAAGATCTCGCTGCCCATGATCCCCGAACCGGAGAAGATTCCCGTGCCAAAAAAAGCGACCAGAGAGCCCAACACTAGCAGCACTCCTTGCGATCGTGCCGCCGCATACAGCGGAATCAGACAGGCCGCGATCAGAGAGTAGACAAGAAACGCATTCCGCCGCCCGATATGATCGGCCACCCATCCGAAGCTGGCGTACCCGGGAAACATCCCGCACAAGTTGAGAACGACCATCAGTGTGGTCATCCCCATCACGCCGAACCCACGTCCGCCTTGCTCGATCGGCAGCGACAAGTATGGCGGAAGCCACGTAAACAGCCCCCACCAGGCAAACATTGCGAAAAAGTTAAATAGCAGCAAGGCGATGGTGTGCTTCAGATACGGTGCTTGAAAGATGGTGACGAAGCTGGCTTCCTGCGCGGAGGCAGTATCGTGAGACAACTCGTGAGGCGCCAGTTGCATTTGGGACGTGGCGGAAGTCAAAAGGGTTCGTGAAGTGGCGGAATCGCCGGCTGTTCCGTGCAAGAGCGGCCCTTCAGGGCCGCGTTCAGGTGGGGAGGAGGAAGGGGCTTTAGCCCCAGTGGCATGCTCCTGCCACATCTCCGACTCCGGCACTCTCCTCTGAATCCACAATGTGATCAGCGCCGGCAAGATCCCGACAAAGAACACCGCGCGCCATCCGTAAAACCGCGAAACCGGCCCCGCCACCAGCGCGGCAGCGGCGAACCCCAGCGCCCACGAACTCTGCACAATCGAAATCGCCTTGGCGCGAAGTTCGGTAGGCCATGTTTCGGCCACCAGCGTGGCGCCGGTATTCCACTCGCCTCCCATGCCCAGCCCGAGCACGAATCGCGCCACCGCCAGCATCGCAATACTTTGTGCCAGCCCGGATGCGAACGAACAAAGCGAGTACGTCAGGATGCTAGCCATCAGAGCATGCTTACGACCGATACGATCCGCCAGAAATCCAAAGAACACGCCGCCAATCCCCGACGCCAGCAAGGTGAGTGTCCCGAGAGATCCCGCGGTGGTCTTGCTCATCCCCAGATCGCGCATCAGCATGGCCAGCACGAGGGAGTACAGCATCGCGTCGAAGGCATCGAGCGCCCAACCCATCGCCGCGGCCAGCAGGGTCCGACGCTGTCCGGGGGTCGCCTGACGAATCAACTGGATGGGGCCAATCGCCATAGGGTTCCGTCGCGCGGCGATTGTACCGGAATCATTGTCGATTGTTGATTTTTGATTGTGGATGGTTGAATGGAATCCAGGCTGCAAACACTCGCCAGCCGGCAGCCTCGGCTTTCTTTCAACCATCCACAATCAAAACAACAATCGGGTTACCCACGATTACTTCCGTGCGCCAGGTGACATTTTCGTGACAACAGTCATCGCTCTGGTTCGCTAAGCTTTCGTTACCCCCCGAAAAACAATCTTGAGGTTGAGTCATGAGAATTCGCTTTACTATCTGCGCGCTCGCCTTTTTCTTCGCCACCCTCACCCCCTGCTTCGCGCACCACACGGCCGTGATTGTGAATAAAGACAATACTGTGGGCAACGTAACGTCGGCGCAGTTGACGAAAATCATCCGCGGCGAAGTGAAGAAATGGGCCGACGGAAAAAACGTCATCCTCGTTCTTCACAAGGACTCAGCAGGCGAGAGGGAAGCGCTCGAGCGCCTGAACAAGATGTCGGCGGGAGAATGGACCGCGTTCGCGATTGCACACAAGGATTCGATCATCTTTGTCGATACCGACGCCGATGTGATCAAGGCCGTGCAGGCGGAACCGGGCGCGCTGGGACTGATCGAGGTCCGCTCGATCGACAACAGCGTGAGTGTGATCCGTGTCGACGGTAAGCTCCCGATGGAATTGGGATACTTGCCTCATTAGGCGGTTTCATGACTTCCACCACAGAGAGCACAGAGGTTCACAGAAGAAACTTCGAGAAGTCCTCTGTGCTTCTCTCTGTCCTCTGTGGTGAAGGGTCCTATGCCAGCCGCAGCAGGTGGAAATACCGCCGGGCCTTCTTCACATCCCGCGCGATTTGCTCGCGCAGAGCCTCGACAGACGGAAACTTGATCTCATCCCTCAGCCGCTCGAGAAAGCAGATCTCAACTTCCGTGTCCGGCGTTAATTCGAGCGGGTGAAAATTCAGCAGATGCGTTTCGATGGCGAATAATTCCGCGCCGAATGTCGGACGATTTCCCACATTTGTCACCGAATCAAACCGCTCGCTCCCGACGCGGGTCCATGTGATGTACACCCCATCCTTCGGTACGAGTTCCTCATACCGCGCCATGTTGATCGTGGGCACGGTGTACTTCGATCCGTAACCGCGCCCTCGCCCGGGATTGCCCTGTATACAAAACGGCCGCGCCAGCAGATGGCGCGCGCGGCTTACGCGTCCCTCTCCGATCAATCTGCGAACCTGACTGCTCGAAACAGTCTCTCCCCGCAACTTCATCTCGGGATAGACCTTCACCTCAAATCCCATCTCGCGCCCAAATTCCGCCAGCATGTTCACGTCGCCCGCGGCCTTGTGTCCGAAGCGAAAGTTGAAGCCTTCATGCACCTCGCGAGCATGCAACTTCTTTTTGAGGATGCGCTCAACGAACTGGCGCGGCGTCATCAGTGACAGATCGCGGCCGAAGGGAAGCAGCAGAACCGCGTCAATTCTTGTGCTCTCCAGCAACCGTAATTTCTCAGATGTAGGGGTGAGAAGCTTGAGTCCAGCTTCCGGTTTCAAAATTCTCGTAGGATGCGGTTCGAACGTGACCGCCACCGCCTGGGCGCCGTTGGCCTTCGCGCGCGAGACGATTTCCGCTAGGACATGAGAGTGGGCCCGATGCACGCCGTCGAAGTTGCCCACGGTGGCGAACGTAGGCCCGAAATCGGCAGGGACTTCCTCGAGTTTGTGAAAGACGCGCATAAAAAACAGCCGGCGTCGCACTTCAGGCGTCGCACTTCAGCAAAGTAGATCTCTCTGACGCCTGAGGTCTGGCGCCTGCCCTTAGATCTCAAACTCCAACTTCATCCCGTCATAGGCCAACCGCACATGCTTGGGCAGGTTGGCATTCGTCGCCTCATGCCCAAGATCGTGGCAGATGTGTGTGAAGAAAGCGCGCTTCGGCCTGAGACGATCCACAATTGCCAGCGAGTTCTTCACCGTCGAATGCGTTGGATGAGGTTTGTGCCGCAGCGCATCCAGGAACAGAATGTCCAGCCCCTGCAGCTGATCCATCGATGATTCCGGAATCTCGCTATGGTCGGTGAGATACGCGCTCGAGCCGAATCGGTACCCGTAAATCTGCGTTTCACCGTGGATCAGAATGATGGGCTCGAAGCGTATTCCAAACACATCCACGGGCCCATCGATCGGGTGCAGTTCCAGCTGCGCGAGCCCGCCGAATTTATAGTCGGCATCGAAAATGTAGGAAAACATCCTGCGCAGAAAAGCCGCGGCGTCCGGACGAGCGTACAGCGGGAGTTTGTCCGGCTTGTGGTGGTAGCTGAGCGGCCGCAGGTCGTCGATGCCCAGAATATGATCGGCGTGCGTGTGGGTATATAAAACCGCATCGATATGGTTGATGTTCTCGCGCACCGCCTGCGTGTAGAAATCCGGGGTGGTGTCGATCAACACGACCCGGTTGCTGTACTCCAGCATGATGGAGGGACGAGTCCGCCGGTCGTGCGGATCTTTCGAATGGCAAACGGCGCAGTCACAACCTAGCGTGGGGACGCCCATTGACGTCCCGCTGCCCAGCACGGTCAAAGTCGCTTTCATCGTCCGGTTGTTCCCGTCGCGGGTCCAGGCTGCGGCGGACGCGCGAGCGCGTTCGTTACCTCCACATAAGCCATGCGCAATTCGTACAAGCTGTTCTGCAGGAAATTCTCCTCGGTGGCTGTGAGATTGCCTTTGGTCTTCTCCGAGATCAGACTGAGCGTATCGATCGTCAGGCGCGCGCCGATGATGTCAACTCGCGGTTGCTCGCCCTGCTGGCGCATCAACCCGAGTTGCAGCATCGCGGTCATGTAAAGCTGGGCCATGAATCGCTCGAAGGTAATTTCAAATTCTTTCGCCGAGTGCCCGCTGAGTTCGACCTCGCTGTCGAGGTCCTTGGAGGACTGGCGATAGGCCGCGGCTTGGGCGTCCTGCTCGGCCTTGGTCGGCGGCGTAGGCATCTCGCGCTCCATTGCCTCGCCACCGGTGGTCGCCGGCGGCTTTGCGGCGATCTCTTTCGCGGCGCTCGCCGGCTCAGGTTTCGGCGTTTCCACTTCCTCCGCGACGTCGGACCGCAACTCGCCGTCTGATGTGAACAGCCGTCGATCAGTTACTTTGAAACTGGAATCCTGTTTCTTATCAGCCATAGCTTCTTCCTCATCACAAATCGATTAGTGTCTATTATGCAGGACGCGCAACCGGGGCACTCTGGTCCCGCGACAGCAGAGCCTCAGGAACGGGTAACTGAACGATGTTCGCATTCACGCCGCCGATCTTTACCTCGCGGCCGGGAGTACCGAGTTCGCGGCGAATGTATCCCAGCGCAACCGTCTTTTTTCCGTTCGGAACGCGAACGGACGCGACGCTCGTCACCTCACCCACTTCTTTTTCTCCCGCGACAACCTTCGTTCCTGCCGCGATCGGCACTCCCGAGTCAGCGAGGAACCCGGAAAACTTCCGGTGGACAGCGCCACGTGAGCGAATGCGTTCCACGATCTCCTGGCCGATATAGCACCCCTTGTTGAAATTCAGGGCGCGAGCCTGCTCCGTCTCCTGCGGCAGATCGCGCTCGCGGATATCGACGCCGTACATCGGAATGCCTGAGACAACGCGATGGATCTCGAGCGCTTCGGACCCGACGGGCGTGGCGCCGTGCGCTACCAGAGCGTCCCACGTTTTTCGGACGTCGGCTGGAGCCAGCCATAACTCATAGGTCTCGTGCCCAGCATCCTCTCCACGTACGGCCGTGCACTGCGTGCACTCGCAGTCGCAGGTGCACTTCGCCTCGAATATCTCCAGAGGGTTCGTGTCTGGGATGGCAATCCCGGCAGCGGCCAGAACGTCGCGAGACTTCGGCCCGGCAACACCCAGCGTCGTAATCGAATCGGTCAGGTTCTTAACCTCAACGTCATCCATGATGATGTAATGGTCAAACGTCGCGAGTATCTTTTCAATCTGGCAGCGGTCGGTGTCGACCACGATCGATTCACCCCGATTGTAGGCATAAAGATCGCCCAGGATGTGTCCCTGCGGATTGAGCAGAAAGGTATACACACCTTGCCCTGTCGCCAGGTCGCGAATGTTGTTCGTGACCATCCCATTGAGCCAGCGCACGCGGTCGCCGCCGCTGAGAGAAATCCTGGCGCGATACCCGAGGTCATAGACCCCGCAGTGCTCGCGCAGCCTCTCGAATTCCGTATCCCGATCCTTGAAGCGCGCCGCAGTCTTCGCGCCGCGATATTCGGCAACCGCCGCCGCGCCCAGTCCCTCACCATTTGTCATCAAAGCCGTAAGCCCCATACTTGTATTCGATTATAGCGAGTGTGTTAACGTTCCTGCCGTGGACTCGAGAAACGCAGCCCGCAAGCGCATCGCCGTCATACCCGGGGATGGCATTGGTAAAGAGGTGATTCCGCAGGCTGTTAAGGCCATCCGGGCTACCGGCGCAGCAGTGGATTTAACCGATTTCGACTGGGGTGCGGACCGCTACCTGCGCGATCAGACCACGGTGCCGCCCGACGGATTCGCCATGCTGGCCCGCGATTTCGACGCCATCCTCGTCGGCGCATTCGGCGACCCTCGAGTGAAAACAAATCTTCACGCCAAAGAAATCTTGCTCGGCATGCGCTTCAAAATGGACCTTTACGCCAATGTCAGGCCGGTCCGCTTGCTCGATGCAGCTCTCTGTCCGCTAAAGCGTGTTGAGCCGAAAGATGTGGATTTCGTCGTGGTCCGCGAGAATACCGAGGGCGTGTATACCGATGCCGGGGGCGTCTTCAAGCGGGGAACTGCCGACGAGATCGCAACGCAGGAAGACATCAACACCCGCAAGGGCGTCGAGCGCATCATTCGCTATGCCTTTGAATATTGCCAGACGCACACGAAACTAGACGGCTCTCCGCGCAACAAAGTCCTGATGTCCGATAAGTCCAACGCCATGACCCACGCCGGAGGCCTTTGGCAGCGGGTCTTCAAAGAAGTCAGCGCCGAAATTCCCAGGATCACCGCGCAGCACATGTACGTCGACGCCCTCTGCATGCAGATGGTGCGCGATCCCCGGCAGTTCGACGTGATCGTCACCAACAACATGTTCGGCGACATCATCACCGACCTCGCCGCCGGCCTCCAAGGGGGACTCGGGATGGCTGCCAGCGGCAACATTCATCCCGGCAAAACGTCGATGTTCGAACCGGTTCACGGCTCTGCCCCACCGATCGCCGGAAAGAACGAGGCGAATCCCTTCGGCGCAATTCTGACCGCTGCCATGATGCTGCGGCACCTGGAATTAGAAAAAGAAGCCGATAAGATCGAGGCCGCAGTGCTGGAGGCAGTACACCAAAAGAAAACCACACAGGATATCGGCGGTTCCCTGGACACTCGCGAAGCAGGCGACTGGATTGTTAGGAGATTGTCATCCTGAGCGGAGCATGCCGATTCACAAAGTGAATCGGCATGTGCAGTCGAAGGATCCCTATGCACTTTCTTACCTTCCAGCGTCGCAGGGAATTAGTACGTGAATCAGTACGAATTCCCTTGTAAGTCAGCTTTGATTCAAGCTGAAAGGGATCCTTCGACTCCGCAGGAAGTGTGCTTCGCGCGCATCTTGCTGCGCTCAGGATGACAACACGTGAAAGGGCAGTTTGACATGTTCATCTTCGAACAACTAGTCAGCCGCGGCCTCATGGCCCTCGACCCGAAGCGCAACGTACTCGCCTTCAACCTCCCGGTCATCGCGAGATTCCCGGCCATCCGCCAGAAGAGAATCGAAGAGTTTAAGTGGCTGGCCGGCGATTGGGCATTCGAAAACCACGTCCGCGCCACCCCCACCACTCCCGCCTACACGGACACCTACTACTACACCTACGAACTCGCTGACAATGGCTCCCGCTACACGGTCAGCGGCCACGGCGCCAAGGCTCGCCCTTACCTGACCTTCGACCCGTTCAGCAACCGCTGGATGATGACTTTCACCGAGGGCCTGTTCGGCGTCTTACAGTCGCACGGATGGGAAGGTGACACCATCGTCTTCTCCGGCCCGCTCACCATGTTAGGAATCGATTGCGAACTCCGTCAGACGATCACGAAGAAGAACCCGGACGAATTCCACATCCTGAATGAAGAAAGGCTGCCAGACGGAAGCTGGCGCGAGACCGACGAATTCTTCTGCCGGAGAAAGCAGCCTTAGCGGCCTGCGGAAGAAGTCGATCAGTCAACCGATTTTGGGTGGCGCATTGTGGGTGGCGCAGCGCTTTCAGCGCTGCGATGGCCGCGTTGCTTTCAAATGACGGCTTAGCCGCTGAGGTCAAGATGTGGGTCGCGAGAGGTTTTTTCGCAGCCTGCTACGGTCGTATCCCGGTCAGCAGCGCCAGTTCACGCCACTTCCACTGGCAATCCACATCTGTGAAACCGATCTCGCACAGCCAGCCGAGCTGAATCACCACATCCAGCAGCTTATTCGAAGGATCTTCCGTCTCGACCGTAAACCCAATGCGGCGCAGAAATTCCTCGTGCAACCGAGGTGTAGGCGAAGCCACGTGTTCCAGATTACAAAACACACCACGCGCGTTCAGCAACCTGTAAATCTCTGCACACAGTGCCCGTTTCCGTTCATGCACCAGATGATGAATGGCAAAGCTCGAGATCACAGCATCAAACTTCCCGAGCGGCGGCAGAGGAGAATCCATATTGTGATCCACGACAGTAACGCGCGGGTCTCCGGCGAAGCGTTTGCGCACCGCCTCCAACATAGCCGGAGAAAAGTCGACGCCGACGGCTTCGGTATCGGGATGCTGCCTTCGAACCAGCGCCAGCAAGCGTCCATCGCCGGTGCCCAGGTCAAGTATTCTCCGCGTGCTTGCCGGAATGAACTCTGTCAGCGCAGCCTCGCCCTCGTTCCGGTGAGAAATCTGGTCGGCGCGCTCCAGATAGTCGCTGACGTGCTCGCTCGAAGTCCACAGGTTGACGGGGCCACTCGTGTTCATGAAACAAGTATAGGGAAACGGTTACACTCAATCTCAATGAATAGAACTGAAGTGGGGCGCTCAGGGATTCGACGGTCGCTTTTGCTGGTTGTGCTGGCGTTGCTCGTGTATCCGCAGGTGGTAACCGGCCAGGACAATCCTCCTGCCGACCACCCGGCACAAGCTCCTGAACAAAAGCAGCAGCCGACGAAGCCGATTCCCCCTCCCGAAGAGCCCAAGGGCGAAGTCAAAATCACGCCCCGCCAGGCCGAGGAACTCTTCCACACCGTAGACGAGATTCTCGCCTTCGACAGCAAAGAGACCGGCTTGCCCATCAAGCGCGAGGTGAAGCGCAAACTGACCAGCCGTGATGAGGTCGTCTCGTATCTGACCAAGCACCTGAATGACGAAGACACACAGCGCCTCCGCCGCTCTGAACTCGTGCTGAAGAAGTTCGGCCTGCTTCCGCGCGATTTTAATCTTGAGACCTTCCTCGTTGCCCTGCTCCGCGAAGAAGTTGCCGGCTACTACGATCCCAAGACGAAAACCGTGAACTTGCTTGATTGGGTGCCCATGGAAGAGCAGGAGCCCGTGATGGCCCATGAACTCACCCACGCCCTGCAAGATCAGGATGTCAATCTTCAGAAGTGGATGAAGCGTGGCGAGAAGGATCTAGCCGAGATCAAGAAAGACCCGACGCCCGCCGACATCGAAAACGACGAAATGGATAACGCGCGCGAAGCCGTTCTCGAAGGCCAGGCGCAAGCCATGATGTTCCAGTACGCGATCGCGCCCACCGGGCACTCGATCACTACTTCGCCGGAGTTGGTCGGAGCCATGGAAGAAGAGAGTCTGACCGGGACTCCGAGCACCAAGGTTTTTAACGATGCTCCGATTTTTCTGAAGGAGTCGATGACCTTTCCCTATAGCTACGGTATGAATTTCGTGATCAAAGTGCTGCAACAAGGAGGGAAGAAAACGGCCTTCGCCGGGATTCTGGCGAACCCTCCACACACCACGCGCCAGATCATGCAGCCGGAAACTTACCTCGCAGGCGAAAAAATTGAGCCCATGCATGTACCCGACTTCAAGCACGACTTCAAGGACTACCAGAAGTTTGATATCGGTGCGATGGGCGAATTCGATGTCGCGGTTCTTGTCGAACAATACGCGGGGAAGAAGATATCCAAGAAGATTTACCCCGAATGGCGTGGCGGATACTACTACGCGGCGAAATCAAAGACGAACCCTTCCGGTTCCCTTGCTCTGCTCTATGTTTCCCGCTGGTCGAATTCGATCACCGCCGCCCAGTTTGCGGGCATTTACGCCCATTCCTTAGATCTTCGCTACAAGAAAGTAACGGAAGCAGGCGATCCCAAAGAGGCAGTCCAAACAGCACCGGACAGCACCGACGCCGCCCCAGTGCCGCTCGAAGGACGTCACAGCTGGTCCACGGAAGACGGCACTGTCGTGATCGAAGAGAGGGGCGACACGGTTTTCATCACGGAAAGCCTCGACGACACTACAACGTCAACTCTGGAAAAAGAAGTACTCATCACCGTCGCTCCGGCGAAGTGAAGACTCAACTTGCGACAGCCGTCTCGGCTGCCCGCCCCGAACGCAGTCGAGGGGGAACCGAGCCGCCGTCCACTAACTCTCTCAAGAAAGGCCAACTCACTTCTTCTTGCCGTCCTTGTCTTCCCTCGATTCTCCCAGGAAATGTTGCACTTTCGCTGTGACGCTGAACTCTTTTCCCCCACGCTCGATCGTCAATTTCTTCTCCTGCCCCGGTGTCCCTCCCAGCATCGACCACACTTGCCCCATCGTGACGCCGCTCACGGGCAGGTCATCCACGGCCTCAAGATGATCTCCGCTTTCGATGCCGTCGACTGAAGGTTTGCCATCAATATCCGCCACCCCGAGAATGGTGAATCGTCCATCGCCCTCAGGCCGCAGAATCAGGCCAACAACATTAAAGTCGGGAAATCGGTAGGTCCGCCCGAGATCGAAGAAAACGGTGGAGTGCGCGTAATCAAGCCCCACGCGATAGTTCAAAAGCATATTCGATCCCACCAGGCCAAGCGTCGGCATGGCTACGCGTTTTTCGAAAAAGTTCACGACCGGTGTCGGCAGCGCAACCATGGGTACATTCGTCAGGAACAACGGCCCGAATTGCACGCGTTCCACGCTCATCACTTTCCACTTCGTCTCTTCGGAAGCTCCCCACATATTCGCCGATCCCACCGCCCCGGTCACGCGCGGCCAATCACCGTGAGCGGCCGCCAGCTTGTCGAAGAGTTCCTCGGAGAGAAAGCTGATGGAGGATCCGACATCTAATGCGAGATTGTATTTCTTGCCTTCGATCTGACTCGGCACCTGGATCAAACCGTTCTGCGCGTTCACCAGCGCCTTGCCCGCCGCACCGTGGAAATGAATGGTTCCTGGCGCTCCAATCGAAAATTTGCGCTCCACAAAGTCAATCAATACGTCATAGTGTCGCAGGACACTGGACGGCAAATTGATTTCCGCATCCATCCCCGGAGCCAAGACTGCCGCTTCGGTCACCGGTCTCAACGGAATCTTCGCTTCCGTCACAGTCGTGAGCGGCACGCTCATCCCTCCAATAACAATCTCCACGGGAGGCGGAGCTGAACAGTCCTGATCTCCGCATTTCACCGGCAACGAGAGCAACGTGGCCAGGCGCCGCGACAGATTCAAGTCAGGATTGCCGTTGTCGACCCACACGCGCACGGTCTGCGTGGAGCCGTCTGCCAGCCGAAAATCGCCCCGAATCACAACCCGGTTGTGATCGATGGTGGCCGGAACCGTGACGACTCGCGCTCCTGCAGCAGTCTTGTCCTGCGCGTGCACTTGCCCCAGCAGGCAAAGCAGCGTCAATCCCGCAATCGCCCATCGCATAACAAAATTGTAGCTCGTGTAGGGGCGGACGCCTTCGTCCGCCCCGCAACCCTGAGCGAAGCGAAGGGGAGCGTGCGACTGTAGAATTCGCCATGTCCGCGCCCTCGTAAAAAACTCGTCCTGTATAATCACGAGTTTGCCCGAACTACCCACGCCCTCCGGAGGATCATTGCCACAGTCAGAAATCGGAATCATCGGCGGCAGCGGCCTCTACTCCATGCCCGGCCTGACAAAAATAAAAGAAGTGCGTCTCAAAACGCCCTTCGGCGCCCCGTCGGATGCCTACGTCTGCGGTACTCTCGAAGGCCGCACAGTCGCCTTCCTCGCCCGTCACGGACGCGGCCACCACCTGCTCCCCAGCGAACTGAACTTCCGCGCCAACATCCACGGTTTCAAACAGCTGGGCGTAGAGCGTATCGTTTCGATTTCTGCAGTCGGCTCTCTCAAGGAAGAACACAAGCCTCTCGATTTCGTGATTCCCGATCAGTTCTTCGATCGCACTCGCCATCGCATTGACACCTTCTTCGGCAATGGCCTCGTCGCGCACATCGCATTTGCCGACCCCGTGTGTGGCGAACTGGCGTCAGTCGTCGCTCACGCATGTAAGAAGGCTGGTGTCGTAGGCAAGCGCGGCGGCACCTATCTCTGCATGGAAGGCCCGCAGTTTTCGACCAAGGCCGAGTCGAATGTCTACCGCGGACTTGGCATGGACGTAATCGGCATGACCAACCTCCAGGAGGCGAAACTCGCTCGTGAGGCCGAACTCTGCTATGTCACGGTCGCCATGGTGACCGACTACGACTGCTGGCACCCGCATCACGACTCGGTCACAGTGGATCAGATCATCGCCGTGCTGGTGAAGAATGCCGAGAACGCGACGAGAGTCATTCGCCAGACTGTCGCAGACATGCCTCGCGGTCGTTCCTGCAAATGCGGCTCGGCCCTGGCGCATGCGATCCTTACCAACCCCAAAAAAATTCCGCCGGCGACAAAAAAGAAACTAAAGCTGATCGTCGGCAAATACCTGCAGCCCGTTTCAAAACCAAAATGAAAGCGGTTCCTTCGTGTCCTTTGTGGTTGAAGCCTTTC
>Ga0210402_10001071_pt1 | contig 28961 bp, 31 predicted proteins | sample IncBWC7MmetaG_FD_161055 | JGI IMG/M metagenome (GOLD analysis project Ga0210402, IMG submission 161055) | Forest soil microbial communities from Barre Woods Harvard Forest LTER site, Petersham, Massachusetts, United States - Inc-BW-C-7-M | ecosystem: Environmental > Terrestrial > Soil >...
CGTGAGCTGGGTTCAGAACGTCGCGAGACAGTTCGGTCCCTATCTGGTGTGGGCGCAGGAAACTTGCGAGGAGTTGTCCCTAGTACGAGAGGACCGGGATGAACAGACCCCTTGTGTACCAGCTGTCCCGCCAGGGGCACCGCTGGGTAGCGAAGTCTGGAAGAGATAATTGCTGAATGCATCTAAGCAAGAAGCTCGCCTCAAGATAAGGTTTCCCAAGGAAATAATTCCTAAGAAGGGCAGTCGAAGACTACGACTTTGATAGGTTGGAGGTGGAAGCACGGCAACGTGTGGAGCTGACCAATACTAATCGCCCGTTCGGCTTAATCATAAAACTTACCCAAACCGTCAATCGTTACTTAAAAACTGACGACTGGGTGAGTTCGCAATGTGGCTCCGACCATGAGCCACCTTGTACATCTGCAGTACGTTCGGCGAGAGCCGGACTTGTAATGCCAGCCAATCTCTTGCGACTGCATCGCGCAGTCGCGGGAGCATCTTGACCGCGAGACGCGGTCAGACTTTCTGTTGTCAGCGCGCGAGCGTGAGGTACGCGCGTAAAAGTTTCCGGTGGTCATATCGCGAGGGTCACACCCGTTCCCATCCCGAACACGGTAGTTAAGCCTCGCTGAGCCGATGATACTGCACGGGCAACTGTGTGGGAACGTAGGTCACCGCCGGGATTAAATTACAAAGGCCGGTCTGAGTTATCTCAGATCGGCCTTTTTGTTTTGTTCGTGCAATTTTCCTGGGTACGCTTTCAGAAAAGCAAAAAGCCGAACTGCTGGCGCAGCTCGGCCCACAACAATCCTAGCGGAATCTCTGGTGTGCCTCCATACGTCTTTGCCATTGGCCGGGAGCGCGGAAGAGCGGACCCAACGCTTCACCCCCTTATCAGAAGAATTCCAAGGGAGAGGCTAACGAATCTCCTTGACAAAATAATTGTCGATAACGTAGCATCTGCGAATTGTAGTAGGCTACACAATTACGGTAGCGCAGAGGAGCTTCATGACTAAGAAACCAACGATCCAAGAACTCGAAGACATCCTCAATAGTGAGGAAACCACCCCCGTCAAGATTCTCCCGAATGGAGAAATCCAACAGCTCAACCAGAACAGCCTAGCGGAACTGGGTTCCAAGAAGCCCCTCACCATGCGCGAAAACTTGGGAGGCGAATACGGGAGACCCGCAGATGAACGTTAGCCGTATTCAGGCGGAGTTTGCCGAAGCGCAAAAGTCGTTTCAATACGTCGAACTCCATCCCACCTCAGACGGTAAAGTTTACGCCAAGGCCGCCCTTCAGACCCCGGTCCAGATGTACGTTGTCTCGATACGATTTCCCGAAACGTATCCAAACGAAATGCCCAGGGTTTCCGTGGATGCGCCCACCATTCCCCGGGCGCCGCATCGCTACAACAACGGGCTCATCTGTTACCTCCATCCCACCATGTGGAACCCTGGCACGCACAACCTTGCATTTGTAATTTGGCGCACCGCGAAGTGGCTGAACAAATATGAAGTCTGGGCCCGCACCGGCAGATGGCCAGGTAAACAAATCGCGCACTAGTGTGAGGACGAGTTTGAAAATCAATTCCAAAATCGATTTTAAAACCTTAGCAATGATGCAGTTGCGAAATTCGCCGGGCGAGATTTTGGACCGCGTCGCTAGAGACGGCGAAGTCTTTGTTATCGAACGAAATGGAGAACCCAAAGCTTGCCTGGTGCCAATCTATTTTCTCCTCCCGGACATCGCCCCAGATCGCATTGCCCGAGAGATCGAAAGACTTGACGAAAAACATGACAAATATACACTAACGATTACCGACAAGAACGAACTCCGGATCGGCTTTCTCGAAACAGCTGCAGGCGAAAATATCGTTGTCACAGTGGTGTTGACGCACGGCTACCCCCAGGCTGCCCCGCGTGTGCACGCAGATCCGCTAGATCCTGACACGCCTCACCGATGGGCCGACGGCTCCCTTGCGCTCTTTGGCGACCCGTCTCTATGGAATGGCAAAGGGCACGATGTCGTTCACGCTCTCGGCCTGGCGCGACAGTGGCTTCGGCAATACGCCGCCTGGCGTCGAACCGGGGAATGGGCAAGTAACAAGGAGATCGCTTCATGACTTCGGACCAAACGTTTCAGAGAATCGAATCGCTCTTCGACATTCAGCAGTTCTCCTCCAGAAAAGTCCTCATTGCCGGTTGCGGCTCCGGTGGAGGCAGCGTTGCGCTCAACTTGGTGATGTCGGGGATTCGAAATTTTACACTACTCGATCGCGACGCTATCGGACCGGAGAACGTAATCCGTCACGTTTGCGGAAGGCGGTTCATCGGGAAAAAGAAGGTGGACGCCCTCGCCGAAGTTCTGTGGGACAGGAATCCCGACGCAAAGATCGAACGGATCGAAGCCGACATCATGACGTTCCCGGAGATGGAAAAACTCGTTGCCGCGACTGATGTCGTCATCCTCGCAACCGATAACGAACCGACCCGCTACAGCATGAATGAACTCTGCGTGCGCCGCGAAAAACCCTTTGTTGTCGGACGCGTTTTCCCCCGAGGAATCGGGGGGGAGGTATTCAGCTACCGGCCGCAATCGGGCGGCTGCCTGGCCTGTTTGGAGTCAGTTCTCCAACGGACCAAATTCCGCGAGGGCATACGCGAGATCGACCTAGTTTCCGAAGAAGAGCGGGAAAAGGTCTACGGCATGGAGATACCGGAGATCAAAGATTCGCCGGGACTGGCGATCGACATCTCTTTTATTACTTCGTTTCATTCCCGCTTTGTCCTCGACGCGATCGCGAGACAACTGGCGGAACCACCGAAGTACCTTACACCTATCGAGGAAAACTACGTTATCTGGGGAAACCGCCCAGTCCATCCGTTCGATCGCAATTTTCAGTTGCAGAGGTTTGTGCTTACACCTCAGGAGAGTTGCGCCATTTGTTCCGTAAGGAGCGCCGCCAATGTTTAGGTCCAAACATCCCAAGGTCGATATTTCGATGCCCAAGAAAGCCCTTGAGGCCATCTTTGACGAGTGTGACCGCTATGACATTGACGAGACTGGTGGGCGCATCGTCGGGATGTACGAAAAGAAGGGACGCGACTACCAGATCAATGTTGTCGGCGTGATCGCTCCGGGCCCAAACGCCCGACGAAGTCCCACCAGTTTCTTTCAGGACGGTGAATATCAGGAGCGTGTCTTTCGAGAGCTCGAGAAAGAGCATCCGAAGCTCGAACACTTGGGGAATTGGCATACGCACCATGTCAACGGCCTGCAGACGCTCAGCGGCGGCGATCGCGAAACCTATCGTGCCACCGTCAATCACCATAACCACAATACCGATTTCTTTTACGCGCTCCTCGTCACCCGGAAGCTCCCGCGCCGCGAGCGGAGATACGAGGTCAAGCACTTCCTGCTCTTCCGCGGAGACGATTCGATCCACGAACTGGACGAATCGCGGGTTCACATGGTAGACCGTCCGAGCGTGGGCGATGGTGCGGGCATCTTTACCGCACAGGCGCCACCGCAGGACAGGCCCACACCCCATGCGCACGAAGAGCGCGTTCGGGACCAAGCCGTCTTCTCCGAGTTCTATCCAAGCCTTCGGGCCGGCTTCTCGCAGCGACTGGGCACCTTTTTCTGGAAGGGACAAATTCCTCTTGTAGACCACTCCGCAGTCGAATTTTTGGTCATGGAGGATGCCGCGAAACAGGGTCCAACCTATTCGATTACGATCACCGACCCGCGGGAAGCCGCGGCCAAGGTTCTGAGCCAGTATCGGGACCGCACTTTTCGCTCGGCCCGCCAAGCCGTGTGGCATCTCTACCTGGATGTCAATCAAGAACTCTACCGTCGGGCGAAGGGGTAAGGCCATGAATGTTATCACTGTCAACGTCGGGCAGGGCGCGCTCTCCATTATTCGGCACAACAAGGAGGCGATCATCGTCGATTGCCGCATCCCTCCCAGTTCTGACGCAACCGTTGCGTTCGTTAAACAAATGTTCGCCACTTCGCTGAAAGACCACCGTGTCAAAGGTCTGGTTCTCACCGGATTCGATGAAGACCATACCGATGTCCTGGGCACGGCGATTGTGCTTCAAAAATACCGCCCAGACTGGGTTTTGTATCCGCAGTATTACAAGGACACCCAGGAAGCGAAGGCCGTCTTCTGGCTGATCCGTCAGCAGGAAAAGGAGCGACAGGGAACAGCAAGTCCCTTCCGAAGCATTTCAGTCCGTGTGGACAAGCTTTCGAACCGCAAGCTTCCAGGGCTCTCGACGAATTTCGAGTTCGAGCTTTTTTCACCGCATATCGAGGACATGAGCTCCTCTAATAATTCAAGCATCGTCCTCAAGGTTACCGGGATCGGCCCCACGGGCTTTTCCTATTTGATCACCGGCGATACGGAAACGGAGCGATGGCAGAGCATCGCCCGATTCTTTGGTGACGCTCTAAAGTCGCATGTTCTTGCCGCAGCTCATCACGGTTCGATCAATGGCGTGCACGCCGCCTCGCTTCTGCATATTGACCCTCATACGGTGCTCATCAGCGCTGGCGTCGATAGCCAATACGGACATCCCGATCCCGCGGCGGTGAAGGCCTACCAGCGTGTGGCGAGGCACGTGTATTCAACCAACATGCAGGGCGGAGTTTCGCTCCTTACGCAGCCAGGGTCGAAGGAACTGACAACAACACTGATACCAAGCTAGTGAAACCGAACGCGGTCACTCGAGGTAAGCGTGGACCTTTCAAGACTAAAGTTCGAACTGTACGACTTTCTTGGCCTGATTTTGCCAGGACTCTTCGCGATCTGTGAAGGATGGACTTTAGTTCGAGGCTGGCATGCCTTCGTTGTTGGTATCACCCAGATTAGCGGCACAGGCTTGACGCTCTTATTGGTGCTCGCTTTTGCCGTCGGCAACATCATTCAAGAGCTCGGCGATGTCACCCTTAAAGCGATCAAAGGGGACAGGTATTTTCGAGGGGCTCGGGACCGCTTTTGGCTAACCAGCGACGCAGAGATCGTTAGAAATTCCATTAGCAAACAAGTCGGGCATCAAATTACCTCCGTTGACGCTGCATTTGATTTCTGCTTGACGAAGCTCAAAGACCGCTTTGCCAAGCGGGACATCTTTCTGGCGACCTCAGATCTCTGCCGCTCGTTCGTTATATTATCGGCGCTAGCGGTCATTCCGGCAGTCCGGGTTGCCTTCTACGACCTGCATCCCCTCGCTACATCCGTTATCGCTGTCGTAACCTTCGCCGCAGTTCTAATCACCGTTTGCTTGTTGATGTGGAGGCGCATGGTTCGTTTTCGCGATTTGTCAGAGACTACCGTGTTTCGTGTGTATTTGGCGGCGGCCAGCGAATCTCAGAATCCGCCAGAACGTCACTCCTAGCAGTGATTGCGGGGGTGTGTGACGGGTAGCTCGAGAGCTGCGGAAGAAGCCAGCGAACACTGGGCAGTTTGAGTTGCCGTTTGTAGAGACCCGGGAAGAGTTGGCGGGGTTTTGGCAGGCGCGATTTCATGACTTCAATGTTTACAGCGAGCGGAAAAGACAGGAAAAAACTGAACTACATTCACGAGAATCCGGTGAAACGGGGACTGGTGAGCCATCCGAGAGATTGGCCGTGGAGCAGTTGGGGGTTTTACTACCGAGAAGAATCTGTATCGGTTCGTATGGATGTTGGATAAAAGAAAGAAAGCACAAGACCCGGCAAGAAACATCAACCCCAAGACCCGGGTACCAAACACCGGAACCCGGGGCACCCAAAACCAAAACCAAAACCAAAACCAAAACCACTATCGATACTTTCGCTAGACGTGCCGCAGTGATATCCTCTCTACCATTTCTATGTCAACAAATTTCAACCAACCGACTCCGGGCCACCCGCCAATCACAAAGGACCCGCTTTAGGAGCCGATTATGGAGCGACCAGACAACTTGGAAGAGGCCTTGGAAAGGTGGAGGAAGGGAGGGGCATCGCTCGATGAAGTGAGGGCTCTTTCCCGCGACATTGGAAAGCAACAATTCGCACCGGGCATACCTGTTCTGATCGAACTTCTAGATCATGAGGACGAGATCGTGCGCTACAACGCCACCAAGGCACTTGGCTTCGGTCTACATCATAAGCCCGCCACGGATAAGATGATCACCATGTTGGGCGCGGACGCTGACGAAGACGTGAGGGATGTCGCCGCGGGGGCTCTTAGTACAATTTGGCAGAACACAAGGGAGCCCCGCACTCTTAAGGCTCTCGCCAACGCGGCATTGACAGACCCTGACGAGGATCTTCGCAATCGCGCTTTCCAGGCACTGCTAATAGTCAATGGCGTTTCGAAAGAAGAGCATCTTGATCTGTTAACAAGCGAAAAACTGGAGGTCGATCCTACACGAGTGAAGGCCATTTTGGCCGAGATTTCTAAGTGAGGTGATCTGGAAATCTGAAATCTGGGGACAGACGCGAGGTTTCCGGATTCGTCGAGAGTGCGATTATAGAGTTGAGATTTGAATTTGCGCCAGATCAATGTCGCTGGGACACAAAAAACTTCCCGTTTATCCCCGAACGCCTGCAATGCGTCACGACTGGAAACGCTCTGTCGTCCGAGGCGGGAGGTGCCGCGCCTACGGCGCTCGGGGAAAATTGGATGGAGGATTTGCGTTGCGGCGCCCCGGCCCTTCGGACTGGGCTAACGTCTGCCGTGCCTCCGGCACTAGTCTTCGGATTTGGGGTTGCTTTCTCCCTATCCGGCATCCATACGAACCAAGACATTTTCTTCACCATAGTAAAACCCCAACTGCTCCACGACCAATCTCTCGGATGGCTCACCAGCCCCCGCTTCACCGGATTTTCGTGAATATAGTTCAGCTTTTCCTGTCTCTTTCGCTCGCGGTATACGTTGAAATCGTGGAATCGCGGCTGCCAGAACGAGGGCAACGCTTCTAGCGTCTCGGCAAACGGCAGCACAAACTGCCCAGCGTTCGCGGGCTTCTTACGCTTGCGCAACTTTCGCGCTACCCGTAATTTCAATTTCTGCAATACCGTCGACGGAGTTCCTTGCTTCGGTTCGCCGATCAGCAAATGGACGTGCTCGGGCATCACCACATAACCGATAAGTTGAAATCCCATTTCGTCGCGGGCCTTTCCCAATTCTCTGACGAATATGTCTCGCGCTCGGGCGCTCTTCAACAGCGGCAGACGGCGGTAACAACTGAAGGTGACAAAGTGAAGATGTCCGCGGCCGTAATAGCGCTTCAATCCCGTCGGCATCGCAACTCCAAGGCGAGAAACGTCAACCCCAAGACCCGGGTACCAAACACCGGAACCCGGGGCACCCACACCCACACCCAAACCCAAACCCCAAAACCCAAACCCACCATCTATACTTTCGCTAGACGTGCCGCAGTGATATCCTCTCTTCCGTTTCTATGTCAACAGATTTCAACCAACCGACTCCGGGCCACTCGCCAAAATTCTTCCACTGAACTGGTGGGCTCTTGGAGGATTCGTGGATACCAGTTTTGAAGACTCGCTCTTGGAATTCCGAGAGTTCCTTCAAAGGAATGCCTACCCGGGAAAGGTGACATGGGTTGAGCCGGATGACGTTCTGCTGTCTGGCCGCCGACTAATCTATGTGAGAGCGTCGGTTCCACGGACGAACGAGGAACACGTTCGCCAATTATTCGATCTCAGCCGGACGCGCAATACAGGGATACTCTTCGAAACAATCTGCGCCGTTGAGGACACGACCTACGCCTACGCTTGGGCGCCGAGCGACGCAGTCGAAGCTGGGCGCAGACTGATGAGCAACGGACTCAAAATGTCTGCTAAGACAGGGCTCGGAAAGGTGCCCGGCAAAGCTGTACGGAGTCGCTTACGCTGGGCCTACTTACGGTGGGCGCTCAAGGGAAGACAGCGAAACAAGGGCGAGCTGTTCTGTTAATCTCAAGAAAGGCAGGCGGTTGGTGGCCACGCTTTAGACTTGCTTTAGACTGCCTTAGATTTTGCTTTTTGACCGTCCGCTCTTCTCCTTCCCGCTCGTCGATTCCTCGAGAGTGCGATTATAGAGTTGAGATTTGAATTTGCGTCAGATCAATGTCGTAACAAAAAACTTCCCGTGTATCCCCGAACGCCGCTGCTCTTTAGGAAGAGAAAGCAAAGAGCGGGTCTAAAGACCCGCCGCTACAGGGAGAAGGGCAAAGAACGGGTCTGAAGACCCGCCACTACGGGGCGAAGAGTGGCGTTCAAGGCTTGCGCGGCGGGAGCGGTGGGAGGAGCTTGCCGGCGGCCAGTGCTTGCAGGGCGCGGAGGCGGCTGCGGAGTTCGTGGGCGGTCAAGCGGCGTTCGCGGTAGAGTTTGCAGAGAAAATCGCTGGCCGAGCGCGGACCCTTCTGCCCGTTGCACCCAGTGCAGCAGGAGACCAGGTTGCGGTAGGAATTGCGGCCGGAACGAACGCGCGGAATCACATGGTCCAGGCACATCCCGGCCGGCCTGAACCGCCGCATACAATAGAAACACACACCGCGTTCGCGAGCATGGATGGCGCGGCGCAGTTCGCGGCTCTTCATGAAATCGGTTTGCTCGATGAGGAAGCGCTGGCGGATCGGGCCTGGGCCGGGTGCGGGGCCAGTGGCTGTGACCGCCCGGATTTCCCGCGGCAGCCGCACTTCCACCAGATGGCCTGCGTTGGAGCGCTCGACCAGCCGCAGCACGCCGTAAGCGATTAGGCGGCGCACGGCGTCGCGCACCGGCACTGCGGAAATGCGCACCCGGCGAGCCAGTTCTTTGATTGAAAAACGTACGTCGCGCTTGCCTTCCAAGCGGCTATGGCGCAGCAGATGGGAATAGACGGCGCGTTCGATGACCGATAGACGCAGCTGGGGAACCAAATGATCCTCGAACTGTTTCCAGGCGCTTTCGGCATTGGCTTTTGCCGGAGCGGATTTTGCAGGGTTTCTGGTGTTGACGGTTTTCCAGTTTGTGGCTGTTGAGTTTGTAGTTTTCATTTCATTCATCGGAGTGATCCTGTGGGCGAGGCGCGCGCGGCAACTTTGCCAGCATTCAAAAGTTCACAAGCGGGACCTCAGGGGTTAAAACCCCCGATATCCCGGACACGTTTCGGCACGGCTGAAGCCGTGCCCTCCCGTACCGCATTTGTAAGAGTTGAAGCCGGGCGCGATACTCACGGTGAGATTTGGGTGCTGGCAAAAGCGGAAGGGCTCTTGCAGAAAAGCAAAAAGCCGAGCTGCTGGCGCAGCTCGGCCCACCACAATGCTAGCAGAATTTCCGGTATGTCTGCAACAAGTATCTGCAGGAGCAACGCGGAAGAGCGGACCCACGCTTTCAGTTTGAATTTTTTCTTATTGTGTCACGGACCAGAATATTGGCGGGCTTCAAGTAAAGCCCGCACCCGTGAAAATTCAAACTGACGCACTGGTCACCCTGCAAACAAATTGACTCCGGCCATTCAGAATGGGATAGTTTGCCCACTTTCGGCAAAGGAATTGCCATGAAACTATTGGGCGCACTCGTTCCGAGCATCCTTCTTGCTTTCAGTTGTGCGGCGCAGTCCTCCACGCCCGCTAAGAGCGCAACGCCGGTTGCGACAGTCGATGGCCAAGCCATCACCGACGACGACCTGATCCCCTACGTGCAAAGCCAGCTGCGGCCGCTGCGCGATCAGGAATATCAGATCAAGAAAAAAGCAATCGATATCCTGATTTCGCAAAGGATTCTAGAAGCCGAAGCAAAGAAAAAAGGATTAACCACCGACAAATTGCTGGAGCAGGAAGTCGACGCAAAAGTTCCGGAGCCGACGGACGTCGAGCTTAACGCCATTTATGCGGTGCAGCGTGAGCAGTTGAATCGTCCATTTGAAGAAGTGAAGGTGCAGCTCTCGCAAAATCTTAAACGCGCGAAAATCCAGCAAGCCCGCCAGGAATATTCCGCGCATCTTCGCGAGCAGGCAAAAGTCGCTATTCTCTTGAGCCCTCCCCGCGTTCAGGTCGCGTTCGATCCGGCGCGAGTGCGCGGCAATCCCAAGGCCCGCGTGATGATCGTGGAATTCTCCGATTTCCAGTGCCCTTATTGCCGGCAGGTGGAGAGCACCTTGAAGAATGTGCTGGCGAAGCACCAGGGCGAGGTTGCGCTTTCTTTTCGCGACATGCCGTTAGCTCAGATTCATCCGTTGGCGCAGGGTGCGGCCGAAGCTGCGAGGTGCGCAGGTGAACAGGGCAAGTTCTGGGAGTATCACGACCTGCTTTTCGGGGATCAAACCAGCTTGGAGCGCAACGGCCTGATCGCCAAAGCAGCGCAGCTTCAACTGGACGCCAAGCAATTCGATGGCTGCATCACGTCCGAAAAATACAAAGTCCAGATTCAGCAGGACAATCAGGACGGGCTGCGGTCAGGGGTCAGCGGAACGCCCGGGTTCTTCGTGAACGGAGTGTTCTTGAACGGGGCAGTACCCGAAGCCAATTTCGAGAGGGTTATTCAGGACGAACTGGCGCAGCACCCCTCGCCAAAGTCTTAATTTCGTGGCCTCAGATTTGCCCTAGTGACCTGTTCAAATGGCCCTGTCCGGGGCCGGTTTCAATGGTAATTTTTCTTGAAAAAGTACCATTGACCCAAGCGTTTTCTGGGACTAACGTTGTAATTGCCCCTAAGCCCCCGGATGTAATCCTTCTTTGCGAGGTTCGCCGTGGCGATCAATACGTTAAAGAAACCAATCGAGAGTGTGGAAGACCGCTGGGCGCGTCTGCGCACCCACAAACGCGTGATTTCGCGCGTGAAATTCCTCGTCGAATGGGACGAAGATTCGCAGAAGCAGAGAGCCAATGCGGTTACCGTTGATGTGAGCCATTCCGGCTGCATGGCGATAGTCGGTGCGCCGCTTCCGATGCACAAACAGGTTAGGCTGATTCATCCGGTAACCGGCCGGAAAGCCGAAGCGCAAGTGGTATGGCGCGACCACGAAGCGTGGGATACCGGGTTCGAACTGGAAAAGCCGGATGCCTCGTTCTGGGGCATTTCCTTTTAACTGCGCTGGAACACGGCGGGCAGCAACTCAGCTTATCCTCGTTTCTTACCGTTAGTGTGAGCCTTCGCTTGATGTGTATCTTTACCGCAAAAGCAGAGCAAGAGTTCGCTTGAATTTCCAACGATCCAAGCATTCACTGGAAACGCAACAGCGCTTCAGAGAAAATCGTTGCGCCCGCGCGTTTCGTGAACGTCAATCCACGCGCCGGGCAGGAGTTCCTCGATGGCTGCTGCGGGCTCACAAAAAGTTGTGCTCATTACCGGCGGAACGGACGGACTTGGCAAAGCTGCCGCGATTTTTCTGGCGGAACGCGGGTATCGGGTGATTGCCGCCGGACGCTCGGCGGCAAAACGCGCGGAACTGGATGGACTTGCGAAAACGAAGAACCTGCCGCTAACCACCGTTGAGATGGATGTTTGCAGCGACTCGTCGGTCAACACCGCGGTGCGGTCGGTGCTTGATTCGTGCGGCGCAATCGATGTGCTGATCAACAACGCCGGCATCGGCTACATGGCGGTGGTGGAAGAACTGAAGATGGAGGACCTCAAGCAGCAGTTCGAAACGAATCTTTTCGGTGTGCTGCGCGTGACGCAAGCAGTGCTTCCCGGGATGCGCGCACGCAGGAGTGGGCGGATCCTGATGCTGAGCAGTGTGGCTGGATTGCTGACGCCACCGACGTACGGGGCGTATAGCAGCAGCAAACACGCGCTGGAAGGACTGAGCAATGCGCTGCGCCTCGAGCTATATCCGTTTAACATCGAGGTAGTGCTGATCGAACCGGGCTACATCGTCACCAATTTTCAGCAAACGGCGAAAGAGCTTGCCGAGCCGTACGTGGAAGCAGCGAAGAGCAGCCCGTACGAAAAAATTTATTCCGGTGCGTGGGCGGGCGCTGCTGCCGGGCGCAACAGTTCGAAGTCAACTCCTGAGGACTGCGCGCGAGTGATTTTGCGGGCCATCGAATCGCCGAGTCCGCGAGCGCGTTACGGCGTGACTGCGTTGGCTACGCTGGCTAAATGGGGGAAGCGGCTGGTCAGCGACCGCATGCTGGATGCGTTCTTGCGCAAGAAATATGGTGTGACGCGAGAATCCGCTGCAGCGGCGGCAAAGCCGGTTTGACGGCGCAGATTGGCGCGGATACTCTTTTTGTAGATGAAGAGCACACGATTGTCAGGAAATTTGTGGCCACACCGGTAGGAAATCCGTTCGCAGCAGGCGCGGTGACCGGCCCGGAACTCGTCGCGCGCCTCCCGAAAATCTGGATCGGCTACTTGTTGGCCTTCGCTACGCTGATCGGCGAAATGATCGAGGCAGCGCGCCATCCCGTGATTGCCAAGACTATGCAGTTCGTCGTTCCGCCACTGGAGATATTTCTACCCGCGTTCTTGGCCGCGGTGTACTGGCTGGTCTGCATCCACCGGTACCATGTGGTGCTGGCGCATGTGCCAGGCTGGCAGCATCCTATCTCTCCGGCGCGAGCGGTGTGGTTTCATTTGATCCCGTTTTTTGGCGTTTATTGGATTTTTCGATGGCCTTACGCCATCGCGCTGTTTGTAAACCAGCGGATGAACGCGCGGGTGATGAGTGTATGGACGCCGGGCGCGAGTCTATTCATCGCTCTGGTCTGCCGGATTTTTGATCCCGCGCTGGGGACGGCGATGCTCTTTTTTACGTGCAGTTTTATTTCACGGTATCTGAAGCATGCGCTGGAAACAGCGCCGGCCGCATCACCGAGCTGAAGCCGGCATCTCATTTCGTAGAATGAGTTAGAGAACAGGAGTATTTCGAATGAAACGATTTTGCACATTTCTCGCGGCAAGTTTGCTAGCGATTGGCGGAGCCGCGGCACAGACGCCAGCCGAATATCAGCGGCTGGCACGCGACATTTTCCGCCAACTGATCGAAATCAATACGACCGACTCCGTGGGCAACGTGACGACGGCGGCCGAAGCGATGGCCAAACGCCTGCGTGATGCAGGCTTCGACGAAAAAGACATGCAAATTGCGGGCCCGCGCGAAAACAAGAAGAACCTGGTGGTTCGTTACCGTGGCACCGGCGCGCGGAAGCCGGTTTTGTTCATAGGACATTTGGATGTGGTGGAAGCGCGCCGGGAAGACTGGACGGTTGATCCGTTTGAATTCCTTGAGAAGGATGGGTATTTTTACGGGCGCGGCACGGAAGATATGAAGTCCGGCGATGCGCTGCTGGTGACGAATTTCATCCGCATGAAAAAGGAAGGCTACGTTCCGGATCGCGATCTGATTCTGGCATTGACGGCGGACGAGGAAGGCGGCACCGCGAACGGTGTAGACTGGCTGCTGACCAAGCACCGCAACTGGATTGAAGCGGAGTACTGCATCAATCTGGACGGGGGCGAATTTGAAAAGGATAAAGACAAGCGGTTGCTGGCCGGATTGCAAGCCAGCGAGAAGGTGTACGTCGACTATCAGTTCGAATCGCTGAATGCCGGCGGCCACAGCTCGGTTCCATCGCCGGACAACGCCATCTACCACCTCGCCGGCGCGCTTTCCCGATTGCAGAATTTTTCGTTTCCGGTAAACCTGAGCGAAGTTACCCGTAACTATTTTTTGAAAACCGCGGCGCTGTCCAGCGGACAGACTGCCGACGACATGCGCGCGGTGGCGAAAGATCCGCCTGATGCGGCGTCCATCGCGAGGCTCTCGCAGGTGCCTTATTTCAATTCGCTGCTGCACACGACCTGCGTTGCAACCATGCTTACGGGAGGGCATGCGGCAAACGCGCTGCCGCAGATGGCGCGGGCCAACGTAAATTGCCGCATTATTCCTGGAGAAGATCCTGAAGCGGTTCGAAAGACGCTGGAAGATGTCGGTGCCGATACCAAAGTGAGCGTCACCATTGTGCCGCTGAGGGCCGCGGACGGCTCGATTACCAAGCAGGCCGGCGTTCCTCCGTCGCCGCTGCTGCCAGAGGTGGTGGAAGCCGAAGAAAAATCGGTACACGCGTTCTGGCCGGATTTGCCGGTGGTTCCAACCATGTCCACCGGAGCCACGGATGGCCACTACCTACGCTCGGCGGGGATTCCCACTTACGGCATCGCCTGCATGTTTTATGAATTGAACGACAATCGCGCGCACGGCAAGGACGAACGGCTCAGCGTCAAGGACTTCTACGAAGGAATCGAAGTGAACTACAAGCTGATCAAGAACCTATCCTCAAAAAAACCACTATTACCGGCACCAAGGCCATGATACGGATCATTCTTCCCTTCGCGGCAGCCATCAGGGCGCGGTGACCTTTCGCCGGCGCTGCTTGCTCGCTTTTATTATTTCGGTCAAATCCGCAACCGGCCGTATCTCAATCGGCCCGAGTCCAAACTTAAAGCCTGGTTGCTGCGAGACAAGCTGAACGGCATGATTGAGGTCTCGCGCCTCAAGGATTTGAATGCCGCCGAGCTGTTCCTTGGTTTCCGCATAGGGGCCGTCAGTCGTCGCGACTTTGCCGTTTTCCCAGTACAGGGTCACGGCGGTCTCCGGAGGGTGAAGAGGTACTTCGGCAACAAGATGTCCGTTGGCGCGCAGATGGTCGTTGTGCTCAAAGCAGTCGTCGAGCACTGCGTTGCGCTGGTCCTCGGTCATCCCTTCGAATTTTCCTGGTGCGAGGTATCCCAAACAGATGTATTTCATTGTTCTTCTCCTCGTTCTTCTTCATGGGTGAGAGCCAGCAGCACTGCCTCGGTGAGCTGATTGCTCATTTTGAGGGGGGCATCTCAAAAAACGGGCGCACCTCAACCGGCGCACGGCAGGCGGCGAGAGCCTTGCGGCCCCATGCGAGTGCCTCGTCCAGGTCAGCGACGTCCAAGATCCAAAAGCCTCCGACGTGCTCTTTGGTTTCCAGATACGGTCCGTCGGTGATGAGCACCTTGCCGTTGGGCTGCGCCCGGAGCGACTTCGCCTTGGTTTCCGACTGCAGGCCGCCGGCGAAGAACCTGACGCCGGCCGCCATCATTTCCTTGTTGAGTGCGCCGATATCGCGCATCGTTTCTTGCGTTACGCTGGATGAATCGAAGTTATCGGGGTGGTGAATCGCAACCAAATATTGCGCCATGATTTTTCCTCTTCCTTTAGCGGTTCTTGAATCGGACGGTTGCCCTGCCTTCACTACCTAGTCGAACGGCCGGACTGGAATTCGACAAATCCTTCAAAAAACTTTCCTAATACCCATGGGACTCCTGCCCGCGCAGTCTGATGAGCGTGCAGATGCTAATGATGATGGTCGGCGCCGGAGGCTTCGCGATATTCCGTTCCGTCTGACCAGTGTTGCACGGCAACCACGAACGTAGTCACGTGCTCCCGGGTGTCGGTTAAACCAATGACGGGAGAACCAGCTAGATTCGCTCCCCAGATTGCAGGGTCGGTCTGCGGAAAGTAAAACATGAGGTGGGAGGGCCCGTGTTCGGCGCCGTCGGCGCCGTAGCCTTGCTTCGACATCATGTAGCACATCGCCCCGGGCTCCACTGCAAGCAGTTCTTTTTTGTCGACGGCAGCGAAGATGGCCTCGTCCACCTGAGCTTGCGTGCGTCCCGCCAGAATCAGGTTGGTCCTTTTAATGTTGCGGGCTAGGAGGGAACGCGCGTCCGCCGCGTTGTAACATATCGGGGTCCGCACTTTCGGATTCCAAAAGTCAGGATCTGCTGCGGAAGTCCACGAACGCTCTACGAGACACACGAAACCGTTTTTTCCTTTGGCCGCCGTTTCGAAACCATGACGTCCAAGAACCAGGACCTCCGCATCGCCTGAGATGGACTCCGGCGCTGCACTGCGCGCCAGGGCTATTTCCGCATCGCGATCCGTCATGAGATATTGCTCGAGCGGAGCCATGCTCGGATAAGTGGTCTTGGCATCCTGCGACATCGCCTGGTGCGCCGTTCCGAACACAATAAGTAGTGCGAAGCTTTTGACTGCCATTGCGCAAAACTTTTTCATCCGCATCATTTTTCCTCCTGAGAGTTCATCAGATAGTCGTTTCGGGAGACCTGAAATCGACCGCTGCTCCAGTTTTTATTCGGGAGGGGCCGGTTTGCAGAGATCGTTTGCGATCTTACATGGGTGGGGCGGGGGTGCCGTCGGACCATTTGTCTACTCCCACCAAGAAGACGGACAGCGGTGGAAAGGATTTGAGTTGCGGGTAGGATTCCGCGGAGATGTACCAGTAATTTACGCCGAGGACTGGTGAGTTGGTGAGGTTTGCGCCCCAGGCTGCGCCGTCTTTGCTCGTATCGTAGAACATCAGGTGGGGGAGGTTGTGGCCGCCGTTGTCACTTAGGTAGGAAGACTTGGACATCATGTAGTCGACGGTTCCGTGTTCCAAGGCTGGTAATTCTTTTTTGTCTATCGCTGCTTTGATTGCGGCTATGACTTCGGGTTTGGAATGGCCGGCCAGCAACAAATCGGTGCGCTTATAGATATACGGCAGGACCGAGCGGGCGGCGGGTGGATTGAGGCAATCTGCAGCGCGAATTTTTGGGTTCCAAAATTCTGGGTGGTCGAACATGCCCAGCCATGCGCGTCCGACCATGCACACCCAGCCGCTCTTGCCTGGGACCGCGGTCTCGTAGCCGTGCCGGGTTAAGACGATGACCGAGGCGTCGCGCGAGACGGCGTCTGGAGCTGCGCTGCGGGCGAGGGCGATTTCCGCATCCCGATCCGCCATGAGGTATTGCTCGATCGGGGCCATCTTCGGATAAGGTGCCGTGGCATCCTGTGACCTCGCTTGGTACGCCGCACCGAGCACAACAAGCAGTGCGAAGCTCTTGATTGCGATTGCGCCAACTTTATTTTTCCGCATCGTTCCTCCTGAGAATGGGCCTTTTTCGCGAGGCCGTCGTTCAACGTGCAGCGTTGAGTTGCCGTCGCTGCTCACTACGTTCTTATTTCGGGGTTCGTAGTACAAACCCCGAGCCCCGGCATCCGTTCGTTCAAGTCCGCTGCTCAGTTGCTAGTCGGCTGACGGCACGAAGACGATCTCCCGCAGCTCGAGCCGCCCCCCAGTGGCGGCGACGCCTTTGCGCGCCCATGCCACCGCCTCGTCCAGGTCAGCGCATTCCAATATATAAAGACCGCCGATGTGTTCCTTGGTCTCAAGGTACGGCCCGTCGGTGACGAGGACTTTGCCATCGGTCTGCGCTCGCAGCGACTTCGTAGCGCCCAGGCCGCAAGCGAGTTTCAAGACGCCGGCGTCCTCCATCTCTTTGTTGAATGCGTGGATCGCGTTGCCCATCGCTTCGGTCACGCTGGACGGGTCAAAGTCGTCGGGCATGTAACCAGCAACCAGATATTGCGGCATGGTGTTCTCCTGTAATGGTCTTCGGGCTAGCAGCCCAGCTTTGCGCACTGCATCTTCATTCTATAGTCGTCGCGCAGGGAATAAATCGACAGCCTAGGCAAACTTTTTTATTGGGGATAGGACTGGGACAGTTCAGAGGCTCACCAGCCTCCCTCCGTTCGAAAAACCCGAACGTTTGCGCCTGTTGCCAGGTTCCGGTGTTCCGACAACCCGTTACGACTGAGGTGTCTATATCCTTCTTGCAGATGCTACTCCTACTTTATGTGTCTTGACGGAGTATTTAGTGTGTGTAATACTATTTGGCATGAGTATGACAGAAAAACCAGAGACCGTGTGGTTTACCACAAAAGGGCAAGTGGTGATCCCGCTTCGCCTGCGCAAACAATTTGACATCGAGGACGGCACCAAGGCAGTGGTTCAAGCCACTCCGGAGGGCATCCTTCTCAAACCCGTTACCGCGGCGCTGATCAAGCGCGGGCGCGGCATCTTGAAGCGTACGCAGGGCGGGAGGCCATTGGTTGAGGACTGGGCCGAGCACCAGGAACAAGAGCGGGCACTCGAGGAGCGCCATGCCCGATAAGGTGCTCGACAGCTTCGCCCTTATCGCCTACTTCCGTGACGAACCCGGCGCGGAGATGATGGAATCGCTGCTCGTTTCCGCAGGTAGAAAGGACCATCCAGTCCTTATGACCGATGTGAACTACGCAGAGGTGAAGTACTCGATTTTGAAAAAAGATGGCGCCGACGCGTGGGCGGAAGCCGCGAAAATTCTTCCCGGTCTTCCAATTGAGTTTCATTCCACCACACGGACATTGGCTGACACCGCGGCCGATTTCAAGGCGCGTTTCAAGATGAGCTTGGCCGACGCTTTCGCCGCGGCGCTGGCCAAGGAAAAGAAAGCTGAACTGGTCACCGGCGACACGGAATTCAAAGCATTGGAAAGGGAAATCAAGATCCACTGGCTGAAATAACACTATCAAGATTGGGGAACAGTCCCCGATCTTCATTTAAGTGCGAGGCAACTTGAACGGCATAGCACAGAGAACTTCGCTAGGACTGGTCGTCGCTACGATACTGACCGTCGGAGCGTGTCAATCGCCACAGTCTCGGACTGCAATAGAGCCTTCCGCTCCTCCGCCTCAGCCGATGAATTGCGCCCCGATGTGGTCCCCAGCTGCGACGATTGTTGCCAAATACCCGCCGAATGCGAAACCGGGTTTCAATTCTCCCGAGGAAGTCACCGCTTTCTTGGAAAAACGGTGGCCGCTGGCAGACATCAGGAAATACGCAATTCCCGAGCGGCGTCACAATGACCTGTACCAGAATTTGGTTATTTCCGGTGTTCGGGAGGTATGGGGCGGTCGCCTCTATTGCGATAAAACGACGGGTTTCGATTCAATTGAATGGTATGCCAATATCGAAGACACGCACACCAAACATTCACTGAAAGAATTTTCATTGAATGCCATCAGGGGAAATGATTCTTGGTTGCTGGAGATCGGAAGCCCAACTTCCGTTCAGCAACCTCCAAATATTGAGCCCGACTTCCGGAAACCGTACTTTGTCGGACACAAGTAGACTTGACCCGGTTTCCACTTATTATTTCAACTCCTCGAGACGTCTGGCCAGAAAACGACGGTCCGGCTCCTGCGACGCCAGGGCAAGTGCCTTCTCGTATGAGACACGAGCCTCCGGGATTCGCCCTAATCTGCGGCAAAGATCGGCACGGGCAGAGTGCGCGAGGTGATAGCCGGAAAGCTGCTCGCGCGCCAGCAAGGCATCGATAAGAGCAAGACCCTGCTCCAGGCCTTCGCACATGGCAACGGCCACGGCGCGGTTCAGTTCGACAACCGGGGATGGCTGAATCCGAAGCAACTGGTCGTAGAGCAGCGTAATCTGGCGCCAGTCGGTTGACGCCACGGAGGAACTCTCGGCGTGAACGCCCGCAATGGCCGCCTGCAGCGTGTAGGCACCGAAGCGGCGTGATTGAAGAGCGCTTTCGGTAAGCGAGATGCCTTCGGCGATCTGCTCCCTGTTCCACAACGACCGATCCTGCTGCTCGAGCAGGATCAAGTCTCCGTCGCCCGAGATTCTGGCGGCGCGGCGCGACTCGTGCAGCAGCATGAGCCCCAACAGACCCATTACTTCGGGTTCCGGAAGCAGGCCGAGGAGCAGTCTGCCCAGACGGATCGCCTCATTACTAAGTTGGGGGCTAAGTTGGGGGCTGAGTTCGGCGCCGCGGGTTGCAGGGTTTGTACTTGCAACTTCTTTTCTCAGGGCATGGCTTTGGCCCTGAAACCCTGCGTTCGACTTGGTTACGGCAGAGTACCCCTCGTTGAAGATCAGATAGACAACCAGCAGGACGGCTCCTAACCGGGCCGGCAATTCCTGCGAGGCTGGCACCTGGTAAGGAATCGCTTTGTCGCGAATGATAGCCTTGGCGCGCACGATGCGTTGCGCGAGCGTTGCCGGTGTAACCAGAAATGCCCGGGCTATCTCCTCGGTGGTCAGCCCGCACACTTCGCGCAGGGTGAGCGCAATCTGTCCTTCGGGCGGCAGCGCAGGATGGCAGCAGGTAAAGATCAGACGCAGGCGATCATCTTCGATCTCCTGGTCATCGCCCACTTCGCCATGCGGGGCAGCTTGGTTGCCGCGCGCGTCCCCTTCCCTGTAATGGTAGAGCGCAAAGTCTTTCTGCGTCTCGTCGTCGAAGCGCGCGCGTCGGCGCATTCTATCGATCGCTTTAAATCTGCCGGTAGAAATCAACCAGGGTCGCGGGTTATCCGGTACGCCGGCCTGAGGCCACGTGACCAGCGCAGCCGCAAAGGCTTCGTGCATGGCTTCTTCGGCAAGATCAAAATCACCGAGCAAGCGGATTAGAGTTGCCAGGATTCGTCCCGACTCCACGCGATAAAGGGAGTCCAGCAATTCACGTATCTGGTCACGTATCTGGCCACGTCTCTGGTCGGGGGAACGCTCGGACATGACGGCGACCTTAGCAAACCAGCTATCCCGAATCAATTTGGCAAATGGCGGAAACCGAAGCAAAAAAAGCCCGGAAGGGGAATTCCTTCCGGGCTACGGAATTGTTTTCGTTGAACGTCAGGGCTTGGCTGGCGCCGGAGCTTCGCCGGGCTTGGCTGCGTCTGCGGGCTGTTCAGCGCTGGCTGCGATGGGTTTCGAGGCATCCGAGCCGTATCGCGTCAGATAGGGCATGAACGGCGTCACTTCGAACGGCATCTTTTCGCGTTCCGCGACGGTTCCGATGGGCTTGCTCTTGATCATTTCAAGCTTGTCGCTCCAGGGATCCATCTTCACGCGGCCGCCGATAGGCAGCGCCGCAATCTTTTGCGCGGCCTGCTTCGGATCAACCGGGGTCGAAGCCGGAAGATTGGCCATATTGGGGACGCGATTGCCAAGGTGCGCGCTGATCAGGTTTGGAACTTCTTTTTGCCGCGATTGCAGCGCTTGCAGGAATAGCCCAGCGTTGCCCAACTGGTTTTTGTAAGGCGAATTTGCCAGCAGCTGCATGGCTTTGTCATTTGCCTGCTTCTCTTCGTCCGGGGTGCGCGCAAAACCAAAGTGGCGGAAGGTTTCCTTGTCGTCGATCAGCAGTTGATCGAAGAACGCGTATTGTGAATCGAGGCGGTGGCCCAGAACAACGTGGCTCAGCTCGTGCGCCAGCATGGCGGCAAGGCTGGCTTCATCGGGCAAAACGTCGATCAGACCGCGGCTCAGCACAATGGTATGGCCGACGGTGTAGGACTCGAGGGTGGTCATGGTCATAACGCGGCAACGCACGTCGGGTTCGACATCGATGTTGTTGGTGACTTCGAGGTTGTTGATAACGGTCTCAAGGATCTTGTCCACTTCACCCTTTGGCGCAATCAATCCGATGCGTTGCAGGTGGTCAATCACGTTGTCTTCCGCCTGGCGGTCCCAAGTGCGCTGTGCCTGGATTGGGGATAGATCATTAGCGGTGGTGGTTTCGTCGGTAACGGGACTCTCGACCAGCACTTTGCTCAATTCCTGTTCCTGCGCGGCGTGGCCAAGGTTATAGCCCCAGAGGCGGGTCTGCGCCTTGAATTCCAGTTTCTTGGTGAGCGCGTAGTGCAGCTCTTTTTCTTCGCTATAGACGAAGGTCGGCATCCAGACGCCGGGCTGCACGTTCGAGCGCCAGCTGTCGAAGTGGAAGTACCAGCTGGAGTGTCCTCCGCCGCCATATCCACCGTTGAAGCGCACGATATTGAAGTCCTGATCCTCGACCCAGATGCGACCCAGGAAGCGGCCCTTGCCGGATTTCGGCAGTGGTGTCACGTCAAACACCAGGCAGCGTACCTCGCCAAGGAACTCGCGCCGCACATAGTCAAACTTATAGTGCTGCGCGTCGAATCCATTGGTGTCGATGAAGATCATCTGCAGGAATCCGTCCGGCAGATACTGCATCGAGAAGGAGAAGAAATTGCCGATGCCGGTGAAGATCTTCTTGCCCTTGCCGTTGGTGTCGCTGAGCGGGACCAGGTCCACACCCTTCGAGAAGTCGGCCTTCCCGAGGAAATACTTGTCGCCGCCCGGGATTTCACCGAGCTCCTTGTCGGGCTTCAAGTTCTGGATGTAGGTCTCGACCAGCGGAGAATATTCCTTGATCTTGCCGTAAAGGTGATTTTCGTTATTCACCACGCGGTTTACGACCTCTTCCATGGTGCGAGGCTGTTCCGCGGAAACTTTCTGCGCGTCATCGGCCGAAGCAACCGGGGCCAACGCTGCGGCGCCGGCGGCCGTCAAAAATAGAAATCCAAAAACGAACTTACGCATCTTGCTTCTCCCCTCAGTATGCCAAACGAAATTCGATTCGAACGCGAGCCGGGTAATCCACAGGCTGGCCCTCGCGCAAGGCCGGCTTGAATTTGATTTGTTGAGCAGCCTTTGTGGCGGACTCGTCGAGTCCGTGGCCCAGGCCGCTTACGACGCGGTTGACTTGAACGTGGCCGCTGGTAAGGAAGACTACTTCCAGCACCACGTCGCCTTCCAACTTCATGCTACGCCCTTCGGCGGTGTATTCAGGCTTAGGCTTGTCCAAGATGGTAACAGCGGTATCCGCGGGACCGTCGTTGCTGGCTTTTTTCTTTGGTGCTTCCGCTGCGACCGATGCGTCGCCGAAACCACCGGCCGTTACGTTTCCACGCTTGCCGCCGCTGGGCGGCGGATTCGCCGTGCCGTTTCCAAATCCGGTACTGGCCACCGTTCCGCGAATTCCTTTGTCGCCACCGGTGCCGTTGCCGTAGCCCGGTCCGCCGGGAAGCGTGGGCAGCCCTTGCCCGTTCACAATCAGATGCGCGTTAGGATTGGTTTTCCCGGCCAATCCGTCGGTCGCGCCAAATCCGCCGGTCTGCACTTTGTCAACTGGTGCCTTCACGGTTGCCGGCGTGGCGTTGCCGCTGCTCATCATGCCAGTCTTAATATCTTCCTTCGGGCGCTTCGGCTGGTTCGGCTGCGCTGTATCCACTTTGGCTGTTTCGAACACCGGATTCAGTTCCGGCGCCTTTGTTTCGAGTGGCTTGATCTTGGGCTGTAGGGCCTTTGCGGTCATGAAAATGTGCGGCTGTTTGGGAGACAGCACTGGTTCAACGACTGGCTGCGGTGTCGGAGGAGTAGTCTTCACCCTAGCGATCTTCGGGGGTGGGGGAGGTGGTGGCGCCACTGGAACCATCGTGATCGGCATAGGTACTTCATAATTTTGAAAGCCAAGAGCAGTCTTCATCTGCTGAGGAAAGACCAGGGGCATGATCAAGATAAAGCCCAGTAGCGCGAGCTGAAGCCCCGCGCTTATGCCCAACTTCTTCATGCGGGATTGGCCTTCCGGCAGTAGCGCCAGACGCGCCGGGATCGGCTTGGTGCCAATGTTCTTCTTCCAAGCCTGCTGTTCGGCAGGAGGGCGGCGGTTGGCGTCTAAGCCAACTCCCAGCCGGGTCTTGCTCGGTGGTGGTTCTGAAATCATTGTTGTCATCCGCTTGCCGCCTCAATGAAAGTTTGCGTCCGTCGCGAGTGGGAAATTGCCAGGCATTCTGGCTTTTTATTTCGCCAATGCCGCTGGACGTTCCCTATCACAGTACGAGCGTACTAATGAGGCTGGTTTCGTTCGAATAGGACTTTCGTACCAACGACGCGAAGTCGCTAATGCTTTTGCGAGCGCATCGTTTTGCACCCCTTTCGGTCTAAACCCGGGGAGGAGCTGGCAGTTGCGGGCTAGGGGCTCGCCCATAAGGATACCGCAAACCGGGCTTCTGGGAACCCGGAATTACCAAGCCACTTGCAACGCGCACCAGCGGGGCTATGCTCTACGATGCGGGATGCCACCTCGCGGTGGCTCGGGCTCCCGGCGGGGAAAGTACCCTGCCCAATGCAGCGTTTCAGGAGTGCCGCGCTTCACATTCTTTACGAACCATGGACCCAGCTGAGAATCGGCGTTCGGCGAACAGTGGGCGGCGCGAATGGCGCCTGCCGGAGGCTTGCGCTGATTCGGTTCAACAGCTATTCGCAGAATCCGGCGCGGAACGCTGGGAGCTTTCGATCGAATCGTTCCAAGCGGTTCTATGTCGTAGTGCGGCCAAGCGCTTCGGCGAGTCTTCGGAATCCGTGACGCGGATTGGGGAATACCTTGCGACCCTGCACGTTGGGGATTTGGCGCTGGCCGCAGCGTGTGCTGAAGGATCCGAAGCCGGATGGAATTATTTTGTAGCCGAATATCGCGGTTACCTTCGCGCCGCTGCTGCTGCGATTCTTCGGCGGCCCGCGGCCGATCCCGCAACGATCGAACTTGCCGATTCTTTATTCGCGGATCTCTACGGACTGTCAGGCGGAAAAGCGGGCGGCCGGTCGCTGTTACGCTATTTTCATGGACGCAGCTCGTTGAAGACCTGGCTGCGGGCGGTCCTCGCGCAACGCAACATTGATTCCATTCGCGCCGGGAAAAAATTTGATTCGCTCGACGATAGCGGCGAGGACGGAGAAAAACGCCGCGTGCCGGAAATGAGCAGGCTCGACGCGCCGGCGGATCCTCATCGCGAATTGTATTTGCAGAGATTTCGTGAGGCGCTAAGTTTGAGTTTAGCTTCGCTTGAGCCGCGCGATCGTTCGCGGCTGCAATCTTATTACGTCGAAGATCATACTCTGGCGGAAATCGGACGCGAATTGGGCGAGCACGAATCCAGCGTTTCGCGCAATCTGGAGCGCATTCGCAAGGAATTGCGCGAGACGGTGGAAGGCCTGTTGCGTACCGGAAAGGCTGCCTCCAATGGCGGGCCGGCGGCTCCGGGAATGGACGACGCGCAAATCGAGCTGTGTATTCAGTACGCGGGACAAGATGCCGCGATTGACTTGGACAAATTGTTCGAATCGCGCAGCGCAGAAAATCGGCACCGTCGCCCGCAGGGCCCGAATCGGATTTTGGAGCCATGACCAAGGAGCCATGACCAAGGTGAATGTACGTCGCAAGAAGTTTGCTGCATCGCGTTCAAAGGTGAGAGTGCACTATGCCTGCTGAAGACCGCGACCGACTATTTGAAAACGCTCTGGCCCGGCATTTACGTGCCGATGCGGGCGCTGGCGATGCCGCTTGCCTCGATGCCGAAACTCTGGCCGCCTATCACGAGCGAATGCTCTCTCCGGAAGAGATGAACGTCGCCAAGGAGCATCTGGTGTCATGCGCGCGCTGCCAGGAAATTTTGGCGCAACTTGAAGCTACGGAGAATGTGCAGGCTTTGCAGAAGAACGAAGCTGATTTGTTAGTTTCCGCGGCGGGCGCCCGTTCGAACGCCATGGAGGTTGTCGAAGAGGCGACGCCTGGACTTGTCGCGCTTCCTGCAGTCGCAAAGCCGCAGGATAGAGTGACAACGTTCCCTGCGAGGAAAAATTCGTTGCTGCGCTGGGCGGCGCCGGCGGGAGCGATTGCCGCCGGTCTGCTCTTGTGGATCGGCGTCCGCGAATTTCGTCACCCACGGCACGAGACTGCAAATTCGACACAAATCGCGGACAATCGCGGCGAAGTCGGCCCGCGTTCGCAGAACCAACCCGCTGCCGAGCCCGCTGCTCCTTCCTTCGAAGAGCGTGAAAAGATTGATCGGGAATCTCGCGTGGACGACCAGAAATCGCTTGGTCTTCCGCAGAGTTCGTTCAAGCACCGACAGCTGAATGCCCCAGTCGCGCAACCGACGGCCCCATCGCCTGGCGGTTCATTTCAAGCCGGCGCAGACAACGGCGCAGCTCTGAAATCCAAACAAGCGGAGCAAGCTCCCGCCGCTGCTGCAACTCTCGACGCCGCCAATTCCGCCAAAGACGCCGCTGGCCTCGGCGGAATTACAGGTGGCGCCATGATGGCGAAAAAAGCTGCAGCTCCCGCTCCCGCGCCACCGAAAGCAAATAAGGCTGAAGCCAAGTCACTTCAAGATCGCGATAAACTCGCATACTCCGCGGGTAGACCTGACGCCGCCGACGCGAATGCATCTCCGGTCGCCGCGCCGCCACCTCCGCCTCCAGCGCCTGCAATGGAGCGCTCGTCGACTCGGGCATCCGGCCAGCTCCGCGGAACGGTCACCGATCCTTCCGGAGCTGTGGTTTCCGGCGCGAACGTTGCCCTGAAATCTCCGAATGGCCGCACCGTGACGCAGACTTCCACGGACAACACCGGAACATACACTATCGATCGCGTATCCGCCGGGAACTACCAACTGGAACTGCAAAGCCCCGGCTTCAAAACAGACACGATCAACGGACTGAACATAGCGGCCGGAGACAACGTGCAGAACGCTCAGCTCCAGGTTGGCACTTCAGCCGAAACCGTGGAAGTCACGGCGCAAGCCGCCGTTGTGAATACGCAAAGCTCTGAAGTCTCCTCGCTTCCGCGCAACGGCAGAAATGTTCAAGCTTTGGCGGTGCTGTCAGCTGGCTTGCAAACGGTCATTTCGCACGACGGGAAAGCTGTCTGGAAATTCGGTGACTCTGGCCAGATTTTTTATTCGAAAGACGCCGGAAAGGACTGGACTTCGCAGCGGTCCGGTGTGTCCGCCAAACTGCTTGCTGCTTCCGCACCCAGCGCGAAAATCTGCTGGATCGCTGGTGCCGCCGGTACACTGCTGCGCACCGCCGACGGCGGCAAACATTGGCAGATCATTACCACGCCGATTGCCGGTGATCTCGGTGGCGTGCGGGCAACCGACGCAAAACATGCTTCCATCTGGGGCTTGCCTAACCACGTAAGCTACGAAACCTCGGACGGCGGAGCTACCTGGAAGCAGTCCGGAAGTGAGTAACAAATTGTTTGCGTGCAAGAAACCTTGCCGGCCCCGTTCTAACCTCAGAGTGCAATTAGTTCTAAAAGGAGCCACAAATGGTGCACAAAGCGAAGTCCGGAACGCGGCAAGCTCTTTGGAGTATCGGCGCCGCGGCTGCGTTATTGGCGGGCACTGCGGTTTTGTACGCCGCACCGGGCGGAAAACACGATTCGAACGCCCAAGAAAAAGAAGCTGCGCACGAAACGGGCGGGGGACCTTCGACCACGCTGAATGATCAGACCGATCTTTCCGTGACGGTGTACAACTCCAACATCGCGCTGGTTCGCGATGTTCGCAATCTGACTGTACCCAGCGGCTTGTTTCGTCTGAAGCTGATGGACATTGCCGCCACCGTGAATCCCGCTACGGTGCATTTCCGGTCTCTGAATGAACCGGACAAGCTCGGCGTCCTCGAGCAGAACTACGAATACGATCTGCTCGAGCCGGCCAAGCTGCTTCACAAGTATGTCGGGAAGGAAGTCACGCTCACCCGCTCGTACATGGACAACGGCACCACGAAGCGCGAGGAGATCAAAGCCACTTTGCTCGCGGACAATAACGGCCCCGTCTGGAAAATCGGCAACGACATCGTGACCGGCGTCTACGGCGAGTCCTATCGCTTTCCGGAAGTGCCCGCAAATCTCTACGATCGTCCGACGCTGCTGATGTCGTTGGAAAATTCTGGCTCGCACAAGCAGCAAATCGAAGCATCATATCTGGCGGGCAATCTTTCTTGGAATTCAGACTATGTGTTAACCGTCGGTCGTGACGACAAAGCTGCCGATCTGGATGGCTGGGTTACTTTGGTCAACAACAGCGGCACCGCGTTTCACAATGCGCGGCTGCAACTCGTCGCTGGTGATCTGAACCGTATCCAGCCGGCGGCCGCTCCCGCCGCCATGAACATGCCCATGATGGGGAAAGCCGTGCGTGCCGAACAATTCGCGCAAGAAAACTTCAGCGAATATCACCTCTACACCCTGGGCCGCAAAACTTCCGTCGAAGACAAGGAAACCAAACAGATCAGCTTGCTGCAGGGCAGTGGCATTCCGGTCGAAAAGCGACTCGTGGTCAACGGCCAGAATTATTACTACCACAACCAGTACAGCCCGGGCTCGCCGATCAAAGATAACGTGATGGTCTTCTATAAATTCAAGAACGAAGAAAAGTCCGGCTTGGGCATGCCGATGCCGGCGGGAAACGTCCGCGTCTACCAGAAAGATTCCAAGGGCAACGTGCTTTTCGTCGGCGAAGACCGCATCGATCACACTCCCAAGGACGAAGCGCTAAACATTCACATCGGCAACGCGTTCGACGTCATCAGCGAACGCAAACAGACCGACTACAAGCACATCGACACCCACACCTGGGAAATGGAATTCGAAATCACGCTGCGCAACCACAAAGACACGCCGATCAGCGTGGAAGTCAACGAACCAATCGGCGGCGACTGGGAGATGCTGACTTCCAGCTACAAGTACACGAAGACTGCGGCATTTGCGGCTCAGTTCAACGTGCCGGTCGCTGCAAACGGCACCTCGGTGCTGAAATACCGCATCCGCACTCACTGGTAGTATTGGTAGGTCTAACTAAAGTCCAAGAAGGCACCCGCTTCGGTTGCCTTCCTCGGTTTTCATAAAACCTCTCTATTTCCTTACTTCATTTATTTTCTAAAATCGCGTCCGCCTCAATCTCCACCAGCATCTCTGGCGAAATCAGCGCGCTCACCTGGACCATACTCGTCGCTGGCCGTATCGATCCAAAATATTCGCCATGCGCGCGGCCGATTTTCTCCCACTCCGTAATATTGGTCACAAACATCCGCGTTCGAACCACGTCCTTCAACGTGGCCCCCACCTGCTTCAATGCGGCTTCGATATTTCGAATCGTCTGCACCGTCTGCGCGTGCGCATCGCCCACTCCGACAATCTTCCCGTCCGGCCCAGTCGCCGTTGTCCCCGATACGCTGATCACATTTCCCATTCGAACCGCCCGCGAATACCCCACGATCGGCTCCCACCTGGTCCCGCTCGCAATATTTGTCCGCTCCATCTGTTCCATTCCTCCCCTGCATGCGTCCGCCGACTACCGCGCCCCGCTTGTACTCTTAAACCTTGTACTTTTGTACCTTTATGAACGCTGAGGCTGCAACTAACCGATGCTCGCGCTGCACGCATGCTAAAATAATGACCACGACATGCGCTGCAACAACATCCTGGAAGCCATCGGCGGCACTCCGCTGGTACGCCTCAATCGCAT
>Ga0210402_10001072_pt1 | contig 28957 bp, 20 predicted proteins | sample IncBWC7MmetaG_FD_161055 | JGI IMG/M metagenome (GOLD analysis project Ga0210402, IMG submission 161055) | Forest soil microbial communities from Barre Woods Harvard Forest LTER site, Petersham, Massachusetts, United States - Inc-BW-C-7-M | ecosystem: Environmental > Terrestrial > Soil >...
TCCTGTTGCCACACCAATTCCTTCTCCAGCCGTACTGTGTTCGCCGCGCGCTTTTCGCCCTCCACCAATGCCCGGGCAACCTCTTCAATCGCTGCGCTCGTCGTTCCCTCTCCCGGCACCATCGCGGCCAGCACGATTTTCGAAGGCGTCTGTTCGATCGAAACCCGCAACGCCGGCGCCGCCTCTCCCTGCACGATCCGGATTTGCGCTGCTTCCAGTTGCGCCGCGAATAATTCCCGCAGCTTTTCCGCCCGTTCTTGGCTCAACCCGGCGTGATTCGTCCACACCAGTTCCATTCGGCGCTCATGCGGCAAAGTAATCGCTTTCCGAGCCAGCCGCTCCACGCCATCTTCCAGCGCTTGCGGCTGCGCAACATTCGAATAATTTACGGAAAATAGAAATATGGAAAATATTCTTGCGGATGTTCGCGCGAGGAACAAAATTCGCCGGGCCAGTTGCTTGTTCACGGGACTGGTTTGTAGTTGCAAACCCTGAGAAACAAGAAAGTCTACCACGTCCCTCCACAACCAAGTGGGGCTCGCCGTGCTTCAGCCCTGAAAATGCCACGGCGGCCCCGCCTTTTTTCCCCGTGCTCGCGGCCCACTTGCTCGGGAGCCGCTCTGCACTGGAGAAGTCCAACTGGAGAAGCCCATTGCAAAAACTCATTCCGGCGTAAGGATTTCCATTCTCGTCGGCACCCACACGGTCATGATTGTCTCCATCGCACGATTCCGCCCTTGTACTCTTGTACTCCTATATTTCTTTCTGCCCCGCCAGCCGAGTGGCGCGCAGCGCGGCTCTGGACTGATTGGTGACTCTGGCCGATCCGGCGAAGCGCGGCGGTGCTTGTCCGGGTCGCAGGGTCTGCACTTGCAGACCCTGATCGAGATCGTTGCCAGTTCTACCGTCCTTCCAGCTCCGCGCGACGCGCCACTCGCAGGGGTTTTGGCTGGCGCATCTCTACCGCACTAGCTCAGGCTTTCACCCGCGCTAATCTCGTTCTCAAGAAAGCCACTAGGCCCTTGCCACCTCGGGCCTTACAAGAGACTTCCAACCGCCAGTCCGGCCAGCAGGAGTGCGCGCTGCCAGCGCACCGGTCCGAAAGGGCGCGCCGCCAACAATGCCGCGCTCCCAGCTCCCTCCGCGCTCCCCCTCACTCGACCTCCGCAGCAATCTCCGCAGTTGCGCCGATACGTACACGTCATAAACCACCAGCGCACCCGCACTCCCAAACAACCCGATCCCCACAATCACCAGCAGCCACTTCAAAGCAATCATCGCCGTCTACCCTTCTCCACTACCCACTACTTGCTCTTTCCTACCTCTGTGTCGATCTGACTCTGTGGTGAATCTTTCTTTCTTCCTCGGTCAACCCCTCACAAACTGCCGCACCACCGCCCGCGTCCCCTGCACCAACTCGGGCCGTGCCACCCGCGCCGGCCGCGCCGCCGGCTGCATCAACCGAAAGGTCGACTGCAGCAATACCCAGTTCAGCGCGATCGCCGCCCCCGCCGCCAAAACCGTCGCTGCTGCCAAAACTGTCACTTGAATCAAGGGTTCCATTTCCGCCTCCCGCATTACGCGATGGCAGATGGCACACCCAAAGCCAAACTTAATCGATTGAAAATGCTAGACTTACTGGAACCTATCCGTCCAGAAATGTGGCCACAGCAACACGCTGTCGCCCGCCTGACGCACTTTTCACAAAAATAACTTCGCTAACCCAGAAAATCCGGCCTACCCTATTGACACGTATGATATAATACCAATTATGAATTTCGGGGGATGGCAAACGTGCGACCATCAAACACCATGGCGAGACCTCGACTAAAGCTAAATCGTTTATTTTGATAGCGTTGCGCACTCTTTGGTCCTGGAAAATCGTTAAGTCGTTCCTTTTCAGCAAGTTGCGCACTCTTGAGGGCAAAACACCGGGGTGGGGTACCTTCCCAGACTTTCGGGCGGTTGTTGAACTTACTTCGAGGCTCTCGATTCGAGGGTGACCCGGATCCCGTCCCGTGGCCGCAGCGTAATCGACGCCAGCGGCGTCACTTTGTGGTCCGGCACCAGCGTAAACCGGTACTTCCGCCCTACCGTTGCCAGCACCACGCTGGCTTCCATCAGCGCGAAAGTATTCCCGATGCACTGGCGGGGGCCGCCGCCAAACGGAAAGTAGGCAAATCGCGGTAACTGCTTCGCCAGGCCGTTCTCCCAGCGTTCCGGGCGGAACTCCAGCGGCGCGTCGAACCACCGCGCATCCCGGTGCACCACCCACTGCGCAAACGCCACGCCGTAGCCGACGGGTACCGGGTAGCCGGCAATTTCGTGCTCCTCGGCCGCTAGCCGCGCCATACCCCATGCCGTCGGATAAAGGCGCAGCGATTCGGTAAGAACGTGACTGAGATAATTAAGTTTTGGCAGATCGTCCAGCGTCGGCACCCGGCCGCCAAGAACCCCATCGAGTTCTTCATGGAATTTTTTTTCGACCGCCGGATTTTGCGCCAGCAGCCACCAGGTCCACGAAAGCGTGTTCGCGGTGGTTTCGTGCCCGGCAAGAAAAAGTGTGATGGTCTCGTCGCGCAGTTGCCCGTCGTTCATGTGCGATCCGTCTTCATCCTGCGCTTGCAGCAGAATCGAGAGCAAGTCGCCGGCATCGTGTCCGCTGGCGCGGCGCTCGGCAATAATTCGGTAAATCACTTTTTCCAGGCGCTTTATTCCGAGCTTGGCCCGAATATTTCGCGGCGTGGGAACCCAGATCGGAACCAGAATAGTGCGGCCAAAATTCGCGGCAATTTGCAGCAGGATATCCAGCGTTTCGCCGACTTCTTTGGCGTCCTTCGTTACGTCCGCGTCGAAAAGAGTTTTTCCGACGATGCGCAGCGCCAGTTGCATCATCTCTTCGTGAATGTCGCGCTCTTCCCCGCTATGCCATGTTGCCAGCATCTGCTCGGCGTATTCCGCCATCGTTGCGGCATACGCGCTGACCCGCGCGCGGTGAAATGCCGGCTGCGCCAATCGCCGCTGCCGCAGCCAGAAATCGCCTTCGCTGGTCAGCAGGCCTTCGCCAAAAAGATATTTGTTGGCCTGCAGAATTCGCCCTTTGTGATATTTCTTGGCGTTGTTCACCAGCACATCCTCGATCAGCTCCGGATGATTGATGAACAGCGAACGGAAATTGCCGATGCGCATGCCGGAAACATCGCCGTATTCCCGCGCCATCACGGTGAAGTATTCGAGAGGATTTTGCTGCATCGCGCCGAATAGCACGGACAACAGACGGTTCGGCGGGCCGGGAGGAAACTTCGCCGCGGAAGATTCGCTCATACCAAGATGCTAGTGAACGCTGAGAGTCCGGTCAACGCTGCGAATGCGCGAAATGTTTGCAGTTGTAGCGGCCGCCTTCTGAGGCGGGCGTCTTTCGATTACGCTTCCGCAGCACGCAATGCCGCAACGCGAAACGCGGATCGTTCGATGTCCACAGCGATCCGCGAAAATCCCGCGAGGGTGAGCCGCGCAAATGCAGCGCCCGGCGAAACCGGAACAAACGTGCTGTGATAGTGGCCAACGCGATGCAGCCATCCATCGCGAATTTCGAACGCGAAAAACATTCCGCCTGGCCGCAACACTCGGTGAAATTCCTGGAACGCGTTGTTCTGCTCCTCCGGCGAACGCAAATGATGCAAAACCAGAACGGCAACCACCGAAGAAAAAGTGTGATCGGGAAATGGCAATGCCGCCGCGTCTCCCTGCACCACTGTGATTCGCGAAGTTTTGTGCCGCGCCGCAAGTTTGGCAACGTAGGAATGATCGTACTCCAGGCTCGTGACGCGGCCCGCGCGCCGCAGCAATTCGTTGGTCGTCGCGCCCGGCCCCGCGCCAACCTCGAGCACATGATCGCCCAGCGCATATCCGAAAAGAATCCACGGCAGCAGCTTGCGCTCGGTGACAAAGCGCCAAATGGACGATCCGCAAAACCAGTTTTCGAATTTGTTCATGGAGGTCTCTGCGGGCGAGGCATATCCATGCTAGACCCGAAGCAGCGGCGGAGGGAAGCAAATTAATTTAATGCAGCAAATCGTGAATTCGCCGCAGCGCAGAGGCAAATTGGTCGGCATTGTACGCCGACGGATTTTCCAACTGCTGGAAAAGTCCGTTGATCGCGGAGCGAACTTCGGTTGCGTTTGGCGGATTGGCCTGTTTGCTGTAGGCGATGTACAGCGAGTCGAGAGCCATTGCCGCTTGCTCGGCGGCGCGTTCGTCGCCCAGCGAAATCGCTTCCGCATCTTGCGTGATTCCCTGCATCGCTCGCAGCGCAATTGCCGTATCGTATTCCATGGTCGCGAAGCGCTCGGAAAATTGCTGCGCCACTGGCGCAGCCGCGCTGGCCGCGGTACTGACGGAATTGCGATCTGGATTCAGCTTGCTCATTTCGTCGGAAAGGGCGACGAGACGTTTGTCGAGTTCTTGTGCGGAGGCAGCATCAATTTGTTTCGCAAGAATTCGAAAAACCAGGTAGCGCGACGCGTTCCAAGCCGGATCGCCGGGACGCCGTCCGCTGTAGCCATGCTGCTGCCGCCAACTATCTTTCGCCGGTCCCAAAGAATGATGACACGCGATGCAGCTTAACTCTGAGTATTCAGGCCAGACGTCTTTCTTGTCGAATCGTTCGCCCTTGGCGCGCCAGGTCAGACGTTCCATCGCGGCGCGCAATTGCACCGCCTGTCCCGCGCTCCAATCGCGCACGCCAACCCAGTTCGGGTCTTCCGACGGTTTCCCCGGAGCCAGTTCGCGCGGCTCTTTCCAATGCCGCGGCATCACCGCGGAAAAAGAATCCAGCTCAAAATAAAGATCCGGATGCCCAGCCGCGATCATCTCGTGATCCACAAATTTGCTTTTTGTTCCGAGGTGACACTCAAGGCATTTTTCGGTGCGATGAATCACGTTGCGGGTGTCGACCATTCCGAAATCGCGCACCGATCGCGCATGCTTTTCCGGAGATTCCCTTTCGGTGTGCTGACCGAGCCAGGCCTGCGCCGGACCATGACAGTTCTCGCAGCTGACACCCTCGGAGATTTCGAACGCGCGACCGCGCTGCTCCGGCGCGGTGTAAAGCGCGTGGCACGCAAGGCACTTCGGCGATTCTTCGGATTTCGCGCCGAGTTTCAATATGCGCGCCATGCGTTCGCCGACATCGCCGGTCAGCGCCTGATACGCGCGGCTGTGTTTGTCCTTCAAAATCCAAGTGGTGTATTCGGTTTGCAGAATTCGGCTGTCGCCGATGGGCTTGACGCTACCGTGGCAACTGGTGGCCGCGCAAGATCCCGGGCCGATGTATTTCGTTGGTTCGGCGGCAGGCTTGTTGTCCGCCTGCGACGAGGCGCAAAGCGAAAAGAGCAGGGCGCAGACCACTGTCAGAATGGGGCGTTTGTGCAGAGCGAGCATCCGTAGGGCCGGAAAAGTCCCTTTGTATATATCTTTGCTTCTGCGCGAAGTCAACGCCACATGGCACGTGCAGATGGTTCCTGGTTAGCAAATCGCGGTTGCGCCTACCTGGCATCTTAGTTTTTGCCGCATCTGCTGCTACTGTGTTTTAGTGGAGGCACAATGAAAACACGGTTGGTAGCGGTCATTCTCGCCCTCATCGCCGGACCGGTGACGATAGCGCAGGAGCATACGGGCACGGTATGGGTTGCGGCGAGGATTGACGCCCCTTTCTTCAAAGAGCCCGCGACACTTCCGAATGGTGAGATTAACTCTCATGGGCTCAAGATCAGAATCGATAAGCAGCCAGCGGAAGAATGGCCAAAACGCAGTAGCCTCAAGATCGAAGGACTCGATATCACTCAACTGCACGTCCTGGCGGTGCTGGATGCGAAGGGGCGTCCAATTGAGTCGATTCGCTTCAAGTTTTCGAGTTACCAGAGCACCAGTCTCTGCATGCTCTATGACGGATACCAAGGAATCGGACTGCAAGAGACATCGCGGCACACTCCCTGGTGCAAGTGCCGCTAAGCGGTCGCAAAACCAGCCAGACCTGACGTCCCCGTTTGCAGATATGCGAATAGATGGAGAGCTCTTTTGTTTACAGGCGGCGAATCTCCCATTACTATTTGCAAGACTTTTCACTCCATTCTGCGGCTCGCGTTTTTTGTTCTTCCCGCGGGACGCTTTTGCGCGAGACGGGCGCTGTGATCTTCGACGACTTACGAGCCATCCAGCTGCGTCACGGATTTCTGCCCAAGGCGGAGTTGGAATCGCTGTCGGCGAGGACGCAGACGCCGCTTTATCAAATCCATTCCGTAGCGAGTTTTTATCCCCATTTTCATTTAGTGCCGCCGGCGCGCGCAGAAGTGCGAGTCTGCGCGGACATGAGTTGCCATTTGAATGGTGCCTGCGATTTGCGTGCCGATCTGGAGCGGCGATTTGCGAATACGCGAAAAAGCGAAGTGGAAATCCGCGATGTTTCCTGCCTGGGGCGCTGCGATCACGCTCCGGCGATTGCGGTGAACGATCACATTTTTACCGATGTGAGCGCAGAACGAGCAGAAATGCTGGTTCGAACGGCGTTGCGCGGAGAAGAATTTGGCGAGGGGCATCCGCAGCAGGCGCGCGTGGCCTGCGCGTCAGACCCATATCCGGAAACCGAAAAATACGGAGCAGTTCGAACGGCGATCGCGACGAAAAATTGGGACGCGGTGCTGGCGTTGCTGAAAGAAGCGGAGTTGCGCGGCATGGGCGGAGCGGGATTTCCGACTTCGCTGAAGTGGGACCTGGTTCGAAAGCAGCCGGGAACAGAAAAGTATATTGTTTGCAACGCGGACGAAAGCGAGCCGGGAACGATCAAGGATCGCTTCATCATGACTCACCTGCCGCACCTGCTGATTGAGGGAATGATTCTGGCGGGGCTGGTGACCGGAGCGAAGCAAGGAATTTTGTACATCCGGCACGAATACCATTTGCAGGAAGAGATTCTGGGCGAAGAGATTCGCCGCTGCTATCGCGCGGGTTTGCTGGGGAAAAATGTTCTGGGCAGCGGGCTGGAATTCGAGCTGCGGGTTTTTGTGAGTCCCGGCGGATACATTTGCGGCGAAGAGAGCGCGTTGATTGAAGCGATTGAGGGGCATCGCGCAGAGCCGCGCAACAAGCCACCGTTCCCGGGAGTGGTTGGCCTGTGGCAGAAACCCACGGTCATCAACAACGTCGAGACATTTATCAATGTGCCGCAGATTCTGTCGCGCGGAGTGGAGTGGTATAAGGCGGCGGGGCGCAACGGTTCGCGCGGATTGAAATTTGTCGGGGTGAGCGGGCACATTGAACGGCCAGGAATTTACGAAGTGCCACTGGGCATTACCATGCGGGAAGTGTTGTTTGATTTTGCGGGTGGCGTGCGTAGCGGACATTCGCTGAAAGCGTTCGCGCCGTCGGGGCCGTCGTCGGGATATTTGCCGGCATCGAAGGTCGACGTGCGACTGGATTTCAAGGCGCTGGCGGACGAGGGATCAATGCTGGGATCCGGAGCGATTGTGGTTTGCGATGATTCGACTTGCATGTTGGACATGGCGTTGAATGCGGTGCGTTTTTATCGGAATGAATCCTGCGGGAAGTGCGTGCCGTGCAGGGTTGGTTCGCAGAAGATGGTGGACTTGCTGGTGCGCTGGACGCAGGGCGGAGTGCCGGAAGCGCAGTATCGCGCGGATGTGGCTTTGCTCGATGAGCTTTCGCAGGCGATGAGTCTGGCTTCGATATGCGGGCTGGGGCAGATTGTGCCGGCGCCGATTCAGTCGGTGCGGAAACACTTTCGTGAGGAAGTGGATGCGCATGTTTTGAATGGGAAGTGTCCTAGCGGAATTTGTTTTACGGCCGCGGCGCGGGCGGGGGAGGCGAATCGGGTGGGGATACGGCCGTAAAGGCGGTTTTAAGCTGTAAGTTTTAAGTGGTAAGTGAAAGGCGTTTGTCGTTTGCCGTTTACTGTCTGTCGTAAGAGACCAAGATCGAAACGGAGACCGATACCGCGATCGACCGGCGGAGACCGTTTTGCTTCGATGGCAGCGTGCGCGATGGGTTTGACGGTTTTTTTTAACACAGAGGGCACAGAGTTCACGGAGAAGTACTGGCAAGAAAAACGGGGCATTTGCCAAGGGCTAAGAGAGTTTGCGGAGAAGCAATCACAAAACGGGGCAGTGAATGGCTGAAACATTGAATGACTGAAACGAACACAAATGCGGGAATGATTGAGCTGACGATTGATGGGCAGCCGGTGCGTGTGCCGGAGGGCACGACCGTGTTTGATGCGGCGCGGATGCAGGGGATTGCGATTCCGACGCTGTGTCATTTGCAGAATGAGACGCCGGTGGGGGTTTGCCGGCTTTGCGTGGTGGATACCGGAGCGCGGGTGTTGCCAGCGGCCTGTGTGCGGCCGGTGGAACCCGGACTGAAAGTTGTCACGAATTCCGAGAAGGTGATTGCGGCGCGGAAGACGCTGCTTGAGTTGATGATGTCCGATCACCCTTCGCCGTGCGCGCGGCAGAAGAATTCGGGCGACTGCGAACTGGAGACGCTGGCGGCGGCAGCGGGTGCGAGCGAGCCGCGATACGCGCGGCGAAGTGTTTCGCGCGGGCAGGATGATTCTTCCCTTTCCATTGCGGTGGATCATGACGCTTGCATTTTGTGCGACCGCTGCATCCGCGGGTGCGACGAGGTTCGCAACAATTTCGTGATGGGCCGGATGGGAAAAGGCTATGCGGCGGACATTGCGTTTGACCTGAATTCGCCGATGGGCGATTCGACTTGCATTTCGTGCGGCGAGTGCATGGTGTCGTGCCCGACGGGAGCGCTGACGAATAAAAGTGTGGCCGGAACAGCGATATCAACTGGACCGGGCGCGGAGGGATTTGAAGCCGAAGAACTGCTGCGAATACCGGTGTTTCAGGGAGTTTCCGGAACATTTTTGGAACTGAATCGCGGCGCGATTGTTAAAAGAAAGTTCCGCAAAGGCGAATTGATCTGCAAGGAAGGCGATTTCGGCTCGACGGCGTTTTTTATTCTTGAAGGGAAAGCGCGGGTTTCGATTTCGTCGCCGATGGCGCATGTAAAGACGCAAGGAGGAGCGCAGGGATTTTTCAAAAGGCTGACCAGCACGCTGGCGCCGCGCGAATTTGACAAACGCGACGAGGAAGCGCGCGACCGGACGATTCCCATTGATGCTTCAGTGGACTTGAGCTACGAGAATCCGGTGGCGGAACTAGGGCCGGGGGATTTATTCGGCGAAATGACTTGCATGAATTTTTATCCGCGGTCGGCGACGGTGCGCGCGGAGTCGGACGTGGTGGCGTACGAAATGCTGCGCAACGTTCTGGACATCATGTTGAAGAACAAAACGTTTCGCGCGCAGGTGGACCAGAACTACCGGAAACGCGCGCTGGAAAATCATCTGCGCGGCGTGCCGATGTTTGCGGATTTGTCGGCGGGTTTCATCGAGCACCTGAAAGAGAGCGTGGAATTGGTGCGATTTGCGCCGGGGCAGGTGATCGCGCAGCAGGGAGATGCGGCGGACAGTTTTTACCTGGTGCGCATCGGTTTTGTGAAGATTTCGGAAAATTATCCGGGCGGCGAACTGGTGCTGGCGTATTTGTCGCGCGGCGATTACTTCGGCGAAATCGGATTGCTGGGCGGCGGCGTTAGAACGGCGACGTGCACGGCGCTGGATCACGTGGAAGTAGTGCGGGTTTCCGGCGAAGATTTCCGGCAGATGGTGGAACGGTTTCCGAGTGTGCGGCGGGGCCTCGAAGCGGTGGCGGAAGAACGGCGCGCGGCGAATGCGCAGCGCATGCAGATGGTACACAGCGTGCCGATCGATCAATTTTTGTCACAAGGACTGATGGAAGCGCAGAGTTTGCTGGTGCTGGACCTGCAGAATTGCACGCGGTGCGATGCGTGCGTGACCGCGTGCGCCGACGCGCATGATGGAGTCACGCGGCTGGTGCGCGATGGATTGCGTTTCGATCATTACCTGGTGGCGACGAGTTGCCGGCAATGCCGCGATCCGCTGTGCATGGTGGGCTGCCCGGTGGGATCGATTCGGCGACGCAATTCGCTGGAAGTGATTATCGAGGATTGGTGCATCGGGTGCGGGCTGTGCGCACGAAATTGCCCGTATGGAAATATCAACCTGCATCCATTTGAAGTGATGGCGGAAGATCCGGAACACGCGGGACGGCAGAAAGCGGTGGTCAAGCAGAAGGCCACGTCGTGCGATTTGTGCACGCATTTGAAGGAGCCGAGTTGCGTGTATGCGTGTCCTCACGATGCGGCGCACCGGGTGGATCCGCGGAAGTTTTTTGCGGAGATTATTGCGGCGGGGGCAATTAAGTGAGGACTGGTGGATCGGCTCTAGCGAGCGGTGTTGGTCTGGAAATTAATTGACAGTTTGTTTTAACACAGAGTGCACAGAGAACGCAGAGAAGAAAGAAAAAGCAGATTCCTCGCTTCGCTCGGAATGACGAAGAGCTGGCGCAAATTGTGGAGTGCGGGTTAATGCAGATCGACCGGACACAACGGGGGTGGGCGATGGCGTCGCTGGGAATATTTGCGGCGGCGCTAGTGATTTACGTGTTTTATGCATGGAGCGCGCCGCAGGGGCCGCGCGGCGGCAGCGCGATCGGACTTTTTTTCGGGGCGGTGGGATTTGGATTCATGATTTATGCGGCGGCGCTGGGGGCACGTAAACGCGTACCGACCTGGCGGATCGGCCGCGCGAAAGCATGGATGCGAGGGCATCTTTGGCTGGGACTGCTTTCACTTCCGCTGATTTTATTTCATGGGGGATTCCGATTTGGCGGAACGCTGACGCGGGTGCTGATGTGGCTGCTGATTGTCACGGTGGCAAGCGGAGTTTATGGAGCGGTACTGCAGAATTCGATTCCCAAGAAAATGACCGCTGATATTCCGCTAGAAACGATTTACGACGAAATCGGGAACGTACGGAAACTGCTGGCAGCAGAGGCAGATCGCAGCGTGGAGGCACTGTGCGGAAAGTTTTTGTCGAAAAACGGAGGATCCGCGACGCTGGACGGTTTGGACGAAATGCAACGGGCAGGAGGATTCACGGCGCTGCGTCCGATTGCGGCGGGCGCGGCTCCGTTGCGCACGTCGGCCGCAGTGAGCGCGGGAGCCAGTGCTGCCGTGGCTCCGGCAGCGGAAATCTTATTGCTGAGTGAAAGCGAGAGCGAACCGCTGCGATCGTTCTATGTGTTGGAGGTGCAGCCGTTCCTGGGGCGGCCGAGAGAACGGGGATTGCGATTATCGGACGCAGCGCGGGCAGCGAGCGCATTTGCAGCGTTGCGAACGTTGCTGCCTGCGACGGCGCACGCGACAGTGAGCGACCTGGAAGATATTTGCGATGAAGCGCGGCAGTTGTTGAAGCAGGAGCGATTGCATCGCTGGCTGCACGGATGGCTGCTGCTGCACATTCCGCTTTCGCTGGCGCTGATTTTGCTGGGGGCGGTGCATGCGGTGATGGCGTTGCGGTGGTGAGAGGAACGTTGACAGTCGACAGTTGAAAGTCGAAAGAAAAAGGGAGGATTGCCACAGAGTCACAGAGCGCGCAGAGACGGGAAAGAAGAAACCTTGAGAGAAGGAGCGGGCAGACAGATCGAACGCTCGTGAGAGAAGGCTGGTTGAGGTAACGAAGGCAAAGCGGCGGCAAGCCGCCGCACTCCAAAAATGGCGAGAACACGGACAACCAAGGCGGTAGCGCAACGGATTGATCTGAATTATTTCAAGAGGGCGACTCCGTTCAAGCGCGCGAAATTGTGGCTGGCGATTGTTGCGCCGGTGGTTGCGCTGGTGTGGACCGGGTGGCATTTTTTTGGACACGACTCTCGCGTTTATTCCAGCGGACGGTTGAGCGCAGCGCATGCGGTGTTGGAAAAACAATGTGCGGCTTGCCATGTACAGCAGGTTGGCGGATTTTCGGCGACGGCGGCGGATTCAGGATGTTTGGCTTGTCATGATGGGCCGGTGCACCACGATAGCGCGAAGAACATCAAGCTGGCCTGCGCGGAATGTCATGTGGAGCATCGCGGGCGGATGAACTTGTCCGCAGCGACGAACCAATCGTGCGCGCAGTGTCATGGCGATCTCTCGGCGAGTAATATCAAGACAGAATTTGCGAAACACATTCAAAGTTTTGGGGATCGGCATCCGGAGTTTGCCGCGTTGCGGACGGCGGCAGACGGCGCGGCGACGCGCGATCCGGGAACGATTAAGCTGAATCACGGGCTGCACATGAAGCCGATTCGGCGCGGCCCGACCGGGCCGATGTTGCAACTGGAGTGCAACGACTGCCACCGGCCGTCAGCTTCGCGGCAAACGCGTTGGGAGTATGGCGATGCGAAATACGTGGCGGCGACTGCGTATAAGACGAGCGATGAATTTGTGGAGATAACATCGCGAGGACTCGCGGCGCGGCGTCCGGCATCCGGCCGCGAACTGATGGCTCCGCCGACATTTGCGAATGCCTGCGCGGGCTGCCATTTGCTGACGTTTGACGCGCGATTCGATGAAGGAGTGCCGCACGACAAGCCAGAAGTGATTCACGCATTTTTGGTGCAGAAGTTTTCTGAGTACATTGCGGCGCATCCGGCGGAGCTGCAAGTTACCCGCGACGCGCAGAGGCTAGCGGGGAGGCCGATTCCGCCGGAAGTTCGCAGCTTCACTGCTTCGAAGTGGGTTAGTGAAAAAACGGCGGACGCCGAAATGCTACTGTGGCGCAAAACCTGCAGCCAGTGCCACGCATTGACGGGCTTCGTTATGATGCCGGATGCGATTGCGGCGCAATGGGCAGGACCGTTGCCACGCATTTCGATTTTCACCGCGACTCTAACTTCCCTGGCCTCTCACGGCGCGGTCCCCAAGTCGGTGCTTCCGGACGTCGCACCCGCGAACATAAAACTGCAGTGGATGCCGCACGCGAGATTCGATCATGATGCGCATCGTGGATTTTCGTGCGTCGGCTGTCACCAGAAAGCGTTGAAGAGCACGGAAGCGTCGGACATTTTGATTCCGGGAATTGCGGTTTGCCAGACGTGCCATGCGCCGGGAGCAGGCTATGCGGAGTCGCGGTGTTTTGAGTGCCACACGTATCACGATTGGGCGAAGCGGAAAGAAGTGAAGCCGATGTTTACGATGCCTGGGCTGGTTTCGAGGGGGAATTAGGCGAAGCGCAAAGCCGGCCGCCTGAGAAGGCGGCCGCTACAAAAGAAAGAACAGCGGCATAAAGCCGCTGCTATATGAAGATAATTCCGTTGACGAGCTTCATCATCACTTCGTTGTAGCGTTCGCCGGCGACGGCGCCGCGCGGAGCGACTTCCTCGATGCGGCGAAGATCGGCGGCGTTGAATTTTATTTCGAGCGCGCCGGCGTTTTCTTCAAGATATTTGCGGCGCTTGGTGCCGGGAATGGGCAGTATGTCGCTGCCTTGCGCAAGCAGCCAGGCGAGTGCAAGCTGGCTGGTGGTGCAGTGCTTTTCCTTGGCGAGATCTTCCACGCGCTGCACCAGATCCAAATTCTTTTGAAAATTATCGCCTTGGAAGCGCGGCGCGGTTCGGCGGTGATCGTCCGGTGCGAAGTCTCCAATTTTGCGAATCTGTCCAGTGAGAAATCCGCGGCCGAGCGGGCTATAGGCGACAAAAGCGATGCCGAGTTCACGGGTGACGGCGAGCAGGCCGTCTTCGGGATCGCGGCTCCGTAGGGAATATTCGGTTTGCAGCGCGGCGATGGGATGAACTTTTGCGGCGCGGCGAATCGTGTCCGGGCCTGCTTCGCTGAGTCCGATGTGGCGAATCTTGCCCTGCTTGACGAGATCGGCCATCGCGCCAACCGTTTCTTCGATGGGCGTTTGCGAATCGACGCGATGCTGGTAGTAGAGATCGATAGTGTCGACGCCGAGGCGCTTCAGACTTGCATCGCAGCACGTCTTTACATATTCGGATTTGCCATTGACGCCGCGCGCGGCGGGATTGTTACGATCGCGCACGATGCCGAATTTCGTGGCGAGAAAGGCCTGATCGCGTTTGCCGCGCAGAGCTTCGCCGACCAGCACTTCGTTGTCGCCATAACCGTAGACGTCGGCAGTGTCCAGAAAAGTGATGCCGAGTTCGAGCGACCAATGAATGGTGGCGATGGATTCGGCGTCGTCACGCGAGCCGTAAAATTCGCTCATGCCCATGCAGCCGAGGCCGATGGCGGAAACCTGCGGGCCGTGCTGGCCCAGTTTTCTGAGTTCCATGGTGCCTCCCCGTTTTGCGTTTACATTCTAAGATGAAAGAGCGAGACGGGGAGTTACAGCGAAAACAAAACGGCGGCGTTCGAACGGTTTTCGACTTACTGGAACAGTTGCGCTAAATTCATTGTTCGCGTTTCTTGGCACACTTCGTAACGTATCGGCAAGCGCGAACCAAATCTCTGATGGCTTCCACTCCTCCAACCTCGCCCGCGCCCGAGAATACCGCGCCGCCGGCAAATCAACAGATAAATCCACTGATTGGATTGTGGCGAATCGTCACGCACGTGGACCATTCAAAGATCAACCCATGGCAGGCGCTGCGGAATACGGCCGGAGTGGTGGCACCGCTGATTGTGGGTTTTGTACTGGGAATGCCGCGCGGCGGGCTGGCAATGGCCAGCGGCGCGCTGAACGTATCGTACTCAGACGGCAGCGATCCGTACGCAAAGCGAGCGAAGAGAATGCTGGCTTCGACGGCGTGGTGCTCGGTGGCGGTGCTGCTGGGAGGATTGACCGCGCACAGCAATGTGGTTCCAGTGATTGTGGCGACGGTGTGGGCATTTATCGCGGGAATGTTGGTGGCGCTGGGAACTACGGCGGCGGATGTGGGAGTGATCAGCACGGTGGTGCTGGTCGTGTATTCGGCGCAAGCGTTGACACCGGTGCAGGCACTGCAAGCGGCAGGACTGGCGCTCTCCGGCGGATTGCTGCAGATTGCGCTGTCGGTGGCGTTGTGGCCGGTGCAGCGGTATGAACCGGAGCGACGGTCATTGGCGGCGCTTTATTTCGAATTGGCGAAGATCGCGACGCGTCCGAGCGAAGCGACAGTTGCGCCGCTTGGCACGCGGGAAATTGCGCAGGCGCATGACGCACTCTCGAACCTAGCCACCGACATGTCGACTGCGGCGTTGCGTTACCGGTCATTATTGTCGCAAGCCGAGCGCATCCGGTTGAGCTTGACCACGCTGGCGCGATTGCGTTTTCGATCGACGCGGGCGAATGCGTTTGATCCGACGATCGTGAGGCTGGATCAATACCGCGCCAACGCGGCGTATTTGCTGAACGCCATTGGTAACAGCCTTGCGTCCGGGAAAGAAATTAATCTAGAGGCGGACCGATTGGTTTTGGGCATTGCGTTGGCGGAACAGCTGGGCCGCGCGCAAAGCGAGGGCGCGCAGAGTTTTTCGAATGCAGTGGCGCGCGACATAAAGTTTCAGGCCGACGCGCTGGGCGGCCAGCTGCGCGCTGTGATCGATCTTGCGCGCAACACTACACCGACCGGCGAGGCGGAATTCGAAAAACGGGAATCGCAGCAGCCGCTGTGGATGCGATTCACCAGCCGGATTGCGACGCTTTTTGCCAATTTAAACCTGGGGTCGGTGGCTTTCCGGCATGCGATTCGGCTGACGATTTGCGTTGCGGTTGGCGATACGGTGGGACGGGTGCTGCATCCTTACCGGGCATACTGGATTCCGATGACGATTGTGCTGGTGTTAAAGCCGGAATTCGCGGTGACCTTCAGCCGCGGCGTGTTGCGGATTTTTGGGACGCTACTGGGTCTGCTGCTGGCGACCGCGTTATTTCATTTTCTGCCGATTCACACCGCAATGGAGATCGTGCTGATCGGAGCCTTCACCTTTCTGACTCGATGGATTGGGCCTGCGAATTACGGAATTTTTGGCGTGGTAATCAGCGCGCTGATTGTGCTGTTGATCTCGATCACCGGAATCGCGCCAAAGGACGTGATCGCCGCGCGTGGCATCAACACGATTATTGGCGGAGCATTCGCGCTGGTGGCTTACCTGGCGTGGCCGACGTGGGAGCGAAATCGGCTCCCGGACTTAGCGGCGGCGCTTATCGAGGCGTATCGCAATTCGTTTCGTTCGATTGGCGGCATGCTGCTCGATCCGGATTCGGCATCGGCGAGAGAACGTGAGCGGACGAGGCAGGCGGCGCGAATCGCGCGTACCAACCTGGAGACGTCGATGGAGCGGCTGGCCGCGGAACCGGGAGTTACGGCGGAGCGACTGGCGCTTGCAAATGCCATGATTGCATCTTCGCACCGGTTCGCGCACTCCATGATCGCCTTGGAAGCAGGAATTCCTCCCAAGGACCGCGGCGAGAAGCCACCCCTGCAATTCGAAGAATTTGCCGAGGATGTCGATAAAACACTCGAGCTGCTTTCGGCGAAGCTGCGCGGCCAGCGAATCGCCGAGCGCGATTTTCCCGATCTGCGGGAAGCGTATTCACGTCTGGCGCAGACACCCGGATTGCAGTCTGGGCCTTACGCTTTTGAGAAAACTGAGGCAGATCGCATCGCAAACAGCTTGAACACGCTGCGGGAACAGATCTTCGCGTGGCAGGCTCTCCGAACACCGAAAATGTAAGAACTGCACTCTAGCGCCAATTTTCCGATAAGATTTAGAGGCAAGCTGGCGAGTTCGAGCACCTCGCGAAACAACCGAAGACGCTCGCGGAAAGCTGAACGGAAATTTATGCGAGAATCGCTTCCGAAGTGTGAATTCGAGAGCAAAAACCTGATCCTGAAACTGCAAAAGAAGATGGAAGCCCGGGTGGAATCGATTCCACCGTTCATCGAGGGCGTGATGAAAATCGTGCAGTCGATGGGATGCGCCGCGGGAAAAGAGCGCGAGGTCGAGATTGCGCTGCTGGAAGCGCTGGCCAACGCGGTGGTGCATGGCGCCAAGAGCGATCCCAGCAAGGACATAGAGTGCTGCGTGGCGTGCGACGAATCGCGGGGATTGTTGATCGTGATCCGTGATCCGGGGCAGGGATTTGACCCGGCGTCGATTCCCAGCCCAATCGTGGGACAGAATCTCTTTTCCACGCACGGGCGCGGGATTTTCTTGATCAATCAGCTGATGGATGAAGTGCGCTACGAAAAAGGCGGCACCGAAATCCACATGAAGATTTCGTAGTGCGACTGCTGGCCAGTTAATCTCCTACGGCTCGATTTTTGTGCCGAGCATGGTGAGAAACTTCGCCAAAAAGGAATGCAGCGCGGGCCACGCCGGGCCAGATACCAGGTTTCCGTCCACTACTGATTCGTCCATCGGCACATCCACAAAAGTTCCGCCAGCTAGCGTCACATCCGGACTGGTAGCGGGATAACAGCTACATTTCCGTCCTTTCAGCACCCCTGCGGCCGCCAGAACCTGCGCGGCGTGACAGATGGCCGCGACCGGCTTATTTTCCTTCATGAAGTAGCGCACGATTTCGATGACCCGCGGATTCATGCGGATATATTCCGGCGCGCGGCCGCCCGGAATCATCAGAGCATCGTAGTCTTCGGCTTTGACTTCGTCGAAAGTGGCGTTCAGCACAAAATTGTGGCCACGCTTTTCGCTGTAGGTCTGGTCGCCTTCAAAATCGTGGATAGAAGTGGGAATCCACTCGCCGGACTTTTTCCCCGGACAAACGATGTGTATGGTGTGCCCGGCCATTTGCAGCGCCTGAACCGGCACGAAAATCTCGTAGTCCTCGACGTAATCGCCGGCCAGCATCAGAATCTTTTTCTTCGCCATTCCCGACCTCCCAACGCAGTGCTTCTGCACTCAAGCTGTTGTCGCGCCGAACATTTTAGCGCGGTACGCCCGCGGATACACAATGGGCACGGACATTTTCGTTTTCGCAAAAATGTGCCGTGCCCTGTGGAAACTGTTTCGAGTTAGTGGGTGATTGCCGGCGCCTGCACCGGCGCATGTTCCTCGGTCGGCGGAACTTCTGGCGATTCCTCAATCGTCAGCAAGTCGGTGCGCATCTTGCCCCACTCGCGCAGCATCAGGCCCTGGGTGGCAAAGTAGCGGCGAATCTTCGATGAATCCCAGCGCAGCACTTCCTCAAGCACTGGGACAAGAACGCTCATGGCGTTATCGCTGAGCACGGTGCGGCGCGCGATGCGTGTGATGAACTCCGCCTCGCTGACCGCGATGGTCAAGCCGTCATACTGATTGACGTGCATCATCACCGGCAAGTCGGAGCTTCCGTCTCCCATGTAAACGATATGATCATGGCTGATGCCCAGCTGTGCGCGAATTTCTTCGAGCACCGTAACTTTGCCCCAGCCGGCCGAAGCGCGAACGATGGCCTTCACTTCGCCGTTGCCTGGCTCGTAATAAAACTTCGTTCCGTGAATATTCTCCGGCGCGACGATGCCTTCGAGCGCCGACTGGATAATTTCCTGCGGTGCGGCCGAAATTACGTGGAAATTAAATTTGTAGCCGTCCGCGAGAGTCTCGAGCGTTTTCGCGAACAGCTTTACGTCGTGCTTTAGGCGGATGAGCTTGCCTGCTTCCACCAGATGTTCGCGCCGGATGCGGCGGAACTCCGGATCGTGCAGAATCAGGTAGGAAAGTTCCGCGCCCTGCTGCACCAGGTTGATTTGTGCCAAGCCCCGGACCTTGTCATGGAAGCCCTGCACGCCGACCAATTCGGCGAGCACGACTCCGGAATCGTTGAAACTAAGCGTCTGGTCAAAATCGCTAGCCAGAAGATACTGTTGCACCATTATTTGCTACCCCTTTTCTTGCTTTCTTATGGTCCGCTCTTGCGGACTCTATGCCGCTCGTTGCGGCCGCTTCGCCCCCACTACTAATAGCGTACTTGTGTTCACTGCTCGGAGGTCACGAATTATTTTGATGGGTGCTATGCACAGAAGCGTGAACACTTTGTTGAATGATGATTAGATGCAGCTCATGGGTAAAGGGTTTAAACCAAAGAATTTAAGTACTGTAACGATGACGGCTGAGCGGCCGGGAGCGAAACCTGTACGAACGTACGAAGCGAACAAAAGGCGAATTATTTTTGCGGCGTCGATTGGGTCTCAAACCAGCTCGTAGCTTTCGCCAGCCACACCTGCCACGAGCTGCGACCCGCGGAGTCCGCGTTGCCTGCGGAGGGTGTTGCGACCGCCTCGTCTTCAACGGTATAAAGCTGGCCGTTTCGCAGATAGAGAGCCTGCGTTTCGGCCTTATTCAAAGGGCGAGCGCCGCGTCTGCCGAAGACCGAGATCTGATTTCCTGATTCGTCCACCGCGCGGTCGCGATCAATTCCCTTGGAAATTGAAAGTGCCGGGCCTTTGGTTTTTGCAGTGGCAATTAATTTTGGAGATGAACGCGGACTGAATCCAGAAAAATGCGCGGGATCGTCCCACGGCGAAACGATTTGCAGAACGCGCAGGCCATTGTAGCCATCGGCGACAAACGCGAACGCGCTGCCCGCGACCATCCCGATTTTCACGTCGTTCACTTCGTGCATTTGCTGGTTGGCGTTGAAAACCTGATCGAGGCGCGGCGCTTCAGGATTTTCAACGTCGATGATGCCCAGTCCGCTGGCGCCCGCGGCGATGTAAGCGTAGGTGCGAGCGACATAGATATTGCGCGAATCGGGAAGCGCAACTTTTCCAGTTTCAATTGGTTTCGGATGCGCGAGATCGGTCACGTCCAACACTTTCATGCCGTAACGATCGACTACAAATGCGTAGCGGAATTGCACGGCGATGCCGCGAGGGTCGTCGAGAGCTGGTGCGCCGATGGACGCGGTAACTTTTGGCGCGAGCGGATTCTGAAGATCAACGACGACTAGATTTTTGTTGGTGAGGATGTAGGCAAAATTTCCCACGATAGCGATGCGCCGAGCGCCGGTCAGGATGCCGTCGGGATTGAACGCCAGAGCACGCTGCAGAAAATTGTTGGCGGGATTTCCATCGAGCAACGTGCCAACGCCGGGGCTCTTCGCTTTCAGATCGGGATTACCGATGACCACAAGTCCTTCTTCCCGGTCGGCAACGTACAGGAATCCGTAGAGCAACGGAATCGGCTGCTCCTCGTTTTCAGGAAGCTGCACGCGCAACGGATCCACGCCCAGCGTGGTGGGCGACGCGACCGCAACGGCGTCTTTTGTTGGCACGAAGAATTTTTGCCCGAGCGGTGAAACCGGAGCGGTTGTCATTCGCTCGGAAAAACCCTTGTTGTCGATATTCGCGATATCGAAAACGCGAAAGCCGCCTTTACCTTGGGCGGCGTAGGCGTATTCGCCGCGCGCCTGCACGTCCAAGACATTTCCAGGATGTTCGTACACGGTTTTCAGTTCACGGCCGCGCGACACAAATTTTCTGTAATTGTCAGGATACGCGATCCGCTGCAGGTCGCTGCCGTAAATGGCATTGGGCTCGTCGTGCTCGGCAACGGCCACCGCTTCCAATCCGTGGCTTCCGGTGGCGACATAAATATAGCGGCCCATAAAGTTCATGAAGTTGGTGCCTTGCAGCAGCAGCTGTGCCATCCAGGCGTTGTTGTCGTTGGCGGCGGAAACGTGGCAATCACTGCATTGCTTGGTCTCTTTAGCGCGCACGGTATGCGGAACGAAGGTGCTGAACGCCTGGCCGGAAAGGCCCGGCGTGGAAATTGTTTGCTGCTGGTAGTACAACCATTCACGATTCGCATTTTGCGAACTGACCAAGACCGCGCAGGACGAGCGCGCCGGCGCAATGCGGTGACCGGTGACGGTGCCGTCCACGCCGAGCATGTAAATGTCGTCGCGCAGAACTTGAAAATTGTAGCTGGTGTAGTTGCGCGTGGTCAGGCCTTCGTTGTGCAACATGTCGCGTTTGACGTCCGCAGTCATCTGCAAGTGGCAGCCGAAACACGTTGGTGTCCACGAGGTGTGACAGGAATAGCAAGTCATGGATCGGTTCGCGTGGGCCAGCGCAGTTTCGTCATTCGGAAATGCAGTGAGGACCTCGCCGTTCTTGCCCATTAATTTTGCACGGTAGGACTTTGCGCTGAAATGCATGTTACCCGGCGTGACGGTGTCGTGGGTCTGCACCACTTCCCATTCTTTATTTTGATCGTTCATCGAGCGCTGGATCAGCGCGTCGCCGCGCCATTCGAAACGCCGCAGTCCCCAGGGCGTGCGCAGAGTTTCCAGATGACGGCCGCCCGGGGGCGCAGCCGGGCCGGAGGTGATTAAATTCGCGCGAACACCGATCGTGCCGTGACAGTCGATGCAATCGATCTCCACAGCGGCCCGCGGTTCGCCGTAGAGTTTTCCGTTGCCGTGATTGTCCTGGCCGAAGTGGCAATCAGTGCACTGCATTCCTTTTTCAAGATGAATGTCGGCGAGGTGCACTGCTTTGCCGAAACGATCGGGATCGTCAAACGCGATTTGTTTGCCGTTCGCATCAAGCCAGTTGCCCTTGCGGTCGTGCGCATAGACGCCGCGATAGACCCAGCCGTGGCCGTGGAAATCGGCGAATTGTGTCGTTTTCAGCTGCTTGTTAAATTCCGGGCTGCCGGTTTGTTCGAGAAATTTCTCGTCACCCCACAGTCCGCGCGCCGCCGCGGCTTCCGGATTTTTCAGCGCTGACCGGTAACGATCTTCTTCGCTAGGATTTTTCTGTTTGGCTGGATACATTTTCTCGCCGTCAATTTCGTTGTCCCACCAGGTCAGCCCGAAGTACGTCGTGAGCATGTTCGTGCCCGGATGCATGTGGCACACCATGCACTGGCTCGACGGAATCGAGCGCGTGAAAACGTGCTTGATGGGATGGCCCGATTGCGTTTTGTCGATCGTTGGGTCGATCGATGCGCTGGTGCCAGAGTGGCCGAACGGGGAGTATGCGCCGGAGTGCGCGGGATCGCGATCGTTGGCGTAAATCACATGGCACGCGGAGCAGCCGCTCGAGCGATAGTCGCCAGGATGATCGTTGGTGCCGGGCAACGACATCACTGGATCGACCAAGCGCGTTTTCTGCAGGCCCAGAAAAACCGGATCAGTGCGAAGTTCGGTGCCGAACCCGCGATCGCTTAATTTATCGTCGGGCTTACCAGGGTCTTCATTGCGCGAGGGGTTCCCAAGCTCGGCTTTTTTTTCGCCGCCGCGTTCGAACACCCGCAGCACATTACCCGGCTGAGAAATTTCCCAGCGATAGAGCGGCGTAAGTTCTGGCAGCACGCCCTTGGTTCGAGTTTCTTCAGCGGTGGGTGGCGGAAAAGTTTTCAATAACTGCGGTTTGCCGTCGCGATCGTAGTTTTCCCCGAAGCGGGTGTTCTTCGCCGGAATTGCGCCGTTGTTGTAGAGCGCCGCGCCCCACAGAAATCCGGTGTGGGTCATCATGCTGGTGGAGACGGCGCGAGTTTCGCTGGCATGGCAGCCCGCCGCGCCGCAGGTTTCCGCAGCTACGCGCAAATCGCCGGGGTTCACGAATTTTACATACTCGGCTGATTCCGCAAGCCATTTCGTGAAGATCTCTTGCGGCAATGAGCCGCGGTTTCGAAAAACTGGATCGCGAGGCTGTATGTGAGCTTTCTGCTTTGCGGCGAGATAATCCGGAGAATTTGGCGGCACACCGGCCGCGATGCTGGCAGATGAGTCGCCGCCGTGGCAATCGGTGCATCCCAGTTGAACCGTCTTAGTGGGGTGCATGGTCGCTTCGTCCATCGGCGAATGGCAGGTGACGCAGCCGGCGGATTTTCGTTGCGCGGCTTCACTCGATTGGCCGCGCAATTCTCCTGCCGCCTCCTGTCGCGGAGCCGAATTTCCGCGCAGCCCTGCGATTAGCAACGCGATAGTTATCAATGCGAGTGAGGCGGTGGGCGCCCCCCGCAGAATGACGCCCGCGTTTTTGAGCTTTCCGGTCATCTAGAACGTGAGTTTCACCGAGCTGAACAACGAAAACAAAGTTTTGCCGCCGTAAATATCGCGGAAGCCGGCGCCGGGCGTCAACATCGCCGCGCCTCCGGTCAGCACGATATTTTCCGAGAGTGGCGGACGATAGGTGACGCCGGCGCCATAATCTACGCCGATGTTGTGGCGAATGGCTGCTTGAAACAAAATATCTTCCAGCGGCTCGGTACGTTCGAAGCGAAGATAATTCACGTTGGCAAATCCCTTGAGCTTTGGCGTGATGTCAAAATCCGCACCGGCATTGGCCAGAAATATTCCGGGATTCACAAAATTGGCCTGGCCTTCGTCTTTACTGGCGCGCATCGATGGAATCAGGCTGCCCGGCGTAGTCAGCAGCACACCGGAACCGGTGAGCCGAAATCCTTCGCGGTTCCAGAAGCTGAACAGTCCGCCCGCGAACGAATCGAGATCGAGGATGGAATCGAATCCGCGCGCGCGGCCGTCACGCGGATTCGCGTCTCCGCTGGTGTAAAACGTCGAGACACGATAACGAATCCAGTCGCGATCGTACGAAAATTCCGCTGCGGCCAGTTGTGCGTTCACGGTGACGCGGCGCCCGGCAATGGGATTGAACGTGTCTTCGCCCAACGCTTGATAAAACGCGTGCGTGAGGTTCATGCGGCGGATGTGGCCACTGCCCAGCCAGCCGAAATATCCGACGCGAATCGCGTGCGGAATCGGTCCGGCGCCCGGATTTTGATTGATGACGTTACCGACCGGCGCCGGCCGCACCAGAAATCCGTTGTCGTCGTAGTGAATCGTGGCGTCATCCTTGTTCCAGGCGCCGACGAATTCCGCGGTGTACCCCGGAAAGAAAAAATCCTGCAAGTACACGTTGCCGAGAACCACTTGCTGGTGGCGGCGTTCGAATGAATTCAGTCCGCTGTTGGTGTTCTTCTCTAAGAATTGAAAATAGGCGGCGTTGTACTCGATTTTGTCGGAGTGCAGGTCGCCGAAGATTCGAACCGCGGGCTGTTCGTCGACAAACAGAAAACCACGGAAATCCGCATTGAATTGTTGAATGCCAGCCCGCAGGCTGACGAAATCGTAATTGGGGCCGAGGTCATGCAGCTTCACTTCGGCGAACGCTTCCTGCAAACCGATGTGCGAATCCAGGCGGTTGGTGCCGCTGCGCACATCCGGCCCAACGATCCCGAGTTCGCGAACGTTCAGATCGTTAAGGCTGATTTCCGGCGTGATTCGAATCCGCCAGTCCACCGGCTTGAACGAAGCATCCCCGTGAAAAAGATCGAAGCTGAAGCGGAATGTTTGATCGACAAATTCCTGTTCGCCGCGACCGAAAAACGTCGAGCTGCCGGGATTGGCCGCGCTCACATCGCTTGGCGAAGGAACGCGTCGCGCGTCGAACGATGTGTCCGCAGTCGCCGTCAGATTGAAGAAAACCTGCTGGCCAAGCCGCTCAGGCCAGAAGGGCTCGTCACCCTTCAATTTGTTGCGATTGAACGGGTCGTACCAGCGCGGCTTGGTATAGATATATTCGCCCGGCGACGCGTAGCGTCGGTATTCAGGCTGCTGCAGCGCCCAGCGGTCCGGAACTGTCGCGAACACATCCGCGGCGGGCGGTAAACTCTCCGGCAACGGATTCAGCACGTAAGTGGGATCGGAATCCAGGCGGTGGCGGAACTCGCGGTAGCTTCCTGACGAAGCTTCGGTCCCAGCCGGAAGCGGTACGCCAAGTTCGGGAAGACGTGGCAGCCGCGATTGCATTGCGCCCGAGGGCAGCGCCAGCAGTGAAATCTCGAGCGTAAGCACTTCATTGGCATGCAGCGTAATCTTCTCGAGTACGAAACTCGCGTAACCATCCGCCGTCACACGTAGGGAATAATCGCCCGGCGCCAGCGGAAAAATCAGGAAGATGCCCTCACCGTTCGAGGTGTATTCCGCACTCACCTTCGACGCGAGATTTTGCAGCGTCAAGGTCGCGCCAGCCACTGGAACTTGCGCGCCCGGCGCGGCTCCCGAGCGCACCGCACCGTCAAAGGCCGCGTTGGTCTGCGCCTGCTGTCGCGGCAAGCGAATTTGCCCACCCGGCTCGCGTGACTGTTGCGCGTCCTGTGCAACGACGACCGAACCTGTGGCAAAATTTCCAGCCAACGCAAAAAAACACAGCGCCAGCCAGCGGCACAGACGACGAAACGGGCACGAGTAGCACGGGCGAAGAGTATGCATGCGTTATGCCGAGATTGTAGCAAGAGCACGGAAATCACAAGCTAGCTAACAACAAGCGCGACGAACGAGCAATGGTTTTTGCCAAACGCCGAGAACATTCGATAACGCCTATATCACCACAGAAAAGTCGTTCACTGATTCGCGGCATGTTCCTTTGCCGCGATTGTGGGCATCCCATCGGTGTGCGAATCTAAATAGCACATTTTATGGCCAGAGACCGTTTCCTGAAAAAGTCAGTCGGATCGCAGCGCGCCCTGAACCAACGGCGCAAGGCGCTCGCGCTTGGCGCGGCGCTGGCGATTGGAATCGCTGGAGCGCTGGCCCTGCTGCTGATTGGCTGCGGCGGCGGCAGCCCAAGTGCAGTCGTGCCACCACCGCCTACTCCGGCTGTTCAGCCGCTGCAGATTTCCGACGTACAAAAGATTGTGCAAGCCGCGGTGAATTCCGTGGCTGCGGATATGGTGGTAGCAGTCGTTGACCGGGCTGGATTCGTGCTCGGCGTTTATAAAACGCAAAATGCTCCCGCCATGGCCATCGGGAATTTCAGCATGAGTGTAAACGCAGACGATCTGGCCGTCGCTCTGGCGCGCACCGGAGCTTTCTTCAGCAACGATCAGGCGCCACTCTCTTCGCGCACCGTGCGTTTTATCAGCGGAATTCACTTCCCCGCGGGAATCGCAAACCAGCCGAACGCCGATTTGTACGGCATCGAAAATACCAATCGCGGCTGCACATTGGTGAATGATCCGGCTTTCGAAAGCAAAGTGCCGCCATCGCTTCCATTGGGCGGTGGATTCGGGCCCGGCATCATCACCGGAAAAAAGGATGTGATGGATTCCGACCCCAACACCGTGAATCCGGGCGGCGTGCCGATTTTCTACCAGAATGTTGTACTCGGCGGGATTGGCGTGGTCACGTCGTCCGCCAATCTCAACGTCGCGGAGTACGCGGCATTTACCGGCGCGACCTCGCGTCGCGGTGGTGCCGGTGACAACTTTGGTCCGACGCCTCCTCCGCCAGGTGTCGTGTTTATGGGCGGAATCGCACTGCCTTTCGTGGATCAACAAACTATCCCAACGGGATTTTCAGCGGGGCCGGTTGCGGGCACGGCATCGTTTTCCGCTGGACCCGCAAACAGCGCGGGGCAACCGCCAGACGGCGACCTGATCACTCCTGTGGACGGCCAGCCCGGAGCCCTTACCGCCGCGGACGTTACGCAAATTCTGGATAACGCAGAAGCCGAAGCAAAATTAACGCGTGCGGCCATTCGCCTGCCTCTTGGCTCGCGAACGAGCATGGCCATCGCCGTCGCAGACCTCGACGGCACCATCATCGGACTGCGCCGGATGCCAGACTCCACCATCTTTAGCATTGACGTGGCCGCGTCCAAAGCTCGCAATATGGTGTATTTCAATGGCGGCGCTCGTCTCGCATCTGACTTGAATATGGTCCCTATGAACACCGCCGTCACCAACCGCACCATCAGCTTCGGCGCCCAGCCTTTGTTTCCTCCCGGCATTAACGGCTCCAGCTCCGGTCCTTTTTTCAATCTGTACACGATGGACACTCTGAATCCATGCACCCAGGGTTTTCAGAGTGGCGCTCCAAACGATAAAAAGAGCGGCATCGTCTTTTTTCCTGGCAGCGCCGGTCTTTACAAAAATGGCGTACTGGTCGGCGGACTCGGCGTTAGCGGCGATGGCGTGGACCAGGACGACTTCGTGACCAGCGCCGGAACCGCCGGTTTCGAAGCGCCAATGGCAATTCGCGCGGATCAAATTTTCATCGAGGGAGTCCGGCTCCCGTATTTCAAGTTTCCGCGCAACCCCACGAACTGAAAGGCCGCTCGCGATGACAGCCGCAAAATGGGACGCCGGTCTGTATGACGCGAAGCACGCGTTCGTATGGGAAAACGCGAAAGGTGTCGTCGAGCTGCTGGCTCCGAAGCCCGGCGAGCGAATTTTAGATTTGGGCTGCGGTACCGGCACGCTGACCTCCGAGATCGCCGCAAGTGGAGCGGAAGTCCTTGGTGTTGATCGCTCGCCCGAAATGATCGAGGAAGCACGAAAAAAATTCCCCGCCTTGCGATTTGAAGTTTGCGATGCACGCTCGCTCGAATTTTCCGCAGAGTTCGACGCCGTATTCTCTAATGCTGCGCTGCACTGGATCCCGGAAGCATCGCTTGTACTGAAAGGCGTCGCGCGCTCGCTCAAACCCGGCGGAAGGTTTGTGGCCGAATTCGGCGGCAAAGGCAATGTATACAATGTCGTAGCGGCCCTCGAAACGACTCTCACGCAACTCGGCGTCTCACCCGCCGGTGCGAATATTTGGTATTACCCGAGCGTTTCGGAGTACGCAACGCTCCTCGAACAGCACCATTTTGAAGTTCGCGAGGCGGTTTTGTTCGAACGGCCCACCAAGCTCGAAGACGGCGAACGTGGACTGGCCATTTGGATCACCATGTTCTGCGCCTCTTATCTCAACCGTGTCCCGGAAACAGAGCGCGACCACTTTCTTCGCGCCGCGGAAAACAACGCTCGGCCTATCCTGTGGAAGTCCGATCACTGGCAACTCGACTATCGCCGCCTGCGCATCGCCGCCCGCAAAATCGGCCCGTAGTACCCGTAAGAAAATCGCCACAATCTGTAGCGTAGGGCTTTACACCGCCACTCCTCCATGCTACATTTTTCTCCCGTACCGCCATCCAAGCGCCAGGCGGCTGGGCCTCTGACTGAGAACCTGCCAAACGTGTGTCTTGTCAACGACTTAGCGGTGTTGACGGACCGCTCTCATTGCTGGGCAACGAGAGCATCGCGAAAAGAATCCCTCCATCAGGGAACGATGAGTCGTCTCTCTTCGCGTGTAGTGTGCCTGCATGTGCAACGCATCGCCGAACGCGCACTTGAGAAAGGTTCTTCGCGCAGCTCATTTTTTGCGCGCAGGACGAGAGAGTTAAAGGGGACATCTTGTTAAAACTCCGCAAAGTGGAAATCACCGGGTTCAAGTCGTTCTGCGAACGCACCGTGGTGACCTTCAGCGGCACTGGCACCACTTGCATCGTCGGCCCCAACGGCTGCGGCAAGTCCAACGTGGTTGACGCCATCAGCTGGGTCCTTGGCGAGCAGAGCCACAAATCCCTGCGCGCCGGTCGCATGAGCGATTGCATTTTCAACGGCACCGTCAAGCGCCCGCCGCTGGGCCTCGCCGAAGTCACCATCACCATGGAAGATCCGGAACTGGCCGAAGCTGCACGTTTCGTGATGGAAGCTACAGCGGAAGCAACCGAGCAGCTCGCCAACACTGAAACGCCGAGCGAACCGAGCCTCGCTGAATCAAACGAATTTCTCGCGGATGTCCCCGCGCAGCCCTCAACCGATGCGGGAGCACCGCTTGACGCTCCCCTTTCGGAAGATCTCGCAACGGCCAACGCCGACGACACCAAGCCGGAGTTTCTAAAAGGCAAGCGCAGGAAAAAATCCGAAAAGCCGGTGCTGGTCACCAAGCCCGGCGAAGTGGTCGTCAGCCGCCGCCTCTATCGCAGCGGGCAAAGCGAATATCTCATCAACGGCCGCGTCGCTCGTTTGCGCGATGTTCAGGACATGTTCATGGGCGTCGGTCTGGGTCCGGATTCCTACGCCATCATCGAGCAGGGCCGCATCGGACAAATTCTGTCCACCAAGCCAATGGAGCGGCGCGCGATCATCGAAGAAGCCGCCGGCGTCACCAAATTCAAAACCAAAAAACGCCTGGCCGAGGCCAAACTCGAATCCTCAAAAG